>ERZ772855.41-NODE-41-length-153600-cov-17.372230_pt1 | contig 153600 bp, 123 predicted proteins | sample MGYA00511900_ERZ772855 | MGnify/ENA primary metagenome ERZ772855 (study PRJEB29015, sample SAMEA2737701) | human gut metagenome | biome: human gut; feature: human-associated habitat; material: faeces | place: China | collected 2012 ... | reverse complement strand
TCGTCACGATCGGAACGACGGCGACGCGGACGATCATCGTAGTCACGGTCGTCACGATCGTCATAGTCACGGTCGCGACGGCGACGCGGACGATCATCATAATCACGGTCGTCACGATCGGAACGACGGCGACGCGGACGATCATCGTAGTCACGGTCGTCACGATCGGAACGGCGATCGTCACGACGGCCACGGCCGCCACGACGGTCATCACGATCGGAACGGTCGCCATGCTCGCGGCGAGGTGCGGAGGATTCCTGATCCTCGAAGCCCGGGATGGCGAGGCTGATCTTGCCACGGTCGTCGACGCCCTGCACGATCACCTCAACGGTGTCGCCTTCCTTGAGCACGTCCTCGACGGCGTCAATACGCTCGCCGTTGGCCAGGTTGCGGATCTGGGAGATGTGCAGCAGGCCATCGGTACCCGGGGTCAGGTTCACGAAGGCACCGAAGGAGGTGGTCTTCACAACCTTGCCGTTGTAGGTCTCGCCGGATTCCGGCACGTGCGGGTTGGCGATGGAGTCGATGATCTCCTTGGCCTTTTCAGCACCCTCGCCGCCTTCGGAAGAGATGAACACGGTACCGTCATCCTCGATGGCGATCTCGGCGCCGGTCTCTTCCTGGATCTGATTGATCATCTTGCCCTTCGGACCGATGACCTCGCCGATCTTGTCGACCGGAACGGTGGTGGTGATGATGCGCGGCGCGAACGGGCTCATCTCAGCCGGGCCGTCGATGCACTCGTTGATGACCTCAAGGATGGTGGTGCGGGCTTCCTTGGCCTGCTGCAAGGCGGAGGCCAGAATGTCGGCCGGAATGCCGTCGAGCTTGGTGTCGAGCTGCAGGGCGGTGATGAATTCGGAGGTTCCGGCGACCTTGAAGTCCATGTCGCCGAAGGCATCTTCGGCACCGAGGATATCGGTCAGGGTCTTGAAGATGTGCTGGCCGTCGACGTCACCGGACACCAGGCCCATGGCGATGCCCGCGACCGGAGCCTTCAGCGGAACGCCTGCGGCGAGCAGGGACAGCGTGGAGGCGCACACGGAACCCATGGAGGTGGAACCGTTGGAACCGATGGCCTCGGAGACCTGACGGATGGCGTACGGGAACTCCTCACGGCTCGGCAGCACCGGCACGAGAGCCTTCTCGGCGAGGGCGCCATGGCCGATCTCACGGCGCTTCGGGGAACCGACGCGACCGGTCTCGCCGGTGGAATACGGCGGCATCTCATAGTTGTGCATGTAACGCTTGGACTGCGGACCGGACAGTGCGTCGATCTGCTGCTCCATCTTGAGCATGTTCAGGGTGGAGACGCCCAGAATCTGGGTCTCGCCACGCTGGAACAGGGCGGAACCATGCACGCGCGGCACGATGTCCACCTCGGCGGACAGGGTGCGGATGTCACGCAGGCCACGGCCGTCGATGCGGTAATCCTGGGTCAGGATACGACGGCGCACGATCTGGCGCTGCAGCTCCTTGAAGGCGTTGCCGATCTCCTTGTCCTTCTCGGCGTCGTCCATGTCGGTGAACTCTTCCGCGAGGGTGGCCTTGACGCCTTCCTTGATCTCGTGGATGCGATCCTGACGCGGCAGCTTCTCGGCGATGGACAGAGCCTCATCGAGGTCGGCGTGCGCGATCTCGTCGATACGGTTGTACAGATCCTCGGTGTACTCCGGGAAGAGCTGGAATTCCTTGGTTTCCTTCGCGGCGATCTTCTTGAGCTCGGCCTGGGCCTCGCAGATCACCTTGATGAACGGCTTGGCGGCTTCGAGACCACCGGCGACGACTTCCTCGTCCGGCTTGGTCTGGCCTTCGTCGTAGATGAGGTGCCAGGCGTTCTTGCCGGCACCGGCTTCGATCATGGCGATGGCGACGTCACCGTTCTCGACGACGCGGCCGGCGACCACGATTTCGAACACGGCGCGCTCACGCTCGCTCCAACGCGGGAAGGCGACCCACTGGCCGTCGATCAGAGCCAGACGCACACCGGAGACCGGGCCTTCGAACGGCAGACCGGAAATCATGGTGGAGGCGGAAGCCGCGTTCAGTGCGATGACGTCATAGGCATCGTCCGGATTGACGGCGAGCACGGTTTCGACGACCTGCACCTCATTGCGCAGGGTGTGCGGGAACAACGGACGCAGCGGACGGTCGATGATGCGGCAGGCGAGAATGGCCTCGGAGCTCGGGCGGCCCTCACGGCGGAAGAACGAGCCCGGGATCTTGCCGGCGGCATACATCTTCTCTTCCACGTCGACGGTCAGCGGGAAGAAGTCGTAGTTCTCCTTCGGGCTGGAACCGGCGGTGGTGGTCGACAGAATCATCGAATCATCATCAAGATAGGCGGCGACGGCACCATCCGCCTGCTGGGCGAGACGACCGGTCTCGAAGCGCAGCGTGCGCTTGCCGAATGAACCATTATCGATAACGGCTTCTACAGCCTTGATTTCGGGACCCTCCATAGGGTTCCTCCTTTTTCTGTACTTTACTTAACCAACTATCGGTTGTCCTCTTCAGCGGACGTCCACCGATTTCAACATGCGTGACGCGACGGTACCTTCGTCGCTTTCCTCAATCCTTGATTCTAGACCTCTTACGCCCCAAACCGTTGGGCCTTCATACTGTCTTTCCTCATCGCGGCTGTCATGCAAAAACGCCCGGGCGCCGTATGACGCTCGGGCTGAAGATTATACTATCGGCGCAGACCCAGACGCTCGATCAGGGAGCGGTAGCGGTTGATGTCAACGCGCTTGAGGTAGTCAAGCATACGACGACGGTCACCGACCATCAGCAGCAGACCACGACGGGAATGGTGATCGTGCTTGTGCTCCTTGAGGTGCTCGGTCAGATCAGCGATGCGCTTGGTCAGCAGAGCAACCTGGACCTCCGGGGAGCCGGTGTCACCCTCGTGGGTAGCGTAAGTCTTGATGATTTCCTGCTTTTCCTCAGCCGTAAGTGCCACGGCATCCTCCTTATGTTGCTGCGCGGTGCTGCCGGCCCAATACCGGCGCGCTCTCTATCCGCGGGCGAAACACGCCAAATGGCAATCATACACGAAGCCCGGACCAAATCATCATGATGCGAATCCGCGGAATCGGACGGACCGATGTCAGACGGCGGTGAGCAACCCCCCGAACAGCACCACGCCCAGCGCGATCAGCTCGATCACGAAAAACAGGATGAACGAGGCCCAGCTGCGCGTCAATACGTTCAGCTTCGATTCCTTCTTGATGCACACCAGCAGCCCCACCCACAGCACGGCATAGACGGCCACGCCGAAGCCGGCCGCGATGATGCCGAGATTGGCGGCATTCGCCAACCCCGAGGCATTGCCGTACATCACATAGGTGGCATTCCAGAAGTTGAAGCTCAGCAGACACAGGCCGGCCACGAACTGTTCGGCGGCCAGGCCGATGACGAAGATCGTACCCCACAGCCATTTCTTCGCGTCGGCGACCATAAGCCCCAGGCCGGCCATCGTCATGATGGTGACGGTCCACGAAATCAGCGCGACGCCGCGGGGATTCAGAAAACTCAGATGCGCGACCAGCCAGGTGGCGTCCTTCACCGCGATGGCGCGGCCCCACCAGTAGGGCGCGATCATGGCCGCCAGCACCAGCACGATGAACAGCACCCAACGGCCCGGATGCGATTCGCGGCGCTCGATGTCGGCCAAGGACAGGTCGGACCGTTCGATGGATGCGGTCGGGTGCTTGGAAACATCGACCGTCTCAACCGCGCCGTCAACGGCTTCCGCAGCCTTGTTGCTTTTCGCCTGTGCCATGTTCCGCTCCATTTATACATGCGATTCCCGCGACCATCGCGTCGTCTCGCAGCAGTTATAGCATACCCGGCACGTCACGCAATCGCACGGCAGGTATGCAAAAGGCGTGCCATCAGGCACGCCTTGCTTCTTCTCTTAAGCCCGTTATGGAGCGGATGACGGGAATCGAACCCGCGTAATCAGTTTGGAAGACTGAGGCTCTACCATTGAGCTACATCCGCGTACCGCCTTGCGTCGGCCCGAGCCGACACGAAACGACTCGAGCCATTATACACACTCCCCCAACAATCGCAAGTCTCCCCTGTCTGCCCTATGCTTCGGCCACACAGACCTGATAGGGTTCGAGGGTAACCTCGGCGGGCAGCATGATGTCGCCGTCGGAATCAAGGTAGGCGGTCTGGCGTGCGGACGAGAAGTTGAACAGTCCCAGCACCGTGCGTCCTTCCACATGACGCACCATCGCCAATACGGCATCATTGTGCGCATCCCACGTCGTAACCCATGCATCCGGACCGAAACACGAATCGTCGCGCATCTCGCGAATGCCCTTCAGACCGTCCCACATCCGCTTCTGCAGGGTGCCGGCCTGCTTGCGCTTCTCGGCATTCTCCCAATTGAACGGACTGCGGTGCAGATTGCGGGAATCCTCGACGCGATCCGGATCCTCCTTGTATTCCCAACCGTTGAGCTGCACGATCTCGTCGCCGCAACTCAGCATCGGGAAGCCTCGCAGGAACGCCATGGCCGAATGCATCATCAGATCGCGTTTCATCGAAATGTCCAACAATGGCCTGTCGTGCGTGATCAGCGCACGTTCCACGCCGCACATGCTGGCCGTGGTGCCGCAGCTGCGCGCATCCTTCGACGCCTCGTCGTAGTTGTACAGCTCGCCCATGGCCCAACTGCCGGGTACGGAACCCTCATAGAAGTGATACAGAAACTCCTTATGCTTCAGCGGATCGATGCCAAGGCGAAGCTCCTCCGGCTCGTCGAGGCCCCAGCCGACATCGTCATGGCAGCGCAGATAGTTCACGAACCAGCAGTTCCCCGGCAACGCGTCGAGCTTGTCGAGCTGGTCCTTCAGCAGGCGCACGTCACCGCTGGCGAGCGCACTCCACAGATTCACCATGATGGACACGTTGTACAGCATGTGGCATTCGGGATGTTCGGGAGTGCCGAAATAGGCGGCGAGTTCCTTCGGGGCCATCACCACCTCGCCCTTGAGCACCACTGCCGGGCAGACGCATTCGAGCACGATGCGCAGCATGCGCACGATGGTGTGCACCTGCGGCAGATTGCGGCAGTTGGTGCCGAGCTCCTTCCAGATGTACGGCACGGCGTCGATGCGGAATACCTCGACACCGAGGTTCGCGAGTCCCAGCACGCTTTTCATCACGGCGATGAACACCTTCGGATTGCGGTAGTTCAGGTCCCACTGGAACGGATAGAACGATGTGAGCACCCACTTGTGCATGTCTTCGTTCCATGTGAAGTTGCCGGGTGCGGTGGCCGGGAAGACCTCCGGTACGACGGCGTCATACTGATCGGGGACGGTGCGGTCGTCGTAGCAATAGTAATAGCCCTGATATTCGGGGTCGCCCGCCTGTGCGGCCTTGGCCCAGCGATGGCTGGATGCGGTATGGTTCATCACGAAGTCGAGGCACAGGCTGATGCCGGCGCGGCGTAGCTTCTTGGTGAGCGCAGCCAGATCCTCGTTGGTGCCCAGGCTCGGGTCGACCGAATCGAAATCCTCCACCGCATAGCCGCCGTCGTTCTGCGGATGCGGCATTTTCAGCAGCGGCATCAGATGCAGGTAGGTAAGCTTCTGCTCCTTGAGATAGGGCACCTTCTCGGCGAGATTCTTAAGATCTCCGGCGAACAGGTCGGTGTACATGGTCATGCCGAACATGTTGCCGCGCTTGTACCATTCCGGATCGGCCACGCGTTTGGTGTCGAGACGCTTCAGATCGGCCGGTCGGGCCGCATGGGCCTCATTCATGAGCTCTCGCAGGCTTTCCAACGCTTCGGCATCGCCATACAGGCTCGTGAACAGTTCCTCCAGCTCCTCGCCATGTTGCGCGAGACGATTTGCGAATGCTTCGTCGGACTTGGAACGTGCGGCCATGGGCGGACTCCTTTGGGAAACTTCGTTGTTGTGAGTCTTTACGCAGCTTCCGTTGCTGCGTTGCCACTCAGTGTAGCGCGGCTCATTGCGTTTACCAAACCGGTTCGACGCGTGCTCTCACCTACTCTCAAACGTTTGATGGCCACCCATCACCCCCTGTCGGCAGTGATATACGCCACCGCCGATGCGATGGCTCCGTCATGACTCAAGGAGATGTGTATCGCATAGCATTGCGGCGATCCCAAGGATTCCCGCAACTTGCACCGCACTTCCGGGGGCAGGGAGACATGGGGCACGCCATGCGAATCGTCAAGGATTTCGATGTCCGGCCAAGGGAAAGCGTCAATGGTGTAGGGGCGTGCGGGAGCGGCGGCATCACGTTCCGCCACGAAAGCCAACGCCTCGCACCAAGCCTTGAGGAAAGCCTCCTTACCGGCCCAGCGGACGGCGAGATGCACCGTCTCACCGTCGTTCTTGGCCTTCGCACGTTGCGCCGCCTGGCGTAGTTCGCGCGCGGAGAACAATCCGCGCATGCGCGAGCCGGGCAAGCCCAACTGTTCGCCGAACGCGCCCACGTCAACCACGTCATGTCCCAAGCCCAGCATTGAACGATCCCTTTCATACCTCAACCGCAACGTTCCGACGACCGCTGCCTGCGCACATCAATCGTAGGAACCCCCAATCGCCGAACCAATGGGAGATTCCCTACGCAATACGGCAACCCGCCGTCGGCGGGTCGTCACGGTACCGCAATGCGGCTCGGACGACCCGCCGACGGCGGCTTTCGTCAATCATTTCGACAGGACGGCTGGCCTGCCTGTGCAAGCCAGCCCGACCTTCACGCCTCGAAGTAGCCGGATGCGCCCAGACGGGCGTTCGGGTCGAGAAGCATGGCCTTTTCGACCTCGTGGGCGTCGTAACCGCGGCCGTCCTCATGGAAGCGACGGTTGTCGATCGGCTCATAGAGCGCGGCACGACCCATCATGCCTTCCTCGAGGCGGCGCTGACCGGCGGCCAGACGTGCGTTGGCGCGCTCACGCCATGTCTTCAGGGCCTCACGACCTGCGGTGTACGCCACGGAGGCTTCGAAGGCGCCCGGATTCACGATTGCGGCGAAGCCGGACACGTGGCCGAAGCCCAGCGAAGTGGCGAGACCCGCCTTGACGGCACCGATCTTCAATGGTTCCCTCAGCCAGACCATGTGATCGTCGCGCTCGAGCTTCGGATCGACGCAGTCGAGCGCCGCATTCGCCGGAATCACGCCGGACCTGAACAGCTGCGTCAGCCCGTTGACCTGGAAGATGCAGGCACCGCCCTTGGCATGGCCGGTGAGCGACTTCTGCGAAATCACGAACAACGGATTGCCGTCCGTGCGGCCGATGGCATGAGCCAACGTGTTATGCAGCTCGGACTCGTTCGGATCGTTGGCGTTGGTGGACGTGTCATGCTTGGAGACCACGGCGATGTCGTCCGGGGCCACGCCGAGTCTGGCCAAATCGTGCACCAGCTTGGAATCCTTGCCACCCATGCCGGCGGCAAGCGCTCCCAGTCCCGGAGCCGGGATGGACGTGTGCGCGCCGTCCGCATAGGAGTGCACGAATCCGATTACGCCGGCGACCGGCAGGCCCAGCTTCAACGCGACGTCGCCACGGGTCAGCAGGATGGTGCCGCCGCCCTGGGATTCCACGAAGCCGCCACGACGACGGTCGTTGGCGCGCGAGAAGAAGCGCGCGTCGATGCCCTTGGCGTACATTTCCTCTGAATTGGCGGTGGCGTTCATGTTGCCGAATCCAATCACGGATTCCACACCGATGTCGTCGATTGCGCCGGTGACCACGAAGTCGGCCTTGCCGAGGGCGATCTTGTCGGCGCCCTCCTCCAAGGAGACGGCGGCGGTGGCGCAGGCGGAGACCGGCTGGATCATATTGCCGTAGCCACCGATGTAGGACTGCATCACGTGTGCCGCAACGACGTTCGGCAGGGCTTCCTGCAGGATGTCGGTCGGAATCTCATGGTTGAGGAAACGATCCAGATAGAGCTTCCTCATGGAGGCCATGCCGCCGAACCCGGTACCCTGCGTGGAGGCCACCATGGACGGGTGTACGGCTTCGAGAATCTCCGTCGGCGTGAAGCCGGCGGACAGGTAGGCGTCGACGGTGGTGACGATGTTCCACAGGGCGATCTTGTCGACGTCGCCGACCATGGAGGCCGGAATGCCCCACTTGACCGGATCGAAGCCCTTCGGGAACTGGCCGCCGACCGTACGGGTCATGGCTGCGCGCCGCGGCACGCGAATCATGGAGCCGGCATGACGGGTCACGTTCCATTCGCCCGACTCGGCATCGGCTGCGATGGAAGTGTGGGCTTCGTCGAGCTTGACGTACTCTTCGGCGATCTGGCGGGTCGGCACTGCGAAGGTCACATCGTGATCGAGGAAGACTTCGGCCTCCTCCTCGTCGGTACCGCCCTGATAATCGCCGCCCATGCCTTCGTCGAACGGACGGATGCCGGAACGGGCCACGACTTCGTCGTGGTAGCGTTCGGCGATGTCCTCTTCGGGAACCAGGTTGCCGTCGGCATCGTACCAACCCGGTTTCGGACTGTCGTTCCAAGTCAGCAGACCCATGTTCCAAGCGAGTTCGAGCACCGCTCCCGCGGACAGATCGACCCGCCCGTCGGCATGGATGCCGAGTTCGGCTTCGAAGCGGGTGCGGCCGGAGCCCCACGGGCCCAGTTCACCCACGGAAACGATGACGATTTCGTCTTCCGGACGTGCGGTGACGTTCTGCCAATCCTTCAGATCGACCGCCGCCTGGCGCGGGGCACGCGGGGAAGGCAGTGCCTTGATCAGCATGGCTCCCTCAGGCGTGGAACCGTCTGCATCCTGCGATCCGATCTGCTCGGCGGCCTTGGCCTCGGCATCGGCCATGGCTTCGGCACGAAGCGCCCTGATGTCGATCGGTTCGGCACCCAGGCCGCCGGTCAGATCCACGTCGAGCGGAGCCCTGACGGCTTCCTCACGAGATTCGTGAGTGGCCAGATCGAGCAGTTTCACCGCGATCTCGGCGGTCGAATAGGTCTTCAGACCGTGACGTTCCACCACTGCGACCAACGGATCGTTGCCGCCCATCAGACCGGTGCCGCGTACCCAACCGATCTTCGGATGGGCGAATGTGACCCGGCCGGACCACGCCTTTTCGGCACGGGCACGGTTCACGATCGCATCGAACGAACTCTTCACCTCACCGTACGCGCCGTCGCCGCCGAAGATGCCACGGTTCGGCGAACCCGGCAGAATCACATGCAGCTTGTGCTGCACGTCGGTGTCGGCGCCGATCTTGGCAAGACCGGCAATCGCACGTTCCACGCCCCACAGCATGAGGCGGGCCTGGGATTCGAACAACTCGCCGGAGTCAGCCAAAGTGCCATGCACCGGCGGCGCGGCGAACGGGAAGAACAGGCTCGGCTCGTAGGCAGGCTTGAGGATGGTGGTGGTTGCGCCGGAAGTCTTCTTCTGCACGTTGCCGACCCACTGCACGAGCGCGTCCACATCGCGGTAGCTGGAGAGGTTCGCCGGCACCAGCCACAGCCTGGCGTCGCCTGCGGCATGTTCACGATAGGTCTGCTTGGCCCACGCCTTCACGCTCGGCTTGAAACTGTGCGAAGTGGCGACGACGGTCGCACCCCCGGCAAGCAGGCCGTTGACGACCTGAGCGGCGATGGAGTTCGGAGTCACACCGGTCACGACGGCGACATCGCCTGCGAACCTGCTGGCGGAAGCGTCATCGGAGATACCGTTGAGCGCTTCGATGGCCACATGCCGGAAAGCCGTGGCGAGGGCGGACCGCGTGGTCTCCCCCTCGGACGCGATCCTGTCCGCATACCAATCGGCTTCGGCGGCAATGGCCTTGCCAAGCCCGACGAAACCGCCGTCCAGAATGGAAGCGTCGTTGTCGTAGTAGGCACGGGCGAGGTCCTCACGTGCGGAGGCCCAACGGTCATCGAACAGTATGGCCTTGCGGGCATCGAACCGTGGTTCGACCTGCTTCGGCCAGTCGGAGCCAAGCTCGGCTTCGACGGCGGCGACCACGACCGAACCCTCATCGGCTGGTTCGTCGGCCACCGGCGCGGCAACACCCAGCTGGTCCAACACGAATCTGGCGGTGGAGGCGAGCACGCCGTCGGCACCGGTCACCTTGGCCGCGAATGCGTCCAGAGCCGCGGAATCGACCACTGCGCCACCGGACGCACCACCGGCGCTCGGCATGGACACAGCCACACCCCTGTCGGAGGCGACCTTCTGCACGGCCGCATCGATCAGCGCATTGGCCTCGGCGGCATTGGAAGCCGCGGCGGCCGTCAGCGAGGCCAGATCACCGCCGCGCGAACTGGCACCCTCGCGGGTCTCGAGCACGAGAGCGGCCACCACATGGCTGGCCCATCCTTCGCCGAGTTGCCAGGTGTCGGTCACACGCTTGGTGATCTGGCCGAGCTTTACACCGGCCGCGCCGAACAGGCCACGGACACGGTCGCGTACGATGTCGGCAAGCACCGGCCCGAAAGCCTTATAGTTCGGCGCCACTTTGTTCACCAGAGCGCTCAACGCCTTGACGGTCGCCTCGGCGGCACCGTCGACCGAAGCCACTCCCAGTTCGGAGCTGATGTCCATGAGCAACTGGTTACGGCGAGAGGAAACGCCATTGGTCAGGGTGTCGGTGGTATCGGAATCGCCGATCTGGTCCGGGCGCACCTTGGCGGAATAGGCCAGCAACATGGCGATGGCGTCGGCCGCATTGAACGGCATGTCGGCGACGTTCGCACCGGACGGGGCACCGGCGGGAGCCGACGGAGCGGCTGCAACCGATGCAGGTGCGGCGGCAGGCTGAGCCGGGGAAGCATCCTGAGTGGCAGCCTGCGCGGCAGTCTGTACGACCGTCTGTGTGGACATCTCGGCAACGGCGGAATCGTCGGCATCATCCTGCGCAACGAGCGAATCGGAATCGGTCATGTATACGCGGCCCTCATCGCGACCGACGTTATAGACGGTCACGTCACGACCCGAGAACTGCGGCAGTCGCAGGGTCTTGGCACCAAGATTGGCAAGCGTCGGGGCATTGCCGAGACCGACCTCAACATATTCCTCGATACCGCAACCGCCCTGCTCCACGGAAGAAAACAGCAGGGCCTGCGTCTCAATCCAACGTACCGGCGAAGCGAACTGCCACGACAGCAGCTCGGTGAGCAGCAGTCGGCCGAGCTTCTGATCGTCCTCGGCGTAGGAATCCCATACCTGCGGATCGTCGAGCGCGGCCTTGATCCGTTCGGATGGTACAACCTCGAGAATCCTGGCCGCGAATTCCTTCGTCATCGCGAACGGGGCAGCCACCAGATTCGGGATATAGCGACCGACCAAGCGGCCGCGATAGTCGATGTACGCCGGTAGCAATGCGTCGAGCTTGTCGCGGAATTCCGGCACGCCCTTGCGCAACAGCGTGGAATGGAACGGCACGTCGATGCCCGGCACCAGCATGAACGCCGGCTTGCCTCCGCATTCGGCGACGCGGCGGGCGGCATCGGCCTGCAGCGCCTTCAAGCCCGCGATGGTGCCGGCCACGGCATACTGCTGTCCGGCAAGGTTGTAGTTCACGATCTCAAGGAACTCACCCGAGGCCTTCGCGATGGACTCGACGTACTCACGCACGCCGTCGTCGCCCACGCCGAACTGATTCGGGCGAAGCGCACCCATGCGGTAGTTGGAACGGCCCTTCTCATCGCGAGGAATGAGATGGTGCATGGTGGAACCACGGTGGAACACGAGCTCAAGCACGGTTTCCAGCGGGATCACGTTCGCAAAGGAGCTCAGCGCATTGTATTCGCCCAGCGAATGACCGGCGAAATAGGCCGGCCAGATATCGGCACCGGCTTCGCGCAGACGCGCGGTCTGGGCAAAGGCCACGGTGGCGAGCGCCACTTGCGTGAACTGGGTGAGGTTGAGCAGACCTTCCGGATGACGGTAGGTTACGCCGTTGGCGGTCAGCTCCTTCGGATTATCGCGTACGACGGCGAGAATCGAGAAGCCGAGCCTGCTGCGGGTGAGCTTGTCCGCACGCTCCCATACGTCGCGGGCGGCAGCGGATTTGGCACGCTCATCGAGCACCATGCCCTGCTTCTGGATGCCCTGACCGGGGTAGACGAAGGCGGACTTCGGCGCGCGCACGATGGCGGTCGCGCGGGAGACGATGTTGCCGTCGATGCGGCTGGTCACTTCCAGCACCATGCCTGAGTGGGCCACACGACCCACACGCTCAATGGAGATTTCCACTTCGTCGTCAAGCTGCACCATGCCGTACATGTTGTAGGTCCAGCCGGCGATCTCATAATGTGCGCCCTTGTCGTCGAGCGCCTGCACCGCGTACTGCGCGGTCGCGGACAGCCACATGCCGTGTACCAGCGGGGCCGTCAAGCCGGAGACTGCGGCGCCGCGATGGGAGGTGTGAATCGGATTGAAGTCGCCGGAGGTGCGCGCGAAGGCGGTCATCTCGTGCGGGGCAATCACCGTGACACGGCGTAGCAGACGGCGCGGGGTGCTTTCGATTTCGGCATCGAGCCCGCCGTAATCCGGCGCTTCCGGCGGCAACGCGTCGGAGTATGCGCGGCCGCGGATGGCGAAACGCTCGGTTTCATTGGCCAGCAGGGTGCCGTCTTCGGCGGTGTGTGTGACGTGGATGGTCACGACACGTCCGGAAGCGGACTCGAAGTAGTCTTCGGCCCAGCTGGTGAGGGCGATCGTTTCGCCGGTGTGTTCGAGGAGTTCGTCCTCGTTCACCTCGAGTTCCACAAGATGGTCGAGATGCACGGCGTTGAGCAGGCCTTCGATGACCGGGAAGCCCTTGACATATACGGAACCGAGGGCCGCATAGATGGCCGGCCATGCCGGTCCGACAAGCGCATCGGGGGCGATGCGGGACGGCACAAGGTCGTTCGGCAGCGCACCACCGGTGGCCGCTTCATGGTCGAAGCCGAGGTTGGCCGACAACGTATACTGCGTGTGCGCTTCGCCGAACGGACGGTCGGCGGCGTCTTCCATTCGTTCGATCGTCGGCATGGCGGTGAGCTTGTCGCCGGTGATGGCGATGTTGCCGATGCCTGCGGTGTCGGCGAGCATGCGATACACATGTTCCGGCAGGCGGTCGCGGTCCACGACCGGGAACAGACCGGATTCGGTGCCGTTGACGTTGAGCGGGATCACGATGTCACGCACGGCATGCTTGGAGGCGCCGCCGTCCGGATCGTTGTCCCAGTAGGTGTCGAGATGGATGTCGAGATCGTACTGTTCGACGTTGCCGTTCGTGCCGACCTTACGAATTTCATAATCGGCGTCGCCGTTATCGGTGCCGTACGCCGGATTGGCCATAAGATGGCCGACCCAGGAGATGTTCGGCGACTTGCGGATGAACTCCTCGGCGCAAGTCGCGGCACCCAGCTGCGCGAAGGCACTCAGGTCTTTCGCAACGTCATGCGCGGCGACGCGCTGCACCATGGCCGATTCGAACCGGCCGAGGATGTCGGCCACCGGCTCGTCGACGGTGGTGATGCCGGCAACGGAGATCGGACCCGGAATGATACGCACCGAATCGGCGGAGTAGCGGGGGTCCTCCGACTGCCATAGTTGGTCCTGACCCCACCAGCGCAACAGATCGTTGTCGATGACCGGCACGAACGGCATGGGCTTGGGATACTCGCGCACCAAGGTCGGGAACCAGGCCTCGTCCATCGGGGTGACGGTCAGCTCATCGGCCTGCGGATAGGCTTCGCCCAGCTTGGCGATGGCGGCGTGCGGATCGGCCTGCACGTCGACGCGGGAGGCGAACAGCGACGTGAACTCACCGCTTTCCTGCTCGGTGACGCGCGCTTCGATGCGTTGCAGCAGGTGCAGGAAACGGTCGGCGTAGGTCTCGTCGGCCCATGGGAAGGAAAGGTCGGCGAAACGCTGGGCCCACTGAAGGTAGGTCATGGTTTTCAAATCACCGAAATACGGCTTGGCGGTGGCGTTCAGCGCCTCGATGATCTCTTCGCGACGGCTTTCCAGCTCCTCGGGATGCTTCATGACGCGCACCAACAGACGGCCGCAGCGGGCGGAGGAGTTCTCCAGCTCGTAGATGTCGGCATGCAGGTGGCTCAGTCCGGAGGTCACCCCGCCCAAGGCCTGGCCGCTCGGCACCCACTGCTCACCCAGCGGGGCGAACGGATCGCCGGCGGCTCCCTTGGCATCGATGCCTGGAGTGTTGACGAGCATCCGCTTGACTTCCGCACTGGTGTGAGCCTCTTTGGCGGTCATGACGGCGGTACCGACAAGCACGCCGTCCACCGGCATGAGCGGACGACCGTATTCGGTGGACCATTCACCGGTGATGTAGTCGGCGCCGCGTTCCGGCGTACCGATGCCGCCACCGGCCACGAGCACGAGATTGGACTGTTCACGCACTTCGGCATAGGTGCTCAGCAGCAGATCGTCAAGAGACTCCCAGGAATGATGCCCGCCGGCGGAGCCGCCTTCGACTTCGATCAGCACCTTGGCGGGGGCCACGGCCTTGGCGATGCGTACGACCTGACGAATCTGGTCGATGGTGCCTGGCTTGAAGCTCACATACGGGAAGCCGTCGGCATTGAGGCTGTGGATGAGTTCCACGGCTTCATCGAATTCCGGAATGCCGGCGGAGATGACCACGCCGTCGATGGGGGTGCCGCTGGCACGCTTCTTCGGCACGATGCGCTGGGAACCGAACTGCAGGTTCCACAGATAGCGGTCCATGAACATGGCGTTGAATTCGACGGTGCGACCTTCCTCGAGCTCCTCCTCGAGTTTGGCCACATGGCGGTCGAACACACTGGCGGTCACCTGGCCGCCGCCTGCGAGTTCCGCCCAGTAGCCGGCGTTGGCGGCAGCGGCGACGATTTCCGGCTCCACGGTGGTCGGGGTCATGCCGGCGAGCAACACCGGAGCCTTGCCGGTGAGCTCGGTGAACGCGGTACGCACCTTGTCGCCGGCAGCGGTATGGATGACGCTCGGCGCAAAACGGGTCCAATTCTGGGTGCGTTCCGGTGAGGTCTCCAAGGTGGACAGCGCACCGCGATCGGCCGTGGTGAAGGCTTCCACCACACCGACGCCCGTACCTTGGGCCACGGTGGAGAACAGTTTGCCCACGGTGGCGCCGGGACCGAAGTCCAGTACCCACAAGGCACCCGGATCGGTGGACTTCATCAGGGCGCTCACACGGGCGGCCCAATCCACATGGTTGAACAGCACCTCGGCGGCAAGCTCACGGGCATGATCGGCATCAATGCCGCAGGATTGCGCCCATGAAACAGTCTGTGAAACAGCTTCGGCCATCAGCGGGCTGTGGAATGGCAGGGTCACGTCAAGATATTCGAGCACCGGATCGAACACACGGCCGCCGCGCACCTTCTCCTCACGCAGCTTGGCCTGACGCCTATGCTCCTTGGCGACCTCCACGCCGAATGCGGCAAGGTCTTCGGGATAGCCCGACAGCACGTAATGCGTGGCGGAATTGGCCACGGCCACGGCGATCGGACCGTGCACGCCGGAAACACGTGCGATCAGCGCATCCACTTGGGCACGGGTGATGTCCTTGACCGACAGCATCGGAGTCGCCTCGCCATGACGGGCGGCAAGCCCCAACTGGCAGGCCTGGCGGGTTCCGGCAACACCGATCAGCGTAGCGATCGCAAGAATCTCATCGATCTGCGCGGTGGCCGCCGCGATGGAACCGGCCTGTTCGATGGCCTGAACCATATGCACGGCAAGCACGCCCTGGGAGTGGCCGAGCACGGCGATCGGCTTGGCCTTGGCCGGATTGTAGCCGAGTTCGGCGGCGTCGATCAGCGCACCCAACTGGGTGAGCGCAATGCCCGGAACGCTGGCCGCCGCGGATGCGGCGTCGCCAAGACGGGCCGGATTCGCCTCGAAGCCGAACAGGTCGACCGGACGTCCCGTGGTGGCCAGCAGGTCCGCGGCCACCGGGTAGAGCAGGGCCTGTGCCGCAGCGGCATGAGCGTGCAGCTCAGCGTCGAGCACCGGATTGGTGCTCTGGTCGGCAAGCGCCACGGGCCACGGCGTGGACTGGCCGGCGAAGGCGAGCGCGTGCGGCTCGCTGTTCAGTCGATCGAGAAAAAAGGCGTTCATGATGTTCCTTACTTCTATTGCAAAAATTTCGTTGATGCTCCCCTACCAGGGGCAGCATTACAGGGGTCAGAGTGGCTGATTGCCGTGATGCTTGGTGGTTTTGCGGGCGCGCTTCTTGCTGGCGAGCAGTCGCAACGCGTCGACGATGGTTTCGCGGGTCTGCTCGGGATCGATCATCGCGTCGATCTCGCCCATTTCCAGCGACAGGTTCGCATTGACGGTGGTGCGTTCGTACTCGGCCGTGTATTTGGCCCTGAGCGCCTCCACGTCCTTGCCGGAATCCTTGGCTTTCTGCAGGTCTTTGCGATGGATGATGTTCACCGCACCGGTGGCACCGAGCACTGCGATCTGGCTGGACGGCCATGCATAGTTGAGATCCGCGCCGATCGACTTGGAGCCCATCACGATGTAGGCGCCGCCGAAGGCCTTGCGCAGAATCACGGTGACGAGCGGCACCTGCGCATTGGCGTAGGCATAGATCACTTTCGCGCCACGGCGGATGATGCCCGCATGCTCCTGCTGCGCACCCGGCTTGTAGCCGGGCGTATCCACGAACGTGATGACCGGCAGGTTGAACGCATCGCACAGACGCACGAATCGCGCCACCTTTTCGGAGGAGTCCACATCGAGGATGCCCGCATTGACATTCGGCTGGTTGGCTACGATTCCCACCGGATGCCCGTCGATGCAGGCGAAGCCGACCACTGCGGAACAGGCGAACAGCTCATGCACCTGCACGAATTCGCCATAGTCCACGACGCAACGGATCACATCGAGCACGTCGTAGGGTTGCCGGTCGTTTTCCGGTACGACGTCGGCAAGCCTTCTGGCTACGTCCCGGTCGGCCCTGGTCGCCGCATACGCGTAGGTCGGCGGTGTGAGATCGGAGTTCGACGGCAGGTAGGCGAGCACCGTGCGCGCATAGTCGATCGCATCGGCCTCATCCTCGCCCAGATAGTGGGCCACGCCGGAGGTGGTGTTGTGCACATGGCCGCCACCCAGATCCTCCATGCTGATCACTTCGCCGGTGGCCGCCTTGACCACATCCGGACCGGTGACGAACATGTTGGAGTTCTCGCGAGTCATGATGATCAGATCGGTCAACGCCGGGCAGTACACGGCACCACCGGCGCACGGACCGAGAATCAGCGAAAGCTGTGGTACGAATCCGCTTGCCTCGCAGGTCTTCGTGAACAGGTGACCGTACTGTGTGAGCGCGGCCACGCCCTCCTGGATGCGCGCGCCGCCGGAATCGATCAATGCGATGATCGGCACCTTGAGATTCAGTGCCTGATCCATCAGCCGGCAGATCTTACGACCTTCGGCCACGCCCAATGTGCCGCCCTTGACGGAGAAGTCCTGCGCATAGACGGCCACTTTGCGGCCGTGGATCTCGCCGAAGCCGGTGATGACGGCGGCACCCGCCTGACCTCCGTTGATGTCGCCGCCGCAGAATCTGCCGATTTCCTCGAAAGTGCCGGTATCGAGCAGCAGATCGAGCCGTTCGCGGGCGGTCAGCTTGCCTTTGACATGCTGACGGTCGCGGGCATGGTCCTCCGCCTCGTGCGCAAGCTGCGCGGCACGCAACACCGCGGGACGGATCGGCTGCGAGCCTTCGACATGATCCACGGCATCCTGCACGGCCGGGCTGGTGAGAATATCGGTCATTGCTCGGCCTCCTCGCCCTTGGATTCGGGGGTCGCGCCCGCCACGTTGATGGTGAGCAGCGTCTCCCCCGCCTCCACGCCGTTGGCCGGACCGACGAAGATCTTCGTTACCGTGCCCTTGACCGGCGCGTACACGTAGTTCTCCATCTTCATGGATTCGAGCACCACCAGCAGATCGCCCTTGGCGACCTCCTGTCCCTCGGCCACGTTGATGCGTGTGACCACGGCCTGCATCGGCGAGGCAATGATGCCGGACTGCCCTTCGCTGGCCTGCGGGCCCCGTTTGACGTGATGCAGCCCCTGCCCGCGCAACGGCTGGATGGCACGTTTGGCGTCGCGGGCCTTGGCCGAACCGGTCAGGTTCGCCACGATGTCGGTCGGTACCGTCAGCGACACCCTGTGGTTGTTGACTTCGATCACGAAGGTCTCGCTGGATTCGATATCCTTGCCTTCGTCGGCGGCACCGCTCAGCGAGGCCGGCTGGCCGCCGTGCGAGGAGGCGGCCTCCTTATTGAGGTACTTGCGTTCCAGCCACTTCGTGCTCACGTCATACGCGGCACCATGCTCGGCGGTGAACTCATCATCGTTGAAGATTCGTTCGAACAGGCTGACCGGCGTCGGCACGCCCTCGATGTTCAGCTCCTCCAACGCACGACGCACGCGGGCCACGGCGTTCGCCCGATCGGAGGCGGTAACGACGAGCTTGCCCATCATCGAATCGAACTTCGGTGAAATGGTGTCGCCTTCAAGCACACCGGAATCCACGCGGATGCCCGGACCGGACGGCCAACGCAACGCGGTGAGCGTGCCGGAGCTCGGCGTCAGGTTCTTGGCCGGATCCTCGCAGGTGAGGCGCAGCTCGAAACTATGGCCTCGAATCGGATGCTCCACCGTCAGTTCACCGCCGTTCGCGATCGTCAGCTGCTCGCGCACCAGGTCAAGCCCGCATACCTCCTCACTGACGGTATGTTCGACTTGCAGACGCGGATTGACCTCCAGGAAGTATACCTTGCCCTGCTCGGTCACCATGAACTCGCAGGTGCCCAGACCCACGTAGCCCACGGCTTCGAACAGGTTGCGGGAGTAACGGGCGAGCTGTTCCATCACGGTGTCGGGCAGGAACGGCGCCGGGGCCTCTTCGACCAGCTTTTGATTGCGGCGTTGCACGGAGCAGTCGCGCGTGGAATACACGGTGAAGTTGCCATGCGTATCGCGGCCGCACTGCGTCTCCACGTGACGGCCCTTGTCGATGAAGCGTTCCACGAAATATTCGTTCAGGTCGCCGCCCTGCAGCGCGTCATGATTCATGTAGAATCCGCGAAGCTCATCGTCGTTGCGCACCAGCGTGATGCCACGGCCGCCACCGCCGTCGGTGCGCTTCAACATCAGCGGATAGCCGTGCGTATGCGCGAAGTCGAGCAGCAGGCGCATGTCGGAAATCGAATGCGAGATGCCCGGCACCGGCGGGACCTTGGCGAAGGTCGCCACTCGCCGTGCGGTGATCTTGTCTCCCAGATCGACCAGCGCTTTCGGATTCGGGCCGACCCATGTCGCACCGGCATCGATCACCTTCTGCGCGAAACTCGCCACCTCGGAAAGGAAGCCATAACCCGGATGCACCGCATCGGCGCCGCTGCGGTGCAGAATGTCGATGAGCAGATCCTCGTTGAGATACGTGTCTTTGTAGGTGTCGCCCGACAGCAGATACGCGTCATCGGCCATCTGCACATATTGCGCATGACGGTCCTGTTCGGCATACACCGCCACCGTGGGAATCCCCATTTCGCGGGCGGTGCGCACTACACGTAGCGCAATCTCACCACGATTGGCCACCAAGAGTGTGTTGACGTTTTTAGGCATGTTGTCAACATTGCTCGCTTTTGCGGCTGCACGGACACTCGTTTTCCACAAAAGTGACGCGGTCTTTTTGTACGGCTCCACAAACGTAGTCGTAACTTCATTTTTCTACGATTAAGCCCGTCGATTGACGAATCACGTCCTTTCGTCACTATTTCAAGGAGATTTCATGCACCACGCAATCCTTACCATCAAATCGCTGTCCAACGGCAAATTCGGCTCCACATTCAAACCGGTGCTGTTTGCGCTCCTACTATGGGCCGCTTCCGCCGCCGGCGAAATTCCCGTACCCGGCACCCCGGTGCCCATCACTCTGCAGACCTTTGTGATCATGCTCGCCGCCCTCATGCTGCCTTGGCGGCAGGCCGGCGCAGCCATCGCCCTGTATCTGGCCGCCGGCGCCCTCGGACTGCCGGTATTCGCCGGTGGCGCCTCCACTCTGGCGCTGGTCGGACCGAGCGCCGGATTCCTGCTCGGATTCCTGCCCGCCGCCGTCATCACCTCTCTGCTCAAGGGTGAAGCGCGCACCGACTCGGCCAAAGGCGGCATGCTGACCGCGGCACGGTATTGCGGCGCGGCCTTGGTGGGCTGCGTCGCCGTGGACTATCTCTTCGGATTCATCATTCAGTCCGCCGTCACGAGCGTATCCCTGCCGGTCGTGGCCGTCGCTTCCATGGGCTTCGTGTTCGGCGACGTCGTCAAGGCCGTCGTCGCCTCGGCGGTGGTTGCCGGATTGGCGAAGCTTCGGTAGGGACCGGAACGCATCACCCATTGACGCACGCCGCCCTTCGCCTCACCGTAAGGGCATGATACGCCTTCCGTTCGTCGAATCACCGGTTTTGGAGTACGCCCACGTCGGCGGTGGTGACTCGGTGAAGCGCCCCAAATCGATCCCGAATGGTGAGGGAGGCGTCAGGGTTAAGGGCGATCGCCCGGCCTTGAAGGGCGGAACCGTCGGTGAAATGCGCTTCACAGGGCTTGCCCAAGGTCCAACAGACCACATTCATGGCTTCCAGGCAACGTTTGGCCTCGCGCTGAGGGTCGGCCTCGAAATCGGTTAGACGCAACCTGAGATTTCGCACTATTCGGGCGGCCAATTCATCCCGCAAGGCGGTTGGGTCCGGCAGGTCGCTTGCGAGCATCTGCAGGGAGATTGAATTCTCCGTAGGCAAACGGTCGACGGGAACGTTGAGGTTCAGGCCAACGCCGAACACAACCGCCACACGTTCGCCGCAATCGGGAATCGGCACCATTTCAGCGAGAATGCCCCCGAGTTTCCTGCCACCGACAACGATATCGTTCGGCCATTTGAGCTGCGGCTCGGCGCTCCGGTGCGGGCAAGCCCCGCGAATCGCCTCCAGTACGGCCAATCCGGCGATCATCTGCAACCAACCGCCGATCGATGCGTCGCGCACGATCGACACGGGCACATTCACCACGAAACTGACGGTGAACGACTCCCCCGGCCTACTGGTCCATCGGTGGTCGAGGCGACCTCGGCCGGCGGTCTGCGCATCGGCACACACCACGACGATCTCACCTCCACGCCGAGCATCACCGTACAGTTCACCGGAGCGCACCAAATCGGCGGCGTAGGTGTTGGTAGAGCCCACCGAATCCAAGGACAACACGCAATCGGCCGCAACACAGGTGCCCGGCATCGTCAACGCCGAATCCATCAATCCCATCCAATACCCCCTGACATGCTATCTGCCCACCGTGTGAGCACCTTCGCACGGCTTCAAACCTAACCCAAAAACAGACCGTTGGAAAATAGCGGCTATCACACCCAGCGATAAACCTCCGACGCCCTCACCGCGTGAAGGTGCTCGCACGGCGGGCGGGCAGCCCTTTAAGGGGCATCAGGAGCCGGCGGGCATCGCCGTATGCCGTTGCCGGCGCGACTCACGCCAGAACTGCAAGCAAAGGAACCCGAACACGAAGGCGACGGGCAGCATGTGACGCTCGAAATTATTCGCCGGCGCGGTGATCATCACGCCCATGAGCAGCAGCAACGGCAGATGCCACGACAACGAACGCCAGCGACGCAGCACCACCTCGGCCGCACCGATCAGTAGCGTGAGCGTCACATACAGGTTGCCATGCACCAACCAGCCGAACACCGGGATTTTCCCCCACTGTTTGGCGAAGTCGGCCACTGTGTCGCGCCACTCATGGTTGTACAGGTGAATCCAGTCGTTATCTTCCTGCACATAATCGTTGTTCACGTAATAGTCCATCGACACGTATGGCAGGTCGGCCACATCGAAGTAGCCGAAGCATTCGGCGAAGAAGGCGTCCAGCGCAATCACCGGATTCGCCTTGACGATTTCCAGCCACGCCTTGTTGAAGTTCTCCATGTCCTCTTTGGTGACGGTGCGCCACTTGTAGCTCACCTTCTTGGATTGGATGCCGGAGGATTTCACCGGGTCGGCGTCCTGCTGGTAATATGCGTCGGCCATTTGGTCGAGGTTGAAGATCGGCTCGAGCTTCGAGGCCGCGTCCGCCGGAATGCCCTGCGGATTGTATTTCGCCACGCGCGCGATCTGCTGCAGCTGAATGCCTCGGCTTTCGATGGGGTCACCGCTGATGATCGCACCGGAATCCGCGAGGAATACGATGCCGCCATGGATGAGCACGGTCGGCAGCAGCAGGGTGACCACATAGGTCTTCCAGCGCTTGCGGTCGTTCAGCAACGCCAGGATCAACGCCAGCACGATGATGTACCAGGCGTATTTCGCGCTGATCAGCATCACCACGCTCGACATGAAGAATGCGAGCATGGAACGCTTGCGCAGTCGCGTCGGCTTGCCGTTGATGGTCGGCAATGCCTTGATATGTGTCATATGCAGTTCGTACCACACCCCGAACCACCATACGAACGCGAAGGCGAACAGTGGCGACTTGGTTAGTGAGATCGTGGCGAACACGGCCAACGGGCACACCATGAAGAACAGCAGTATCACGAAACGCGTCTTCGCACCGGCGCGCAAACGGGAGGGGCGCGCGACCACACCGGCTTCCGGATGCATGAAATCACGCTGATTCCAACAGTCATGACGTTCCGGATGGGAGAAATCGAAGGAACCGACGCCAAGTCTGCGCCAAGGCAGGTTGAAAAAACGGTTTGCGGTGGCCGCGCAGCAGAAGGCGGCGAACAGCCACTGCAACGCCGCCAGCGTCACGATGCCCGCATCATTGGAATCCGTGAAATAGCGTGAGATTGCGGCTACGGCGCCGTAGAACACCGTCAGCACGATATTGTGCTGATCGGTCAGATAGGTCGGGTTCGCAGGCCACATGTAGTGCGCGGTCGGATAGATGTCCATCGGCACGAACGAGAAGAAACCGATATACGGCTGTTTGAGCCCGGTCCACTGGTTCCAGGCCCAGCTGAACTCACGGATCTGCGAACGGATGTCGGCACCGTACGCAGCCAGCAATGTGGTCGGAATCCACAGCCAGCCGATCACGAACACCAGCATGAGCTTCCACCAGCAGTCGGTGCAACGCGTCAGCTTGCGTCCGACCCAGATGACCACGGCATGCACGGCACGCCCCGGACGGCTATGCGCGGCATCGTGCACATGCTTCAGCACGATGCCGAGAATGGTGGTCGGCGTGCCCTCGACTTCTTCATGCAACCGCTCATGCCGTCGTGTGAAATACCTCGGCAGTACGCGCTGGCCCCGTCCGAATCTGACCAGTGCCACGACGATGGCGAAAAACACGGCGAAGGAAAGCGCCAGAATCAGCATGTTGGCCCAGCCGAAGCCGTCCAATCCCACGTTGTACCAGTACAGCGGCCCGATGGCGCAGCACCATGCCAGCCACAGACATGCCAATACGGCCAGCGTCCAACGGCAGAAGCCGGAGAGTCGCGCACCACGGCTCCTGGATTTTCGTACTTCGGTCATATCCGGCATATTACCGTTATGGCCCGAATGCGCGATGCACCCGTCGCACGCGACCCACCGCAATTCATGGCGTCACCGACTAGACTTGACGAGTATGAATTCCGATCAGGCTGACATTCTTGACCTGCTGTCAGGTCATACCGACGATTCCACCATCGAACGGCTCGCGTTCGAATGCCTGATGAACGGCATCGCCGACGAACGCGTCACTTCGTTGCTGAATGTGCTCGCATGGCGCGGCGCATTCGACTGCTTCGCCATCGGCGGGGTGCCGGCTTCCAATCCGATGGCCGCTTCGCTGGCCGCCCGCAAGTCCGTACGCGATTTAGGCGGTGAGAACGCGATTATTGGCACATACGGCAGTTTTCTGCTGATGTTGGTGCGGCAGATTGGCGCGGCCACTCCGGAGGTCACCTGCACCTCGGTGATGCCGGCATTCGCCGAATCCGATCCCGTGTATCTGAGTCCGGTACGTTCCGGTGTCGCCGGTGCCTCGCATGCCCTGCGGGAGACGTTGTTCTCATTGCAGGCGGCACCGGCCCTATCGACGCAGTCGCGCCCGTTGCGTGCGGATGAACTGCTGCCGGAACGTGCGCTGCTGGGTGACGATTACGCCCGCGAAGAACTGTATCGGAACGTTTACCGTGTATTGCGCGGCGACAATCCCGATGACCCGACCTATCTGACGGTCTCCACGTTCCTCAGGTACGGCAGTTCGTTGGAGAATACCGCCAAGGAGCTTAATGTGCACCCGAACACGGTGCGTTACCGACTCAAGCGCGCCGCGGAGACCACCGGCTGGGATGCCACCGACCCGCGCGACGCCTATGTGCTCACCACCGCTCTTGCCATCGGCCGCATGCGTGAGCACTGAGCCGCACTCGATTGTGGCTGTTCGGAATCCATCCCTCCTGATTCCTCACGGTTCCACATGGTTCCGCATACGACAAGACCCGCATCCGTCAATCGACAGGTGCGGGTCTTGTCAGGCGTTGATTACAGCCAGGCGTGCAATCAGGCGAGAATCGCCGGATCGACCGGGACGCCCGGGTTCATCGTGGAGGTGATGGTCGCCTTGGTAACGTAACGGCCCTTCACGGTGGACGGCTTCAGACGCTTGACTTCGTCGGCGATAGCCTTGAAGTTCTCTTCCAGAGCCTGCTCGGTGAAGGAGAGCTTGCCGATGAGGAAGCTCAGGTTGCCGTTCTTATCGACACGGAAGTCGACCTTGCCGCCCTTGATGTCCTTGATGGCCTTGGTAACATCCATGGTCACGGTACCGGTCTTCGGGTTCGGCATCAGGCCACGCGGGCCGAGCACGCGGCCGAGACGGCCGACCTTGCCCATCATGTCCGGGGTGGCCACGACGGAATCGAAGTCAAGGAAGCCGCCGGCGACCTTCTCGACGAGGTCGTCGTCACCGACGATGTCGGCGCCGGCCTCGAGAGCCTCGGTGGCCTTCGGGCCACGGGCGAAGACGAGGACCTTGGCGGTCTTACCGGTGCCGTTCGGCAGGTTCACGGAACCGCGAACCAGCTGATCGGCCTTGCGCGGATCCACGTTCAGGCGCAGCACGGCTTCAACGGTCTGGTCGAAGTTGTACTCCGGCATGCTCTTGAGGAGAGCGATGGCTTCGTTGGCGGTGTAAAGGTTGTTGCTATCGACCTTTTCGGCCGCTTCGCGATACTTCTTGGAACGCTTTACCATTTGTCCTTCTCCTCTCAGTCGGTAACCGTGATACCCATCGAGCGGGCGGTGCCCTCGATGATCTTCATGCCGGCTTCGACGTCACGTGCAGACAGATCGGCCATCTTGATTTCGGCGATCTCACGGACCTGAGCCTTGGTGACGGAGCCGACCTTGTGGGTCAGCGGGTTCTCGGTACCCTTCTGGATGCCCGCGGCCTTCTTCAGCAGAGCTGCCGCCGGCGGGGTCTTCAGGATGAAGGTGAAGGAACGATCTTCGTAGACGGTGATCTCGACAGGGATGACCTGACCCATCTTGTCCTGCGTCTGGGCATTGTATGCCTTGCAGAAGTCCATGATGTTCACGCCATGGGAACCCAGAGCCGGGCCCAGCGGCGGGGCCGGATTGGCCTTGCCGGCCTGAATCTGGAGCTTGATCAGCGCCGAGACTTTCTTCTTAGGAGCCATTGTATGGTTCTTCTTTCTATGAAGCGGTGTTAGCGGCACCGGATGTGGTTTCCCATAACCGGTTCCTTCCGCAACGTATATTGCTGTGCTGTGCTAGCGGGCCACGAGCTTGTTTCGGGCATACGAAACCCTCCAGACACAAGCTTTCCCATTATGCCTACCCGCCACGACATTGCGTCGCGACATTGCGTGAATACCGAAGAACCCCGCATCGCTGCGGGGTTTGAAGTTTCAGGTTCCTAACGATTGATTCCCGAATTCCGAAACATGTGTGCCGTCAAGGCACACCGTCACGGGACGTCAGGCGAGCTTTTCGACCTGGTTGAAGCCCAACTCCACCGGAGTGTCACGGCCAAAGATGGACACGAGCACGGTGAGCTTCTGGGTGGTCGGCTCCACGTCGGAGACAACGGCGGCCATGGTGGTGAACGGACCATCGGTGACGGTGACCTGATCGCCGACGGCGTAGGAGACCTCGAGGGTACGCTTCTTGGCCGCGGCCGGCTTGTCGCCAGCCTTCTTGAGCGCCTCGGAGGCGATCATCGGGGCCATCATGGATACGACTTCCTTGCGCGACAGCGGCGCCGGTTCCTTGGTCGGTCCGACGAAGCCGGTGACGCCTTCGGTCTCGCGCACGATGCGACGGGCGTTCTCATCAGGAAGCATGCGGATCAGCACATAGCCGGGAACACGCACGCGGGTGATGATCTTCTTGCCCTTTTCGGTGTGCTTCTCGACCTCTTCCATCGGCACTTCGATCTGGAAGATCTTGTCTTCCAAGCCAAAGCTGGCCACGCGGGATTCAACGTTGGTCTTCACGCGCTTCTCATAGCCGGAGTAGGTGTGCAACACGTACCACTTGCCCTCAAGCGTGCGCAGATTCTTCGAGAATTCCTCGACTGCCTTGGTACCTGCATCACGCTCATCCTGTTCGGATTCAACGGCGGCATCGGCAGAGGTTTCGGTTTCGACCTGCTCGGCGGTTTCCTCGGCGGCCGATTCCTCGGAGACCTCGGTCTCCTCAGCCTCCGGCAACACCTCAACGGCAGCCACAGCCTCTTCGGTAGCCTCGGGAGCTTCGTCGAGGTTGTCGAAAATCACTTCGTCAGTCATGCACCTTCACCTTCACGTGTCTGTCAGCCGAAGATCCACAACGTGAGCTTGCCCAGACCGAAGTCCATGCCGGTGACCAGTGCCATCAGGAACAGCACGAAGATAAACACGGCGAGGGCCCAGAAGAACAGCTCTTTGCTGGTCGGGGTCACTACCTTGCGGAGTTCGTCGATAATCTGCTTGATGAACAAACCAATGCGCATGAAGATGTTCGGCTTGACGGCCTTTTCGCGATTGCTTGCCTTCGCCATTATGATCCTCCGCTTGGCTTGTTGTAAGAACTTGGCAGGGAAGGCGGGACTCGAACCCACAACCTACGGTTTTGGAGACCGTTGCGCTACCAATTGCGCCACTTCCCTAGGTGTACTCTGCCATTTCTACTTGCCGGCGAGGATTTTATGCGAAAAACCACGCAAGAAGTAAACGGCAAAACCGCCAAGTTGAAATAGTAGCGGGTAATTGCGACTTCGTCCAATCGCTTTTCCATCAACAGTCAAAAAACCGCTATTTTCCAACGAAAAAAGATTCGCACCTCGGCATGTCACCGGGGTGCGAATCCATTTTCCAGTCAACGGTATCGGACCGTCCGCCTATGCCTCCGCCCATGCCTTCATGCGCTTCATGCCTTCGACGAGGTCGTCGTCAGCCAAGGCGTAGGAGAAGCGAAGGTAGCCGGGAGCACCGAACGCCTCACCCGGCACGGCGGCGACATGGCCCTCGTCAAGCAGGGCCGCGGCCAGTTCGGCGGTATCGGCGAACATGGTCTTGTTCGGGCCGAGCGGCCTGTTCAGCAATGCGGTCACATCGGCGAACGCGTAGAACGCACCCGTCGGGGTTGGGCAGTTCACGCCTTCGATGTCGTTCAGTGCCGTCACGATGGTCCGGCGGCGCTTGTCGAACGCGGCACGCATGTCGTAGACGGCGTCAAGCGGGCCGGAAACGGCTTCGATGGCGGCACGCTGGGAGATGTTGTTCACGTTGGATGTCATATGACCCTGCAGCTTGGAGGCGGCCTTGGCCACTTCCGCCGGAGCGACCATCCAGCCGACACGCCAGCCCGGCATGGCGTAGGTCTTGGCCACGCCGTTGAGCACGAGTAGCTGGCCACGCACTTCCGGCACCACGGCACCGATGTACGTGGTCTTCGCACCGTCATAGTTGAGATGCTCGTAGATTTCGTCGGAGATGACCCATACATGGTGCTCCAAGGCCCATTCGCCGATGGCCTTGACGGTTTCCGGCTTCCATACGGCACCCGTCGGATTATTCGGCGTGGTCACGATGATGGCCTTGGTGCGTTCGGTGCGCGCCGCTTCGATGGCGTCGATATCCGGTTCGAAGTTGCGGTCGGCGCCGGCGAATACCTCGACGGGCACGCCGCCGGCCAGCTTCACGGCCTCCGGATAGCTGGTCCAGTACGGGGCGGGGATGATGACCTCGTCTCCCTCGTCGAGCAGAATCTGGAAGGTTTCGTAGACGGCCTGCTTGCCTCCGTTGGTCACGACGACCTGACTCGGGTCGACTTCGTAGCCGGAATCGCGCGACACCTTGTCGGCGATTGCCTTGCGCAGTTCCGGCAGGCCCGCAGTCGGCGTGTACCGATAGTTCTTGGGATCCTGCACCGCGCAGGCCGCGGCCGCGACGATCGGTGCGGGGGTCGGGAAGTTCGGCTCGCCTGCGCCGAACCCGATGACGTCGATGCCGGCGGCCTTCATCGCCTTTGCCTTGGAATCGACGGCTAGGGTGGCGCTCGGAGCCACGCGATTGATACGGTCGGAAAGAGTCTGCCAGTCAGCCATAGTCATGTCTGTCATGCTAGACCCGCCACACGAAAAACGGAACCCTCGCGACACGCGTCATGCAGGGACCGCGCCGGCATACCCGGCGTGCGGTCGGCTTCAGACAAGTACGAGATTGTCACGGTGTACGAGCGGATGCGCGTATTCCTCTCCCAGGAACCGCTTGAGCTGAGCGGTATTGCGTCCAAGCATCTGTGGGATTTCCTCGGAATCGAAGCCGGCCAGGCCCTTGGCCAGATGATTGCCGGCCTCGTCGTCGATCCATACAGCGTCTCCCGCGGCGAACTCGCCTCTGACCTCCAACACGCCCGCGGCGAGCAGACTGGCCGCTCCTCCACGTACGGCCTTGGCGGCGCCCGCGTCGGCCACCAACGTGCCGAATGGATGTGCCGCAAAGCCGATCCACAGTCGGCGCGACGATCCGCGGTCGTGAATCGGCGCGAACGCCGTACCCACCGGATCGCCCATCATGGCCGGTCCGGCATTGGCGGCGCAAGTGAGTACGGACGGGATGCCGGAGACGGCCGCCACGCGCGCGGCCTCCATCTTGGTGACCATACCGCCAGTACCGACGTTCGAGCCGGTTCCGCCGACCTGCACCTTTTCCAAAGCGGCCTCCACATTCGGCACGTATGCGATGCGCTTGGATTCCGGCTCACTCGGCGGTGCGGTATACAGTGCGTCCACGTCGGTGAGCAGCACCAAGGCATCAGCGACCACGATATTGGCGATCAACGCGGACAGCCGGTCATTGTCGCCGAAGCGAATCTCATTGGAGGCCAGGGAATCGTTTTCGTTGATGATCGGCACGGCACCCAGGTCGAGCAGCCGTTCCAGCGTTCGGCGCACATTGCGGTACTGCTGCGGGGCAATCGTATCGGAAACGGTGATGAGAATCTGCCCTACACGCAAGCCGTACCGTGCAAAAGCGGCTTCGTATTGCGCCATCAGCAGTCCCTGTCCCACTGCCGCACAGGCCTGTTGGTCCGCAACGTCGGTCGGGCGGGCGTCGAACCCCAGCGAACCGAAGCCTGCGGCGATGGCGCCGGAGGACACGAGCACCACACGCCCGCCCATCAGCCGCACCCGCGCCAAAGCCGCCACCAAAGCGTTCAACCGTTCCGGATCGAGGTGGCCACTCGGCTCGGTCAGCGAACTGGAGCCCACTTTCACCACGATGGTCTGCGCCTCAGCGATGGCCCTGCGCACCTGTGCCTGCGATGGCGTGTTCATATGTCCCTCCCGGTCTATGCGTACCGGTCATTCGAATACCATTGGCATACCACTGAAAAGCCCGCCGACGTGCTGCTATCGGCACATCAGCGGGCTTGGTATGGTCTCTATTCTTTCACGTCGTCCGTATCGGCGGATTCGCCGCGTCCGAACAGGCTGTTTTCGTCGTGGCGGTCGTCATCCACGGAAGGATCGGCCCAGTGGCCGGCCGCACGTTCGGCCATCATGGCCTCACGTACCGCCTGACGGGCGTCCATCATCTCATGGTACTGGCGACGGCGCTCGGAGTTCGTACGGCGCTGTGTCCGCCCGTCCTGCCCCTGCAGTCGCAGATCCACGCCTCGAGCGCCCAACTGCGCGCCATCGAGCATTTCGGCACCGGCCGCGATGGTCGGGTCCCAATCGAATTCCACCGCACGATCGCCGCGTCCGATGCGCACTTCGTCTCCCGGCTTGGCACCCTTGCGGCGCAGCTCATCCTCCACACCCAGCTTGGCCAGGCGATCGGCAAGGTAGCCCACGGCTTCGTCGTTGTCGAAATTGGTCTGCATGACCCAACGCTCCGGCTTGCCGCCAAGCACTTCGTACCAGACGTCACCGTTGCCGGATTCCTTGCGTTCCACGGTGAATTCGAGCGCGCTGCCGCTTTCGTCGTTACGACGGCGGCGGTTCTTCGTCTCTTCGAGCGGCTTGATGACCACACGCGCCTCTTCTTCGGCCTGCTCGCGCTTCGCCACTTCCTTACGCATATCGGCCACCAGACCAGCCAAGGCCCAGTTGAGTTCCTTCAGGCCTTCATGCGAGGCGGTGGAGATGATGAAGACCTTCAGTCCCAGCGCTTCGAATTCCGGCTTGACGAATTCGGCCAGTTCCTTGGCTTCCGGCATGTCGACCTTGTTGAGGATGACGATGCGCGGACGTTCCGGAATCGGAATCGCGCCCAGCGGCAATTCCAGCTTGTCGGCATATTCGGCCAATTCATGTTCCAGCGCCCGGTAATCGCTCATCGGGTCGCGGTCGGGTTCAAGCGTCGCACAATCGATGACGTGCGCGATGATTTCCGTGCGTTCGATATGACGCAGGAATTCCAGACCGAGTCCCTTGCCCTGCGAGGCGCCCGGAATCAGACCCGGCACATCGGCGATGGTGTAACGCGAATCGCCGGCCATGACCACGCCGAGATTCGGCACCAGTGTGGTGAACGGATAATCGGCGATTTTCGGCTTGGCGGAACTCATCGCGGCGATGAGGCTGGATTTGCCTGCGGAGGGGAAGCCCACGAGCGCCACGTCGGCGATGGACTTGAGCTCCAGGATCACGTCGCGTTCCTCACCCGGTTCACCCAACAGCGCAAAGCCCGGGGCACGACGGGTGCGGTTGGCCAGCGCCGCGTTGCCGAGGCCTCCATTGCCGCCAGCGGCGGCCACGTACCTGTCGCCCACGTGACGCAGATCGGCGAGTTGTTCGCCCGGATACTTGCGTGCGCCCTGCGGCCCCTTGGCTTCGAAGATCACGGTGCCGACGGGCACGGGCAGAATCAGGTCGGCGCCTTTGGAGCCGTCCTTCGTGTCGCCCAGACCCATGGTGCCGCTGCCCGCCTCGCGATGCGGCATGAAACGATAATCCAACAGGCTGTTGGCGTTCTGATCGGCTAGGAAGATCACGGAGCCGCCATTACCGCCGTTGCCGCCGTTCGGACCTGCCAACGGCTTGTATTTTTCCCTACGGATGCCGGCGGAACCGTTACCGCCGTCGCCGCCTTTGACGTGGACGGTCACGCGATCGACAAAATCACTCATGTATCTACTTTCGTTGTTACGCGGGACAGGGTTGGCAAGGAAAAAGAAAAGCCGCGTCCACATGGGCGCGGCTTCCTAAAGCGTTAATTGCGCGTATCTCAGGCGGCAATCACGTCGACGACCTTGCGGTCACGACGCACACCGAACTTCACGCTGCCGTCCTTGAGGGCGAACAGGGTGTGGTCCTTGCCCATACCGACGTTCTCGCCCGGGTGGAACTTGGTGCCACGCTGACGAACGATGATGTTGCCGGCCACGACGGCTTCGCCGCCGAACTTCTTCACACCGAGGTATTGCGCGTTTGAATCGCGACCGTTGCGCGAGCTGGAAGCGCCCTTCTTATGTGCCATGTCTGTTCCTTTCGGTCCTTGACTCCAACCCCTGCGTCAATCAGGCGATAGCCGTGATCTTGACAGCGGTCAGCTGCTGGCGATGGCCCTTGCGACGAGCAACGCCGGTCTTGTTCTTGTACTTCATGATGTTGATCTTCGGACCCTTGGCCTCGTCGTTGATCACCTCAGCCTTGACGCTGAGCTTGGCGAGATCCTTGGCACCGAGGATGACGTTGGCGCCATCCACCACAAGAGCAACCGGGAATTCCACGGTTTCGCCCTTCTGAGCCTTGAGACGGTTGACGAGGATGACGTCACCGACCTCGACCTTTTCCTGATGGCCGCCGGCCTTCACAATCGCGTACATATCCGTTCCTTTATTAACTTGGAAAGCTTACTGCCCGGCACGTTCGAGCCTCGCGGCCAGACACCAGCAATCTAATTTACACACACCCACGTACAACCGCAAGTCCGCCACCGGCGTGTCAGGTTGACATACCGGCGCGATCACTTATTCTTCGTCCGGTTCCGCATTATTCGCGGCCACGGCGGCCGCTGCGATCTGCGCGAGCTTGGCCTTCACGTCCGGCGAGGAGCCCTTCGGCACCTGTACGTCCGTTCCATGACCGTGCTTGTTCGTCTTGACGAACGGATCGCCGCCCTTCAAGGCGTACGGGTCGTCATAGTCGGCGGACACGGTCGGCTCATCGTGAAGGATGAAGCCACGGCCCTTGCAGGTCGGGCATTCCTCGGAGAACGCCTCGACCAGACCCTGGCCGATACGCTTTCGGGTCATCTGCACCAGACCGAGCGAAGTGACTTCGGCCACCTGATGCTTGGTACGGTCGCGGGCCAGGCATTCGACCAGTCGGCGCAACACCAGATCGCGGTTGGCCGGCATGACCATATCGACGAAATCGATCATCACCATGCCGCCGATGTCACGCAGACGTAGCTGGCGCGCAATCTCTTCGGAGGCTTCGAGGTTGCAGCGCGTAACCGTCTCCTCGAGGCTCTTGCCGCGGCCGATGAAGCGACCCGTGTTCACGTCGATGGTGGTCATGGCCTCGGTACGGTCGATCACGATCGAACCGCCCGACGGCAGATAGACCTGACGTTCCATGCCCTTGCGAAGCTGGGAGTCGATCTGCCACTTGTCGAACACATCCTTGCCCTCATGCTCGGCCGGATCCCACTTCTCGAGCTTATCCTTCAGATCGGGAGCCATGGTGTCGAGATACTCCTCGATACGGCCGTACACACGTTCGCCCTCGACGATCATCTTGCCGAAATCGTCGTTGAAGATGTCTCGCACCACGCGAATGGCCACGTCCGGTTCACCCTGCAGCAACTTCGGACGCTTGCCATGCAGGAACTCGTCACGCTTGGCGCTGATACGCTCCCACTGGCGGACCAGGCTTTCCAGATCCTTGGTGATGGCCTCCTCGGAGGCACCCTCGGCGGCGGTACGGATGATCACTCCCATATCCTTCGGGGCGATCTTCGAGACAATGCCCTTGAGACGGGAACGCTCACGCTCGCTGAGCTTACGGCTCACGCCGGTCATGCCGCCGGACGGCACAAGCACCAGGAAACGGCCGGACAACGTGACCTGTGAGGTCAGGCGCGCGCCCTTATGCCCGATCGGATCCTTGGTAACCTGCACCAGCACCGGGTCCCCCGACTTGAACGCGAGCTCGATACGGCGCGGCTGGCCCTCCAGACGGGCGGAATCCCAGTTCACCTCACCGGCATACAACACGCCGTTGCGCGCCTGGCCGATGTCGACGAACGCGGCCTCCATGCTCGGCAGCACGTTCTGCACGCGGCCGAGATAGATGTTGCCGACGGTCGCAACCTCCTGGATGTCGGAAACGTAATGCTCCACCAGCACGTTGTCCTCAATCACGGAAATCTGCGTATGGCGTTCACACTCACGCACCACCATCAGACGGTCCACATGCTCGCGGCGCGCCAGGAAATCCTGTTCCATGAGCTGGCTCTGACGGCTACGTTCACGACGGTTGTCGCGACGACGCTGCTTCTTGGCCTCAAGGCGCGTGGAACCCTCCACATCGGTGATCTCATCGATGTACTGCTGCTTGCGGGAACGGCGGACCAGCGGCTCCTCGGCGTCCTCGGACTTCGCCCCGCCACGGCGACGGCGACGGCGACGGGTGACGGCGCCATCCTCGTCGTCATCTTCATCACGAACACGGCGACGGTTGCCCGACTGCTCATCCGCACCCTGCTGTTCGTCGGCATCCTCATGATTGCCGCGCGAACGGCGACGGCGACGAGTACGCGTCGGCGCCTCGCCCTCGTCATCGTCGTCCTTGCCGCTGCGCGATTCGTCATCGATGGGAGCGTAAGTGATGTCATCCAGCACCAGATCCTCTTCGATCTGTTCGACTTCCGCCGCGGCACGACGTTCCTGCGCATTCAGTCGGCGCGAACGGCGGGAACGATGGGACGATCCCTCCTCATCGTCTCCCGAAGCATCATTGCGATCATTGCGATCGTCCTCGTCACGACGGCTCTGCTCATCCTGCTCGGCATCACGGGAGCGACGGCGACGGCGACGCGACGAATGCTCCTCCTGAACGTCCACGGACCCATCTGCATCGTGCGAATCATCCCGATCGGCATCCTCACGGGGCGCGGGAACGGCGGGCAGCACCGGCTCCTGGAACAGCAACGACGTCATCGGACGCGAACCGCGACGCTGCACATGACCCTCCGGCAACATCTCAACGGCATCCAGCGCACGTTCGTCAGTCGATTCCTCGCCATGCTCGTCACGCGAGTCGCGGAATTCCACGTCGGCGGAGGCACGACGACGGCCACGCGTACGACGGGCCGGACGGTCGTCATCGTCATCCACGGCACGACGACGACGCGGAGCCTCATAATCATCACGTTCATCGTCATCATCCGCGCGACGACGGCGAACCGGACGGGATTCGACCTCATCCTCGGCATCCGCGGCACGACGGCGACGGCGAACCGGACGCACCGGCTCGGCCTCGTCCCGAGACTCCGCATCCTCGGACTCCGGCTTGGATGTCGGCAGCTTCGGCTCCTCGAACAACGGGGCTGGGGCATGCTCCTCGACCTTGAGTTCAAGGGAGGCACCCGCAGCTCCGACGCCACGCACCACACGACGGCCGCCACGACGGCGACGCGGAGCCGGAACGGTGGAATCTGCATTTGCTGACACTACGGCTTCGATCTCATCGAAGCCCTCACTGGTATTACTGGGCACTATGCTCCTTGCGACACGCTGCAATCGCATCGCCTGCTTACACGGCTTCGTACGGTCCTCACATCACGCTCTCACCGTGACCGCGCATCTTGGCGCCCGTAGGAAGCAACTTCCGTCAAAAGTCTTCATCATGCGACGGCGGACACCGGCGCTCGCGGACAAAAAGGAATCTCACGCGAGGGGATCAACGCCATCGGATGCGTCGGCGGTTTGCAGAACCACCGTCTACAAGTATGACACAAAAAACAACGGGACGTGACATAACGGAAAATTTTCCGAATTCACCCGCGCTCCCACCACAGGAAGGAGCGCGAAACCCGTCGGAGCGCATACGTCATCAGCGCAGCCAGTCCTCGAGCAGGTCGGCCATCAGCACCAGATCGGATTCCGGCAGCTGCTCATCATGCTTGTGGGCGAGCAGCGGACTGCCGGCACCGAGATTTACGGCCGGAATGCCTAGGATGGCGAAACGCGCCACATCCGTCCAACCGAGCTTGGCGAGCGGGTCGCGGCCGGTGCGATCCCTGACAAGGTCCACCAGCGAAGCGGCCAACGGAGAGTTCAGTCCCGGTCGCGCCGAAGGCGATTCGTCCTTCATTTCAATGCCGAAGCCCGCAAACACGCCGCCGGTGGCCATATGCTCGCCATTGCCGAGTTCGGCACCCGCGCCGACGCCGATCATCAACGCCTTCGCCTCGGCAAGCGTCTTATCGGGCGCGAACCGGTAGTTCACGTGCACGCGGCATTCGTCGGGAATCACGTTGGTTCCCTTGCCACCGGAGATCAACGTGGCGTTCAATCCCTCCTGGTAAGTCAGCCCATCCACTTCGACGGCGCGATTCTCGTATGCGTTCAGACGGTTCAGGATCTCAGCCGCCTTGTGGATGGCGTTCTCGCCCATCCAGGCACGCGCCGAATGCGCAGCCACGCCATGCGTGACCACATCGAAACGCATGGTGCCGTTGCAACCGCCTTCGATGCCGCAGTCGGTCGGTTCGCCGATGATGGCGAAATCGCCGACAATCCAGTCGGGATGCGCCTCAACCACCTTGCGCAGGCCGTTCTTCTCGGCTGCGACCTCCTCATGGTCGTAGAAGACATACGTCAGGTCATATCTGGCGTCCGTCAACGTGGCGGCCAGGTAGAGCATCACGGCGTCGGAGCCCTTCATGTCAGTGGCTCCACGACCCCAGATCACGCGTTCGCCTTCATGCCCGGCAGCGACATCCTCACGAATCAGCGGATCGCCCGGTTCCAGCCATTTCGGCGGGAAGTTGTCGATTACCGGCACCGTGTCGAGATGACCTGCGAGAATCACCCGCTGCGCACGACCGAAATCCGTGGAGGCGACCAGCGTATCGCCATGACGATGCACGGTCAGGTGCGGTTGCATCGTCAGGAACGTCTCAACGGCATCGGTCAGCGGACCTTCGTCATCGCTGACGGAATAGCTGCCCATGATCTGTTCCATCAACGTGTTCAGTGTGGCCTGCTTGCCGGCGGAGGCATCGAATCCAATCTCAAGTTCACTCATGCGTCTCATTATCCGCCAGACCGACCGATATCACGGCATCGGAATACCGCTTTTGAGATGAACCGGCGAATCTCGCCCGCACAGTGCCACACTGATGATTGGCTTGATTGACGGCTCAATCACCACGGGAAGCAGGGAAAGGACGAATGCATGCCGGGTCTGTTAAGCGCGATGGAAGGCTTCTGCGTCATCGGCATCGTGATCGGCACCGGTTATGCGGCCGCACGGTTGCGTATCGGCGGGCCGACCGCGCAGATGGTGCTCAACCGCTTCAGCTTCTTCGTGTCCAGCCCATGCCTGATGTTCGCGATTCTGTCGAAGGAGAAGATCTTCGAGATCTTCCACTCCTCCATCATCGTCGCGTTCTTCTCGGCCATGCTCGTCGGAGCCGTCTTCCTGCTTCTCAACCGTCTGTTCTTCCACATGAAGCCGGCGGATGCGACCATCGGCGCACTGAACTCGCTGTATCTCAACTCGAATAACATCGGCCTGCCGATCGCCACCTACATTCTCGGCAACCCCGCACTCGTGGCACCGATCCTGGTCATGCAGCAGGCCGTGTTCACCCCGATCGGGCTGACCGTACTCGACGTCACCACGAAAGGCAGGGTCTCCGCGAAGGAAATCCTCAAGCAGCCGTTGCATCAACCGCTGCTCATCGGTTCGTTGCTAGGCATCGTCGTCTCCGCGATCTCCGCGAAGGCCGGCCATTTCGTAGTGCCGAGCTGCATCTTCGATCCGATCAACATGATCGGCAATTCCGCGGTACCGATGATCCTGATGGCGTTCGGCATGTCGTTGCATGGCACGAAGCCGTTGCAGGAAAAGGCCGACATTCCGGCGACGTTCACGGTGGCGGCGCTGAAGAACATCGTGATGCCGATCATCGCATTCCTGCTGAGCTACTTCGTGATGGGGTTCCGTGGCCCCACGCTATACGCGTGCGTGGTGCTTGCCGCCCTGCCGACCGGCCAGAACGTCTACAACTATGCGGCACGCTACAACGTGGGCCTTTCCTTCGCACGTGACGGCATTCTCTTCTCGACGCTCACCTCGCCGGTTTTCATCGCGATCATCGCCGCACTGCTCAGCTAATCGTCATGTCCGGCCGCACTCAATCGTCGGCGCGATAATCGGCGAGATTGAGGGTACGGGCCACATGATTGGCGGCGATGGCCCCCACGGCGATCAGGGCGTAGCACAAGGCGATTCCTGCGACCAACGTCATCAGCGTGGCCGGCCTGAACAGTGCCGCCGCCATGATCGGGAACAACAGCAGCAGCGAACAGCCACCGGAAACGGCCACCACCGTATTGAGCGGCGTGATCACTTCCATCATGCGCGCCTTGTCGAGTGTGGTCTTATCGGTACCCTCCAACGTAAGCATGCGGTATTCACCGACCTGATCGTAAACGCTGCCGGCCTGCATCACGCCGGAGCTGACGGCGGCAAGCACGGCCGCGAAAGCAAGGGTCAGGAATCCACCGGTGCTGACGTCGCGCGCGTACAGCATGCTCGGGTCAAGCGGGTCGACATTGCCGTTGATGCCGCTGGCCACCAATCCGCACACGGACGTCATGCCGGCGATGAACACCGCCAATGCCACACCGGACACGTTACGCCAGGCACGTTTGGGATTGTCGAGAATACGGCGCATGGCGATCATGGTCGCCGCATCCTTCGGTCGGCGGGCACGCAACTTGGCGCGGAACGTCACCACCCACGTACCCACGAGATTCACCAAGGCGAAGCACAGGAAGATGATGCCGAACACCATCGCGTAGACCGTACCCTCACCGAAACGGGCGAATGACTGCAGGTTGCTCAGCACCATATACCCGACCGCCATGATCACCGCGAAGATCAGCACACGCCACTTGGTCGGCAGAGGCGGCGAAGTACGTTGCATCACGCCGAGCGGGGTGATGGCGACGCGGCGCAGGGTAATCAGGGATGAGGCCAGTGCCAGTACCGCAACGCCTGCGATTACGGCGATCAAGGCCAACGAGCCGACCCACAGCTCTTCGAAGGTGAAATGCCTGTTCTGGAAGTTGAGCAGCATGATCAACGGCATCACCGCAACATAGCCGAGAATGCCGATGAGGGAGCCGAGCAGAGCCTGGGAGGCCGCATCGAGCGCAGTCAATTTCGTGACCTGCGCCGTGGTGGCACCGGCCAGGCGCAGTGCGGCCAGACGGGCGTCCCGACGGGAGGCGGCCAGACGGGCGGCTGAACCGGCGAGCGCCACGAACGGCACGATGAGCAGCATGCAGGCGAATCCGGCCAATAGTACGTAGCCTCCGGCGTAGGTGTTCATAACGGCGGCGGATTGTGCCGCCGTCCAATGGCCGCTGCCATGAATCATGAGCCTGTTGCCCGTTTCCAGGGTTTTCGACCAGGCCTCATACGTACCGGGCGCGCAATTGCTCGGACCGGGGTTGATCATACAGCCGATGGTATGGTCGGCCGATGCTCGCCAGATGAAACCGTGCACGCCGCCGAGCACGGTGAGGAAGATCGTGGTCGCGGCCGCGAAGGCGACCACGGCCAGCACCGAGGTGTGGCCGGCGGTGCCGCGCGTGCCGGGACGGTGGAATAGCCGCCAAAGCGCAAACGTGTTCATCGCATGCCTCCCTGCGGAGGATTGCCGTACATCGGAACGCCGTGCGCACCGGTGACCGGTTGCGGCCATTGCGCACCGGGGCCGTGTGAGGCCGCCGGTCCTGCCTGTGTCGGCTGCGGGTGCGGACCTTCGTCGTACAGCTGGCCGTCGCGCATGATGAGCGTACGGTCGCAGAAGGCGGCCACGTTCGGATCGTGCGTCACCACGATTACGGCTGCTCCGTTGGCGCGGGAGGCGTCCATGAGGATGCCCATGATGTCGCGGCCGGTACTCTGGTCGAGCGCGCCGGTCGGCTCATCGGCGAAAACGACGGCCGGCTGCACGGCGAGTGCGCGGGCGATGGAGACGCGTTGCATCTGGCCGCCGCTCATCTCACCGGGACGTTGGGCCGCAAGTTGACGCAATCCCAATCGTTCCAGCCACAGCATGGCCGTATCGGTGGCCTGCTGGTAGCGTGCACCGCCCAGCATCATCGGCAGGGCGATGTTTTCGACGGCCGGCAATTCCGGTAGCAACTGGCCGGACTGGAATACGAATCCGAAGGCACTGCGGCGCAGCTTGGTGCAATCCGCATCGGGCAGCCTCGCCAAATCGGTGCCGCGGAAGCTCACGTTTCCGGCAGTCGGCCTGACGATGCCGGCCAATACGTGCAACAGGGTTGATTTTCCGGAGCCCGACGGCCCCATGACGGCGATGCTTTCGCCGGCGCGGATGGCGAAGTTCACATGGTTGAGCGCCAGCATATGCATGGCGGGGGCAACGGGTTTCGCAGTGCCAGGCTGAGCTGCGTAGTCCATGACCAGATCGGATGCCCTAAGTACATGATGTGTTGTGGTTTCCATGGTTCATACGCTACGGAAACCGCACCGTCACGACCATCCTGCGGCAGGATGAATCTTCCGATCGTCCTCATCCGCAGGGATTAGGGGCATGCATGCTTCAGGCGAACGTTCCGCAGGCGTATCCATCTCCCCTGCGTTCATGCACGACATGCGAAAGAGGCCTGTTTGAAGAATCGTGCGGAGCAATCCACGGAAAGGGGGTACTGATTCCCGCATTCGAACCCTGAATCCAGAAGATCCAACACCCCCTTGGGTGGTGTTCTCGTGCACGATTCCCAAAATCCATTCCCGTATGCGGTCGTGCATGCTCATCGGCATACAGGCATGGCAGATTTCACTGACGGCGAACCAATCCCATCCGACGATCCGAGGCGGAGGCCCGGTTTGCCCGGTATACCCGATATGTGCCTACCCCAGATGCCAGGAAATCCGATGTAGGTCGCTCGGCCCGTGCGCAGCGATGGCCTCACGATGTGCAGCGGAACCGTAGCCCTTGTTACGCTGCCATTCGTAGATCGCATATTCGGGACGCTCACCCAGTTCGATCATGAGCCGGTCTCGCGTGACCTTGGCGATGACGGCAGCCGTGGCCACGGTCGCGCAATAACGGTCGCCTTTCACCTTGGTGGTGACCGTTGCAGGAACCGGCACGTCGGGCGCATCGAAAGTACCCAAAGCCTTGGTGATGTAGTCGTTCGGTCCGTCGAGAATGGCACCGACCCGTATCGGCCGCCCGTCGTCGGCGATTCCCAGCTCACGTTCCACTTCATCCAGCGCGCGCAACGCGGCCACGCCCAATGCGTATGAGATGCCCCATTCGTCGATTTCCGCATTGCTGGACGCTCCGACGGCCCATGAGGCACTCCATGATTTCAGGGATTCGAAGATGGTTTCACGGCGATGTTCCGTCAGCATTTTGGAATCGGCCACGCCTTCCGGCACATCCAAGGCATCCGGGCCGTCCAGATCTGCCGTCCGGATTGCAGCGGCACCAACCATGACCGGCCCGGCCAACGAGCCACGTCCGACTTCGTCGAAGCCGACGATCACATCGTACCCCCGCGCTGCAATCTCACGTTCCAATTGCAACGTAGGCACCGTGGAAACCGCCATCAGCCCGCCGATCCTTCCGGCACATCCTTGAACACATCATGATGCGCGTCCAACGCACCGATGCGGTTCAACGGCCAGTAGGTGGCCAGGCCGACGCCCACCACGTCGTCGATCGGCACCAGACCATGCGAGGAGTCATCCTGATGATATCGGGAATCGGCGGAATTCGCGCGATTGTCGCCCAACACGAATATGTGGCCGGCCGTCACCTTCACCTTGAAAGCGAACGAACTCGGGTCCACGCCGGAGCGAATGTACGAGGATTCATCGATGGCCACGCCGTTGACGGTGACCGGCTGGCCCGGCCCCTCACAGGCCACGGTGTCGCCCGGAAGCCCGATCAGACGTTTGATGAGAAAATCGCCGCCGAGTCTCCCGCTGTTCTCCTCCTGCAGCCAGTGGTCCGGATCTTTGAATACCACCACATCGCCGCGTCGCAACGAGAACAGTTTCGGGGTGAGTTTGGTGGTGATTACGCGATCGCCCGGTTCGATGGTGTCCATCATGGAGCCGGAGGGAATCACATAGAAGCCGATGAGGAACATACGGACCAGCAGTACGATGGCTACCGGCACCCCGCACCATATCAGGGTATCGCGCCAATCGAAGCCGTTATCGGCGCCTGTGTTTGCGGCATGCTTCATGTTGGGTCCTTCGGTTGTCTCGTTACGAACGCAATGGCCTTTATCATAGCGTCGAATACAGGAATCGGCCCGACAACCATGCAGTTGCCGGGCCGATTTCACGCTTTATTCGCGCATCGCACTCACTTGGCGGAGTTGTCGCGACGCTCGACGATGCGAGCGGCCTTACCGCGCAGCTTGCGCAGGTAGTACAGCTTGGCGCGACGCACACGGCCCTTGCGAACCAGCTTGATGGAGTCGATGATCGGGGAGTGCAGCGGGAAGCGACGCTCGACACCGGTGCCGAAGCTGATCTTACGGACCACGAAGGTCTCGCGGACGCCGCCGCCCTGACGGGCGATCACCACGCCGGTGAAGGCCTGGATACGGGAGTTGTTGCCTTCCTTGATCTTCACGTTGACTTCAACGGTGTCACCCGGACGGAAAGCAGGGATCTCCTCGGCCGGCTTCATGTGCTTGGCGTCAAATGCCTCAATAGCGTTAACCATTGTGTTTCCTCGAGTCGCCGCCGCATATCAGCGCACAGGTAAGGGCTTTTGCGACATTCTTGCGATTGCCACATCAGCCTGTCGTGTTCTGCGCAGGTCTGCCTGCGCAGGATTGCCAATCCGCCGGAAAGATGCAATCTTGCGATTGTTCCGGCTGGACCCAAGGAAAAGCAGGATTATGCGGCGTCCCGCCTTTCGGCACAGCAATTAATAAAAATACCTCATCCGCGAGACACGGATGAGGTATTCGGTTACGCTCTCAATCGAAAATCAGAACTCACGATTGGCGCGGTAGAACTTGATCAGGGACTGGGTGGAAGCGTCCTGAGCGGCCAGGGCCTCGTCATCCTGGGAGATGGCCGGGGTGATCTGCTTGGCGAGCTGCTTGCCCAGCTCGACGCCCCACTGATCGTAGGAGTCCAGACCCCACACGGTGCCCTCGACGAAGGTGATGTGCTCGTACAGGGCGATCAGCTCACCGACCGCGAACGGGGTCAGAGCCACGCCGAAGATGGAGGTGGTCGGACGGTTGCCGGTGAACACGCGGGCCGGAACGATCTCTTCCGGAGTGCCCTCGGCGCGGACTTCCTCGGCGGTCTTGCCGAAGGCCAGCGCCTTGGTCTGGGCGAAGTAGTTGCCCAGGAACAGCTCATGCACGTCCTGATCGCCGTCCTTGACCGGGTTCGGAGTGTTCACGAACGCGATGAAGTCGGCCGGAATCAGCTGGGTGCCCTGGTGGATCAGCTGGTAGAAGGCGTGCTGGCCGTTGGTGCCCGGCTCGCCCCAGAAGATCTCACCGGTCTCGGAGGTGACCGGGGTGCCGTCCCAACGCACGGACTTGCCGTTGGATTCCATGGTCAGCTGCTGCAGGTAGGCCGGGAAGCGGTGCAGGTACTGGTCGTACGGCAGCACGGCGTGGGAGGCGACCTTGAAGAAGTTGCGGTACCACACGTTCAGCATGCCGAGCAGCACGACGACGTTCTTCTCGAACGGGGTGTTGGCGAAATATTCGTCGATCTCGTGGAAGCCGTGCAGGAATTCCTCGAAGCGGGCCGGGCCGAAGACCACGGCGAGGGAGGTGCCGACGGCGGAGTCGACGGAGTAACGGCCACCGACCCAGTTCCAGAAGCCGAAGGCGTTGTTCGGGTCGATGCCGAACTCGGCGACCTTCTCCAGGTTGGTGGAAACGGCGACGAAGTGCTTCTTGATGGCTTCGGCGTTCTTCTCGTCGGAACCGTCGATGGCGCCGGAGGCCTTGAGCTCCTCAAGCAGCCAGGTGCGGGCCTCGCGGGCGTTGGTCAGGGTTTCCAGGGTGGTGAAGGTCTTGGAAACGATGATGAACAGGGTGGTCTCCGGATCGAGGCCCTTGGTCTTCTCGGCCAGGTCGTTCGGATCGATGTTGGAGATGTAGCGGGCGGCGATGCCGGCGTCGGCGTACGGCTTCAGCGCCTCGTACACCATGACGGGACCCAGGTCGGAACCGCCGATGCCGATGTTGACCACGGTCTCGATCTTCTTGCCGGTCACGCCGGTCCACTCGCCGGAACGGACCTTGTCGGCGAAAGCGTAGATGCGGTCAAGCACCTCACGCACATCCTTGACGGTGTCCTGACCGTCGACGATGTACTTGCCTTCGTCCTCGATCGGGCGGCGCAGTGCGGTGTGCAGCACGGCGCGGTCCTCGGTGTTGTTGATATGCACGCCGGTGTACATGGCCTTGGTGCGCTCGTCGAGCTTGACGGCCTTGGCGAGGTCAGCGAACAGCTGCAGGGTCTCCGGCTTGATCAGGTTCTTGGACAGGTCGAAATGCAGGTCGCCGGCATCGAAGCTCAGCTTCTCGACGCGGGCGGCGTCGTCGGCGAACCACTGCTTGAGGCTGATGCCTTCGGACTGCAGCTCGTCATAGTGCTTCTGCAGGGCGGCCCACTCCGGGGTCTTGGTGGCGTCAACGGGAGGATTGATGGCCATGGTTGATAGGGTCCTTTCATCATCACTGTGAAGCGGCGCGCAGCGTCCGTTTCCAGCGCGACGCACCGTATCTCTTCACCTCACAAGATACTCACAAAAGCAGACAGAACAACACAAAAACAATCCGAAGACCGCCGCTCACGTACGGATTCGCCTGATATTGCCGTTTTCATGCCATCACCATGCACGAACACGCCAATCCGTGACGATGCAATCGTATGCAATCCGCAACGTGAAAATCAGAGAATGTCTTCAGCCCCGAGCCTGTCGAGATGAGCGACCATGCTTTTGACTTCCTGACTGCGGGCGCGCGGCGCGATGAGCAGCGCGTCGGGCGTATCCACCACCACCATGTCATTGACACCGAGCAAGGCGATGGTACGCCCGCTTTCCGGCACGACCACGTCGCCCGCGGAATCCAGATACGCCACGGATTCCGCATCCCCCAGGATTTTGATATTGCGCTCGTTGGCGCTCGGCAGCAAGGCGGCCACCGAATTGAAATCCCCGATGTCATCCCATCCGAAATCGCCCGGAATCATGGCCACACCGCCCGCCACCGACAGCGGTTCGGCTACCGCGTAATCGAAGGCTATCTTCTCGATGCCGGCCCAATCTCGCGCCATCGCCCGCTCAACGGCCGCCCCACGGGTTCGCACGGGGGATTCGTAGGCGTCGGCGATACGCGAAATCGCCTCGTACATCAGCGGCTTCGCACGCCTGATGTGATCGAGTAGCACGTCGGCGCGCATCACGAACATACCGGCATTCCAACGGTACTCACCGGTTGACAGATAGGCCTGCGCGGTCGCGGCATCCGGTTTTTCCACGAACCGTTCCACCAACCGCGCCGCAGGTGCGTCCGGAACGTCGGCCGCCAACGAACGACCCTGATGAATGTAACCGAACGCGGTCGAGGGGCGCGAGGCGGCGATGCCGATGGTCGTGACGTAGCCGGCACGGGCTGTCGCCACCGCCTGACGCACCGATTCGGCGAAGGACTGACGCCCGCGAATCACATGGTCGGCGGCGAACGAACCGACCACGCAACGTTCGCCGCAACGCCGCGCGATCACCGCCGTGGCCAGTACGATGGCCGCGGTGGAATCCCGGGGAATCGGCTCGGCGAAAATATTGTCCGCATCGAGCTGTGGCAGCTGCTCGCGCACGGCCCTCACATGCCCGACACCCGTACTCACGTACACATTGCCCTTGCCGGCGATCGCCTCCAGCCGGTCGTAAGTGGATTGGATGAGCGTACGCCCCTGCCCCAGCAGGTCGTACAGAAACTTCGGCCGGTCACGTCTGCTCAGCGGCCACAGTCTTGTGCCCGTGCCGCCGGCGGGAATAATCGCATGGAAATCGTCGAAACCAGTGTCGCTGCTCATGTGCCCATTGTCTCGCAAATCGACCGTCTCGCAAATCGCAGGTCGCCGCCATCCGTGACACTTCCGACTTCATCGATTTGTGCAAATCGAACATCTCCGCTATGATTGCTGTCTTGTGCGCGGCTAGCGTATGCTTCCCGGGCATTGCGCCACTTTAGCTCAGTCGGTAGAGCGGCTCACTCGTAATGAGCAGGTCGACAGTTCGATTCTGTCAAGTGGCTCCATTGCCCTAGATGTGTGTGCACGTCTAGGGTTTTGCATATCACGCGCGAGTGGCGGAATTGGTAGACGCGCAGGATTTAGGTTCCTGTGTCTTTGACGTGTGGGTTCAAGTCCCATCTCGCGCACTTCATGGAATGGCTTTATTTCAACGTTTACAGCCATTCCAAAGCGTTCTAAAATCGGTTTTTGCCCACACTTTGCCCACAAAAACAAAGGCGTGGGCAATCCTATGCGTCCAGCATCGGAATTTTGGCATCGAGATTATCCGCCGCAATATCCAAATCGGAATCGAATAGGTCAGCATAAACGTTTAACGTGACCGCCGCCGACTTATGCCCGAGCATACGCTGCACCGCTTTCACATTCGCGCCGCTGGAAATGGCTATCGACGCTGCGGTGTGTCGCAGATCATGCGGCACCATTGGTTCCAGCCCGGCATCGTTGAGCGCGTGAATCCACCATCCCCGTGCCCCCTTGCCGATGCTGCGGTGGCGTAGCACATGTCCGTCCGGGTCGGTGAATATTCGCTCATCAGGCGTTTTGCCGCTTATCGCGTTTTCAAGTAGTGGGATCAGTTTCGACGGTATGGCGACATCCCGGACTTCATAGCTCTTCGGTGTGCCTTCAACGTATCCCGCGCGCGACTTGGTTATACTACGTCGAACGTGGATACGGCGCAGCATGACGTCTATGTCATCAGGTCGAAGCGCGGCTGCTTCCCCCCATCGCAAACCACAAAATCCGAGTACGAGCACGAGCACACGATAGCGGCCGGAACAATCAGCGAGTCTCACCAGCTGTTCAGGAGTGAGATAATGCCGGTTTTCCTTGCGTTCAGGCTTACGCGGAAGATTTACATTTTCAATTGGTTTCAGGTTGCGGACGACGCCATCTCGTTCAGCCAACTCGAACACCCCTTTGACGATACCAAAACAGCGCAGCACCGTCGTGGCCGAATAAGCGGCAGCAAGATCGTTCACGAACTCCTGAATTTCAGAATGTCGGATGCTACCTATCGGCCTATGCGCGAACCGATTGCAAACGTGATTGGTCCAAGCACTTTTGATTGGTTCGAGGTGAGATGGTTTCCACAGGCTTGCGTTTGCCGCTATCCACTTCTCGTAGATCTTTCCGAACCGAGTACGCCCCTTGGTTGGATCAACGTATGTGCCGTCAGCTAAGGCGCTGATGACGTTTTCTGACATCCAGACGGCAGCGTCCTTCTTACGCTTGAACCCCCGTTTATCCGTGCTGCGACCATCTGGTTTGCGATAGCGAACACGATATCGCTTCTCGCCCCTGCTAGTTGCGTACGCTTCGATGCTCGCCAACTATTTATCTCCGTCTTCATCGGCGTAATATTCGTCGGGCCATAGGAATCTACCCCACTTATCACCCAGAACGGCCTGTGTTCTTCGCCATTCAGCGTTGTACCCGTCGTCCGTATCATCTTCCGCATCATCGGCCGCGAGACAATGTTTTCTAAAAACCTCCTTCAAATATCCCCAGTAATAACTGTTTAAGGACTCTGGTCCATACTCATCGAGTGTGCTCTCTGCGTCCTCCCTGGCGACTTCATCATTCTCTGTAGAAACAGCAGCAGCCAATAGGAAATCAAAATAAGCCGCCGCAAGCTCAGGCACGCCGACTGACTCAAAACGACGTCTAAGAATTTGCCGCTTGATTTCGAGTTCGTCGGACGTCTCTTCACCTTGAAGCAGCATAGGCAAAAACACAATCCAATCCAATCCAAGGCACTTCAAGACATCCTGTGCTTCCGTCAACTTTAATGGCCGTTCGCCGCTCTCCACTGCCCAAACGGTAGCCTTTGACCACTTGTAGCCGTACTTATTTCGCATCTGCCCTGCAACGTCCTCTTGGGTCAGCCCGGATTGCTGACGTAACTTCGCTAGGTTGCCGCCGATCATTGCGTTGTGAGTGTTCGCTGCCATGTGTTCAAAAATACTCGCCCGACTCGAAAATGTAAACGACACGCCGACGACTTGATTTTTTTGTCAGTTTAGAAATTCTAGCTATATACTGGAATTGAAATTCCAGCCAGACTGGAAAACCTAGCCCAGAAAGGAAAGCCATGGAACAGCAGACTCGGCCGGTTTCCGAACTGATCGCGGCCACGAATCTCAATCCCGAGCCATTCATTAATATTTCAGAAGCTCTCACTCTAATGCCTGGAATGACTCGCAACCACCTAGCACAACTGCGGTTTGACGGTACGGGGCCACGCTTTTACAAGCCAACCGGCCGGACAGTGTTTTATAAAACGTCAGAAGTTTTGGCTTGGATGAATCGCAGCGCTGAAACGTCGACAGCAAGGTTGGCGCGATGAAATCAGAAAAAAATAGCGCACTGCCGGCGGCAACCGACAGCGCGCAAAACTCGGAATGTCCTCTTGAGTCCTTCGCAACTTTACCACTTGCTGAGCGGCAAGCCTACTTTGCGTCTCACGATATCCGCGCCGATTACGGCGAATACCTCGGCGACGGCACGCCACGCGATTTTGGAGGGAACGTTTACGAGCCTTTGTCTTGGAACAATATCCAGATTTTTGGGAGAGTGTGAAATTTTGACAGCAACAATGACACAAACCGCAACCGACACATCGGCGGCAACATTTTCAACTCTCGTCCCCGAGATGAAGAAGCAGCGGCCGAGCGCGGATCAGATCTACAGCCTGGCGGAAAACATTTACGAGTTTCGCCGCGACGCGGCATTGGGCAGCTTGTACGCGATCGACAAGGAAACTCGATTGGCGGAATCACTCTCGACACGAGGAACCTTCCGCTATCGAATAAGCAACCTCTGCCGTGCACTGTATGGCATGATTCCACGCGGCCAAACGCTCAGCGAAGCAATAGACGCAATGTCCGGCGCAGCACAAGAGGAGACGCCCGTGCAAGTTCATATGCGAATCGCTGAAACGTCTAGGCGTACTTGGCTTGACATGGCGGACGAAGACGTCCACCTAATTGTCATCGATGCCGATGGTTGGCGTGTGACCGATTCCACCGAGTTCGGCACCCCCGTGTTCCGCCGTCCGAAATCGGAAAAACCAATGATAATGCCCGAACATGTCAACTCGTGGGAGGATGCCGTCAAGCCACTGTTCAACATCGTGCGCATCCCCGCGGACGCGCGACGCCTAGCAATAGGTTGGATCATCTACTGCTTACTGTACGAAGCACGGCCGTTCCCCATTCTGCTGCTCCAAGCGGAACAGGGTTCAGGCAAATCTACAATCATGAGAACGATCGTCAGACTCACCGCGCCCGATGCCGAGGAAACCGGCAAGCTACTACCACGAAATGAAGAAGACTTCGGCATCCAGGCGTTCAACCATCGGCTTTTGATTTTCGACAACGTGTCCAATATTCCGCCGTCGAAGCGTGATGCCATGTGCAAACTATCAACCGGCGGGGCACTCTCCAAAAGAACCTTATATACGGACGCCGAGGAAACCCAATTCCAAGCATTGCGCCCAACTATCGTCACGGCCATCAACCTAGGAACCACGTCGCCAGATCTGAACGAGAGAATCGTGCGTATCCCGGTTCCGCGCATCGAACCCAGCGAACGGCGCACCGAGCAACAACTAGCGGAAGACTGGAACGAACATAAATCCACAATTTTCGGCGGACTACTGACCCTCGCAAGCCGTGTCCGAAAAAGACTTGACGGTGATTTCAACGTGCCGGACTTGCCACGCATGGCCGACTATGGGCGCGTGCTGGCAGCCATCGACTACGAGTTCAATCTTCATAACGAAGACGGCCATGTGCGCATGATCGGACTGGATGCCTACCGTGCGCAGCAACAGCAGATGGCCATCGAAAATGTCGGCGACGAACCTGTGTGGCTCGCCCTCGACCTGATGGCCGCCAAGTTCGCCGAACCGTTCACCGGCAGCAGCGGCGAGCTTCTGCGTTCCATGCAAGACGTTTTCAACGCAGGTCTACAAACGTGGAAAAAGCCGCCAGAATCCGCGAACGACTTGACAAAACAACTCGACATCATCGCCCCGCCGCTTCGCAAAGCCGGATGGACAATTGAGCATCAACTGGGCACCGGCCGAACGTCCGGCACTCGCATCTGGACTATCCAAGCACCCAACCAAAAAATCTAGCTGTGAATGTTTTTTATATGTTTTTCGTCCCCCAGCAACCCCAGATTGGGGCCGTTGGGGCCATTGGGGGACGAAAAACAGAAGAAAAACACACAACCAAGGACACACAATGAAGACACTCACCCAGCCAAAACAACTCACTACTGCCCATATTGTTCCCAATTGGCGGCTTCGGCCCGGCCATACAGCACGCGCACTTTGCGGACGCGACGTGTATGTGCCACGGGGCCACCCGGCCGCCGACGAACAGGAATACATCGTTTGTCCTTTATGTGAAGCCGCCATGATGCTCGATGGCATGCCACCTGAGCCTGGAACGTACTCGCAGCTCAAGTTGTTCTGATTTAAGGAGGAGATTGTGTCAGTTTCAACCGAACCGCCGACCGTGCGGGAATGCATTATGTGCGGTAAGCCGTTACAGGTGCGACGGGGTAACGCTAAGACATGTTCGTCGTTGTGCCGTAAACATCTTTACGACGCCCGACACAATCGCATGAAGCATGTCAAGGTCTTCACCGACACGGACGGCGTCGAGCATGTGGAGATGGACAGCAAGGCCCTACGCCGAGAGGAAAGGCAAGCGGCCGATCATCAGGTCGGTCATACGTCGGACAAGCTGTATGCCGTCAGAACATACGTCAGCAGCCTGTGCGACATGCTTGAACGAATGCCGCCCGCCCAGAGAACGAAGCTGATTAAACGTTATGAGTCGTTCCTCGTAACGGAATTGCGTTTCACCATCAGGAACCTTAACCGGCTGCAAGCCATCATCGACAGCGCACTGGAAGGAGGTGATAAACAGTGACACAGAAGAACGTCTTGCACGTTCGCAAGGCCGGGCCGTATTTCTTCGATATGACCCGAACACTTTGCGGCATCACACTGCCGTTCACACCGAAATCCGAAGCCGACAGCGAAACAACCCGCTGCCCATCATGCGCAGCGAAACTCGAAGCGGCCTGGAACCGCGGCATCATCGAAAAGCACCAATAAATCAATACTTAGGAGGATTACATGAACTACAAACACATTACCGGCCCGAAGCAGCCGAGCATTTTCACCCACACCGGGCGCTACATGGAGTTGCCGCACACCACCCCGGCCGTGAACAATTCCATTACGAGAGAAGCCGTCAGTCACATGTCACCGCTAAGGGGAGCCGTATACGCGCTGGCCGCCATTGCCGACAACCTTGCAGCGCTGACCGATATGATTTCACTCCGTGGCGAGGAGATCCATACGGAACTATCCCAACTCTCGGAAAACACCATGAATACCCACGCTGACACCGAAGGACGTGACTAATGGAAAATCTTGAAAACATCGAGCAGGAACCGGACGTGACCGCCGAACCGACTGCCGAAGTCGAACCGGAAACCGCCGAACAGAACGAACCGGAAGGCGATAATCGGCAAGTTGCGAAGTTGCGCAAAGAAGCTGCGCGGTATCGTACGGAGCTTCGGCAGACTCAGGCCCAGCTCGAAGCCGCTACCACCCGGCTGACCGCCGCACGCAGCCAGATTATCGCCGTTTCGCGCGAAGTCGCGGGATATGTTCGGAGCGACGCCATCAACGACCTACTAGCCGAAATCGACATCGACGGCTTGTTTGATGAAGACGGACAACTCGACTCGAACGCACTGGCCGATGCCGTCCAAGAACAGATCCGCCGCCGCCCCTATTTCGATCGACAGCCGGGCAAACAGGCCATGCAGACAGCTCTCTCCAATTCCGCCCCGCATGTGCATAAGCCAGTTGCGGCCGATCCGCTCTCCCGCGCGCTTCGTCTTCGTAACAGTTAAAATTTAATTGGCACATCACTGCGCCACGTCATCTGGAGGTGCGAGTCACCCCCCGGACGCTCCCCGCGGCCTGAGCCACGGCGGGGGGCGTCCACTTTTTTACCAACTTTCGTAAACCACTTTTATAAAAGTGTGCTATAATATGTGATTAGAGCGGCCGGTTCCGCTCGCACGCTTGTCGCCCGGCGCGACGCACGAAACAAGAAGACTTTAGATAAGTGCGTCCAGCCGGAAACCCTTTTTGGCAAAGACGCCGAGAGGAAAAATAATGGTTCTTAATACTACTGCCAACAAAGCCGCATACCCCGACTCAATTATCACGCTCGCCGAAACCGCACCCGACGCACTAGTGCTCAATTCCCTGGTTGCGACCAAGGGGCCGGTCATTTCAGGTGACGCGCCATCCGCCCGGCTCGCGTTCGTCTCCGAAGACGTGGCCGCGAACATCGTCAAGGAAGGTCAGCAGATTGCTGAAGGGGATCCCGCACTATCCGAGCTGATCGTGCGCACATCCAAGATTGCCGTGCTTTCCAATATGTCGAACGAGAGCTACGAGTCCGCCGTGGCGTCATCGCTTGTTACTGAGTCCGCGCGCCGCGCAGTGACCAAGAAGGCCGATGCCGTGCTGCTCGCCAATGCCGTCACCGAAGGACAGCCCACCGGACTCGCGAACCTTGAAGGCATCGTCACCATTGCGGGTGGCAAGTATGCGGATCTCAATCCGATTTTGGAGGCCATCGGCAGCGTCGCCGCCAACGGCGCAACCCCAACCGCCCTCGTGATGAACTACGCCACATGGACTCAGCTGCTCAAGCTGACAGCCAAAGACGGCCGTAGCCTGATCTCGCCGGACGTGGCGAACGCAGCCCAACCGGTACTGTTCGGCGTTCCCGTCGTCCTGAACGCGGCAGCACCCGCCGACAGCGTCCTGGTACTCGACGCGGCAGAGATCGTCGCATCCTATAGTGACGTCACCACCGCCGTCAGCACGGACGCCCTCTTCGCCTACGACTCGGTGCAGATCCGTCTGACAATGCGGCTCGGCTTCGGCGTCATCCGCCCGAACAGGATCGCAAAGGTCACCTTCACTACCGCGTGATAGTCATGCCCTACCGTTCACCGTCGCGGCAAGGGCGCGCCACGCCGAGAACGGTACTCGGCTAGTCGTGGATGGGCTCCTCCTTCCCCCTAGAACCACGGCAAGGCGGCAACCCGCGTCACACGCCGCAGTGACGCGCGGAACGATGAAGCGGCAGACGGACGCCGCCCGGCGCTTTTTACTCCCCTTCTCGCCGGGCGACGCCACACCACCCCCCCCCCGTGGGAGAGGGTACCCCGGGTCAAAAAGCAAGGCCGCTGGGCCTCTAGTGCTGACGCTGAATGCGCTCAGAAAAGTTTTTTTTTGAGGTACACGTTACAAGGGAGAAAAATGGGCGAACCCACTCTATGCGCGGCCTATGGCTGCTTCGATGTAATCACCGCTAAGGGCTTGTGCCGTAAGCATTATCGGCAGCTTCGTGAGTTCGGTACCATCAACCGGATCGAAGCGCAGGCACAGTGCCAAAACTGTCACGCATATTTCAAACCGAAGTCGAGAGCCGCATCGTTTTGTTCCCGCAAGTGTGCGAACAAGTGGCGTCGGGGCCATCCCAACCAGCCGCGCCCGAAGCCGTGGATACTGTATACCGAGTTTTTGGAAGTCGGTACGTTCAAGCCCATAAAATGTTGGGAACTTGATGATGCCGGGAACCTTGTAGACACTACTGCCGCACACATTGACCCGCACAAAAGTTGGCCGGAGGTGATCGAAAGGGATCGTGCCATGATGCTTCATCCTGCCGGTTCGTCGCGTCCGTTCCATCGGCCCGTGAGGTGTGCGCATCATACGCATGACTGAGGGCAACTGTTCGTATACGCGCACGGTTGAGGGGTACTCGCCAAGGGAGTATCCCGATGTTTGACCGATGGGTTCAGTGTGAGTGAAGTCATCCTGGTGCTTGTTTGTAAACCTCCGAATTATGGAGGATATTAATTCTGTCCAATCGCAGAGGGGTACACGCCACCATTCTGAGCAACTTCAGAAATTCTGAAGATTCTGCCCGATCGCAGAGGGGTACACGTCCCATCGGTACCCTTGCTGAATGCGATCGATTCCCGGACTTGGTGAATGTCCTTATTGCGGATATTGCTTCCGGCCTACCCGATGATTCCGTCACCAATGTGGATACTATCCACAATGATTCCGTCACCAATAGTAACGGTATTTGTAACGGGGTGTAACGCCTTTGTAACGCCTAGGAATGGCGGAATAACGCCACGTGTCGCATGTAACGGGTTTTTATGGGTAAGCGCCCGTGAACGATGTCTTCGAGCAACGCCAGCACTATTGGCATTGCTTAAGATCGTTCCTCTCATGCTGGGGCCGTCCCTGCCGAATTGGCAGGTTGGGACTAACGACGGGATCGTTCCTCTCATGCTGGGGGCCGTCAATCGGCATACCATCGGCCATGTCATGCGGTTCTGGGGGCGTTGGGGCCATTGGGGGACAAAGGACACGCAAAGATACACACGCATATAACGGAGAATTTTTGCCCACGTTTTGCCCACAATTGTGTACAAACATAGCTATTTTCATTAATCATATTCAATATAAAATTGGCTCAATAATTGGGTTTTCATGAATGCGCCAAACATGCTCATGGGTTCAAGTCCCATCTCGCGCACTTTGATCTCCAGAATGTGGCGTCGCGAAGGAGCGACCGCCACCCCAGCCTCTAAGATAGCGTGCAGAGAGTGAATACATAACGAAGCGAAGAGAGTCCGAAGCCCCATGTCCGCGCTGATTCAACCCATTGCGCTGCTGCTGATCATCCTTACCGGCTATCTGTTCAAACGCGCCGGCAGATTCAAGGATCGTGATTACCGCATTCTGCAGACCGCCATGTTCGATTTGGTGTTGCCGGGCGCAATCGTCTACTCGTTCGCCACGAATCCGCATGATTCCAGCATGCTATGGATCTCCGTGTTCGGCTTTGTCGTCGCCTTCATTCCGCCGGTCATCATCTTTCTGACTTCACGCAAACGGCCCGTGCAGGATCGCGCCTTCACCATGCTCAACGGTTCCGGCTTCAATGTCGGATGCTTCTGTTTTCCCGTGGTACAGGCCTTTCTCGGCACGGCCGCGATCGTCCCGGCCGCCATGTTCGATATCGGCAATTGCGTGATGGTGGCCGCCGGCACGAACGTCATGACGCAGACCCTGCTGCACATTCAGCCCGGCAAGACGCTTGGCGAGCAGTATCAGGGCCATGCGCCGTCCCTGCCCTACGTAAAGCCGAAGGACAGGGACGCGAAAAGACTCGCCCGCAAGGCCCTGTTCCGGAACGTGTTCAAGGGATTCTTCGGCTCGGTACCGTTCGATACCTATCTGCTGATGATCGTGCTGACGCTTGCGGACGTGAAGATTCCCGCCGTGATCGCCACATTGGCGCAGCCGCTGTCGAACGCGAATTCGTTCTGCGCGATGCTCATGGTCGGCATGCTTATGGATCTGCCCGCCGGTCGTGCGGACGTCATGAAGCTGCTCAAGGTGATCGGCTGGAGACTGCCGTTCGGCATCGCATTCGCGGCCGCGGCCTGGCTCATGCTGCCGTTCGACGCTTCAATCCGCGAAGCCGTGGCCATGTGCTGCCTGGCGCCGATCGCCGTATTCTCCACGCTGTTCACCGACAAGGTGCTCGGCAATGCGAAGCTTGCCGGCTTCTCCCTGTCGATCAGCGCGATCATCAGCCTTATCATGATGACCGGCACCCATGTTCTGGTCACCGCGCTCGCGTGAATCCGCTTCTTGCGATGTCGCGGTAATCCTGCGCGATCCTACGGGGAGCGAGCCGTCCGCCTACCGCCTGAGCAGGGCTTCCACGGCCGGCACGAGCGCACGCAAGGCCTTGCCACGGTGGGAGATGGCGTTCTTTTCGGCAGGTTCCATCTCGGCCGAGGTAAGCCTCACGCCAGCTTCGACGGCACGCGTCGGCTGGTCGTCCGGCACGAACAGCGGATCATAGCCAAAACCGTGCTCGCCGCGCGGAGCATGCAGCAACACACCCGGCATCTCACCGATCTCCACGGTCTCACTGGTAATGGCATACGGTTTGCCGGCGGATTCGGCCATATCGTCTTCCCTTTTGGCGCCCGGCACCACAAGTGCGGCGGCGCAACGGAATCGCGCGGTACGGCTGGTCTCCGGAATGTCGGCGATCTGGGCGAGCAGCAGCGCGTTGTTGGCCTTGTCATCGCCATGCCTGCCGGCCCAGCGGGCAGACAGGATGCCCGGAGCGTTGCCCATTACGTCCACGATCAGGCCGGAGTCGTCGGCGATTGCCGGGCAGCCGGTACGTGCGGCCACATCACGGGCCTTGAGCAGCGCGTTCTCCTGAAAGGTCACGCCATCTTCCACGGGACCGGGCAGGTTCAACGAGCCTGCGGAGACGAGCTCCGCATCGGCTGCGCCGGCGCCAAGCCTTTCCTCCAGAATGCGGCGTATTTCCACCAGCTTACCCTCATTGTGGGTGGCGACGATGATTTTCATGGTTTCCTTTCAGTCTGCGCCCTCATCAATGACCAGGATTCAATCAATCCAAGGCGAGTGCGGCACGCTGTGCGGCCTGCAGCTCCTTGTTGCCCTGTTCGGCGAGATCGAGCAGGGCGTTGAGTTCGGCACGGCTGAACGGACGATGCTCGGCGGTGCCCTGAATCTCAATGAATTCGCCGGAACCGGTCATGGCCACGTTCATGTCGGTCATGGCCTGGCTGTCTTCGATATACGGCAGGTCCAGCATCGGCTTGCCATTGATCACACCCACGGAGACTGCGGAAACGCAGTCTTTGAGCACCCTGTCGGCGGATTTGATGTGCCTGTGCCGCTCGGCCCAACGCATTGCGTCCACCAGTGCCACATATGCGCCGGTGATGGATGCGGTGCGGGTGCCGCCGTCGGCCTGCAGCACATCGCAATCGATCTGCACCTGATTCTCACCCAACGCCTTCATGTCGACCACGCCGCGCAGGCAGCGGCCGATCAGTCGACTGATCTCATGCGTACGGCCGCCGATCTTTCCGCGTACGGATTCGCGGTCGGTGCGGTCGGCGGTGGCACGTGGCAGCATCGCGTATTCGGCGGTGACCCAGCCCAGGCCAGAATCCTTGCGCCAACGCGGTACGCCGGAGGTGAAGGTGGCGGTGCACATCACGCGCGTATTGCCGCATTCGATGAGTACGGAACCTTCCGGAACGTCCGTGAAACGGCGGGTAATGCGAACCGGACGCAGTTCGTCCACCTTGCGCCCGTCCGCACGAATCACGGTCTGCTCGCCCAGCATGTCTTTAATCGCTACCATTGCACTGCTTTCGTGTCGATAATCTCGGATTTCCTACCAAGAGACACTATCACCATCCGTCCTCTTGCCCTCCTTGGAGTCACGCCGCAGATGGAGCCTGCCGAGGCAGGGACAAGATGGTGTCCGTCCGTCGGCTTGTTCCGTCGGTCAGTCCCGTCAGAGCGCAGATTCGGACCGGAAAGCACGGACTATGCACGTATGATGATATGCAAACGGTAATTGGTCACCGTCCGGACTACACTTATGGTCAGTTTCACCAAAAGTCAAGAAAGGCTTTGGAAATGCTGGATTATTCACCTGCCCTGATGACCGACATGTACGAATACACCATGCTTGACGCATGCCTGAAAGACGGTACGGCCAACCGTAAATGCGTATTCGAGATTTTCACCCGCCATCTGCCGCTGGGCCGTCACTACGGCGTGGTCGCCGGTCAGGGCCGCATCCTCGATGCGCTTGAACACTTTCATCTCGACGACAACGACCTGAAGTTTCTCTCCGACCGAAAGGTGGTGAGCCCCGAAACCATCGCATGGTTGGAGAATTTCCGTTTCTCCGGTTCCATCAAGGGCTATCGCGAAGGCGAGATGTTCTTCCCGAACTCCCCCATCCTGCAGGTCGAAGGCACATTCGGCGAATGCACGCTGCTGGAAACGTTGCTGCTGAGCATCCTGAATTATGATTCCGCCGTCGCCTCCGCAGCCTCCCGCATGGTCAGCGCCGCAAAGGATCGTCCGTGCATGGACATGGGCGGCCGCCGTACCAACGAATGGGCCGCCGTCGCGGCCGCACGCGCCGCGGTGGTCGGTGGTTTCAAGGGCACCGCGAACCTGCTGGCTGCGCAAATGTACGGCCTGAAGGCCATCGGCACCGCCGCGCACTGCTTCACGCTGGTGCATGACGACGAGCGCAGCGCCTTCGAATCGCAGATCGCCGCACTCGGCAGGAACACCACCCTGCTGGTCGACACCTACAACATCGAAGAGGCGGTGAAGACGGCCGTCGAAGTGGCCGGACCGGAATTGGGCGGCGTACGCATCGACTCCGGCGACCTCGCCTCCTTGGCCCAGCGTGTACGCAACCAATTGGATGCGCTGGGTGCCACCAATACGAAGATCACCGTGACCAACGACCTCGACGAGTACGCGCTGGCTTCCCTGCAGACCGCTCCGGTCGATTCTTACGGCGTGGGCACCATGCTGGTCACCGGCTCGGGCGCGCCGACCTGCGCGATGGTCTACAAGCTCACCGAGCGCGAGAATTCCGCGGGCGACATGCAGCCGGTCGCCAAGAAGTCGAAGGACAAGGCCACTGTTCCGGGCCGCAAGCTCGCCTATCGTTCCTATGAATACTCGCTGGCCGAATGCGAGCATGTCATCTCCGGTTCCGAAGAAAAGCTGGCCGCCTACCAGCCGGAAGAAGGCTGGAAGGATCTGCTGGTCGATTATGTGACCAATGGCGAGAACCACACCGAATATCAGGGCCATGACGCCATCGTCAACGCGCACAACTACCGTGCGAAGGCGCTGGCCGAACTGCCAATCGGCGCACAGAGCCTCATGAAGGGCGATCCGGTCATCCCGACCGAGGTCACCGTCCTCTAACCTAATCTACCGACGCTCACAACCACTCAGCGTCGGTAGATTGAGCAACCACCCAAACCACCGACGCTCACAACCACTCAGCGTCGGTAGATTGAGCAACCACCCAATCTACCGACACCTACGGCCACTCAGCGTCGGTAGATTGAGCAACCACCCAAACCACCGACGCTCACGGTCACTCAGCGTCGGTAGATTGAGGAAGTGCCTATAACTGCCGACGGTGAGAAGAGGCGTTACCGGAAGTCCTTGCCGTCGTAATCGGCCCAATCCGGGGGCTGCGTACCATTCTCATAACTGCTCTGCAGATCCTTGTACAGATGCAGCTTGCGCAACACGTGCATATACGCCTCCTCCAACGAGGCACGCTGTTCGACGATGACGTCACGGCGGTTCTCCAACAGTTCCACCATGTCCGAAATATGCGTACGTTCGTCGCTTTCATAGGCGAAGAACCGCTTGAGCTCGTCGATACTCATGCCCGCATGCTTGAAGCAGGCGATCGCCTCCAGTCGCCCGATATGCTCGTCGTCATAGACACGACGCCCCGCATCGTCGCGGCCGACGTCGGTCAGCAATCCCTGATCTTCGTAGTACCGCAACGTGGACGGCTGCATGTCAAACTTCCTCGCCATCTCGCGAATCGTGTACGAGCCCATCTCCCCTCCTCAAATCCTTTTCCTGAGATTCCCTCATGGCAGAAGGTGCATCATCTGCCACGATTTGCGTTCAAGTTTACTTGAAGTGCGACGATGGATTCAACGGCGCCGCGCAACGCATCGCGGCGAACAGCCCCGTTTTTTCAAGGAGGAACCTTGCTCGAACCAACCACCGTCTACACGCCATCGCCTGCACGCTATGACAGCATGACCTACAACCACGTGGGCGCAAGCGGCCTGAAACTGCCGGCCGTCTCCCTCGGCTTCTGGCACAACTTCGGCGACATCACCCCGTACGACACCATGCGGCAGATCGTGTTCACCGCATTCGACAACGGCGTGACCCACTTCGATCTGGCCAACAACTACGGCCCGGAACCCGGCTCAGCCGAAAAGAACTGCGGACGACTGCTGCACGAATATTTCCACCATCACCGCGACGAACTCATCATCAGCACCAAGGCCGGCTACGAGATGTGGCTCGGCCCCTACGGCGACCTCGGAAGCCGCAAATACCTGCTCGCCTCGCTCGACCAAAGCCTCGAACGCCTCGGCCTCGACTACGTGGACATCTTCTACCATCACCACATGGATTCACACACTCCGCTCGAGGAGACCATGGGCGCACTGGCCACCGCGGTACACAGCGGCAAGGCGCTCTACGTGGGCCTGTCCAACTACGACGGCCCGACGCTCGAACAGGCCACCGCCATCCTGGACGAATTGCATGTGCCGTTCATCATCAACCAGAACCGCTACAACATCTTCGACCGCACCGTGGAACGCAACGGATTGAAGGAGACCGCACATCGCCTCGGCAAGGGCCTGATCACCTTCTCACCGCTCGATCAAGGATTGCTGACCGACCGATATCTGAACGGGATTCCGGCCGATAGCAGAATCGCGCACGACGGGCGGTTCCTGCAGGAGAATGCCCTGACTCCGGCAAAGCTGCAGCAGATTCGCGACCTGAACGACCTGGCCGTCGAACGCGGGCAGACGCTCGCGGAGATGGCACTCGCATGGCTGCTACATGACGGCATGGTGACCTCGGTACTGGTCGGCGCCTCCCGCCCGCAACAGTTGCTCGACAATATCGGTGCGCTGCGGAACATCACGTTCACCGACGAGGAGCTACGTCGCATCGACGAAATCTCGTCACGCTGACCTGCCACATCGACTCGGCATAACACGGGATTCACGCATACGGGGCTCACGCAAGACTGCGCGAGCCCCGTATATGCTCTCCGCATGCACCCGCTTTCACGGAACCTCTGCGGAGCCGCCGGCGCCACAGGCTCGTCAGAAGGAGGAATTCATCATCTCGTCATAGATGCGCTTGCAATCAGGACACACCGGGTACTGGGAAGGATCACGCTTGGGCACCCACACCTTGCCACACAGCGCCACGACCGGGCGACCGGTGAGCTTCGATTCCTGGATGCGGTCGCGCGACACGTAATGCGCGAAACGGTCGGCATCACCGTTGCCGCCGTCATCAAGCTGCGTCTTTTCCTCCGGACGCTCCAGCACCGCAGTGCCGGTGCCCGCATCCGGGTCGGAAAGCGGCGAAACCGGGTCGGCGTCATCATAGACGCCATCAACAATCGCATGCCAAGCCATGGTGTGCTCCGTCCTTACAAAACCTCGGCAGCGGACTCCGCAACCGGAATCCCATGCAATACGCTGCCATCAACTGTCCTCTATCATAACCTCGTAAACCACGCACCGTTCATATATAAAGGAGATGCTCGGCTTCTTCGCCCGCGCGCGGTACCCTTAAGACTATGACGATTGCAGTATGTCCCGGGTCGTACGACCCCGTCACCGCCGGCCATCTGGACGTTATCGAGCGGTGCGCGCATTTCTTCGACGAAGTGCATGTGGTGGTCGCGGTGAACGCGGCGAAAACACCGATGTTTTCGGAAGACACTCGTGTCGATATCATCCGCCAGGCGCTGAAAGAGCGCGGTTGCCGCAATATCAAGGTCGCTTCGACCACCGGGCTGATCACCGACTACTGTAAGCGGGTCGGAGCCACGGTCATCGTCAAGGGACTGCGTCAGAACGGCGACTATGAGGCCGAACTGGGCATGGCCTTGGTCAATCGCAAGCTCGCCGACGTGGAGACGCTGTTCCTGCCGGCCGCGCCGGATCTGGAACATATCTCCAGTTCCATCGTCAAGGACGTGGCGCGCCACGGCGGCGACGTCACCGGCATGGTGCCGGATTGCGTGATTCCGCTGCTTGGCGAGGCGCTGAAAAACGAAAAGAGAGCATGATGACAGACGAAACGCCCTATGACGTTGCGCAGGCCGATGATGACGACCAGACTTCGCAGCAGCCGGTGCAGGCCGCTTCCGTAGCCGCACGGACCTCCGGCAAGCCGTCCTTCTCGATGTCGGATCTGCCGGATCTGCGCGAGACCCTCGATCCGGACGCTTCCGCCGAGGGCCCGACCGGACATAGTCGCGAGGAGTTCACGACGGTGTACGACATCATCGACAATATGGAGGCCGCATTGACGGAGGCCAAACCGAGCCTGTTCGCTCCCAGCGTGGTCAAGGTGGATCGTGAGATGTTCACCGACCAGCTCGATCAGCTCAAGAAGATGCTTCCGGTACAGCTCGAGCGCGCATCGGCGCTGATGCGCGAGGCCGAACGTCGGTTGGAGAGCGCGCAGACGCAGGCGAATGCGATCGTGGCCTCCGCGCAGTCGCGAGCGGCCGATACGGTACGTGAGGCGAATGAGCAGGCGCAGTTCCTGGCCGGGCAAGAGAACGTCACCGAAATCGCACGGCGGAAGGCACGTGATATTCTCGACCAGGCGCAGGCGAAGGCGGATCATCTCACGCAGGGCGCCGACAAGTACTGTTCCACGGTGATGGAGTCGTTGCAGCAGCAGCTCGGCAAGCTTGACCATGATGTTCAAGCGGGATTGCGGGTGCTGTACGACCGCCAACGCGAGGCCGGCGAGCACCTGCCCCACCTTGAATCGAACGACTATCCGGAAGGCTGAATATGGCACGTATCGAAGACTCCCCTTGGGCGGTTTCCGTGGCGCAGGTGGCATCCCGCGCAGGGCAGAGCAAATCGCTCGACGCAACGTTCCCCGCTCCCAGCGGCATCGGCGATGAGATCGTCGGCGTTGACGAGGGTGCGGATGTGCAGGTCGTCGGCTCCTTCGATTCGATCGTCGACGGTCTGATTCTTTCGGCGCGCATCAGCGCACCGGTACATGCGGAGTGCACTCGTTGCCTGAAGCCGATTCAGCGCAACTGGGACGTGAACGTCACCGCCTTCTTCCCCTATGAAGACAAAACCGCCGCCAGAGGCGGCAAGAATGGTGCCAAGGCCTCCGAGGAGGAAGTCGACATCGTTGCGGGCGAAGACGAGTCCGAAGACACCTATCCGCTGCTCGAAGGCGGTTCATGGGCCGATTTGGAGGCGTTGCTGCGCGATACCCTGGTGGAGGAGCTGCCTCTGCAACCGCTCTGCAAGCCGGATTGCAAGGGACTGTGCTCGCAGTGCGGCATCGATCTGAACGAGCAGCCCGATCATCATCATGATGTGACCGATATCCGTTTCGCCGCGCTGGAAGGCCTCAAGGCCCGTCTCGAGGGTACCGTCGGCGGCGAATGATGCTCGATTTGGCGTTTGTACGGAGCTCACGTTAAGATACTGAACGCTTAAGCTCATATCGTTCGAACGAAATAGAGGAAACACCATGGCACTGCCTAAGTACAAGACCTCGCGCGCGAATACTCATTCCCGCCGCGCAAACTGGAAGGCCAAGGCCGCCCAGACCGTTACCTGCCCGAACTGCGGCGCCCCGGCGCTGCCGCACATGGCTTGCCCGAGCTGCGGCTCCTTCCGCGGCCGTGTGTACCGCGAGGCCGTCCGCTCCATTCACACCAAGTGAGTGTCGCCGACTAACGGTATATAGCATTGAAACCCTGCCATCGACGGGTGGCAGGGTTTTTGCTATTTGGGGCAGTACGATTCGGTCCGCGATCCTCCGGTCCCCCATCTCGCTAGACTTGACCATGGTGCGGATCGGCGGAATCAACCTCCGCTCGGCGATTATGCACGAATTCGTTGTTTGCGTAGCAATGAGACCAGGTGACTGGTCGCCTCGCCACGTGCGCAACGGCTGATTAACGAAGGAAGCAATCATGGCTCACCATCAGACCGGAACCAAGAACTCCACATCCAAGAACCCCCGGACGCCTGAAGCGTCCAAGACATCCAAGGCCATACGGCCAACAGCTGTCAAGGGGAAGACGGCGCCTACCAACCCAACCGCCGCGTCTACGGGGAATACACGGGAGAAGACCCATATCTCCACCTCCATCACGACGGAAGGCGAGATGACCGCCAACGTGCTGCTGGAAGCACTCGGCACCACACTCGCCCCCGAACTGCTGGTCGAGGCGCTCACCCATCGCTCCTTCTCACACGAGCATCCAGGCGCGAAGAACTACGAACGCCTGGAGTTCCTCGGCGATGCCGTACTTGAGCTCGTCTCCACGGAAACGCTGTATGCGGCCCATCCCGACATGACGGAAGGCCAGCTCGCCAAGATGCGCGCCAAAGCCGTTTCCGAGGAGTCGTTAAGCCACATCGCCCGCGAGAAGTTGCATGTCGGCCCGTACATCCTGCTCGGTAACGGCGAGGCGGAACAGCATGGCGCGGAGAAGAGTTCCATTCTCTGCGACATCGTCGAATCGCTGATCGGCGCGACGTTCATTCAGCACGGTATCGATGAGGCGCGAAAAGTCGTGCACCATCTGGTTGATGACACCTTGGCCGAAGTCACCACCGAAGGCCCGGCATTGGATTGGAAGACCTCGCTGACCGTCAAGGCCCATGACATGGGATTGGGCGAGCCGTATTACCGGATGTCGGTTTCCGGCCCGGAATACGCGCAGGTTTTCACCGCGAAAGCCATGCTCGAAGGCTCCGACGAGGTGATTGGCATCGGCAAGGGCTCCAGCAAGCGCAAGGCTCAGCTTGCCGCCGCCGAGGCCGGCTGGAAGGCTTTGGACAATCGCCACTGACCATGCTCTCATCGGCGAAGGGCGGGCGGTGAACTCCGTCGACTACGCCGATGGCTTATACCACGCCCCTTCGCAACACGCCAGCATGTGGGCCGTTGCGGCTTTTCGCCGCTGTCAGCCGTTAGCATAGACTGATTACTAGCGAAGGAATTTGCGCAGCCCAGTCGCCACAAGCGATTACGCCGCATTCCGAAAAGGGGCTTCGACACCCGGCGCTCACCGACGCGCCCGCACACGAAGCCCAGCGAGAAGATTCCACGAACGAGCATGAGAGGGAACATGGTGTTACCTACGCCTCTGCAGGCATTCAGCGGCATGCCCAAGGCATCCGCCAACACTGAAAAGCAGACCATTGTCGACGGCGAGAAGATGACCGGCGCCGAAGCGCTGGTTCGTTCGCTGGAGGATCTGGGAGTTCAGGACGTTTTCGGCATTCCGGGCGGTGCGATTCTGCCGGTCTACCATGCGATCAAGGACGATACGAAATTCCGATTCGTACTGATGCGCCACGAGCAGGCCGCAGGCCATGCCGCCGAAGGCTATGCCGTGGCGACCGGCCGTGTGGGCGTGTGCATCGTGACCTCCGGCCCGGGCGCCACGAACATGATCACCCCGATCGCCGATGCGAACATGGACTCCATTCCGTTGGTCGTGATCACCGGGCAGGTGGGCGTGAACGCGATTGGCACGGACGCCTTCCAGGAGGCCGATATCGTCGGAGCCACCTATCCGGTGGTCAAGCATTCCTACCTCGTCACGCGCGCGCAGGATATTCCACGCGTGCTTGCCGAAGCGCACTACATCGCACGCTCCGGTCGCCCCGGCCCGGTGGTGGTGGACATCACCAAGACCGCACAGACCGGTGACATGTACTACTCCTGGCCGCAGCGCATGATTCTGCCCGGCTACAATCCGACCACCAAGGCTCACGGCCGCGTGCTGTCCGACGCTGCCAAACTGTTCGAGCAGTCCTACCGCCCGGTGCTGTATGTAGGCGGCGGTGCGGTGCGCTCCGACGCGGGCGAGCTCGTCAAAGAGCTGGCCGAGATCACCGATGCACCAATCGTCACCACGCTGCCGGCACGCGGCATCGTGCCGGATTCCGATCCGAAGGTGCTTGGCATGCTCGGCATGCACGGTACCATCGCCGCAACCGGCGCAGTGCAGCGTTGCGATCTGCTGGTCGCAATCGGCGCACGTTTCGACGATCGCGTCACCGGCAAGCTCGATGCTTTCGCACCGGGCGCGCGCGTCATCCATATAGACATCGATCCGGCGGAAATCGGCAAGAACCGTCAACCGGACGTGCCGATCGTAGGCGATGTGGCGACCGTGCTCAAGGATCTCATCCCGGAAATCAAGCGCGAGCAGGCCATGCACGGCAAGCCGGACATAAGCCACTGGTGGGAAGTCATCAACAAGTGGGTCGAAGACTATCCGATCAAGTGGGAGCAGCCCACCGACGGCTCACTCGCCCCGCAATGGGTCGTCAAGCAGCTGTCCGATATGGCCGACCCCGACACCATCTGGGTTTCCGGCGTGGGCCAGCATCAGATGTGGGCCACCCAAATCATCGAATTCGACAAGCCACACTCCTGGATCTCCTCCGGAGGACTTGGCACGATGGGCTTCGGCCTACCCGCGGCCATCGGTGCACGCGTCGGCTCCGCACGCGAGTTCGCCGACAAGAAGCCGGTGTGGCTGATCGACGGCGACGGCTCCTTCCAGATGACCTCCGAAGAGCTGGCCACCGCATTCCTCGACGGCACTCCGATCAAGATCGCCCTGCTGAACAACTCCGTATACGGCATGGTGCGCCAATGGCAGACCCTGTTCTACGAGCATCACTATTCCGCCACGAATCTGCTGGATGGCGAGAACACGCCTGACATCATGGACGTGCCGGACTTCGTGAAACTCGCCGAGGCGTATGGTTGCGTCGGAATGCGTGCATTCACCGAGGAAGAGGCCATCGAATGCATCAAGAAGGCCAACGCGATCAACGATCGACCGGTACTCATCGACTTCCGTGTGTGGAAGGATGCCATGGTATGGCCGATGGTCGCCGCCGGCGCCTCCAACGACGACGTGACCTACATGCCGGGTATCAAGCCGCTGCAGCGCGCCGCGGCCGAGAACGAGTGAACGAGTAAGCGGAAGGAAGGTCCAATCATGGCAAACTATCCTGCATCCCAGCCGGGTTCCAAGCGGCATACGCTGTCCGTGCTCGTGGAGAACCGTCCGGGCGTGCTGGCGCGTATCGCCGGTCTGTTCGCCCGCCGTGCGTTCAACATCAACTCGCTGTCCGTCTCCCCTACCGAGCGTCCGGACATCTCTCGCGTAACCGTTACGGCCGACGTGGAGGAGGTGCCGCTCGAGCAGATCATCAAGCAGCTCAACAAGCTGCTGCATGTGCTGAAGATCGTGGATCTCGATCCGAACACCACCGTGGAGCGCGAGCTGGTGCTCATCAAGGTGGCCGCCGACGAGTCCAACCGTTCCGACGTACTGGAAATCGTGCGCCTGTTCCGCGTACGCGTGGTCGACGTGAACCCTGAGTCGCTGACCATCGAGGCTACCGGTGCCGAAGGTAAGATCGACGCACTGCTTGGTCTGCTGGAGCATTACGGCATCATCGAGCTGGTCCGTTCCGGCGCGGTGGCCGTGACCCGCGGTCCGAAGGCGCTGAGCGAGAAGGTGCTCGGTTCCGAAATCACCGGTCGCTGATCGGCGTCTGAGTTACATCGAAACACGATGAAGGGCGGTGCCTGCGATTCATCTCGCAGGCACCGCCCTTCATCGTCCTCAGCATCCGACGGCAACGCTGCCATCCATGTTCTGGGTCTATGTTCTTGGGTCTACTCGAGCTGTTCAGAGAGCTCCATCCACTCCATTTCGAGGGATTCGGATTCGTCTGCAACGGCCTGCAACTGCCCGTTGATCTTGCCTAGGCCTTCGTAATCGTTCGGATCATGTTCGGCCATCTGCGATTCCAATTCGGCTTTCCGCTCTTCCAGTTTGGCCAGCTTGCGTTCGATTGCGGCAACGCGCTTGGATGCCTCATGGAATGCCTTGCCGGTGAGTTTTGCCGAATCAGCGGCTGGACTGCCGGCCGAATCGCCGATTGCGCCGGTCGCCATACCAGCGGAAGCCGTAGCCGAGCCGACGTCTGCATGAGAATCGCCGGTATTGCCGTTCCTGCGTCCCTTGTCTGCAGACTTCTCATCGGCGAACGGATTCTTACCGTTCTTGATGGCTTCGGTCATATCAAGATAATCCTGCACACCACCAGGCAGATGACGCACCTTACCGCCGATCAGCGCATACTGCTGGTCGGTGACGCGCTCCAGCAGATAGCGGTCGTGGGAGACCACAATCAACGTGCCCGGCCAAGTGTCGAGCAGGTCCTCCATCACGGCGAGCATGTCGGTGTCGAGATCGTTGCCGGGCTCGTCCATGATGAGCACGTTCGGCTCGTCGAGCAGGATGAGCAGCAGCTGCATGCGGCGCTTCTGCCCGCCCGACAGGTCTTTGATCGGCGTCATGAGCTGCGCGGATTCGAAGCCGAGACGCTCCATCATCTGCCCCGGCGTGGTTTCTTTGCCGTCCACGATGTAGCTCGGCTTGTAGCGGCTCAGCACTTCCTTGATCTTGTATTTGCCGAGTTTCTCCAGTTCGTCGAGTCTTTGCGACAGCACCGCGAATTTCACGGTCTTGCCGATGTTCACATGACCGGCGGTTGGAGTGATCGTGCCGTCGAGAATCTTCAGCAGCGTCGATTTGCCGGCACCGTTCGCACCGACGATGCCGAATCGGTCGCCGGGGCCGATCAGCCATGTCACGTCATCGAGGATCTTACGACCGGTGACGGTGATCTTCTGCGCGGCGGACGTCACTTGCGGCGCGGAATCGTCAGGCTCCGCACCGTCTTGCGATGGAACCGCAGCCGTCTGCTCAGCTGTTGTCCCGGCCGATTTTCCAACCGACTTTCCGGCTGCTTCAACGGCCTGTTGCGCGGCTGGAACGCCGGCATCTACCAGTCGCGGGTCGGTTAAATCGTCGACGGCGACTTCCACACTGCCGTACACCTGCGGTTCGGCGTACATGGCCGGCACCACATCCACACGGGAAGCCGAGGCTTCCATTTCCGCCACATCGGGGTCGATGTCGGACTCGCCGTTGACATGCTCGAAGATCTGCGTCACATCGATCAGATCGACCACCTGCTTGCCTAGGCGGGAAGTCGCCATCTGCTTCAGTTCGAGCGTATTGCGCACTGGCGGCACGTCGGCGATGAGTTCGCGTGCGGCCTTCACGTGGAACTTCTGCTTGGTGGAACGGGCGCGGGCACCGCGGGTCAGCCAAGCGAGTTCCTTGCGGGCCAGATTGCGGCGCTTCGTCTCACGCACGTCAGCTTGACGGTCACGTTCCACTCGCTGCAACATGTAGGCGGAATAGCCGCCCTCGAACGGTTCGATCACGCCGTCATGGACTTCCCACATCGATTCGCACACTTCGTCGAGGAACCAGCGGTCGTGGGTGACGAGCAGCAATGCGCCGGCGCCGGCGGACCAACGATTCTTCAGATGTTCGGCGAGCCAGTGAATCGTCACGACGTCCAAATGGTTGGTGGGCTCGTCGAGGGCGAGAATATCCCAATCCTTAAGCAACAGGCGGGCAAGGTCGGCGCGACGGCGCTGGCCGCCGGACAACGAGCCGATCCGCGCGTCCAGGCTGATGCCGCCGAGCAACGCCTCGACGATCTCACGTGATTTCGTTTCGGCGGCCCATTCGTAATCCTCACGACCCTCCAGCGCGGCTTCGCGCACGGTGGCGTCGTCATCGAGCGGATCGCGCTGATCAAGCATGCCGAACGTGAGACCGTTACGTTTGGTCACTCGACCGGAATCCGGTTCCTGCGTACCCTTGAACAGGTGCAGTAGCGTGGATTTGCCATCGCCGTTCTTGCCGACGATGCCGATGCGGTCACCTTCGAAAACACCTTGCGTCACATCGGTGAAAATCGTTTTCGTGGCGAAGGCGAGCGATACGTGTTCAAGTCCCAAATCATAAGTCGGCATAATCCACCAATGTAGCGGGAACGGCGGAACATGGAGGATTACCGGAACAATCCCCTTCCTCAATCTACCGACACTCACGGCCCCTCACCGTCGGTAGTTTGCAGAGCATCCCAAACTACCGACGGAAATGACCTCCTCACCGTCGGTAGATTGCAGAGCATCCCAAACTACCGACGGAAATGACCTCCTCACCGTCGGTAGTTTGAGGAGGGGCAGTTCAGCCCTGCAATGACTGCGCGTATGAATTGCATCGGGCAGCGAATCCGGAGAAAACCTGATCGGCAAGAGGCTGCAGCTGCGGATTGCATTCGACGTATGCCTCGCGCAGCTTCGATTTCGATCCGCCGGCGGCTTTCAGATCCTTGACCATACCCGGCTCGTCGAGCCACTCCTCCAGCAGGGTCGGCGTGACTTCCAAGTGAAATTGCAATCCGAGCGCGGAGCCGAATCGGAACGCCTGGTTCTTTGTCTTCTCACTGCGTGCCAGTGGCTGTGCGCCTTCGGGAAGCGTCACCACGTCGTTATGCCAATGCAGCACATCCACCGTCTTGTTCCACATCGAGAAGAAATCGTGTTTATCCACACGCTTGATCGGTGCAAAGCCGATTTCCGGAGCATCCCCGCTTTTCAGTTTCGCTCCAAGCGCGGTCGCGATGATCTGGTGCCCCAGGCATACGCCCAGCACGGGCTTGCCGACGCTGACCGCGGCACGCGTCAGTTTGGCTTCCACCTTCAGCCCCGGATACTTGTCGTAGTCGAGCGCACCCATCGGTCCGCCCATGAGCACCACTCCAGCCACCTCGTCGAAATCAGGGAATTCCGGCTTCTTTTCCTTGGCCACATTCATGATCTGGTATGACAACCCCAAGTCATCCAAGCCATCCAAAATGCGTCCCGGTTTCTCCCACGGGACGTGCTGCAGAATCAACACCTGTGATTGCGTCATGCAACCATTGTTACATCACCCACGTAAACAACATTCACAAATTCGACAAATCAGCTACAATCGTTTTCCACTTAGCCTGCGGATTCCATGCATCAGTATGTCCGATTCTGGCAATACTCTCGTGGGTATGACGAACACGCAAGAACCGCAGAATACCAACACTTCCGGCGTTGCCGGCACAGTCCAAACGGTGGCTGGCGCCGCAACCGGACTGAAGCTGTACGACACCGCCTCGCACACGGTGTCGAGTTTCGTGCCGCTCAAACCCGGCCAGGTCGGTATCTACGTGTGTGGCGCCACGGTGCAGAGCTCACCGCATATCGGCCATATCCGCGCCGCCGTCGCATTCGACGTGGTACGTCGCTGGTTCCAGCGTCTCGGCTATAAGGTCACATTCGTGCGCAACGTCACCGATATCGACGACAAGATTCTCGACAAGGCGGCCGCCGCAGGTCAGCAATGGTGGGAACGTGCCTACATCTACGAACGCGAGTTCACTGAAGCATACGATGCGCTCGGCGTCGAGCCGCCGACCTACGAACCTCGTGCCACCGGCCACATGATCGACATGATCGACCTTATTCGGAAGATCATCGACAACGGCCACGGTTATGTGGTGACCGACGAGAACGGCAATCCGACCGGCAACGTCTACTTCGACGTGGCCAGCTGGCCGCATTATGGCGAACTGACGCATCAGAAACAAACCGCCGTCTCCGATGATGCATCCAAGATCACCGACGCGATGGGACCGTCCGTCGACAATGCCGGCGACGACAAATACAACCCGATCGACCCGGCCGACATGTCGCCCGACAAGCATGATCCGCGCGATTTCGCGTTGTGGAAGGCCCCGAAAGATTCCGATCCGCTCGACGCCCGTTGGAACACACCGTTCGGTACGGGTCGTCCGGGCTGGCATATCGAATGCTCCGCGATGAGCCATCGCTATCTGAAGGACATGTTCGACATTCATGGCGGCGGCCTCGATCTGCGATTCCCGCACCACGAGAACGAGATGGCGCAGACGCGCGCCGCCGGTTACGATTCGGCCGCCCGTTGGATGCATTCCGCTTGGGTCACCGCAAAAGGCGAAAAGATGAGCAAGTCGCTCGGCAACGGCCTGTCCGTTCCGGCGGTTCTGGCGGAAAATTCCGCCTGGGTGGTGCGTTACGCACTTGGTTCCGTACAGTACCGTTCCATGCTGGAATGGTCCGATCAGACGCTGGCCGAAGCGCAGTCCGCCTACGATCGCGTGGCGAACTTCATCGAACGCGCCGGCGCCGCCGTCGGCGAACAGCCGTCCCATGATGAGATCGCCGCGATTTCCGCGGATGCGCTGCCGGCCGATTTCGTTGCCGCAATGAATGACGACATCAACGTTTCCAGTGCGACCGCTGCGATTTTCACGGCGATCCGTTCCGGCAACACGTTGCTGTCGAAACTGGCCGACCGCGCCGATTCGGATGCCGCCAAAGCCGAAGTGCGCGAAGCACTCGTGAATGTGCGTGCGATGCTCGATACGTTGGGATTGGATCCGCTGGCCGAACCATGGGTGAATGGCGGCGTTGCAGGAGGCGCGGCTGGCGCTGCCGCCGATTCCGCCGAACATGCGGCGCTCGACAAGCTCGTTTCCGAGCAGTTGGCCGAGCGCGCCGAAGCTCGCAAATCCAAGGATTTCGCCCGAGCCGACGCGATTCGCAACGCACTGAACGCGGCAGGCATCGCCATCGAAGACGGTCCGCAGGGCTCCACTTGGTCGCTGCAGTAATCGTCCAATCGTCCACCGCATAGTCATCTATCCGCGCAAACGGCTAGACTGGGGAACATTATGGCAGCATTTAGTTCTTTGACAGACAGGCTCTCGAATGCCTTCAAGCATCTGAAGAGCAAAGGCAAGCTTTCCGAGGCCGATATCGACGGTACGATCCGTGAGATTCGCCGCGCGCTGCTCGACGCCGATGTGGCGCTCGACGTGGTGCGTTCCTTTACCGGCCGTATCCGCGAGCGTGCGCTTGGCACTGAGGTTTCGCAGGCGCTGAATCCGGCGCAGCAGGTCGTGAAGATCGTCAACGAAGAGCTCACTGACGTGCTCGGCGCCGGCGTGGATCGTCCGCTGAACTTCGCGAAGAATCCGCCGACGATCATCATGCTCGCAGGCCTTCAGGGCGCCGGTAAGACGACGCTCGCCGGCAAGCTGGGCTATTGGCTGAAGGATTCCGGCCATACCCCGCTGCTTGTCGCGGCCGATTTGCAACGTCCGAACGCGGTGACGCAGTTGCAGGTGGTCGGCGAGCGCGCCGGCGTACCGGTGTATGCGCCGGAAAAGGGCGTGCAGTCCGCCGGCGGTGAGGCCGTTGCCTCTCCGGGCCTGACCACCGGAGACCCGGTGAAGGTGGCCCGCGATTCCGTGGCGTTCGCCAGGCAGAAGCTGTATGACACGGTCATCATCGATACCGCAGGCCGTCTCGGTGTTGATGAGGAACTGATGAGGCAGGCCCGCGATATCCGCGATGCCGTGCAACCGAATGAGATCCTGTTCGTCATCGACGCGATGATCGGTCAGGATGCCGTGCAGACGGCGAAGGCGTTCGACGAAGGCGTGGACTTCACCGGCGTGGTGCTTTCCAAGCTTGATGGCGATGCTCGTGGCGGTGCCGCGCTTTCCGTCGCATCCGTTACCGGCAAGCCGATTCTGTTCGCTTCGACGGGCGAAGGATTGAAGGATTTCGAAGTCTTCCACCCGGATCGCATGGCTTCCCGCATCCTCGACATGGGCGATATCCTCACCCTGATCGAGCAGGCGCAGAAGCAGTTCGATGAAGAGGAGGCCCGTAAGGCCGCCGTGAAGATTTCCGACGGCTCCTTCGGTCTTGACGATTTCCTCGACCAGCTGCAGCAGGTGCGCAAGCTCGGCCCGATGAAGAATCTGCTCGGCATGATTCCTGGCATGGCCGCGCACCGTAAGGAACTTGAACAGTTCGACGAGAGGGAGATCGACCGTACCGAAGCCATCATCCGTTCGATGACTCCGGCGGAGCGACGCGATCCTTCGATTATCGACGGTTCCCGTCGCGCCCGTATCGCCTACGGTTCCGGCGTGACCGTCTCGCAGGTCAATGCGTTGCTGCAACGTTTCGAGCAGGCCGCGAAGATGATGCGCCGCATGAGCAACAAAGCCGGTGCCGGCATGCCCGGTTTCGGCGGCCCGTCCATGGGTGGCGGCAAAGGCAAGGGCAAGAAGGGCAAGAAGAAGGGTTCCAAGTCCGGCAATCCGATGAAGCGCGAGGCTGAGGAGAAAGCATTGCGGGACAAGCTCGCCGGCAAGAACTCCGGTGGCAAGTCGAGTGGCTCCGCTTTCGCCAAGAAACCGCAGAATCCGGCGCTTCCGGCTGGTTTGCAAGATGTGATGGGCGATTCGGGCACGGAGTTGCCGCCGAATTTCGGCGGCGGTCTGTCCGGTCTGCTGCACTGACCCGTTCCGTCTGTAGGATCGCCCGCCTGCGGACCTATCCGCTATGGGGGGGTCGTCCGCTCACGAGCCATCCACCCCTACTGGGAGCCATCCACCTACGGAACCACCCACCTACGGATCGGTTCACTCGCCAACAGAGGGCATCGGAAGCCAATCCGATGCCCTCTTCGCGTATGCCTTCTCATTCTCCTCACTCTGCCGACGCTCACAGCACCTCACCGTCGGTAGTTTGGGAGAATATCCAATCTGCCGACACTCACGGACCGTCACCGTCGGTAGATTGCGGTGCTGTCTCAATCTGCCGACGCTCAGGGTGCTGTAAGCGTCGGTAGATTGAGGATGCCGGATTATTTGAGAGTCAGGGTGGCGGCCAGCGCCAGATGATCGCTACCTTCGACGGTGAAGGACCGCACGTCGGAGGCGTCCAGCCCTGACGTGAACAATACATGGTCAAGAATGATGCGCGGCCACGGCAACCATGAGGGGAACGTGGCACGACGACCTTTCGCCTCGACCAACGCGGCATCCTTGAATCCCAGCCGCATTAGCTTTCTGAAACTCGGATGATCGGTACCGGAGTTCAGATCGCCCATCACCACGGTGATATCACCTTGATTCTGCGTAGTAGCGAAGGCGCCCAATCCGATAATGCCAGCAGACCAGTCGCGGCAGCCGCGCATCGGCGATTTCGGATGCGCCGACGCAAAGGTGATGCTCCGCATCGAATCAATCGGAAAGCATAGTCCCGGCACATCGGCGGCCGGAATCACCACCGTGACCGGTGAAGCATCACTTGGTTCCACACGAATCCAGACGCCGTTGAACCCACCATTGTCCGATTCCTTCACCTCGCCCAGCTGACGATAAGGCAACAGATCGGCAAGGCCTGCCGCATCCAGCTCGGCGATCAGGTTCTCCGTAAGTTCCTGCAACGCAAGTACGGCTATGTCATATCGTTTGACGGCTTCCACAATCGCGGCAGCATTTGCACGACCGAATCGGCAGTTCAGCGTCATCACGCGGAACTGACCATGCCGGGCGTCCTCCGCTCCAGTCTCGGTCTCCTCAGTATTGTTTTCACGCGATGTTTCACGCTTTTCCGCAAGCTTGTCGGCAATCATCTGCGCAGTGTTGTGCGTCTGCAGATTGTTGATCCAATACTGTTCCTTACGCAGCAGCGATGCAAGGCAGACGGCCAGCGCAGTGCAGCCGAGAGCGATTTCATGCAGCGCGAACCCAGCAATCGAAATGGTCAGCGTCGGAATCCACATGAACGGAATCAGCGCAATCAGATACGGCAACGGTAGATGGCCGTCCCATCCGGCAGGCATTTCACCGAGCGCAATCCACACGATGCAGACCAGCAACACAATCCAAAGCGCGATAATCATCGAGGCAACTCCCTTTGCAAACCGTTCGTTGCAAGATCGAATACGTAGATTCCCCAGTGTATCCAATTTGGCTGATTCCGGAAGTCCGGACAATCAGACCCGCCCAAACACCTCACGGTTGTCCGATTCTCCAGAATCGGACAACCCGGCAAGTCGTTTCCCAATCCACCGACGCTAAAGGCACGCCACCGTCGACAGTTTGGAAAACTTCACAATCTACCGACGGCAAGGCGCTGCCAGAATCGGTAGATTGAGTGATCTTCACAATCCGCCGACACTGAGACGCTGTCACCGTCGGTAGATTGGGTGGCGCCATAATCCGCCGACGCTAAGGGCACGCCACCGTCGGTAGATTGGGAAAGCAGGAGGATTGCCGACGCGCGATGCCGGCGCGTCCAGACCCCACAGTTATAATTACCCAGTTATTCGCGCGCGCGAAGCCCTCTAACTATCGCGTGACGTGAGGAACACGTGGGTTTCGGATTCCGTGCCCCACACAGAACACGAAACACACACCCCTAGTTACAAGGAGAGCCATTTTGGCAACCAAGATTCGTCTGAAGCGCATGGGTAAGAAGTTCTACGCGTTCTACCGCGTGGTGATCATGGATTCCCGTACCAAGCGTGATGGCCGCGCCATCGAAGAGATCGGTACCTACAATCCGAACACCCAGCCTTCGACCATCAACATCAATTCCGAGCGCGCTCAGTACTGGCTCGGCGTTGGCGCCCAGCCGACCGAGCAGGTGCTGAACCTGCTGAAGATCACCGGTGACTGGCAGAAGTTCAAGGGTCTCGACGGTGCTGAGGGCACCCTGAAAACCGTTGAGGCTGGTCCGGATGCCGCCGCCCGTGTTGAGGCCGTCGAAGCCCAGGCCCAGAAGCTGAAGGCAGCAAAGTCTGAAGCTGCCGCCAAGGCCGCCGCCGAAGCCGAAGCCGCCGCCACTGAGGAAGCCCCGGCTGAAGAGCCGGCTGCGGAAGCTGAGTGATCATGCTCGCCCAGGCTGTGGAACATCTGATCAAGAACATCGTCGATTTTCCCGACGACGTTTCCGTCAAGTCCCATGAGAACGCGCGCGGCGAACTTATTCGCGTGCGCGTGAACCCGGAAGACATCGGTCGCGTCATTGGACGCAGCGGCCGCACGGCCAATGCGATCCGCACCGTGGTACAGGCGCTGTCCGACCATAAGGTGCGCGTCGACATCATGGATGTGCGCAGGTGAGATCCTAGCGTGGTGCGTGAGATGCATGTAGACGACCCTCAACAGCCTGAGCTGCTGAGGGTCTGTCGTATCGGACGTGCGCAGGGACTCAAAGGTGAAGTCACCGTGCAGATCTTTACGGACGAACCGGAATACCGATTCGCTCCCGGTGCTGTGCTGTACACGAAAGACGGCGAAGAAGAGTACGTGGTGGAACACTCCCGTACCTTCAAGAACCGTTGGATCATCAAATTCGAGGGCATCGACAATCGTGACTCGTCAGAAGCCGCCAACGGCACTGTGCTCTATGGCGAGGCCGACGATCCGGAGGAGATGCTTCAGGCCGACGAGTGGTATCCGAAAGACCTGATCGGTCTGGAGGCACGTCTTGCCGGCGACAACACACTGGGGCTCGAACCCGGTATGGTGATCGGCAAGGTCGTGGATGTGATTGAGGTGGCCCAATGGCTGCTGAAAATCCGTCTCGCCAACCCGGTCAGGGATGCCGATGGCGTGGTCGTTGAGAACAGTGCGTTGGTGCCGTTCGTCGACGAGCTCGTACCGGACATCGATTTAGAGGAAGGATATCTCACTTTGAATCCGCCAGGCGGACTCATTCCAGGACTGTAATGGCAATCTCTCAAAAAACGGATTCCAGCCAAAGCAGATTCCCGGACGCCGCCCCCGAAGTATATTCAGCAGCATATCCCCGATATTCCATCGATTGAATCGACTCATCCTACGGAATATCGGGGATATATTCATCTTGTGCGATGTATTTCTTACGATTATGGTGAGCCATGGACCGGAAAACATCCGGCAACCAGGAGGAACACCATGGCACTGACACTGCATACCCCGCAGCGGCCCATCGCGCCGACCCGCAAGGCGCATCAGACCCGAATCGAACACGATTGCATCGGATCGGCCGAAATACCCGCCGAAGCCTACTGGGGCATTCACACACTACGCGCCATCGATAATTTCCCCGTCTCCGGCATCACCGTCAGCGACCATCCGGAACTCATCCGCGCCTATGCGCAGGTCAAGCAAGCCTGTGCCCGCGCCAACGGCGAACTCAGCAATATCAACGCATATCAGGCAGCACTCATCGACAGAGCCTGCGAAGACGTGGCCTCCGGCGAGCTTAACGACCAATTCCCCGTCGACGTGCTGCAAGGCGGTGCCGGCACCTCCACCAACATGAACATGAACGAGGTGATCGCCAATCGTGCGTTGGAACTCGGCCACCACGCACGCGGCGAGTATGACATCATCCATCCCAACGACACCGTCAACAAGTCGCAATCCACCAACGACACCTATCCGGCGGCATGCCGACTCGCCCTGATCGGCGCTTCCGGCATGCTGGTCGACCGCACCAGCCAGCTCGTCGACGCCTTCCATACATTGTCGGAGCGCACCATGCCGATCGTCAAAATCGGCCGCACGCAACTGCAGGACGCCGTTCCAATGACCTTCGGCCAAGAGTTCGGCGGCTTCGCCTCGCAACTCGACGCCGACGCACGACTGCTGTCATCGCAACAAACGCCGCTTGCCGTAGTCAATCTTGGCGGCACCGCAATCGGCACCGGCATCTGCGCCGACGCACGTTTCCGCGAGCGTGCGATCCGGCATCTTGCGGCGCTGACCGATCTGCCGATCCGTGCGGCCGACGATTCGGTGGGAGCCACCAGCGACGTCGGCGATTTCGTCACCTTGTCCGGCGCCATCAAACGTACCGCCCTGCATTTGGGTAAGATCGCCAACGATCTGCGGCTACTGGCAAGCGGACCACGCGCAGGGTTTGAGGAGATTCATCTGCCGGCCCGTCAGGCAGGCTCGTCAATCATGCCGGGCAAGGTCAATCCGGTCATTCCGGAATGCGTGAACCAGTGCGTGTTCATGATCATGGGCATGGACGCCACCATATCCTGTGCCGCCGAAGCCGGGCAATTGCAGCTCAACGCATTCGAACCGGTAATGCTGCATGCGCTGCTGACCGGCATGCACACGCTCGCCAACGCCATGGATACGCTCCGCGAGCACTGCGTGAACGGCATCACGGTGAACGAGCAAGCCGGCATGGATGAGGTCATGCGTTCCTCGTCACTGGCCACTGCGCTCATCGGCTATATCGGCTACGAACGGGCCATGACCATCGCGCAGGAGGCGCTTGTCAGGAACACCACCGTGCGTGAGATCGCGCAGAAGGAGAAGGTGTTGAGCCCCGAATTGCTTGATTCCATCCTCGATCCGCACAATCTGACCCACATGCATTGCATGCCGACCGGCGCCATGCATGGTTGCCTCAAGAAGTAGACATCGGATTGCCCCGGCATCCATGCTCCGATGCTCACGGCGACGTTCACGCTTCGGGATCTTCCCGCTTCGATGACCCTTTTGGCAATCCTCTTGGCAGGCATCCCACTATTGTGGAGCAGTATGAAGATCGATATCGTGTCCGTGTTCCCGGAGTATTTCGAAGTGCTGAACCTCAGTCTTCTCGGCAAGGCGCAGGCGAAGGGCCTGGTTACCGTTCAGGCGCACAATCTGCGCGATTGGACGCACGACGTGCATCATTCCGTGGATGACACCCCGGTCGGCGGCGGCGCCGGCATGGTCATGAAACCGGAGGTGTGGAGCGAGTGCCTTGATGATTTGCTGGGACTCGCACCGGCCACGATTGCCGCGGATGCCGTCGATTGCGCTGCCGAACATGCTTGCGGCACTTGCGACGGTGAGGCATCGACTTCCACGGATGATACGACTGCCGAAGTTCCGGATGGTACCACCGCTGATTCGCCTCGCCCGGTGCTGATCTTTCCGAATCCGTCCGCTCCCCTGTTCACGCAGCAGGATGCGACCGAGCTGAGCCACGCCGATCATCTGCTGTTCGGTTGCGGTCGTTACGAAGGCTATGATGCTCGCATTCCGCAGTATTACCGTGCGCAAGGCGTTGACGTACGCGAATATTCAATCGGCGATTATGTGCTGAATGGCGGTGAGGTGGCGGTTTCCGTCATGTTGGAAGCCATTACGCGCCTGATGCCGGGGTTCATGGGTAATCCGGCATCGATCGTAGAGGAATCCTACACCGGTGGCAATGCGTTGTTGGAGCACCGCCAGTACACGAAACCAGCCGAATGGCGTGGGCTCAAGGTGCCGGATGTGCTGCTTTCCGGCGATCATGGCAAGGTGGATCGGTTCCGTCGTGATGAGGCGTTGTCCAAGACCGACGAACTGCGCCCGGACCTGATCGAGGCTCTTGATTGCACCCAGCTCGACAAGGCTGACCGCAAAACACTGATGTCCTTGGGGTGGGAGGTTTCCGGCCCTCACCCACGCAAGCGCGAATCCCTCAATCTGCCGACGCTGACACACCCCTCACCGTCGGCAGATTGAGAACACACCCAAACCACCGACGCCCAGACACCCCTCACCGTCGGTGGATTGAGGATATACCCAAACTACCGACGCTGGCACGCCCGCCAGCGTCGGTGGATTGAGGACGTCAGAGATTACCGACGCTGGCGGGCTCGATGTAGTACACGGCGGTTTCACCATAGTCACGGCGGGCGGCGATCGCCCAACCGTCCGGCGGAGTCGGGTCATCGGATCGTGTGGACCGTTCCAGCACGATGATGGTATCGGAGGATGTCATGTCGCCGCCCGCTAGGTCAGACAGCAACTGATTGCAGGCCTCGGTTTCGAAGATATACGGCGGATCGATGAAAATTACGTCGAACGATGCGACGGCGGCCCCTGCCGCATATTTTTCGGCACGCGCCTTGATCACGCGCGCGCTCATGCCCGATTCCCATGAACGGTTGCGCTTCAATGCAGTCAGCGTATGCGCGATCAACGTTGCCGCCGGTGCGGAGGATTCCACCGCTACGAGTTCTCGCGCGCCACGACTCAACGCCTCGATGCCCAAAGCTCCTGTTCCGGCGAACAGGTCGAGTACGCGCGCATCGTCCAGCACTCCCCACGAATCCAGATGCGAGAATATCGCTTCTTTGGTCCTGTCGGTGGTCGGTCTGGTACCGGCTTTCGGCGTGGTCAGAGCCACACCCTTGAATCGTCCTGAAATAACGCGCATGGGCACAAGCCTAATTGCTGGTAAGGAAGGTTTCGTTGCCACGGGTGAAGTCGAGCACGGCACCGGCGAGCTGTACCTCTCCAAGCAGGTCGGGGTCGGCGGCCACCAACTCTTCTGCGGCGGTACGGGCGTGTTCGATGATTTTCACATCCTTGACCACGCGCAACAGCTTCAGACTCGACCGTCCGCCCGATTGGGCATCGCCCAGCACATCGCCGGCCCCGCGGAATTCCAAGTCGGCCTGGGCGATTTCCGCGCCGTCAAGCGATCCGCGAATCACTTCGAGACGTTGCGCGGCGTCACTGCCAGCCTCGGCACGTGAGATCAGGAACGCCCACGAATTGGTGCCACCTCGCCCGACGCGTCCGCGCAGCTGATGCAACTGGGACAATCCGTACCGGTCCGCATCAAAGATCACCATGCAACTGGCCTGCGCCACATCCACGCCGACCTCGATCACAGTGGTCGCCACCAGAATCGGCGTGGTACCGGCTGCGAAATCGGCCATGACCCGCATTTTGGTCTCATCATCATCCCTGCCGGTCAATGTGGCAAAGCGAATGCCGGCGAACTGCGGCAATCCCGCCAGACGTTCTTTGATTTCGGCCACGGAATGCAATGGCGGACGCTGTGCACGCTGTTCGTCGTCTTCGCCCAGCTCATACAGTTCATCGAACGAGCGCCCCGGATCCTCATCAGGTGAGGTGTCGACTTCGGTGGAATCGGCATCGATGCGCGGGCATACCACATAGGCGCGCTCCCCTGCGTCGAGGCGGCTTCGAATCAACGCAAACATGCTGGCCATGGTATGCGCATCCACTTCGGGCACCACGAAGGTGCGAATCGGTTTGCGTCCGCCCGGCAGTTCGGTGAGCCACGAGATGTCAAGGTCACCGAACCAGGTCATGGCGGCGGTGCGGGGAATCGGCGTGGCCGTCATGACCAGCAGGTGCGGCGCCTTGTCGGCCTTGGCATTCAGCGACTCGCGCTGTTCTACGCCGAAACGGTGCTGTTCGTCAATCACTGCCAGTGCAAGGTTCGGTGCTTGGAAGGTCTTGGAGAATGCGGCGTGCGTGGCTACGACGATGCACGGCGTGCCACTTGCCGCCACGGCGAGCACGCGCCGACGCGCCGACAGTTTCATGCCACCGGTGAGCAGCAGCACCGGAATGTCCCCGCCCGGCAGATTCCCGATGACCGATTCCCCGGCAGCCAGCCCGTCACCTGTCGGCCCCGTACCAGCTGGTTCCCCACCAGCCGACCTTCCGCCGACTTGTGCACCGCCATCCACACCCTGATTGTGAGTAGATTGTTCGTGGGATTCCCCATATTCCGCAGTGCGTACGGCGCCTCCCATACGCTGAACCATCTTGGAGATGCTCTCGTAATGTTGTTCGGCCAGCACCTGCGTCGGCGCGACGAGCACCGCCTGCAGTCCCGATCCGACGGCCTGCATCATCGCGGCGACGGCGACCACCGTCTTGCCGGAGCCCACTTCGCCTTGGAGCAGTCGTTGCATCGGATAATCGCACGCCATGTCGGCGGAGATGTCGGCGATGACCTGTCGCTGCCCGGCGGTCAGGTCGAACGGCAGGGATGCGATGAAATCATCCAGCAATGCGGTTTCGGAGCAGGCCGAAGCGGCTGCCTTGCGCGAGGCGTCGCGTGACTTGACGAGCGCGGTCTGGCAAATCAGCGCCTCCTCGTAGCGCAACGTATGCAATGCGGCATCACAATCCTTGGTATTCGTCAGATCATGAATCGCCATGAACGCTTCCGCACGATGCATCAGGCCTTCGGCGGCGCGCAGATGTTCCGGAACGATGTCGGGAACGGCTGCAGCGAGCGCCTCGGTCTGCGCGGCGCGGTCGATGTTCGGCCGGTCGAATTCCCCGGCTTGTCCGGATTCTACGGTTGCAACCCGTTGCGTGGCCAGGTATTCGTCACCGCGCAGCGCATCCATGTATTTCAGGATCGACTCGTGGATGTGCTCGCTGGAGATGCGCGAATTCGCATGATATACCGGTCTCGGCCGGCAGACGCGGGTCAATGCTTCCTGTACCGTTTCCGCGTCGAATGTGAGATTGGATTGCGGGAGATTGGATTGCAGCGGATTGTGCGCGGGCCCGTCGCCGGGACCGTCGTTCCATTCCCCGGATTCCGCCGGCGATTGCATATCATGGCGCCTATCTGATTGCATATCCGTCGGATTGACGGTGAGCATGTCGGGATGGGTGAACTGCAGACGATCGTTGTAGATGCTCGGCTCCCCCGCGATTACCAGCAGTGCACCGTCATGCAACCTGCGTTGCACCCAGTCGACATATGATTTGCGATACGAGAAGAACACCAATGAGGCAAGCGATCCGGCGACGCGGCGGGATTGCGCGAATCGTGCATCGTCCACGGTGGCGATCAGGCGGAATCCCCGGCGGGCCATCGGGAACACGCGTACTTCCCGCACATGCGCCGCGAATGCCATCTTCTCCCCGATTTTCGCTTCGCGCAAGGCTCGCAACGGCACCGGTTCGGTCACACGGAACGGATAGTAGGTCAGCGCATCACCGATTGACACCACGCCCAATGACTTCAACGCGCCGACGCGGCGGCGATTCGTTTCGATCGAGGTAATCGGGGTTTCCAGTGTGGCGTTCATAACACTTCATTGTGTCACATACCCCATATTCGCTCCGCATCAATATGACCCCCGCAAGTGCGAACGAATAAAGCAAAACCCCGGCGGCCTTGGACCTACCGGGGTTTCAAGCTGTTATTTCGCGATTCACGCTTCAGCACGCTGAACCTTGCCAGCCTTCAAGCACTTGACGCAAACGCGAACGCGAACGTTCTCGCCGTCGATGGTGGTGCGAACCGGCTGCAGGTTCGGGCGGAAGGTGCGCTTATTGCGAATATGTGAGTGCGAAACGGTGTAACCGGTCTGCGGTCCCTTGCCGCACACTGCGCAACGAGCTGCCATAATGGACTCCCTATAATTACTATTGACTTGCAAGTCTGCGCGTTCGACGCCCGCAACTGAATGCGTGGCAGAACACACAACTTCTCAACTATACAACCAGCCCCGACCAATCGCAAACCCTACCGACATGGACCGGCAACATGAGCCGGCAACATGGACCGATGGCACGACTGCCCGATACGACCCGGCGGCACGCCCTTGCCACACGCCCTATGATTCCATCACGCCCATACGCAAACTGGCCGAAACGGAACCCATCACATCGCCTCCGACACGCGACCCCAATACCCAGACGGCATCCTGGGCGAACAGCGGGAATCCCGCATCGGTCAGCTCGATGGCCGCACGGGCCAGCACGTCCAGAACCTTCTCGCTCGGCGCCACCGGTATGCCGCCGGCGCGCATCGCGGAGCAGGCATCGTCGTACGACATCTCCGCAGAAGCCAGTCCCATCTGTTGGCTCAGCTCATATGCCTCGTCGCGGGCTGCGTTACGGAACGGGGTGCCGCCGTTGACCATCATCGTATAGCAGGCAAGCGCCTCCTGCAGACGGCCGATCTGCCACAGTGCGTATCCGAGCCGGTAGTAGAACACTTCGCAATCCACAGGCAGCACGGCCAGTTTGAGCGCTTCGATGAGCACATCCGCGGCCTTGCCGTATTCGTCGTTCTTGGCGTACACCTGTGCGAGTTCCTCGCGGAACCTCATGCAGGTCGGGCCGAGTTTGATGCATGTGAGTCCCTCGCTTTCGGCACGCTCCTTGCCGCCGTTGTCTTTGGCGAGCATGCCGAGGTTCTGGTGCACGTCCACCGCAGCGTCCGGCAGTTTCCAGTAACGCGTGTGTTCATCGCCTTCCAGCAACGACACCATAAGGCGGCCAGCCGAACGGCTGCAATATAGCGGAATCTCGCCGTTCGCGCCAATCTTCGCTTCGCCGGCCTCGCCCAGTTGGGTCAGTGCGACTTCAAGCTGCAGCTCCGCGACCATCGGGGAATCCTCGTTCTCCTCGACGATCGCGATCACATCGTCGGTGGAAATCGGCGACTCGTCGTGCATGACGTCCAGCTCGCAGGCACGGTCGGCGCGTAGGAACCCGCGCAACGATTCCGGAAGTTCACGCTGATCCTGCCATTCCGGCACGCGCTTCTGCAGGAACACAGCCGGCATGGTCAACGGTTCAATCTGCGTAAATCCTCGATTCGCGTCGAAATGGCCACGGTAACGCACCGGCTTGAGCAGGTTGAGCAGGGCCAGAGGATCGACGTCCAGCGACATTTCGTCGCATTGGCCGTTCTTCATGGCGGGAAGCGCGCCCATCATGAACGGCACGCGGTCGAATCCCATGGAAATCACGGGCGTACCATCCGTATTGCCGAGGCAGCCGGTCAGATCGACCTGCGTAACGCGCACTCCCGACGAAAATGCGGCCCACGCCAGCAGACCACCCAATCGCACGGCATAGGCTGAAGCGAAACCGTCCGCATGCTGGCGTTCAACCGGCATGATCGCAGGCTTCGGAACGCTGAAACGCACCACCATCACGCCGGCACGGGCGTCTTCGTCAAAACGGTAGCTCATGCGGAACGGCAGCGAGAGACTTTCGCATACGTTGGCGAAGCGAGTGCTGATGTCCCAGTCACCGCCACGCACGCCTTCGACGCCACGCATGGTACGGAACCGGTTTTCACCAGCTTGCAGCCCATCGATGATGCCGATCTTGTGCGATACATCGCTCATAAACTCCTGCGCTTTGCGCAGATAGAAGCGCTCATCGATACTGTCCGCGGACATGCCGCCCTGCACTGCGGCATGGGCCTCGTCATCGGCATAGTCAATGCGATTGAGGGCCGATTCGACCGCATGCAGCAGGTCGCATTGCTCCTGGCTCAGCTCTCCGGCGTCGAAGCGGAGCCAGAATCGTTTCGTGGTGCTCAGCCGAATGGCCTCAAGATCGGATCCGGCTGCGATGTCGCGAATCTGCGCCGCACCCGCCTCGACGAGCAGACGGGCCGCGAACCGTCCGAACGGACCGGCTTGCTCGGCATTCGTGGAGCCGCGCCATATGATCATGTCGACGGCGTCCGGCAGCGGCTGGTTCACCAGCAACTGCAGCATATCCGCATTCGCATCCAAAACGTTCGGAACATCCGCGCCCATGTTCAGGCTCCTTGCAATCCGGCGGTCACAGGGCAATCATCGTCGCATAACCGTAACCTGCATCGATTCTCCGCCTGCATTCACCGGGCCTATCGACCATCGGCGTGAGCAGGTCCTGTTACCCATCCTATCCGACGAAACGGTCCGTTCGGAGACAATCCTCACGCCCGATACCCCCGTAGTCGATGAGTACGTTCACCCGCTGTTCATCTCATGCAAGCGACAGCCCCGTGCGTCAGCCCTAAGATGAATAAGACAGACGAATAAGCCACAATGGAACTGACATTCACCCGAAAAGAGTCAGCGCATGACGTACAGCACCACTGCCGATACCACTTCGAAATCGCCGGAGGCGAATACGAAGATGACCACCCGCGAGAAGAAATGGATCGTCTACGACGTCGGCAATTCCGCATTCGTACTGCTTTCCACAGCCGTGGTGCCGATTTATGCGAATTCGCTGCTCAAGGCCGCAGGCGAAACGAACATCGTGTCGACGTGGGGCTATGCGCAGACCATCGCATCGCTGGTCATCGCCGTGCTCATGCCGTTGCTCGGTTCCATCGCCGACGTGCAGGGCATGAAGATCAAGTTCTTTACCGGTTTCTTCCTCACCGGCGTGGTCATGTGCTGTGCGATGGCGTTGCCGCTCGGCTGGCTTGCGTTCCTTATCGTGTGTGTGCTGGCTACCATCGGACTCAACGGTTCACTCACCTTCTATGACTCCATGCTGGTCGACACCACCACCAACGAGCGCATGGACCGCGTTTCCTCGCATGGCTACGCATGGGGCTATATCGGCTCCACCGTGCCGTTCATCGTATGCATCGCGCTCATTTTCGGTGGGCCGGGCCTGTTCGGATGGACCACTGTGGCCTGCACGCGCGCTTCGTTCGTGATCACCGCCGCCTGGTGGGTGGCGTTCACCATTCCACTGCTCACCAGCTACAGGCAGGTGCACTACCGCGCCACCGCCGACCAGACCGGCGAGGCGATCCGCCACACCTTCTCCGAATTGGCCTCCACGTTCCGCGCGATCCGCAAGAACAAGCCGTTGTGGATGTTCATGATTGCATTCTTCTTCTACATCGACGCCGTCAACACGGTCATCTCCATGAGCACCTCGTACGGCACACAGCTCGGCATCGACTCCACCCAGCTGGTCGTCGCACTGCTCGTCACGCAGTTCGTGGCGTTCCCGAGCGCCATCATCTACGGCAAACTGGCCAATCGATTCGGCGCGAAAACCATGATCACCGCGGCTGTGGTCGCCTACATGTGCATCGTGTTCTTTGCGTCGTTCCTTCTGCGTTCCGCTGTGGAATTCTGGATTCTCGCGATTCTCGTCGGCATGTTCCAAGGCGGCATCCAGGCGCTCTCCCGCTCGTATTACGGCAAGATCATCCCCAAACAGCACGCCAACGAATACTACGGCTTCTACGATATCTTCGGCAAGACGGCTTCGATCATCGGCACCTTCCTGGTGGCCACCACTACGTCGGTTACCGGCAACGCCTCGCTCGGCGTGCTCTCCATCGCGGTACTGCTGGTCGTGGCGCTCGCCTTCCTGCTCCTGCAGAAGGATCCGACCCGCGCATAGCCAAGCCACCACGAGCCGCCGCATGCCGCCGCACATGGAACGGACGGCCACGCTTCCCGTTCCATGTGCTAGGATGTCAAACGTTTGCAGCGATGACGCAAGGATGCGTCACTCAACGAAGAGGTAGAGAGAGGTAAACGATGTCATCCGTGGAGGAACTATTTGAGGCGATGCGCGCATGGCCCGAAGTCGAGGCGATTGCGTTGGGCGGTTCGCGCGCAACCGGCAACGCCGACGAGAAGTCGGACTACGACGTCTACCTGTATGTGACCGCACCCGTACCGACGCAGCGCCGTGAGAAACTGCTGTCCGACTACTGCAGCCGCATGGAGATCGACAATAATTTCTGGGAGAACGAAGACAACTGCACGCTCAACGACGGCACCGACATCGACATCCTGTACCGTGACCTCGATTCCTTCATGAACGGCGTCGCCGATGTGGTCGAGCATTTTCACGCCAGCAATGGCTACACGACCTGCCTGTGGCATAACGTGATCACCAGCACAATCGTCTTTGACCGGAACGGCCGGTTCGCCGCGGCCCAACGGCGCTTCTCCGTGCCGTTCCCCGAACCGTTGCGCCGCAATATCATCGAGCGCAATACGCGACTGTTGCATGGCAATCTGCCGTCGTACGATGCGCAGATCCGCAAAGCCGCGATCCGTGGTGACGAAGTCGCCGTGAACCACCGCGTGGCCGCGTTCATGGAATCCTATTTTGATGTGCTGTTCGCGTTGAACCGGCTCACACACCCCGGCGAGAAGCGCTTGGAAAAGCTCGCCTCCCGCAATTGCGCAATCCTGCCAAAGGATTTCGAAGCCAATCTGGACACGCTGTTCGGCACCATGTTCACCGACGTCGATCAGCTCAGCGGCACCTTGCAGATCATCGTCGACAATCTGCAGCGGAGCGTCGACACGAACCTGTAGGTACCGTAGGCGGACGCCCACGAACGACGCCCCGTCGGCAATCCGGTCTTGTCGGCAATCCGGTTTCGCCGGTAATCTGGATGCATGCACCACAGCATGACGACGGAGGCATCGTGGCTGGCCGTCGATACGATCATCATCGCGGCGGTCGCGAATTGCGTACTCCCGCTGGAGTCCGCCCATCTCGACGGGGCCGCGACGGCGATGAACGTTGCGGTCGCGGTCGTCCTGGCTGCGGCGGTGATCATGATTCCCGGCAATCCGACGCATCCGAAAACGTTGCGGGCGCGCAATCTGAGAATCTGCTACCGGGGAACGGCGGCGCTGAAGGCGTTCTGGTGGTCGGCCGCGTTGTCGATTGTCGTGCAGACCGTACTTGCCTTCCACCTGCTTCCTTCGGGTTGGAAGTTGTGGCTCGGCAGTGCGATCATCTGTTTTCTGGTGGAGAGCCTGCTGTTTTGGCGTGGCATGATCGCCGTGTACGTCAGTTCCGTGCAACTCGGCCTGAAGATTCGCGCCATCGGCCTGATCTGCGGCTGGATTCCGATCGCCAATCTGATCGCGCTCGTCAGGATCATTCGCACGACCGACGCGGAGGTCGTGTTCGAAGAGGCGAAGGAACGGCTTGACGCCGACCGCGAAGCCGAACGGATCTGCGCCACGACATACCCGATCCTGTTGGTGCATGGCGTATTCTTCCGTGACTCGAACGTGCTCAACTATTGGGGGCGCATTCCCGACGAGTTGCGCAAAAATGGCGCGACCATCCACTATGGCAACCATCAGTCGGCGGCGTCCGTACGCAGTAGCGCATATGAGCTGACCGAACGCATCCGGCAGATCGTGGAACTGACTGGCTGCGGCAAGGTGCATGTGATCGCACATTCCAAAGGCGGCCTTGACATGCGCTACGCGATCGCCCGATGCGGGGCCGCGCCGTTCGTCGCCTCGCTGACCACCATCAATACGCCGCATCGCGGTTGCGGCTTCGCCGATTATCTGCTGTCGAACATTCCCGAGGCCGTGCAGCGTCAGGTGGAGGCCGCCTACAATGCCGCCGCCGCACGGCTTGGCGACCCCCAGCCGGATTTCATGGCCGCCGTACACGATCTCACGCAGGCCGGTTGTGCGAGGCTCAACGCCGAGATGCAGTCCGAATCCGCGAACCCGCCGCAGCGCAAGCAGACCGAAGCGCATGCCGATGCCGTTCGGAGCCCTATGCCGGAACCGTTGAACAACAGCCGTTTCGCGGGTATGGTGTGCCGTAGCGTCGGTTCACGCTTGAAGCATGCGACCACCGGCAAGTTCCCGTTGAATTTCACGTATCCGCTGGTCAAATGGTTCGACGGTCCGAATGACGGTCTGGTGGCCCGGTCTTCGTTCCTTTGGGGCGAGAGCTTCACATGGATTGAACCGCAAGGCGATCGCGGCATTTCGCACGCCGACATGATCGATCTGAACCGCGAGAACATTCCTGGTTTCGACGTGCGTGAGTTCTATGTGCAACTTGTCGCCGATCTCAAACGACGGGGCCTGTGAGCGCATGCGGGAGGGCGCCCCGACTATGCACTTTAGAAGAATTTGAGCGCGCGGGCCACTTCGTCGACGATGTCGAGCATGGCCGTGCGGGCGCGTTCCGGCTCACCTTTGGCGATGGCGTCGGCCACGGCGTCGTGCGCATCGAGCGCGGCCGGCTTCGGCTTCATCGGGTATTTGCCCAATTCCACCCGCCCACGCAGCACGGTGGCGATGGTGCCGGCGAGCGCCGCGAACAGTTCATTGCCGCTTTCACGCAGGATCAGACTGTGGAATTCCACGTCCAGCTCGTGGAATCGGGAGAGCCCGTCTTCGCCTTCCTCACTGGTTTCGGCGGCTTGACGCATCTGTGCCGCATAGACGGGGAATTTTGCCTTGACGTCGATGGGTGCGAGTCGGGCCGCCGAGGCGGCGGCGGCCGGTTCCACGGCCAGTCGCAGTTCGGTGAGTGAATAGAGCTGTTGTTCGCGTTGCGTGGAGTGCAGTCTCCATTCGATGACCTGACGATTGAGTGCCTGCCACTCGCTGAACGGCCGCGCCACAAGTCCGACGCGTCTGCGTACCCATACTGCGCTTAGGGATTCGAGTGTTTTCGCGACTTCGCGCGCCACGGTTCGGGAGATGCCGAAACGGCTTTGCATGTCTTCCAGCGTCAGGCTGTCGCCGGCCTGCCATGTGCCGTCGAGCATTTCGATGGCCAGTGTTTGGCTTACCGAATCCTGCATCAGTTCGCCGCCTGCGTTTTCGGCGATTGCTGCCATGTCCCTCTCCTTACGCTTCCGACTTGTTCCGCATGTGTGCGGCACACCGTGACGTATGCATCATGACGAAGACCGCATGTCGCGCGGATTGTCCGCATGCCCTCTTTCCCATGGTGTCCACCATGTGTTTCCACCATTGATTTCCGCCATTTGTACTACCCGAATCATACCAAGTCACACGATTTTTCTGTTTCGTAGTACTTTTTATTTGACAGATACTACTTTTAAGATTTATAGTAGTCTCAATGTCGATGCGAAGTGGCAACGGCAGGCACACACTTGAAGGAGAGCGACAATGAGCATTCACGTAGTGGTGATGGGCGTTGCTGGCTGCGGCAAATCCACCGTCGCGGAGGCGATTCACGAACGACTCGACTATGCGTACGCCGAAGGCGACGACTTCCACCCGCAGGCCAATATCGATAAGATGTCCGCCGGCATTCCCCTGACCGACGAGGACCGCTGGCCCTGGCTACAGGTCATCAACAAATGGATGGTGGCACGCGAGGCACTCGGCGAGAACACCGTGGTCTCCAGCTCCGCGCTGAAGCGCAGCTACCGCGAAGCACTGTCCGAGAACGTACCGACCTTCTTCATTCACCTCAGCGGCACGCAGGAACTCATCCAGCAGCGCCTGAACGAGCGCAAGGGGCACTTCATGCCACCGGCACTTCTGCCGAGCCAGTTCGCCATCCTCGAGCCGCTCTCCCCCGACGAGAACGGCGTGGAGGTTTCCATTGAAGGCAGTGTGGACGCCATGGTGGAACGTGCGCTTGACGCTGTAAACGAGTATGCGCGATCCGTCGCCCCGCAATCCCGGCAGCAGGCCGCCTAGACCGCAATCCCACGGCAATCCCGTCTTTTTCAAGCAACGCAGCACGTGAATCAAGGAGGATTCATGAATCTTATAGCCGCGGCGATCATCGGCATCGCCATCATCGTCATACTGATCGCGGTATGCAAGGTGCATCCGTTCCTTTCGCTCCTGGCCGGCTCGTTCGCCATGGCCGTATGCGCGGGAGTGGAGTACGACAAGGCATTCGACAGCTTCACATCCGGCGTCGGATCGACGATCTCCAATGTGGGCCTGCTCATCGCGTTCGGCTCGATCATCGGCACGATCCTGTTCAAGTCCGGCGGTGCAGACACCATCGTCGACACCATCATGGATAAGACGCCGCTGCAACGCCTGCCTTGGGCCATGGCCCTGATCGCATTCATCGTCGGCATCCCGATGTTCTTCGAAGTCGGCGTGGTCATTCTCATCCCGGTGGTGCTCTTCGCCGCCCGCCGCGCCAAGACCCCGGTCATCCTGCTGGGCATTCCGGCCCTTGCCGGCCTATCCACCCTGCATGCCTTCGTGCCGCCGCACCCCGGACCGCTCACCGCCATCGGCGCACTGAACGCGAATCTCGGCATCACGTTGGCGCTTGGCCTGCTCGTAGCCATTCCGACCGTGATCATCTCCGGCCCGCTGTTCGGCAAGCTCGCCGCCAAATGGGTACCGATCTCCGCCCCCGAGAACAAGGCCGAAGCCGAAGCCCCGAAATCCGCAGAGAACCGCCCGTCATTCGCTTCGGCCATCACCGTGATCATGTTACCGGTCGTGCTCATGCTCGCCGCCAGCGTGGTTGATCTGACCGGTCAGAGCGAAACCGTATGGGGCCGCGTGCTGGCATTCCTCGGCACCCCGCTCGTCGCACTGCTGCTCACCACGATCTTCGCGATGGTCGTGCTCGGCTACCTGCAGAAGTTCACCCGCGACGCGGTCAACGGCATGGTCGGCCAGTCGTTCGGTTCGGTGGCCGGCATCATACTGATCGTCGCCGCCGGCGGCGGTTTCAAGCAGACCTTGGTCGATTCCGGCATCGGCGATGTGATCGCCAGCTCGATCACCGAATCCGCCATGAACCCGCTGATCGCAGGCTGGCTGGTAGCCGTGCTCATTCGTCTCGCCACCGGTTCCGCGACCGTCGCCACCGTCACCGCATCCGGCATCATGGTGCCACTCGCAACCGGCATGAGCCCGACGCATCTCGCACTGCTCGTACTCGCCATCGGCGCCGGATCCGTATTCTTCTCGCACCTCAACGACGCCGGCTTCTGGCTGGTCAAGGAATACTTCGGCATGACCGTCGGCCAGACGCTGAAGACCTGGTCGCTGATGGAGACCGTACTCTCGGTCGTCGGCCTTGGCGGAGTGATGCTGCTCTCGCTGGTCCTGTGACAATACTTGCCGTCCGTCCCGTCTTCCGCAACCTTCTTTCCTGCGTTGCGGAAGGCCAGGGAAGACGGAACGGGCGGCAACCTTTCCCAACAATCACCAATCGGATCCATATGCAATCCCCAACCCCTATCCCAACAGTAGAAAGAAGATCATCATGCAGCTCGGAATGATTGGCCTCGGCCGAATGGGTGGCAATATGGCGAAGCGCATCGCCGCGGCGGGCATCGACGTCGTCGGCTACGACCGTTCGCCCGAATCGGACCGCACCGTCGACAGCTTGGAAGCGCTGGTCGCCGCGCTCGACGCTCCCCGCATCGTATGGATCATGGTGCCGGCCGGCGAAGCGACCGACGGTACCGTCAACGAACTGGCCGAACTGCTTGAGCCCGGCGACATGATCATCGACGGCGGCAACTCACGTTATACCGACGACACCCGTCATGCGGCACAGCTCGACGGCAAGGGCATTCGGTTCATGGACTGCGGCGTTTCCGGCGGCGTGTGGGGCATCGATCGCGGATATGCGCTGATGGTGGGCGGCAGCAAGGAGAATTTCGAATCGGCCCGCCCGATTTTCGAGGCATTGAAGCCGAAGGGCGACTCCGGTCTGGTGCTGGCCGGACCGGTCGGCGGCGGTCATTTCGCCAAAATGGTGCATAACGGCATCGAATACGGCATGATGCAGGCGTTCGGAGAGGGTTTCGCCACCATGGTGAAGTCCGAGCTGGTCGAAGATCCTGCAGCCGTAATGTCTTCTTGGCGCGATGGATCGGTGGTGCAGTCGTGGCTGCTGGATCTGCTGGCGATCGCCTTCAGGACCGACCCGACGCTTGCCTCCATGCCGCCCGTCGCCAATGAATCCGGTGAAGCGAAGTGGATGATCGAGGCGGCGCTCGAACTGGGCGTGCCTACGCCGGCGACCGCGGCCGCACTGTATTCCCGCCAGACCTCACGAGGCGGCGCGGACGACATTCTGCGCGTGGTGTCCACCATGCGCGCCCAGTTCGGCGGCCATGTCACCAAGATCGACGAAATCGCCACTCACTGAACGGCGCACGATCAACGGTACATGAGTGCTCCCCCATCAGAGGGAGCACTCGCCCGTCAACGCCCGTACACCTCGTGCACGAACCTTTCCAGTGCGGCGATGGAACGCTCCACCTTTTCCGTATCGATGCAGTAGGCCATACGGAAGTAGCCCGGCACGCCGAAGCTGTCGGACGGCACGAGAATCAGGTCGTAATCCTTGGCCTTCATGCAGAAGGCGTTGGCGTCGTCCTCCAACGCCTTCGGGAAGATGTAGAACGTGCCGCCGGGGCGCACCACTTCGAATCCGAGGCGGGTGAGCGCGTCGTACAGCAGGTTCATGTTCGTTTCATACACGGAAAGATCGCTGGTCTCGTCGACCACCTTGGCCACGCCCAGCTGGATGCTGGAACTCGGGCAGTTATGCCCGGTTCCGCGGCTGATCTGGCCGCACATCGGCACGATCAGCTCGGCATCGGTGGCACGTGGATTCACCGCCACATAGCCGATGCGCTCGCCCGGCAGGCTCAGCGACTTGGAGTACGAGTAGCACGAGAGCGTATTGTCGTAGAACGTGCTCGGGTACGGCTGGGTGCCGCCGTCGAATACGATTTCGCGATACGGCTCGTCGGAGATCAGGAAGATGTCGTGACCGTACTCAACCTGCTTCGCGCGAAGGAATTCAGCCAGTCGCGTCAACGTCTCGGCGGAATACACGGCACCGGACGGATTGTTCGGCGTATTGATGAGCACCGCGGCCACACCCGGGTTCATCGCGCCCTCGAACGCCTCGAAATTGATCTGGAAGTTCTGCGTATCGGCCGGCACCACGGTCAGACGCGCGCCGGTACCATCCACATACGGCTGGTATTCCGGGAAATACGGAGCGAAGGTGATCACCTCATCGCCCGGCTTGGTCACCACACGCAGCGCATGCGCCAGCGCGCCCGCCGCACCCGTGGTCGGGAAGATGTGGTCGGCCGTATAGTCCATCCCGAAGCGACGGTTCAGGCTTTCGGCGATCGCCGTACGCACCGACGGAATGCCCAACGACGGCGAATAGCCGTGCAGCGCCACCGGCTCGGCGGTGGCATACATGTCGGCCATCACATCGGTGAAGCTCTGCGGACACGGTACGCTCGGGTTGCCCAACGAGTAGTCGAACACGTTCTCGTAGCCGATTTCGGCCCCGCGTGCCGTCGCATACTCGCTGAGTTCACGGATCACGGATTTTCCGCCAAGCATGGCCTTGTAGGCTTCATTGATCATGGGCAACCTCCCTGTCGAGCTTTCGCGTAAACGGACGTAAACGTCTTCTTCGTTTCTACCACCGAAAAGTCACGACGGGCCGTCACGGTGTCGTCTGACAGAATCACTGTCGGGGATTCGCCCCGGGCACGAATCCGTTGCTGAAGATCCTGCGCCAATAGTCGAGCATGTTCGAGCGGGACATCGACATGAACATGCCTGCCGCGAGTACGGCGAGATCCTCGTTGAATACGGTGTCGATCGGCAGTTGCTCATGCAGTTTCGGCCAGCGCTGCAGCACCGCAAGCATGCCACCCACGGTGAAGTCGAGCATCAAATCGGTTTTGAGATCCAGATGCTCGGCGTCGAGTCCGAGCACGCTGATCATGGTCAGGCGTCCGAAATCACGTAGCGATTCGATGAGTTCCGGCGAACTGTGCGGGCCGGCGAGCAGGGCCAGACGGTCCAGACGCTGACGTTGGTCGGGATCGCGCAGCAATGCGGTGATGTGCTTGCGCCATTCATCGTCAGGATTGAAGTTCGCACCCGGACGGCTTGGGATCGGCGTGTTTTCCACTGCATGCAGGATGGCGGAATCGGCCAGTTCCGGCAGTCCGGAGAAATGATAATAGAAGGAATTGCGATTCACGTCCGCAACGCGCACGATGTCGGTGACGGTGATCTTATGATAGTTGCGTTCGGCCAACAGTTCCCAAAACGCGTTTTCGAGACGTTCCTTGGCCGGCAGTATTTCGGAATCTCGACGTGGACGCGGCATAATGCCCCCTAAACCTAGCTAATTAGTCACGTTGCCTATACCCTCACTTTATTGTACAGACTGTCTACAACACTCCTTCGATGCGTGTCGTATTTCCCGCATTCCTCCCCTGCAGCAAGCGCGCCACTACTTGCGTTGCACCTTGGGATTGCGCGACAGCGCGGCCTGCAGCAGAATCATCAGCGCCTGATTGATATTGCGCCGATCCTCGCCGCTGAGTCCCACATATGTTCCGAGCATATCGGGAATCACCTTCGGCCCGGCCGCCACCATACCGGAGATGTTATCGGCCCCGGAGGCCGCCAATACCGAGAACAACGCATCCACGGCATGCTCCCGTTGCTCTTCGGAAAGCCCCGAAAGCCAGCCGTTCAACGACTTGTTGAACGTCACGGAACTGTTCGCCACATCCTCGACCTTGGCGAATTCGCCGCCATGCATCTGCCACGAGAACGCGAAATGCTGCATGATGCCGTCCACATCGGACTTCACCACCATGCAACGCTCCGGCGTTTCAAGCACCATGCCCACCACCGAGGAATCCGGCACGATCTTGGTGATCCGCTCATGCACGCTCGCATACTCGAAACTGCGCACCACCGCCTCGGGGAAGCCGGGCCCGTCAAGCGAGTAGATGTGCTCGATGCGGTCCTTCACCTTGTCTTCCGCATTCATGGCGGCGTACACGGCAAGGTTGCCGCCCTTGGAATGGCCCGTCAGGATGATCGGCCCTCGCCATAGCTGCGCCACCTTGCCCAGATAGTCCGCCGCGGAGACCTGCGCCGGCACCGGATACCGGAAGGCCATGTTGAAGTCCTCTTTCCAGCCGACCAGCGAATCATCGGTACCGCGAAACGTCACGACCAACGTATTGTTCGGCAGCCGGTAGGTCACCGCCGCGAACTGCGTCTGTTCATCGCCGTCGAACTGTTCGCAGAACGCGCTCATCTCCACGTCCGCGAAACGTGGATTGGCCGCCACCGCACGGTAGAAGTCATGCGTGATCTGAGGATCGATCAGTCCCACGCTCTCGACATCATGGTCCGGCACGGCACGGTCATGATGCAACTCGTCGTCGGCATGCGCGATGGTCACTCCGTGAAAAGGTGCGAACCGCAACGTTCTGAGCGATGCGATAGGCCTGCGGAACGAGAACGACTGCACTCGGCGGGAGAACGTACTGTACCTCGCATACAGTTCGTCAAGCGTCGGCACGCATTCGGGTACGTCGTCATACGAGAGCTGCGCCAGCACGAGCGCGTCGGCCGCACGGAACGGCAATGTTTCGAAACTACGCGTTTCGGTACGTGCATAGTCGATGATGTTGCCCATCCCCCGCTCCTTTCCGACGTTTGAGACGTTGCCAAATCAGGCCGGTCCGCGATGGAGCCCTTATCGATGGAGTCTTTTGCGACGACCGTCCCGATGATCGCACTCCTTTCATTATGCGTCGATTTTCCCCTCCACCACCCGATATTCAGCGTTTTCCCAGCAATCTTCCGCGTAGAACCGAACCGACACTCGCTCACTGCAGGGTTTTCATCTTTCGGCGAGACAATCGCCCCATTCGACCGAACCATCGCGAAGGGTATAACCTGCGAATATGCGATTCGCGATTGAAAAGATTTTCCTGTGGTGGCTGTTCTACAGCGTGGTCGGTTGGGTATGGGAAACCGGCTTGAATCTGGTCCTACGCAAAAAATGGGTTGATCGTGGCATTCTGAACGGCCCACTCTGCCCGATATACGGCTTCGGGGCGGCCTCGGTGATCGTTCTGCTGCATGATGTCGACAATCCGATCGCATTGTTCCTCAGTTCCGGCATGCTGGCCTGCACGCTGGAATATTTCTCATCGTGGGCCATCGAAAAGCTGTTCCACATAAGACTGTGGGATTACACCGGCAAACCGTTCAATATCAACGGACGCATCTATCTGAACGGATTCCTGGCTTTCGGCATCGGCGCGGCCGTAGTCAAGGAATACGTGCAGCCGTGGGTTTCCGACGTACTTGATTCCTGGCAGCCGCTTACCTTGGATATTCTGACGATCATCTTCACGCTCATACTCGTCACCGACATCTCACTTACGCTGTCCGGCCTGTTGAGTTTCGACAACCGCATCACCCAGCTGCAACGCGAACTTGCGCAATATGAGGCCCGCGGCCGCGAGCGCTTCGACGAGAAATTCGCCGCCACCGAGGCTCGCGCACGCAAGGTGCTGAGCTGGCAGCAGCAGCGTCTGATTCAGGCGTTCCCGACCATGACATCCGTACGGGACTCCCGCATCATGCAACGTGTGCGCGAATCCATGTCCCGCCACGATTCCCGCACACGTTAGCGCGGATCGAGGGCTTTGGCCGCACTGGCGGGAACGGCTTTGAGTACGTCGCGGATGAGCGCGCGGGTCTCTCGGTCCGTGCCTTTGGCCGCGGCGAGAATCTTAGGCAACGAATCCGTCCAGTTCGCGGTTAGATCGGCGATATTCGCATACCCCGCCGCCGCGAAGATTTCGTATAGTTGGTCGATTGCCCGCCCGCGCCGTTCCCGCCCTACCGCGTCCAGCCACGTGTCGATGGTCTTCTTCACGACCTGCGCGCCGCCCGACAGTCCGCTCGCCCGTTCGAATGCACCGTCGGCCACCTGCCAGCTCGCACCGAGATGCTGCATGATGCCGATGGCGTCGGCCTTGACCACGGTATAGTGTGCGGACGTTTGCAGCAGCATGCCCACAATCGACGATTCCGGTACCGTCTTGTCGATTCGCCCGCTGATGGCACGGTAGGCCTGACCATCCACCATGGCCTGCGGCAACCCGGGACCGTCATGCGAATAGATTCTTGGGATTCTGCCGTTACGGCCTGCCACCGTACCGCCCAACGCCGGCATCAATCCCAGATTCCTTGCCTGTTCGCAGGATTCCTCGATATCATGCTGCGCGACCAGCATGGCCGCGTATGCGGCCATATTGCCACCCTTGGAATGCCCGCCGATCATGATGTCAGGTGCCGAAGAGACGGATAGGAATCCTGCGGAACGCTCCATGATCGAATCCACGTATCGGTATGCGGATTCCTGTGACGGCACCGGGCAACGCACCGCCATGTTGAAATCCTCCTTCCATCCGACGAGCGTACCGTCCGTGCCACGAAAGGCGACATACAGCAATCCCGCCGCGCCGGCCGACGAATCGGCCGAATCATCGGAGTCCGGCGAGGCCACGGCATGCGGGCAATCACTCAGATCGAATGTCATCGCGGCGAACTGCTGTTCCCTGCACGTATCAAGACGCTCGGCATACTCGCCGACGCGCAGTCCGCGGAATCGTGGCGATTCGCATACGGCACGCAGCAATGCAAGCCGATAATCGTTCATATCGCCGGAATTCGAAGCGAACATGGCCGGATAGTCCTCGGCGCGCAGCAACCGCGCAATCGGCACGGTCGCCACTGATTTGGCCGCCTCGAACGCAGGCACCAGTCCGGAAAGACACATGTATGACAGTTCGGAAAGCACCAGCGAATCGACATTGCTGAATTCCAGCTCACCGAATGTGCGGAATTCCGAACGCACATAATCCACGACATTGCCCATACCACAACTCTAGTCCGTCAACGCCCATGCGGCGTGCGTTAGACTAAGCCACATGGATCCGCTTGAAATCATATGGAAATGGCTACAGTCCAACTATGGGAAGCTCGTATTCCTTGCCATCGTCGTGCTGATCGCCATCATCATCGACAAGGCGCTTACGCGCGTGGTACGCAAGATTCTCGACCGTTCGCAGGTGCCGAACGCCTCGATCTTCGTGAATATCCTGCGCGTGGTCGTATGGGTGCTGGCGGTGGCGACCGTGCTGCAGCCGGTATTCGGCGTGAATCCGACCACCCTGTTCACCGCCCTCGGCATTGGCGGTCTCGCCGTCTCCCTTGGCTTGAAAGACACGATTGCCAACGTGATCGGCGGCTTCGGCCTGATGCTCGGCCATGTGATCCAGCCCGGCGACTACGTAAGCGTTTCCGGTACGAAAGGCGTCGTCAAAGACATCAACTGGCGTCAGACCATCGTCAGGGAACGCAACGGCAATGAAATGGTGATCCCGAATTCGATTCTGAACACCGCTTCGCTCGAAAAGCTCGATCCGATCAACGAATGCCTGGTGCAGGTGCCGTTCACCGCGAAGGCCGGCATCGATCCCGATCAGATGGAACAAGACATCATCGCCGCCGTCGAGAAGGAGACGAAGGGCCTCGCGAATACGCAATACCCCACAAAGGTGAAGCTCACCGGATTCTCGCCGTATGGCATCGAAGGCATGGTCTATGCCTTCGCAAAAAGCGATCTGCTGCTTTCGACCATGACCGACGCCGTGGCTCGCGCCATCGCCAACGCCGAGTATTTGGAGCATGGCGCCGTCGCCACAGACGAGCAGTAACGCTCCTCTAGCTCAGGTGCATATCTTCCAATCGCCCGTTCATACCATGGAGACGATGAGCGTCAACGCGGTCAACGCCACCGTCAGTATGATGAACGCCACCATGCCTGAATTGCCCAGCGCCGTGCCGGCCCGGGTACCACGCGGCAGTTCTTCCGGCGCGGTATAGAATTCCAGATGCTTGGCTTCGCGTACCAGCAGTATGACGCCCGCAATGATCAGTCCCAGCATGCACAGGCCGTACAGCATCACGATAAGCACCACGCCGGCCACCTGCGCGCCGGCACCGGCGCCATTCGAAGACATCATGCTCAACGTTTTCGCGTCCATGCGCGAAGCCACCCACGGCGCAATCACGCCCCCGTTGAAATTGAACAGTATGTGCATGGCCACGCTGTAGCGCAACCGGCTCGTGCGCGTGTACACATAGCCGAACATCAGGCCAAGCATAAACGCATACAGCGCCTGGTACAGGTTCATATGGAACAGTGCGAACGCCAATGCCGAGAACAGGATCGCGGTCTTCTCACCGTATCTGCGCAGTCTGCTGATGAGCTGTTTGCGGAACATCCATTCCTCAAAGATCGGTGCGCAGATTACCAGGAACACCACATTCCAGATGTCGATCTGCGAGACGACGTCCGCAAGGTTGTTGTTCGCCCTTCCTCCTGACAGGAGCATCGCAAGTATGACGCTGACGATATTGGCCACATAGACGAGCGGCAGTATCATGACGAACAACATGAAGAAACGCTTCGGCCCAAGTCTGAATTCACGTGTCGGCAACGCCGGCACAGTGCGCATGAGCAGCCAGGCCAGCGGCATGGCAACGCAGTATAGAGGCATGCTGGAACACAGATAGATGGCCCAGTTCGGCATGCTGCTGGCATTCTGCAGTACGGTGGAGCGCAGCAGCGCCGAAACGATGACCGCGAGCCCTTCCCACGCGACGACCATTGCGCACATGCCCCAGCCGATCCGTGAAAAGTTGCGTTTGGCGTCCTTCAGCCATGCATGGAAATCATAAGGCGATGCCGGTTGCGGGTACGGCTGCTGAGGCGGCATCTGTTGAGGATATTGCGACCGTGGCTGTGGATATTGCGGATACTGCGGCTGCTGCGGTGGGTACTGCGGATACTGCGGTGGGTATTGCGGCTGTTGCGGAAAAGTCATGGTCATCCTCGGCTTCACGAGAAACAAAATGCGTCGATGCTCAGGACTTTAGTACAAAAGTCTGAGCATCGACGCCAATCCCGTCATTTTTACACGGCGAGCGCGGCAATGGGTCGCGGAGCGACCATCACTTCGGAGCCGACGGTCAGACCGGACGGCAGCTCGTTGGCCGGCACCTGCACGGTCACGCGCAATGCCGCACCATCCTCGCCACCGAGTCCGCGGTATTCCGCTGCCATGATGCGCACGTCCACACGGGCCAGCGCCCCCAGGAAGTGCACCATCTCCACGCGTCCCACTTCACCGGCGCCGGAACCTGATCCGGCAACGCCGGCCTCATGCATCGCGATCGTCATGTTTTCCGGACGTACCAATACCACGGCGCCTTCCTTGCGGGAACCTTCCAGCAGCGGCACACGTTGTCCGAACACCACTGCCTCCGCACCGTTGGAGATGCCCGGCAGTCGGTTCGTCAAGCCGATGAATGTCGCCACATACTCGGTTTCCGGACGACGGTACAGCGTCTGCGGGTCGGCGATCTGCTCGATGCGTCCGTGGTTCATCACGCCGATCCGGTCGGCCACCGCAAGCGCTTCTTCCTGATCGTGCGTCACGAATACGGTGGTGGTGCCCGCCTCGAGCTGGATGCGACGGATCTCGTCGCGCAACTGCACGCGCACCTTGGCATCCAACGCGGATAGCGGTTCGTCAAGCAGTAGCACACGCGGGTTCACGGCCAACGCACGCGCCAACGCGACGCGTTGCTGCTGACCTCCCGACATCTGCTGCGTATACTTTCCGGCCTGGTCCGCGAGACCGACCAGATCAAGTTTCTCCATGGCAAGGTGACGACGCTCCGCACGGGTCACGCCTCGAATTTCCAGCCCGAATTCCACGTTCTGCAGGGCTGTCATATGCGGAAACAGCGAATACGCTTGGAACACCATGGCCATGTCACGCTTGTTGACGGGCACACCGGTCACATCCTGGCCGCCGACGAGAATACGGCCGGCCTGAATGTCCTCCAACCCGGCAAGCGAGCGCAATGCAGTGGACTTGCCGCAACCGGAGCCGCCGAGCAGTACGACCATCTCTCCCGGCTTGATTTCCAAGTTGAAATCATTAAGTGCCTTCACGTTCGAACCGGGGTAGATCTTATCGACGCCCAGCATCTGCACGCCGCCACCGCGCGCCTCGGAATCCTTGAGCACGGCCTTGGCGGCTTCGGTCACCATGTTGGCGTCGGGTTCGACATCGGTGAACGCTTCTGCGGTATGTGCCACCACCGCTTTCTGTTCGGCAAGAGACATTACTTGTCACCTTCCTTGGATCGACGTATCGCGTCGGAAATCAGATCGAGGGCCACCAGCAGGATCACGCCGAACAACAGTGCCAACAGTGACATTGCGGTGGAGATTTGGGAGTTGGATTGGCCAAGCTGATAAAGCGCGACCTGCAGATTCATACGGCCGAGCAGTGAGGCGACGGTGTATTCGCCCAGTACCACGGCGATGGAAATGAACGATGCGGACAGGATCGACTGCCACAGGTTCGGAATGAGCACGCGGAAGAATACGCGTGGCCATGATGAGCCGAGCGAACGCGAAGCCTCGCATAGCGTCTTCACATCGATGGAGTTCAGTCCCACCGCAAGCGCGCGGAAGGCGAACGGCATGACCAGCACCACGTATGCGAAGCACAGCCAGATCGGATTGGTGCTGAGTACGTCGGCCGACAGCCATCGGTAGATTGGCCCAAGACCAACCACGAGCACGATGGCCGGGATGGTCAGCGGCAGCGTGGCCACCCACTCGATGATGCGTTCGAGCCGTCGGGAACGGATGTGGACGATCACCATGGTCGGCACGAGCAACGCCAGCATGATCGCCACGGTCACCACGCACAGTGCGAGCGAAGTGCCGAGGCCACTCCACAACGTGGTCAGATCCGCACCGAGCGCACTGCCGTCGCCGGTGAAGATGGCAATCCACGGGTCAAGACTCCACTTGCCCGACAACGGATGCCGAATGGTGAACAGAAACATGGATACGAGCGGCACGAACAGGAACAGCAGCGTCACGCCAAGAATCACGGTTTTGATGATGCGTTGCTTGGCCACACGGGCCGCACGTAGCTGCGGCGGCATCTGCTTTGCCTGCGGTGATGCGGTTTTCTGCGATTGCGTCGTCATCGGTGTCGCGTTCACTGCCATTGTCCGGCCCTCTTTTCCACGGCGTGACTCATCAGCATGACCACCGCTACGACCACGATCATGGCGAAGGCGAGCACTTGCGCGAACCCCTGCTGATTCGGATCCATTTCGTTGCGCATCGCGCCCTGAATCATCAGCGGCACAAGAATCGAGCGCTGTGAGAACAGCGCGGCCGCGGTGGCGTAGGCGGAGAACGCACTGGCGAACAGCAGCAGGAACGCGGAGATGAAACGGGGCGCGAGAATCGGCCCGGCTACACGGGTCCAGTATTGGAAGGTGTTGCCGCCGAGGCTTTCGGTGGCTTCACGCCACTGCGGGCGAATCGAATCGACCGCAGGCAGGAAGATGATGATCATCAGCGGAATCTGGAAGTAGCAGTAGATGGTGATCAGGCCCGGCAGTGAACTCAGCCAGTTCGGGTTCACGGTAAGTCCGGTCAGTTGCTTGATCAGCACAGTGCCCATGCCGTTGATGCCGATGGTGGCGATGAACGCGAAAGCAAGCATCACACCGCCAAACTGGGCGAGCACGGAGGAGATGGCGGAGATCATACGGCGAAGCAGACCGTTGGGTTTGGAGCCAATCACCAAGGCATAGCTGGCAAGCGCACCCACGATCGCACCGATCACGGCGGATGCCAGCGATACGAGAATCGACGTAGCGAACGCCGCGATGGTGTTCGCTTCGAACAGTTTGGCGAAGTTGGCTATGGTGAAACCGCCGTCGGCCGCCTGGAAGGCGCCGATCACCACGATGGCGGTCGGTGCGAGCAGGAAGCATGCGGTGTAGGTGAAGAACGGGATGGATACGGCGAAGGTGCCGAGTTCACGCTTGTGCGCGGAAAGCGAGATGGCGGAGGAGCCCGCGCGGTTGGCGCGAGCTCCTGAGGTGAGAGCTGCGGTCATGTCAGTTACCGATGGTCTTGTCCCAATTGTTCTGCAGCCACTCGGTGATGCGGGTGGAGTCTTCGTTGGTGTAGCTCACCGGATCGCCTTCGATGGTGATGGCGGACTTCAAGGTGTCCTGGTCGACGGTGCCATCTTCCTTCATGGAGTCGAGCAGAACCGGGTTGGCACCGCCCTTGAACCATTCGTTCTGGGCGTCGGCGCTGTACAGATATTCCTCCCACAGGCGGGCTGCGGCCGGATGCGGGGCGTCCACGTTGATGGCCTGGTTGTAGTAGCTGACCACCTGCGCGTTCTTGAAGGTCTTGTACTTCCAGTTCACGCCCTTTTCCTTCAGGCTCTTCTGATAGGAGGCCTGATTGTAGGTCCAGTCCATCACCACGCCGGTCTGGCCGGAGTCGATGGTGCCATCGGTCACGTCGACGGTGGTAAGGTTGCCGCAATCCTTGAGCTTCTTGAAGAAGTCAAGGCCCGGCTGCAGGTTGTCGATGTCGCCGCCGGCAAGCTGGTTGATCATCAGGTAGCCGTTGAATGCGGCGCCGGCTTCGGCGGGCTTGCCATTCAGGGCCACGGTTCCGGCGAATTTCGCATCGGTCAGATCGTCAATGGAGTTGATGTCACCGTACTTGTCGGCATTCCAGCCGATCGACATGATGCCGGTGTAGTCGGCGTAGTACTTGCCGTCCTTATCCTTGGCGGAGTCCGGAATCTTGTCCCAGGCCTGCACCTTGTAGGAGGCGAAGTTGTCGGTGCTGGTGGAGGCCACCGCCAAGCCGAGATCATACACGTCCGGGGCGGCATCGGTGCCCTTGTTGGTCTTGCCGGCGTCCACTTCCTCCTTGGAGGATGCGTTCGGGTTCTGTTCGTTGACCTTGATCTTCGGATACTTCTTCTTGAAGCCGTTGATGACCTCACCATAGTTGGACCAGTTGTGAGGCAGGGCGATGACGTTGAGCGCGCCTTCCTTTTCGGCGGCGGCCACGAGATCGTCCATGGTGCCGAAGTCTTCAAGTGAGGTGGCGGAGGCGGACTTCTCGTCCACGCTCACGGCCTTGCCGCTGGTTTCAGAGGAACTGTTGCTGCTCGAGCCGCAGGCGGCCATGGAGAATGCGAGCACGGCGGCGATCGAGCCGGCGGCGAACTTACGCAGAGAAATCATGTCTTTCCTTGTTGTCTTTCTTCGTACTGACAACAAGGAACTTAACGATGATGATTAACGCCGGGCTGTCATTACAGTGAAGCCGAAGCAATATTTAGGAATATTTCCATGTCACTTCGGCAAATTTCCGGTAAACCTGTCGTGCCGACTTCGCCGGTCGACTACTCCAGCACGCCTTCGATGAGGGTGGAGATCAGATCGGTATAGCTTACGCCTGTGGCGTCCCACGCCTTGGGATACATGGAAATCGGCGTGAAGCCCGGCATGGTGTTGATTTCGTTGACCATCACCTTGCCATCGGCCGTCACGAACGTGTCCACACGGCTTAGGCCTGTGCCATCGACCGCTTTGAACGCCTTCTTCGCGGTTTCACGCACCAGTTCGAGCATCTCCTGAGGCAGGGCCGCAGGCACTTCCACATGGCTCGCCTCGGCGTCCATGTATTTGCTGTCGAAATCGTAGAACTGATCGTCGCCGCCGGCACGCTTGTCAAGCACAATCTCACCCGGCCAGCTGGCACGCGGTTCGTCGCCGGCTTTCGGGCACAGCACCGCACATTCGATCTCACGAGCGTCGATGCCTTGCTCGACCAGCACACGCCAATCATGGTGGGACGCTTCGAATACGGCGGCGGCCAGTTCGGCGGCGTCACCCTCGCGTTCCACCTTGGTCACGCCGAAGCTGGAACCGGCACGGGACGGCTTGACGAACAGCGGATACCGCAATCCCGCAGCCTGTACCGCGGCCAACATCGTTTCGCCGTTTGCGGCAAATGCGCAAGCTGCATCGTAATCGCGTGCATCCAACGTAATGCCGGGGGCGACCGGAATGCCGGCGGCAGCCAGCAGCACCTTCGTATAGTGCTTGTCCATGCAAGCGGCGGAGGCGAACACACCGCAGCCCACGTACGGCACGTTCATCATTTCGAACAGACCCTGGATGGTGCCGTCCTCGCCATACGGACCGTGCAGCACCGGCAACACCGCGTCCACATGGCCAAGGGAGGTCAGCGTACCGTCGGCCTCACGCGCGAAGAAACCGTCTTGGCCGAGAGCCACGTCAAGCACCACGTCCTTGGCGGTATCGGTTTTCCTGACGATTGGCATGCCTTCGCTCATGTTCCAGCCGCGCGGATCCTCACCGTCGACGATCCACCGGCCGGTTTTGGTGATGCCGACCGGAATCGCCTCGAACTTCTCCACATCCAGCGCACGCAGCACCCCTGCGGTGGAGATGCACGAAATCGAATGCTCATCGGCCTTGCCGCCATACATCACCACAATGCGCTTCTTAGCCATGTTCCGCCCTTTGACTAGCCTTTGCGTTTACCACACCAGCATACTATTCGCCGCTTACTCCGTCTTCTTACTCTTCGCTGATGCCTTCATCGAAGAGTTCGGAGAGCATCTGGGCGCAGGAGATGCCGTCGGAGAGCACGTGGCTCATGGCGGTGGCGAGCGGGGTGGCCACGCCGTATTGCTTGCCCAAGGCCACGACCGCATCGGTGGTCGGCACGCCTTCGGCCACACCGTTGCTGACCTTGGTGGCTTCTTCAACGCTCAGGCCCTTGCCCAGATTGGAGCCGAACGTGTAGTTGCGGCTCAGTGGGGAACCGCAGGTGGCGATCATGTCGCCCACGCCGGCGAGTCCGGCGAAGGTCTTCGGATCGGCGCCGGCCGCCGCACCCAGTGCGGTCAGTTCGGCAAGGCCTCGGGTCTCGATCATGGCGGCGGTGTTCTCGCCGTAGCCGGCACCGCGGGCCATGCCCACGGCGAGTGCCACCACGTTCTTGAGCGATCCGCACATTTCCAGGCCGATCACGTCGCGCGTCACGAAGGCGCGGAAATAGTCGGTGGAGCAGGCGGCGGCGATGGTGCGGGCGTTGTCAAGGTCGGTGCAGCCCACTACGGTGGCGGCCGGTTCGCGGTCGGCGATCTGCTTGCTCAGGTTCGGCCCGGAGATGGCCGCGAAACGTTCCGCCGGCAAATCCAGGGTTTCGGTGACGACTTCGTCCATACGCTTGCCCGTAGAACGTTCGATGCCCTTCATCAGCGATGCCACGAGCGCCGTCTTGGGAATGAGGTCCTTGAATTCCTGCAAGGCCACGCGCGCGAACTGCGCCGCGATGGCCACGATGATGATGTCGGCGTCACGCACGGCCTCGGCCCGGTCGCCGGTCGCGGTCATGTTGCTCGGCAGCACCGCCACGCTGGGCAGGCGCACGCCGTTGTGATGGTGGTCGCGGATGCCTTCCACGATTTCCGGCTCGATGGCCCACATGGTCACGTTGTTGCCCGCGTCGGCCAGCACCTGGCCGAAGGTCGTTCCCCAAGCACCTGCGCCCAGTACCGTCACGTTCGTCATTGTTTCGCTCCTTGGATCGCTCCCGCGGATTACCGCCTTCAACGTTGCTTCCCCTATGCTACAGCCGACTCGGTATGGAATCCGCCGTTTGCGCCGGCAAAGGTGAGCCCCGCTTACTCCCTCACGCGCCTCATGGTGCGGTAGTCCCAATAGCCGTCAGGTGCTTGCTCGCCGCGGATTTCGGCCATGATTTCGGTCATGCGCACGCGGATGCGGCGGGTCAGCTCATCGGCCAGGTGTTCCGGCACGCTCTCACCCCACTCGGAAGAGCCCTCCAGCAGATCCGCATAATCCAGCGCCGCGTCGTAGCACATCACCACGTTCTTGCGCGGCCACGGCCAGAAGTGGTTGATGCTTGCTGCACCCCACGTCACGGAGCAGAACAGCGGTACTTGGTAGCCGAGTCTGCGTGAGGATTCCAGCGCTATCACGCCCACGCTGTTCTTCATGCTCATCGGCCACTTCTGGGGGTCGCGCGTCACGGTGCCTTCCGGCCACACGGTCAGCGGTCGTCCGGAGGTCAGAATTTCGATCGACGTCTCTTCGATGGCCTTTGCCTTACCTGAACGTCTCTGTACGGGCTGCATGCCGACCAGCTGGAACCATTTGCCGATCAGCGGCCAGGTCGCCATTTCGGCTTTCGCCATGTAACGGGGACGGCGTCCCTGATGGAACAGGCCGACCATCGGCACGAACACGTCGTACATGGTCACATGCGTCGCCGCGGTGATGAACGGACCGGTTTCCGGCACATGCTCAAGCCCCCACGCGCGCACCTTACTGCGGTTGCGGAGCACCACGTCGCAGCCGGTCAGCAGCCGGTGCGTAGCCTTGGGGTTCTGCGCTTCGATTTCCGCCGTATTGGCCGTTCGCGGTCCCGTCGGAAAGTCACGGGTGGGATCGACCAGATGATGCGCCGCCGCCAGTTTCGCCACCTGCGCGTCGCTTAAGGGCTTTACCGCCGACCTCGGTGAGGGTTTTCCTTTAGATGCCATACCCACCATTGTAGGTGGAGATGCCCGACCACCTGCACAGGTCAAACAAAAGACGACGGGTGTAGCGGCCGCTTCACTTACCGCTACTACCCGTCGTCTTTTGGATTGGTTGGCTACAGGCTCGCCTCATGTCCGCAGTTCGCACATCTACCAACCTGGTCTTGTCAGTCCCCTCAGTCGGTCGCCGCCGCGGTTTCGGTCGCGACATTCCTGGCAGCGGCAACATCGGTCAAATGTTCGATGCGACGCTGCAACTCGGCCACCTTCTCCTGCAGGGCGGTGATTTGCTGCACCTGCTGGTAGATGATCAAGTCGCGCACGTCGAACATTTCGCGACCGGATTTGCTGGTGCTGATCGCCGCGAACGCCGCGTTGGCGATGTCGTAGCTATCAAGCACGGATTTCGCATCGATGCACCCCACCTGCCCGGAGGCGGCGGTATCGACGCCATCTTCGCCACTGGCGTTGGCATCGATCCTTGCGGCTTCATCGACAATGGATTTGGTGGTCTTCCAGCGTGCGATGCAACGTTCGATGCGCTTCGCCCCGATAAGGGACGGATCGAGCTCCGCATCGCGGAAGATCTTGCGGGCCGATTCCCCCTTGAGGTAACGGCGTACGCATTCGACCTTGAATCGGTCGGAATAGGTGATGCGAGTGGCACTCACCTCTTTCACAGCCGGAAGAGACCGCAGGTAAGCGGCCTCTTTGAGCGTGAACAGCCCTTGACTGCCTGCCATAATAACCCCCTTGAAAACTGCCTAGGGTTATTTCTACGCCACGAAGCGTATCAAAACCGTACCTCACCGGTGGTTTTGAACGGCCATTATCCCCCGACAACACCCTTCGTTATCATCCATTCCACCCTTTTACATCCACGAAAACCCCTGAAATAGGGGAAACGGGGTGTGATACCCAAAAACAGCACCCCCCCCCCGATTTCGGGGAATCTGCTTGTGAAGATTTTGTAAAGTACCCCCAAATTCACCTGAGATGCAAGCGTTTTTCAAACGAGGAACACACCCACTACGTTCCCCCTGTAATACACCCGTCCACATCATCCTTCACACGTCGAGCAGTCACCTCACGTGCTGCGGTCACCAACCGCATGTGCCTCGGATACTGGTTTATATATACGAAAAACTGGTCTGTTTCCAGCCAATTACGCTGGAAACAGACCAGTTTTTCGTATATTCGGATCAGTTGCGCATTCGGGTCAGTTGCGGTTGCGGCGTGTGCGGACTATGGCGAGCGTCACCAGCGCCGCCAACGCCACAGCGACCATGAGCCCGGCCACGACCATCACGTTCGAACCGGTACTCGCCTGCTTGGTCGCGGTGTTCGTGATCGTGACATCGGTCGAGTCACGCTCGACGGCCACCACGTAACCCTCCGGCACGCTCTTCTCCCTGACGAGCCAGTCATGCGAGGCATCCAGGCCGCTCCACGAATGTTTCCAATTGTTCCCGGCGGCCAATGTCGCGGTGTCGTACACCTCGCCGTCACGGATCAGCTGCACCTGGATGGACCCGGGACGCGCCTGCTGCGTGTCGCCCTTCCATACCTTGGTGACGTCCACCCGCGTGGTCTCCGGGCTCTCCGGAGTCGCCTCGCACGAACTCTTGGAATACGCCTTCACGTCCGACACGAGCTTGCCGTTCTCGTTGGACGGCACGGACACCAGGCTCGCGGAGGAGCCGCACGTCTTCACGGCGTCCTCGAAACGGTCGTAGACCACCAGGTACAGGCCCTTGTCCACGCCGGAGAAGGAGGCGCCCAGCCCGTAGATGGTGCCGGTCTGCGTCGCTTCGATGCCCTCGGCGCGTACGTACGCGTCCAACGTGTTGGCGGCCGCCTGGAACTGTTCGGCACTGGCCTTGCCATCCTTCAGGTCGTCCATGAGACCGTCCCAGCCGCGCGCGTCGGTGCCGAAGTCGGCGTCGGCGTACTCGTCGCGCAGCGTGAACGCGCCGCCGTCCCAATCGGCCACGCGGTACAGGCTCACCCCGTCGCCCTCGAGCGACTCGCCTTGGTATTCGTACTTCAGTTCGATGGTGCCGGTCCCGCCGGCCCGCCCCGTCTCGTCCGCATGCGCCACGGCGACGCCCGCACCCAGCGCGACCGCAAGGGCGCAGGCCGCGGCGCACACGAACGCCACAATCATCGCGACTGCGTGAAAGAGGCCGCGAACACGGCCGTTATCGTGATTGTTCATTTTCGCCATTCCTTTGCATGTCGGCGTTGGTTGTCGTTCAACGGGTCCGCGATGCCGGCCACGTCGTCCCATGGCTCCCCTGATAACGGCATCGGCCGCATCGCCCTCTTCTGCGCGAGGTAGCGTCTCGTCGTCCAGGCCAGCCACGAGAAGATGGCCGTGAGCACGAGCAGCGTCGTGGTGATGATGATCGCGCTCATCAGCCGGATGCGCGCGTCATAGTCGGTCGTGTCGGCGGCATCCGGGTTCGCGATGCGGTGCCCGCGCACCAGCAGACGGTGCGTGTTCACGCCGTACGGCGTGCAGGTCACCAGGGTCGCGTAATCCATACCCGACTCGATGTTCAGTTTTGAAAGGTCTTTCGGCAGGACCACGCTGATCTGGTCCACCCGGTACGTGTAGGTCTGGTCGAGCACATGGAAGGCGAACGTGTCGCCCTTCTTCAGCTTGTCCAGGCCGGTGAAAAGCTTGGCACTGGGCAGTCCGGTATGCCCGGACACCACCGCATGCGTGGACTCGCCGCCCACCGGCAACGAACTGCCCGCGATATGGCCGGTCGCGATCTGCAGGATGCCCTCGTCGGTGCCGTGGTAGATCGGCAGGCGCACCTTGATGCTGGGGATGGTCACGTAGCCCATCACACCCGTGCCGGTGATGTCGAGCACGCTCTCGTAATACCGTTTCTCGGCATCGGTCATGACCCAACGGTCGTTCTCGTTCTCAGTCTTGCTTAGCAACGCCCGCTGCGAAAGCTGCGCATTATATTGGCGTGCCATGGCGATCATGACCTTGCGCTGCTGTTTGGAATAATCCTTGCTCTGCGCGATGTAGGTCGCCACGGCCCGTGACTGGTGCAACTGGTTCCACCAGTTCGCGACACTCGGATACGCCAGCAGGACCAACCCCGCCACGAGCACGAACGCGAAGAACGCGGACATGATCCGCGATCCCAGGCTCGCCTTGGCTTTCCGTACCCTGTGCCGACTCATACGTTCCTCGCCGTGTCGGTGACCATGGAGCGGCCCGAACGATTCGGACCGCTCCATGAATCACATCACACCAGTTCGCTCAGCGAGCGTTCTTCTTCTTGAGACCGAAGTACACGCCGGCCGCGATCACCAGGACGGCACCGGCAGCGTACAGCACGATGGTGCCCATGCCACCGGTCTCCGGCAGGGAGGAACCCGGCTTGTTGACCACGTTGGAGGTCAAGGAACCGTCCGCCTTGCTGGCGGTCATGGTGAATTCGGCGGAACCGGACTTCTTATCACCCGACAGGCTGGTCAGCACATCGGTGCGGCCCGTACCGTCCCATTCGATCGCATGATTGGCGGTCACGGTGAAGGTGATGTCGTCGATCTTGTTGTAGCCGGCCGGGGTCACGGTCTCGGACAGGACGTAGTCGCCGTCATCCAGGCCGTTGAAGGTGAAGGTGGTGCCTTCGTCGTTCTTCACGACGGCCACGGTCGTGGTGGTTCCATTCTTCATCTTCTTGCTCAGGGTGAACTCGGCGCCCTTCAGCGGCTGGTTCTGGTCGTCGACCTTGTTGATGACGGTCTTGTAGGTGAACACGATGACGTTGTCCCACGGGGTCTCGCCGGTCGGACCGTTCTCGCCGCCCTGCTCATCGTTCGGGTTGTTGGAATACTGCAGCTTGGCCTTGTTCACGTTGCCCTGCTCGCCGATGACGGCGTTCTCGTTCAGCTTGGAGGTGTACTCGACGCGGATCTTGGAACCGGCCTTGACGGCGGAGATCTGCTTGAGGTCAGCGAACTTCACCTCGAAGGTGCAACCGTCGGTCAGGCCCTCGGTCACGACCGTATAGCCGCTGGTAATCGCGGTATTGTCGACATAGACCTTGACGGAGTCCTTGTTGAAGGTCAGGCCCCGCTCCTCGACATCATGGAAGGCGAAGTAGTAGGTCTTGTAGCTGGCGTAGTTGGAAGCCACGGTACCTTCAAGCTTGAACGGGACGTCGTCGCCCATGTCCCAGTCGGCGGCATCCTGCCAGTCGGAAAGGGTGCCCTCAGTGTCGTTGGAGTCCTTCAGTTTCTTCTCGAAGGACGGGACGTCGGACTTCGGAGCGACGGTGACGTTCTGGTCCACGACCTTCACGATGTAGGTGGTGTAGGCGTCGAGCTTCGTGCCTTCCGCCGGGTCCTGGTCCTTGACCAGATAGTAACCGGCTGGGACGGATGCGGTGGCGTTACTGGCGACGGTCGCGTACGCATTACTGTTAAAGTTCGCGTAAGCTTTCAGGGCGTCGGCCTTCTCCTGGTCCGTGCCCGTGACGGCGGAGACTTGGGTCAGAGTGGTATCGTCGACGGCCGTCCCGGCGGTGCCGGTGCCGTTCTGGCCCCACTTGACGTCGGTCAGCTTGCCGCCGGACGGGGTGCCGGTGAAGATCTGATAGATCTCATAGGTGTGTCCGGTGCCCGTGACCGTCAGATTATAGGTGGCCTCATCTGCGAACGCAGTACCCGCGCCCATGAAACCAGCGACTGCCATGGCAACGGTGGCGAGCACCGCAACCAGAGCGTTGATTGCCCTCTTCATAATTAATCCCTTATCTATTGGAAATTGTTCTTCACTTCGGTACGGCTGCTGGACTGGATGCCCAGCAGCCATAAAACTGTTTGTTTTCGGCCTTGCCTGGTTGGAGGGTTTTGCCCTTGACCAAGCAAAGCCTTGGGTGATGTGCGAATTGGAGTATGCCCAAAGGTCCGCATGCCTTCAGGCCCGGAATGGTTATGGAGTGCCCTTCCAGAGCCTTACTAGTCGCTTCACTTCTGGGAAACCTTGCTACGCTTGGCGTTCTTGAGCGATTCGGCCAGCCCGAAGCTCGCCACCAACACCGTCAGCACGCCACCGCCAATGAACCAGGCATCGCCCATTCCGCCGGTCGAGGGGAGTTCCACTAATTTGGTGTTGGTGAAATACTCGTTGACTATGCCCATAATTTCAGCATCAGCGGGGAAATTTGCCGGCTTCTTGACGGGCCATTTACTCGTATCGTCATCCTTCATATAGAAGTAGAATGCCTTATCGGTTTTTTCATAACCCTCACGCGGTTCGACTTCCACAAGCTTGTACGCCACGTTGTTGTCCACCGATGCCGTATTTCCAGAGCAGGAATTGGACGTAGCGCAGTTACTTTTGTTGGCACTGATGGTAAGCAAACCGTTCTGATCCGTAACGAGATACTCGACCTCGCCATCCTTGGTCTTTGGACAAGCAAGCACATACTCGTTCTCGTCCGGACTCCACTGATACAGCGCGAACTTCACTCCAGACAGGGTGATGCTGTAATCGTTCTTATCCACTTTATGGAAGTTCAGCTGATCGGTGTCGGCACCGGCTTGGGATTCATTAATCTCAACCGTCGACTCAGTGCCCGAGGAGGAAATTCCTTCCATGGATGCGCTGTTCCTGATGACGTTGTTATGGTTGCCCAGCTTGCCGGCATAACGATACCGATACGTAACAATCAACGGGGTCTTATCAGGAAGCGTGAATGTCAAGACATTCTTGCGATTGCTATCACCGGAGTGTTCGTATGTATACGTGTATTGATTCAGTGGTAGCTCTTCACCCTTGCACTGCACACCTTGGCATGCGCTTCCGTCGGCATTCGTCACGGACGAGTCATACCGATAGACATTCACGTCCTTCAGCGACACCGTAAGGTCATTGTTCGCATCGTGGGTATAGGTCATGGTGTCCGTCAACGTGATGTTGTCGGATTGCGAATCCAGATCATTACCATAGGGATTGACCACAACCGCATACGGAAGAATGTTGGTCTTCTTCTCTTCCTCGGTTTGAGTGGAAGACTTACGTACCGCATTCCAGTTGTCGTTCTTGGAGATGGTTTGGGTTTGCGTTGCCGTAGTGCCTTCGTCGCTACTGCCGTCGTTCAAGTTAACGGTATTCTTGAACACCTGGGCCTTCTTCCAGCTCGTGGTCAAATCCAACTTTTTGGAGTCAAAGCCAGCACGCACAGTCAACTCGAAAGACAGGTTGCCCACATGATACGTGTATGTGTTCAAAGCCTTCAACACGTCTTTAGACACTATGATGGATAGCTGGTTCCCGTTACGCGAAACACTGAAACTCAATGACATGTCAGAGTAGTAGATACCATTTATCCAGACATTAGGGTGCCATTGATACGTGGTAGTACTCGTCTGACCATCGTCAGGTATCGAAAGCGAAATCGCATCACCGACAGACGAGCCATACATATCTTTCATTTGCAACAACAGTCCCGCGTTATCGGTATCCGTGCCATTGAGCAGAATCACGTTTTCAGGCAACGTTTCGGTAATGGTCAGACCGCTGGTGTAGTCATCCACAGAAGTGAAATTTGCCTGCTGGACCTTGATGTTCCACTCCATGTATGGAGCGTTACACGTCGTATCACCTTCTACACCGGTAGCCGTCGAATGCCCGGCCTGACACTTCAGCTCATGATATGCATGTTCCGTATTGTCCTTCGAAGAATCCAAGGAGTCCGTTTTGGAAATGGTCCAGTTCGACGTTTCCGGAGTGTAGACCAAATTACCGTGCTGTTCCGCTCCGTCATTAACCTTGCCACCGTTCTGGTAGTACTGGCTGCCAGTTCCAACCACCACGCCAGTCGTATCGTAGGTGAATGAAATCGACTGCGTAAGCGCTTGCGAGCAAGTGATGGTGAATCCAGTCACATAGTCACCGTCCGGTACACTGCCGTTCTGCTCCGAGCTCTTTCCAGTGATAGGGCTCGTTGTGAAAGTGACTGTAACGTTTTCTTCTTTCACACCGGCCGACGTAAGCGCGCCCTTAATTGCCTTCTTCACAGCTTCTTGCTGTTTCTCAGACATGTATTGGTTGAAATTCCACTGATTCGAGAAGGTATCCGTATAGGTCCAGTTTGCCGGAATAGCCGTCAGCCCGACCGGAGGCGCAATGGTCACGGTCCAATTGTTGGTAGTGCGGTTCGGATTATTTTCCACCACGGTTGCGGAGTTACCCTGCTTAGTCACTGGATTATAAGACACTCCTTTATCTCCGGAGTCCTTATCACTCTTACCGTTCTCCTTGTTCGGAGGAGTCAGAATGGCCTTATTTGTCACTTTCAAAGAATCAGTTGGAGCTGTCGTGTAATACGTGACCGTATAGTTCTTTGCACTTCCCGCAGGGAATGTGTATGGAAGATTGATGGATTGGCTAGTGGAACCATCGGATAGCGTAATATCTTCAACGTTGACGTCAGTGTTTTTTACGACATCCTTCAGAGTCCATCCATCCAATGAGCCAGCGCCGGCATCGACGGTAACCGTCCACTTGATCCTGCCATCAGACTGGATTTCGCCGTTTTTTACAGGATTGGACGGAGTCTTGTCCCATTGAACCTCACTGGAAGGCTCCTTCTTAAGTTCAGTACCTTCCTTGTCGGTTGTGGTGACGGTGGCCTTATTACTGCCTTTCGTGATGCCATCGGTAAGTGATGAAGCCTTGCCAGTGTAAGTGATGACGTACTTGTCTCCCGCATTCATTGCGGGGCATTCCACCGTAAAGTTGGCTGCTCCTGCTGCCGGAGCAGAACCGCATGATGAGGTGATGTCATTGCCGTTCTTGTCCGTCACCTTGAAGCTGCCTGCGACATAGGCATTATTCGTCATGACATCGTTGATCTTCACCGTGTCATTCGGATTCGTGCCTTTAGTGGTGCTAACTTGAATCGTCCACTGGACGGTTCCATCCTCGTTGTTCACGGAACCGGATTTCCATGCGTTCAGATCGCCTGTGTTGTCGAAATGAATGGTGATCTCGCTATTCTCACCGAACTTCCATGAAGAACCATCACCTTTGGTGATGCCTTCAATTGTGGAATTAAATTTGACATAACCACCAGTGATGGCACCTGTCTGGTTGTGTTTTACGGTGTCTTCATTGAACGTAAGGGTGATCAATCCATCTTTGGTGATGGTATATGTGCCCATATCCGTGCCGTTGTTATCGATTGTTCCAGACATCACCGTTTCGCCATCTTTGAAACCGCTAATCTGAATATCATTGGGAACCTGATAGGTAAGGGTAGGATTATTCGTCGTCAGTGCTCCAATAGGCAATTCAAATGCCAAGTTGAACTGCAACTGCAGATTCTTGTTATTGGGATCCAGCTTGTCGGTGGAGCTGACCTCCTGCCAGTTCTCGTCATTACTGCTACGTTGCTTCAGTGTGGCGCCGGTTACGTACTGATACAACGTGCCACTGGCCCGCTCGGCATCGTCGGCCCAAGCGGACTGGTGGGACGCAACGCCGCTGACTACGACCATGGCGAGGAGGGTGGCGACGGCGACGAAGGCGGCTACCATCCTGCGCCAAGCCGCACTATGTAAGGTCATGTTTGAATTGCCCCTCATGAAAGCCCCTATACCTAAAGTCTTCTAAATCTTGGTCTGCCGTTCGACTCTAGTTAAGGCATGAGGCGGATTCGCCCCCTCAGTAATCCTCACAGTCCCCCCACTAGGATAGAGGGTCTTTGGAATTGCAATGAAAACGCATTCCCCCGTCGTATGGGTATGACCTACTCGGGAATTCGATGGATACACAACTTTTGCATGCTCATTTATGGCGCCATCGCCGTCGCATGCAACTATCCGACAATGTCTAGGGTAACACCCTCTTTCGTGGAACGCAACGAAAATCACAGGCATTTTCAATGAAATTGAAATTATTCTCCCGCCGTCAATGGTTCTACTCAGTCAGGCGGGGGTAGACGAGTCCATGAATCGCCCAATGTAGGGGTGAAAAACACGCACAGGAACGGATTGGTTTACAGATTGGCGCACGGGGGAATACGGCGTGTCAGAAATTAATAGGCACAGAGGTAACCCCTACCAATAGTCCACACCAACGTGATCCTTAATGGACAGACCACCGCAAGGTTAATCGCTCCATCTCATTACACGAATCGCCAGCCAGATTAATTCGACCGCGATTCGACCGTTATTATTCGCATTTTAACCGCGATTCGACCGATTCGACCGTTATTTAACCGCAATTCGACCGCGATTCGCGGAACCACGCCACGCACGACCCGGCAGGAAGGGACGATTCCCGAATCATGCGCGACGGGCCTCGCCATCACCAGAACCGACATGACCCGCAAACCCCGGAAACGGCCATTCCCCGACAATCATAAGCAAGCCAGACTCCGAATCAAACGACCACACAGCGCACAACCCGCCAGAAACCACCACAACCAGAATCGTGCGCACAACACAATCTAGGACAATCATCATCAAGCGCGCACCCATCTGCCAGCTCCCGATAGCCCCACCCCAACAAACCACACCAAGAAAACCATCCGCCCAAATCAGCATCACCAAACAGAACCACCAAACAGGAAAGCAGGTATAGAAAAATGGGCACGGAACAGCAAAGGAGCGGAAGGCGTATACGGGAAAAGGTATGGAAAAGGCCAGTATTCCAAGAAATACCGGCCTTTGAAGAATCTACGGAAAAGGTGCGAATCAGTCGAAATCGGCACCCAAGGCTTCCAGCTTGCCGCGGAAGTCAGCATAGCCACGGTCAATCAGGGAAATACCCTGCACGTTCGAAGGACCCTGAGCGGTCAGCGCCGCAATCAGATGGCTGAAGCCACCACGCAGATCCGGCACGTCGATGTCGCGACCAGTCAGCGGAGTCGGTCCGAAAATCACCGCGGAATGCTTGTAGTTGCGCTGCTGGAAACGGCACGGCAGAGAACCGAGGCATTCACGATACAGCTGAATCGTGGCACCCATCTGCACTAACGGCTTGGTGAAGCCGAAACGATTCTCATACACGGTCTCATGCACGATCGAAAGGCCCTTCGCCTGAGTGAGAGCCACCACCAGCGGCTGCTGCCAGTCGGTCATGAAGCCCGGATGCACGTCAGTCTCAATGGCGACCGGCTTCAGATCCCCACCCGGATGCCAGAACCGAATGCCCCTGTCGGTGATATCGAATTCGCCGCCGATCTTACGGAACACGTTCAGGAAGGTCATCATCTCCGGCTGAGTGGCACCCTTGACGAAAATGTCACCGTGCGTGGCCAATGCGGCCGACGCCCAAGAAGCGGCCTCGATGCGGTCAGTCAGCGAAGTATGCGTATAGCCCTTGAGCTCCTTGACGCCTTCGATGCGGAAGGTACGGTCAACATCCACTGAAATGATGGCGCCCATCTTCTGCAACACGCACACCAGATCCATGATTTCCGGTTCGGTGGCGGCACCGGAAAGCTCGGTCTTGCCTTCGGCAAGCACGGCGGCGAGCAACGTCTGTTCGGTCGCGCCCACGGACGGGTACGGCAGATGAATCTTCGCCCCATGCAGACCATCCGGAGCGGTGATGTGAATACCGTCCTTATGCTCCTTGTCCACGTTCGCGCCCAGCTTACGCAAGGTCTCCAGATGGAAGTCAATCGGACGGCCGCCAATGTTGCATCCGCCGAGCGCCGGAATGAACGCTTCACCCAAGCGGTGCAGCAACGGACCGGAGAACAGGATCGGAATGCGGGAGGATCCGGAAAGGGTATCCACATCGGCCACGTCGGCAAGCTGCACCTTGGTGGCGTCGATGGTCACAATGCCCTTGGCACCATCCACATCCACATCCACGCCATGCAGACGGAGCAGGTCGGACACTACATGTACGTCACGAATCTCCGGCACGTTCTTCAACACGGATTTGCCAGGAGCGAGCAATGCGGCCACCATGGCCTTGCTCACGAAGTTCTTCGCGCCGCGTACCTTAATGGTGCCGTTCAGCGGCTTGCCGCCTACGACGTGCAGAATGTCGTCCTTGTTTTCAGACACGTTCTACCTCTTTCGTTTCCCTCGAACTCCAAACTTGAAACACACTATCCTTCAGTTTGCCATACGGACTGTAGCAAGCTCGTGAAATCACGCGTTCGGCGCAGTGTCTCCCCGTTTTGTTCGGTTTTCAGATGCTGCTTGCAATGTCACGGGCCAGATTCGCGTTCCACATGGCACCGGTCGCGCTCATCACGGCATTCGCACCGGCCTCACGATACGCCCGGTAGTCTTCGGGGCGAACCACGCCGCCCACACCCACGATGGTGAAATCGAGACCCAGCTTTTCACGGATCGCATGCAGACGGCCCACCATGTCGAGACCGGCGCCGCGAATGGCATTGCCGCACACGCCGGAACGGTCACGGCCAACTCCCGGCAATGCCTGATTGCCGTTAGCATCGACCAATTTCGCCGAAATCGTGTTGATGGTGGAGAAACCCTGCACGGTACCGTGTGCGGCGGTTTCCTTCACCATGATCTCCAAGTCGGCATCATTCGGAATATAGGCGAGTTTGACGACGAGCGGACGGTCGCCGATCTCATTTTTCACGGCCTCCGTAATGCGACCTACCAAATGCGGATCGTGGCACAGCAAACGATTGTGGCCCTCGTTCGGGCAGCTCGTGTTCATCTCCATCAATCCAGCGCCGGTTTCGCAGACAAGACGCGCGGTGGTGACATGATCGGCAATGTAATCATCCTGATCCATGCCGTCCACGCGCGAACCCTGGAAGCTCGGCACCAGCAGTTGACCGCTGCCGGCGGCCTCGATCGCCTTCTTCATATCCGGCTGCCATTCATCCGGGTCTCGTGAAGGAACGCCGAAACTGTTGGAAATCGAAATCGGCAGCTCGTAACGGGTGTCGGCCAGCACACCCTCATCCAGCTCGGCGCTGCCGGGGATCAGCGATCCGTCGGCATTTTTCGGATGCACGGCGAGCACGTTCGGAAAGGCGTTGCAGCCCCACGCACGCGAGCGCACGGTCTTGTAAACGGCCAGATCGAAGCCCATGCGGAAGGCGGCGGTCGTGAACCTCTCATTGAGCAGCGGCCCGGCGGGGATGCCGAACGGCAGGTTCACGTGGAAGCCGAGGAAATCCTCACCCGAAGCGGTCTGGACGGGTACGGAAGACTGTGCGGCCGAAGGACCGCAATCCTCCTGCAGCACTTTGGCGAACGCACCGAACGGCCCTTGCAGATAATTGTCTTCATACGTGCGATTGACGTCATAGAACGGCGCGAATCCTTGGCTCATATCTCTCCCCGAATGCTCTTTCGAATGCGCGGCAAAACATAACCACCTTACCGCGCGGGACGGTCCAAGCCAGACTCGGTCTCATTCGCACCGCAAACGTCGTCGCAGGGAATTCAGGAAATCGGAAATCATATTCCTTTGGGAATGGAGATGATGACCGTGGTGCCCCTGCCTGGCTGGCTGGACACGGCGAGGGTGCCATGCGACATCAGCCGCAAACGTTCACGCACGTTCGTAAGGCCGACATGGCTGCGGCCATCGCCCTCCGGCCGGTCGACGCTTTCGGCGGTCTGCAGGATGCTGCCGGTCAGACCGTACAACGTGCGCTCATCCATGCCGACGCCATTGTCAGCGATTTCAATACGCACCACGCCCTGCCTTTCGCGAGCGCTCAACCTGACGAAGCCGCCGTTCTCCTTCTTGCCGATGCCATGTTTGATCGCGTTCTCGATGATCGGCTGCACGGTCAGGGCGGGAAGCCGGAAATCCGTGGTGTCGATGTCATACATCACGGCCAGTTTGTCGCCGAACCGCATCTGCTCCAACGAGACGTACCGTTTGACATGCTGCAGTTCCATTGCGAACGGGACCGGTTCCGTTCGGGCCACGGCGTCTGTATTGTCGCGCATGTATGCGGAGAACAGGCCGAGCGCCTCTTTGGCTTTGTCCACATCCGTGTCGCACATGGCCTGGATGGTGGCAAGTACGTTGCAGACGAAATGCGGATTGATCTGACTGACCATGATCTGCACGCGTGCGGCATGTTGCAACGCTTTGAGCTCTTTGTCGTTTGCCAGCAGCTGGCCGAAGTGGCTGCGGGATTTGTACCATGAGATGCACAGTCCCAGCAGTACGGAAACCGCCATGTTGAATAGGTTCGAGACAAGTGATGGACCGGATTCGGCGAGCGCAATCGCGTATAGCGCGGCCAGGCCGAAGGCATATGCGATGAGATTGTCGATTGGGCGGCTGTCGAACAACGAGCCGACGCACAGCAGCGCCATGCAGGTCATGACGGCAATTGAACCGGGAGCGGCGATGAAGTCGTAAAAGCCGGCCAGGACGACTAGGGTCACCGAAAACACCGCCGTCTGCGCATATGAGTGGAACAGTACGTTTTTGGTGTCGTCAAGCCGGTTATTGATGACGAGAATGATCGTAACGATGACGCTGGCAATGACGAACGGCCATAGATTGATCCACTCGCAGCCCACCAGTGCCAGGCGGGTGATGCACATGACCATCAGGAACAGCTGACAGAACATGCAGCATCGACGCACCATGTCGAGGTTGTCGCATGCGAGCCTACGGATGTAATGGGGGCTGTTGATTTCGGGGTAGCCGAATGTGTACCAGTACGTCAACGCACGTCGAATATGATTCATGCTTTTGCTCCGAGCTCTTTCGGGGGATACCCCCTGTTTATGAAGTATGTCAGATGGCACGGATGTGATGCGAGGCCCCCTCCACCTTCCGAGGGCGTCTGCCGGAGGTGCCTTCCGGACCACCTTCCGATTGTGGGTTAGAGTGTGAGCATGTATGTGATTGCGGCGGACGACGAACCTTTGATCCTCAACAGCATGACGAGACTACTGCACGCAGTGTTTCCCGACGCACAGGTCAGAGGGTTCGGCACCGCCCAGGAAGTCGAATCGTTTGCGCGCGAGGCGGTCGCCTCCTGCGCGAATATCGCCTATGCGTTTCTGGACCTGCGATTGCGGGGCGAGAACGGACTGCGGTTGGCGAAGGCGATCAAAGATATCAGTCCGCATACGAAAATCGTGTTTTCAACGGCTTATGCCGATTATTCCTTCGGATTGCGGGGCGATGGCAACACCGGATTCGTCATGAAACCCGCCACGGAGGACGATATTCGTGATTGTGTGGCTGTACTTGATGATGTGTTGCGGCGCGAACCGTCGTATCGCGGCGAGTTTCCGACCGACGCCGCGAATGGCAGGCACGAGCAGCTGATGATTCGCACATTCGGCGATTTTGAAGCGTTTCATCATCATGAACCGCTTCCGTGGGAGTCCCAGGAGGCCAAGGATCTGTTGGCCTTGCTGATTCATGCGCGAACCGCACCGCTTACCGACGCACGGATCGCGGATGCATTATGGCCGGTTGATGCCGATTCCACGGATGCGCGCGATGCAGGCGCCACTCGCATGGAACGGCAATCAGGTTATGCAGGCCGCCCCAAGCATGCGTTCGCGTTATCACTGCGGATTCGTGGCCTTGTCAAGTCGCTGCGGCGCACATTGCAGACGGTGCACCCGCAGGCCGGCAAGCTGATTTGCCACTCTCATAACGCCACCAGTGTTTCGACGGATCCGATTGATGGCTTGACCGTGCATTGCGATCTGTTCGACATGTTGCATGGCAGTGCCTACGCCGTCAACACCTACTATGGTGAATACCTGCCCACCTATCCGTGGGCCGGTTTTCCCACCGCCGACCTCGATCCGGACCTGTGACTCGCGGTCTGTGACCCATGGCCTCAGCCCGGACCCGTAGGTCATGCGGCCTTGTCGGAGACAATCTGGTATTTGCGACCGCGCCCTACTCCTACGGGTTCGATGACGCCTTCACCCACCATGGAACCCAGAATCTCACGGGTACGGGTAAGCCCCAAACCGAGCACCTTCGCCAATTGCGAGGTAGGCAGTGGGCCGCCAGCCGTCAATGCCCGTGTGATTTTCTCCACGTTGGATTGTGGCTCCATGGGCTGCGCCACCAAGGATGCCCCACCCAGATTGAACCGTATTGAGGATCGCTGACCGCCCCCGGCATCTTCTTCGACTTCAGCCATCCGACGGCCGTTCGGGGCATATGTCGCATTTGCTCCCGTTGCAGTGATAGGAGTGGCGGTGCCTGCGGATGCGATGGCCATTGAACCCGCAGGAATCGAAGAACCCGAAACCGCAAAGTCCGAAACCACAGAACCCGAAGGAGTTGAGATTCCGCCGTCCTCAACGGCACCATGATCCTGGATCTTGCGTGGATACAACGTAAGCGTCACCCTGTCCGGATGCTCGCCAACCTCCAACTCGGGGTATGCGGTTCCCGCGAAATCGCAACCAGCCCGCATAACATCAAAACCGTTGCCAGCCTTCTCCCCTATGCCGATAAGGTTGAACATTTTCATCAGTATGGGATTGCGGGCATCGGAAATGCCTCCGTGTATCACCTCATCCGCCAACGATCTTCCTGTCCAAGGGGCGCAGATCGCTGTCTCGCAACATGGCATGAACCGTTTCCGAGTCGCACAGATAATCACCATCGCCATTACGCCGGTATGAGCCCCTCAACGGATTGGGACCGACATACACAGGAATGCGTTCTCTCGATGCACGGGGAATGTCAATGGACACGATATCCCCTTGCCCGGTATGACGAACCACCACATCGTTCTCGCTCAGCACCACCGAACTGATTGTCGAGGAATCATGCACCGCGTTCCAGAAATCCTGCACCAGTTTGTGGGCATCGTCGACTCCGGTGATGTGCAGGGAATGATCGGAGCGCTCGGAGACGCCGAGCAGAATCATGCCGCCTTCCGTATTGGCGAATGCACTGTACGTCTCCCATATACTACACCGCACTACCAGCCGGCCACCGCGGCTAAATAATGCCGCGATCGGCCAACGGACCCTGCCAATCAGGGTATTCGCCTTCGCGGGCGGATTCGATGGGCTGCTCCGGTTCGCGCCTGACCGGCAGGGTCTTCGGCTTGAACGGAAACTTTTCGGCACGCATCTTCTCGTAGGCAAGAATGTCGTCCTCATGCTGCAGCGTCAGATCGATATCGTCATAGCCGTTCATCAGGCGCCAACGGGTGTAATCGTTCACTTCGAACGGCAACGTCACGTCACCGCAGGTCACGGTACGATCCTCCAGGCTCACGGTCATATCACGGCCCGGCTCCTCATCGAGCAGCTTCCACAGCAGCTCGATGGATTCCTGCGGCATGATCGCGGCAAGCACACCGTTCTTGGCGGTGTTGCCATAGAAGATGTCAGCGAAACGAGAGGCGATGACCACGCGGAAACCGTAATCATGCAACGCCCATACGGCATGTTCGCGAGAGGAACCGATGCCGAAATCGGGGCCTGCGACCAGAATCTTGCCCTGCTTGTACTCCGGCTGGTTGAGCACGAATTCCGGATCGCGACGCCATGCGTAGAAGAGAGCGTCATCGAAACCGGTCTTCTTGACGCGCTTGAGGAACACGGCCGGGATGATCTGGTCGGTATCGACATTGGAACGGCGAAGCGGCACGGCCACGCCGGTAAGAGTGGTGAGTTTTTCCATATCTGAAAGTCCTTACGATTCGCGGGTTCGTGCAGGTTTACAGGTCGGCCGGGGAGCAGATGGTACCGCGGATCGCAGTGGCGGCGGCCACGGCTGGCGACGCCAGATGCGTGCGGGAACCCTTGCCCTGACGACCTTCGAAGTTACGGTTCGACGTAGAGATGGAACGCTCGCGGGCCACCATCTTGTCCGGGTTCATGCCCAGGCACATGGAGCAACCGGCGTTACGCCATTCGGCACCGAAATCCTTGAAGATCTTGTCAAGCCCTTCCTTCTCCGCCTGCAGACGCACGCGGGAGGAAGCCGGCACCACGAGTACGCGGTGGATGTTTTCGGCCTTGTGATGCCCCTTCATGATGGCGGCGGCCACACGAAGATCCTCAAGACGGCCATTCGTGCAGGAACCGATGAACACGGTGTCGACGGCAATGTCCTTGATCGGCATGCCCGGCTTCAATCCCATGTATTCGATGGCACGTTCGGCGGCGGTGCGCTCCGTCTCGTCGTTGAAGGATTCCGGATCCGGCACGTTGCCGGAAATCCTGATGCCCTGACCCGGGTTGGTGCCCCACGTCACATATGGCTCGAGATCCTCGGCCTTGATCGTCACTTCCGTATCGAACACGGCGTCATCATCGGTCTTGAGCGTCTTCCAATACTCGATCGCCTTGTCCCACATCTCACCTTCCGGTGCGTGCGGACGGCCCTTCAGATATTCGAACGTCACCTCATCCGGCGCAATCATGCCGGCTCGGGCACCCGCCTCGATCGACATGTTGCAGATCGTCATGCGGGCATCCATCGACAGCTTCCTGATCGCCTCGCCGCGGTACTCGATGACATGACCCTGGCCACCGCCGGTGCCGATCTTCGCGATAATCGCAAGAATGATGTCTTTGGCCGTAACGCCCTTCGGCAGTTCGCCTTCGATATTGATGGCCATGGTCTTGAACGGCTTGAGGCTCAGCGTCTGCGTGGCCATGACGTGCTCGACCTCGGAAGTGCCGATGCCAAGCGCCATCGCACCGAACGCACCGTGCGTAGAGGTGTGCGAATCGCCGCACACGATGGTCATGCCCGGCTGCGTAAGGCCCAGTACCGGAGCGAACGCATGCACCACGCCCTGATCCGCATCGCCGAGCGGACACAGGCGAACACCGAACTCCTTGCAGTTCTTCTCCAGCGTGCTCAGCTGCAGCGCGGAGGTTTCGTCCGGATTCGGGCGATCGATGTCAACCGTGGGGGTGTTGTGGTCCTCCGTGGCGATCAACTGATCGATATGACGCGGCTTGCGACCAGCCAGACGCAGGCCCTCGAACGCCTGCGGACTGGTGACCTCATGCATGAGCATCAGGTCGATGTACAGCAGGTCGGGAGCCCCATCGCTACCTTTGCGCACCAGATGATCGGCCCAGACTTTCTCGGCCAATGTCGTTCCCATACGGGACCTCCTCGAATTTTTCCTCATGATTTTCCGCGCGGGTATTGCCTTCACGCGCTGTTCGTGCTATAAGCCTATGGGTTTTGGGTTGGGTTATAGACGCAGTATGCCGGTATATGAGATACGTGCCGGACGGCCCGTTGTCGCCTAGCCCGTAATCCTTGCCATTGCAACGATTTTCCACTTGTTCGATTGCCGACCGCGGATTGAAATGATCCGCAATACCTCAGTACGACATCACGCGCGTTTTGCATTTCAATATGTGAGATGGCATAATCCGTCTTATGACTTCTTCGAACACGCGCATCACCATGCCCGAATCGCAGCAGGATGACGCTGCGACCCCGGCGGAGAACTCCTATCAGACCACTACGGAAAACAATGAAATCCACTCCGGGGTGGGCGTGCTCGACAAGACCGTAAAGATTCTCGACGCACTCGAGTCCGGCCCGGCCACACTCGGCCAGCTTGTCGCAGCCACCGGCTTGGCCCGTCCGACCGCCCATCGCCTTGCGATTGCGCTGGAACGCCATCGTTTCGTGCTACGCGACCAGCATGGCCGTTTCGTATTGGGATCACGATTCGCCGAGCTGGCCGCCGCCGCAGGCGAAGACCGGCTGCTCACCGCCGCCGGCCCGATTTTGCAGACCTTACTGGATCGCACCGGTGAATCCGCCCAAATCTACCGCCGTCAGGGCGATCAGCGTGTGTGCATCGCAGCCGTGGAGCGCGCTTCCGGTTTGCGCGATTCGATTCCGGTCGGCGCCATGCTGTCGATGGAAGCCGGTTCCGCCGCGCAGATCCTCTTGGCCTGGGAGGATTCCGAGCGCCTGCATCAGGGACTTCGCCATGCCAAGTTCACTGCGGCCAAGTTGTCCGCCGTGCGTAAGCGCGGCTGGGCCGAGTCCGTCAACGAACGCGACGAAGGCGTATGCTCCATCTCCGCACCGATTCGCAACGCTTCCGGACAGGTAATCGCCGCAATCTCCATTTCGGGCCCCAACGGTCGGATGGGCGTCAATCCAGGGCGCCGCTATGCGCCGCTGGTCATGGCCGCCGGCAAGTATCTCACCGAAGCCCTGATCAAGGCCTCCGCAGGCCGCTGAATCTTAACGCGATTATTTCCTGAATCGTGAGACGAGCTTGCTCCACCAAGTCGGGCGATACAGCAGATCCATACCTTCGCTATCCGGCCTGGACTCGCTCGTCATACCGTACGCATAGGCCTTGCCCGTGCTTGGCTTGCCCACCAGCTCACCATATTCAAGCAATTGCGTACGCGGCTCATACGGATGACGAATATCGAATTCGAACAGCCTCGCGGCACGCTTTTCCGGAACCGGACCGTATGAGCCGAATCCGCTGGTCGGCGAGGCGATCATCATCAGGCCATGAGCTCCTGCAGACGCCTCGCTTTCGGCCGTGCATTCACCAGCGGCCCGCTCACCGGCCTGAGTGCCGGGAATCTCGACCGTCCCGACGAAACCATTGCGATGGTCATGACCTGCGGAAATGGCAAAATAACCGTTGTCGCACAGCATCGCATACTCGCCGCTGTCGGCATCGGGGCAGCTGATGCCCTCCCCCAGATAGCTGCCGGGCTGCGTCTTGCTCTCGTCCAACACGTAATGGTTGCCCGCAAAGTTACGATAGCCTTCGATCGCACGAGCCGCATTGGCCGCAACCGGCTTCAGCAGGTCATAATACTGCGGAATCGCAAAATGCTGGAATACCATGCACGGCAACGTCTCCTGCGAAGCCGGCGTCTCCCGAGGCGCCGCAATCGCCTGCGATTGCTCGACCAACGCATGCGGCACATCGGCGAGAAAACGCAATGCGGCCACGGACGGGCTTCCATAGCCGCCCGAACGCGCATAATCGCCCGAATCGACCAGCACCAATCCCAGTACGTTACATGTGCGATCAACATTCATCACGGGCAAGGCGAATGTGCCCGGTTCGCATCCGTACACGCGCTGTTCCGACAGCATTCCCGCCTTTTCGCCGGCACTCGTCTCAGTAGGGGCAGGATTGAGGCAGCCGGGGAATTCCTGGCAGATCCGTTCAACCTCGACATTATCCAAACCGCATTGAAAATCATGATTCCCGAAAGTCACCGCCCAGGGAACGCTACGATCGGCGAGCGGTCGCACCAGCTGTTCGATCGTGGAGCGGACCATCGAACGCGTTTGCCTGAGAGCCTCCTCATACCGTTCGGCAGAGGACTGCACGGCGGCCTGTGCCTTGTTCCAGCGGCGCTTACGCATGGTCTGGGAGTACGCGGCATCATAGCCGGCGATCTGGTTGCCGGTGAAGATGACGATATCGGGGCGCGTGGCGTCAAGTGACGCTTCGATCAGTTTGACGGTGTCTTTGCTGACCTTCGGACCATCCTGAATGTCGGTGAACTGCAGCACGCGAAACTTGCCGGATTGATGAAACTGCAGACGGCCGAGACGTGCCGATACGGACAACGGACGACCATCCCCCTCTTCCGCGGGTTGGATACGCGGGCGCGTGGACGCGGCTTTGGCGGCATGCTGCAATTCAGTCATAATCCCTAGGGTAGTGCAATTATGCACGCAATTGAACGCACAAAACAGCACCGACGAATTCCAAACGTCATCATAGGTTAAGAAAACAAAAAACCCTCGCATTCCGCGAGGGCTCATTGGCTGGGATGCCTGGACTCGAACCAAGAATGGCTGAACCAGAATCAGCTGTGTTGCCAATTACACCACATCCCAATTTGGCTGGCGTGGCAACTTCAAGAAGTTGTCCGTCGTACCCCCGACCGGATTTGAACCGGTGTTGGCGCCGTGAGAGGGCGTAGTCCTAGACCGCTAGACGACGGGGGCTTGAGTTATCGCTGTGATTCTCAGCTAGGCCGCGAACCGCAACGAGTGATTAATATACGCGAGTTAGTGGGTAAGCGCAAGTCACGGCGTGTCGCGCCATTTTTCAACGATTTGAAAATGCCGCCCCTTCATCGGAAGGAGCGGCATGGGAACGGCATCACATCACAGATGCTCGCGCAAACCCTGAAGACGGGCGAGGCTGATTTCCTTGCCGACGATCTCCATGGACTCGAACAGCGGCGGGGATACGCGGCGGCCGGACATGGCCACGCGCACCGGGCCGAACGCCAGACGCGGCTTGTAGCCGCCATCCTCCACGAGCGCCTTGTTGAGCGTCTCATGCAGGATGTCGGTCTTCCAATCATCATCAGCCACCGCGGAAAGCGAGGCAATGGCCGCATCAAGCACAGCCGGTGCGGAATCCTTGAGCTGCTTGCGCGCATCGGCATCCGGCTCGATATAGCCTTCGGTGGAAAGCAGGGAACCGACCATGCCGGCCACCTCGCCAAGCAGACGCACGCGCGGCTGCACGAGTTCCACGGAAGCGGAGAGGATCTCACGTTCGCGATCGGTCAGCGTATCCCAGGAATCGGCGGACACGACGCCGTCACGGTTCAGGTACGGTACGGCACGGTTCAGGAAATCCTGCGGTTCGAGCATGCGGATGTGCTCGGCGTTGATGGAGATGGCCTTGTCGATGTCGAAACGGGCCGGATTGGCCTTGACGTCACGCACGTCGAACTTCTCGATCATCTCGTCCATGGAGAACACGTCACGATCCGGAGCGATGGACCAGCCCAGCAGTGCCAGATAGTTCAGCAGACCTTCACGGATGAAACCGTTGTCGCGATGCAGGAACAGGTTGGATTCAGGATCGCGCTTGGACAGCTTCTTGTTGCCCTGGCCCATCACATACGGCATGTGGCCGAACAGCGGCATCTCCTTGGCGATGCCCAGCTCGATCAGATACCGATACAACACGATCTGACGCGGGGTGGAGCTCAGCAGATCCTCACCGCGCAGCACTACGTTGATGTTCATCATGGCATCGTCGACCGGGTTGGTCAGCGTGTACAGCGGATCACCGTTCGGACGCACGATTACGTAATCCGGTACGGAACCGGCCTTGAATTCGATGCGGCCACGGATCAGATCGTCGAAGGCGACATCATCATCGGGCATACGGATGCGCAAAGCCGGCCTACGGCCTTCTGCGCGGAAGGCCGCCTTCTGCTCTTCGGTGAGATTGCGATCGTAGCCATCGTAGCCAAAGGCCTTCGGACGACCGGCGGCCACGTTACGGGCCTCGATCTCTTCCGGAGTGGAGAAGGATTCATAGGCATAGCCGGCTTCGAACAGCTTGGCCGCCACATCCTTGTAGATCTGGGTGCGCTCGGACTGGCGGTACGGGCCGTCTGGACCACCCACGTTGATGCCTTCATCCCAGTCGATGCCCAACCAGTTCAGGGCTTCGATGATCTGGTTATAGCTTTCCTCGGAGTCACGCTGGGCGTCCGTATCCTCGATACGGAACACGAACGTGCCCTTGGTATGGCGGGCTTCGGCCCAGTTGAACAGTGCGGTACGGACCATGCCGACGTGCGGGATGCCGGTCGGAGACGGGCAGAAACGCACGCGGACATTCTCAGGGAGTTCCGGTTTGGTGTTTTCAGCTTCAGTCATAGGCTCCATTGTGCCGCGTTAACCGGACGTGTGCATGAGGGCGGAAATCGTCTTTCCCTTCACCGGAATCCGCCCCCCTTAGGCCGCTTATCCGCATAACGATAGGCGGAACAATGAAAAATCAGTAGCACGCTACCGGTAGCATAGCTAACTAGACCCTATGCTCCGAGTTGTTTATTTATCTAGAAAGGGTAAACAATGACGGACCCCAACCAGTACGGCCCACAGGTTCCGCCGCAGTATGGACAGTCCATGCCGCAGCAGAATCAGTACGGCCAGTCCGGGCAAAGCCAGCAAGGCAATGCCTACGGCTCCTACCAGCAACCCCAGCAAGGAGCCCCACAATACGGTGCACCGCAATATGGCGCTCCGCAAGGCCAGCCGGCCCCGCAAGGCTCGAATTTCTTTGCGCTGACTGCACCGCTCGACCAGCCGGCCTATAACTGCACCATGGGCGAATCCTTCATTCGCTTCTGGAAGAAGTATGCCGTGTTCAAGGGCCGTGCATCCCGAGGCGAATTCTGGTGGTGGGTGCTGTGCAACATCATCATCGTATTCGCCATCTCCCTGCTGTTCGGCCTCCTCGGCGCGATTGCCGGACATTCCGCAAGCTACGCCACGCTACGCATCTCGAGAGTCGTTACGGGCCTGTGGTCTCTGGCGACGCTCGTTCCGAACCTCGCCCTGAGCGTGCGTCGAATGCACGACACCAATAAGTCGGGCTGGTCAGTCGCCGTCTGCTACGGCGTCTTGCTGGTCGGCTACATCCTGACGATTGCCGGCACCACGATGACCGGCATCGGCGCGGTCAATGCGATCTATAGCGGAGACACCAGCACTGCGGCCACGGGTGCCATCCTGACGATTATCGGCAGCCTCGTGCTGATCGCCGGATGCATCGTCTATATCGTGTTCATGGCACGACGCAGCGATCCGGCCGGCGTACGCTTCGATGATCCGTCCACCGCGGGCTACGCTCCGACGGCACCGGCCATGCAGAACCAGTACGCGAACTACGCGGCCCCGACGCCCGACATGAACGTTCCTGCCGCACCGACGTCCTCGGCCGCACCGACCGCACAGGCCACTCCGTTCACCCCGACGGTCCCGTCCATCCCGGACGTTCCGCTGCCGGCCGCACCGTCTGACCAATCCGAGACCGGACAGAACCCGTACGGCAACAACACCGACCAGCAGTAAGGCCCATCGGTAGCCGGCACATGACCGGCACATGGCCGGCACACAACGAAAGTCCCGGCACATCACGCAATGTGAGTGCCGGGACTTCGCTTTGCTTGCTCAGCCGCACCGACTCAGCTCTATCAGCTCACAAATCAATCTGGGGCTTGTCCGGATCGTCTTTGACATGCTTGAACTTTTCGGCGAGCGCTTCCTTGCTTTTCTGCTCGTCCTCTTCCTTGGCCTTTCTTTTGGCCTCCTCCGGATCCCACAGAATCTCACAGCGGTGGTACGCCCATTCCTGAGCGGCCAGCATGCCGACGAACTGCGCGGTGACGCCGAGCGTACCCAAGCTGTTGCCGATGGTCGCAGTCGCGCCGGAATCATCGATCATATGCGCCGTCTTGCGCAAGGAAAGCAGTTCCAGCAATTGCGGGTATGTCATGAAAATGCGCGGAACGGAAAACTGCTCGCGCAGCTCGTTGACGTACAGCAGTACCGGCAGCACACGAATGGCCTGATCGTTCACATCGTCGAAGCCCTCGCACATGATGTTCATCAGCTTGTCGCAGATCATCAGCGCCGAAGCGAACCGGACGGCGACCTCATCGGCGTTCGTGCTCGTCGACAGGCATGCTTCGGCGGCGGCGACCGCGTCGAAATCGCCCCCGTCCGTCATGCCATCGGCAGACGCGGAACCCTGCGCCTTCTTCGCGACCTCGGCGGCCACGGTGCTCAGCACCTCCTCCATCGCGGTCTTGGTTTTGTCGTCCAGCACGATGCTCAGGTAGTCGGCCGCCTTGAACACCAGCTGAATGTCGCCGGTCGCGGAGTACGCGGACATGCAATCGTAGGCGTCATTGGCCTCAAGCAGCGCGTTGACCACCCATAGCGGGCAGCCGGGAATCACTTCCATGCCGTCGTATACGGCTTCGGCGGCGGCTATGTTCACCTTGTCGGAGTTGCGTAGCATGGCAAGGGCCATAAGCAACGAAAACCGCACCTGCAGCCCTTCCGCATAATCGGCGTCGTTCTCCAGTTGCTGGGCATTCTGCAACGGCCATAATGAAATCAGCGAAACCCCGACGTTCGCCGCATCCATAACGACCGGCAATGCGGAGACGCGAGCCACCAATGAATCGTCAATCTCAAAAGTCATAATGCTCCTTTGCGGTACCGACTTCCGTCAAGCCAATCATCACATGGAAACCCGCCTCAAACAAGCTTCCGCGAGCCCCTCTTTGCAGACCCTCTTCCATTGTGCCACTCACTGTACGTCGGCGGCGGGGTCGACATACGTGATTGACATCACTTTGCGGGTGGCGCAATCGTAAGTGATCGACGTAATCGAGGCGAGCGCGGTGTGACGCAGCAGCATATTGTGTTCCGGATGACCGGTTTCCAGCATGTGACGGTAGCTCCAGATCGGCGATTCGTGGCTGACCACCACGATCTGCTCACCAGGATGTTCGGACACCTTCTCCAATGCGAAATCCTGCACGCGATGCGCGATGGACTGGTAGCTTTCGCCCCAGCTCGGCTTCCACAGGTTGCGCACGAGTTTGTAGTTGCCGTTCCTCCACAGTGCCCCCTCGCCGTGGCCGATGCGCTTGCCGCGGAATTCGTTGCCGGCTTCGATGATGCGTTCGTCGGTGACGAGTTCCAGTGGCTTCTCGCCACGCAGCCCACGCACGGCGTTCAGGGATTCGAGGATTTCGCCGGCCGTCTCACGCGTACGTTCCAGTGGCGACGAGTAGACGGCGGAAACGGTGTTCAGTTGCGGACTGATGGCGATGTAGTGCGCGGTAGCCTGCGCCATACGCACTCCCAATTCGGACAGGTGGAATCCGGGAAGACGTTCGTAGAGCAGATGCTCCGGATTCTCGACCTTGCCGTGACGCACGAAGTGGATGGTTGTTGCATGCATGGATGCCACCTTTCTGCCGGGACGGCTCCGGCATCTGCGTCGATCATTGTGACGACAATATCGCCGGAACTAAAAAATTTACCTGATCGTTTGTTTTCCTAGCCCTAATCTACCGCGTGTTGCGACGGTGCCTACGCATAGAGTTGCCTGTGGTCAACAAAGACCGTGCCGCATCATCATCACGGCACCATAATCCAGAAAACCCCTCTTGACGACACACTGCCGGACCCGACTTGCGTTCAAGCCGAGTTGAAGTGGGATATATGAGAGGAACGAATCAGCCCGTAGCGACGCAAAGCCGCGGGGAAACGCAAACCGTGAGCAGAAAGGAGCGGCAGAGCATGACCAATCAGGTTTTCGCCGGCGTCACAAGCGTTGGCCATCGTCTTTTCGGAGGGTATGCGGAACTTCTTCGCATACCGCATACCGCCCGTTTTTCCGTCGGCTCGGTAATCGCATGCATGCCGTTCCCGATGGTCGGCATGACCATTACGATTGCCGTACAGCATTACTACGGCAACTATTCGCTGGCCGGCGCACTCACCGCGGTACAGGCGATCGCATTGGCCGTGGCAAGCCCGGTGCTCGGCAAGCTGGTCGACAAGTTCGGGCAGCGTCAGGTTTCCATTCCGACGATCATCGTGTGGATGGTCGCCGCGACCGCGCTGGTGTCATGCATCACCGCCCGCGTTCCGTCGTGGATCCTGTTCTGCATCGTACCGTTCATGGCCGCGATTCCGCCGTGGGGTGCGATGAGCCGTCAGCGTTGGACCACGCTGCTCAAAGGCGATTCGGAGAAGACGAACCGTGCATTGTCGCTGTCAGGTGTGTTCGACGAATGCATGTGGGTGATCGGCAATCCGCTCGCTTCCACGCTGGCCGTGATTTCCGGCGTGCTCGCCTTCTCGTTCACCGGCATGTGCGTGGTGGTCGGCGCACTGATGTTCCTGACGGAACTGACCACCGAACCGAAGTCACAGACGCAGCTGGCACGCGAGGCCGGCATGACCCGCAAGGAATACCGAGAGCGCGAGACCGCACGTTCCAAAGCGTTGCAGGCCGAAGCGGCCGTGGAGTACGCGCGCGACCGCGCACGTTCCGAAGGCAAGACGGCCGCCGAAGTGCAAGCTGCCATGGAACAGGCCGCGGCCGATGTGAAGGCGGGCCGCAAGGAGTCCATCTGGGGTCCGGGCCTGATCGCCGTATGCGTGACGTGGTTCGGTCTGGGCGCGTTCCAATCGGCTGCGGGCATTTCCATTGTGGCTTTCGCCACGGAAGCGAATATGAAGCAGTACACGGGCTTCGTGTTCGCATGCTTCTCGTTCAGTTCGCTGATCGGCGCACTCGTATATGGCGCGAAGAACTGGACCATCCCACTGTGGAAGCGCTTCTACTTCTGCCTGGCGGTAGTGGATCTGGGCATCGGCTCGTTCATGTTCGCCAAGCACCTGTGGGTGATTATGATCATCTACCTGCTCATCGGCGTATGCCAGGCCCCGACCTGGGTGAATGGCAACCAGCTGATGCTGCATCTGGTGCCTCCCACCCGCTTTACCGAAGGCATGGCATGGATGGGTGCGATGAATTCGATCGGCGGATCGGTGGGTTCGGCCATTGCGGGTCAGTTCATCGACCGTATGGGTTCGCACGGCGGCTTCCTCGTCGTGACCGTGCTGGCGTTGGCTTCGCTGGCGATCGCCCTGTTCGGATTCAAGCAGATCAAGGACTCCACCGAGCAGCCCATGCTCACGTCCGTAAGCGTGTGAATGTGTGCGTGTAAAGGCGTGTAAAGCGGAGACTTTCGTAAGGAATGATCCGCCGGACAAGCAAACGGTCCTCTCTCTGATGAAGGAGGACCGTTTCATATCGAAGCCACCGCGCGGCGCCCTATTTCGGCCAGCCTTTGGGAGTGTGCTCCAGCGACCAAACGCCCAGCTTGTGCGAGAAACTGTTCTGCCACTTGGCCTCCAGCTCCTCTTCGCTCAAGCGGTTCTCGGCCTTCTTCAGGCGGTTCATGGCGTTGGTATGCGTATCATCAAGCAGCCACTTACGGGTCAGGAAGTTCCACACCATCACCACTGCGGTGGCGAAGAGCTTGCCCACGTTGGTGCGAATCAGATATTCGGTATGCTGCGTAACGAACGCATCATGATTCATGCCGTACGTGGAAACCCAAATAAGGGCGTCGTTCATGAGCAGACCGATCACGGCGCCGACCACGAAAATCAGAATCTCCATCCATCGGGCCATGTCATCGCGCGGTTTGAACACCAGTTTCATGCTGGCGGTGTAGTTGAAAATCAAGGAAATAATGAACGAAATCGTCGCGGCGATCACGTTATGCATATGGAAGACGCCAACAAGCAGATTCAGGATGCCCCAGTCGATAACGAAGGCGATCACACCTACAAGACCGAATTTCATAAGCTGTTCAATCAGTTTTCTCACACAGACAATTAAACACACGCACACAGACCGGACTTAGAATGGTGTGAATTGTCCACGAGCATTTCACCGACCAAGGAGGACCAATGCCAGTCATTCACACTCACGTTTCCGTCTCCACCACTCCCGAACAGCGCGAGGCCCTGAAAACGGCCTACGGCAAGGCAATCACCGCCGTTCCGGGCAAGTCCGAAGGCTGGCTGATGTGCCCGTTCGAAGACAATATGCCGATTTATTTCGGCGGTGACGATTCCCAACCGGCCGCGTACGTGGAGGTGAATGTTTTCGGCCGTTCCGTGCCGGGTTCCGCTTGGGAAAAGCTGACCGAACAGATCATGGCCGCGCTGGGCAAGGAGCTCGGCATTCCGGCCGACCGTACTTACATCCGATACACCGCCACCACCGATTGGGGCTGGAACGGCGGCAATTTCTGACGCAATTCCACCGTTCTTCCGAAGGAGCGGCAACTAAACGCTAATCTTTCCGCCGTTTCCTCACACGCCGCAGCATAATGCGAGAAGCCGCCGACCTCTTGGGATCGGCGGCTCCTCGCGTCCGTCATCGTGCGATCACTACTCGCAATCGTGTGCAATCAGACGATCTTCGGCATTGGCGTAGTCAGGGACGTAGTCAGATTCACATGCACCAAGCCGGCACCGGAATGGACTTCGACCTTCTTCAAGGTCACGGTGCGTTCCTCCTCCGGGGCGGAATCGTTATCGGTCATGGTGGCCGGAGACTTCACCGCCACCAGTGCCATATCACCTAGATCCATGCCCGCGCTGGCGCACAGATTCATGGCCTCGTTAAGGGATTCGGCGAAACCATCCTTCAGAACCACGCGCTCGGCCGGAACTCCATATGCGTTCTCGGCCACCCAGCGCACGTTCTCCACGAGAGCCATGCCCTTGTGGCTGTGCGGTTCCGCAGGCATGGAACCGTTCACCACGGCATCCACGAAGGCATCCAGCTGCGGGGCGAGCGCGTCGCCGCCGTCACGGTACAGATTGCCGATAATCGGCTCACGGAATTCCAGCTCTTCGGCGGTCGCCTTCAACGCCGGAATCTGATCGTCCTCGCCATCCCACAGGTTGATCAGCGGGAACGTCGGAATGTCAAGGCCTTCCAAGCGCTGCACATGGAACGGATAACGCCAGGCAAGCGCCGGATCATCGCGCCATGTGGAGGCACGGGTCACGACGATGGCAGCGGACGGCCACTGCGCACCGTACTCGCGGCATGCGATGTCGAGCCACTTCTGGGCGCCGGCATCAGCACCATAACCCGCCTCGACGATTACCACGTCGTGCAGGGCGCAGGCCATCTCCACGGAAACGAGCGTCGGAATGCCGATGGACACGTTCGCGAACGGGCCGCCATGCACATACACCGGGGCGCCGTTTACGGTCTCGGTCTTGGCGGGCTTGACGGCGTCGGACAGAATACCGGTGATGCGCCACAGGTCAACGAATTCGCCGAAGGTGACGGCCTTGCCGTCCTTGGTGCCGGCGATCATCTTGGCCACGCGATCGGCGATTTCGTCCATGGAACGAGACAGCACGACGATCTGCATCAACTCGCAGGTCGGGGTGAGCACCGTACGTTCCGCAACGTTGCCCTTACCACGATCCACGGCGATCTGACGCAGGGAGCGGGACGGCACTTCGGAAACGCGCGGCACCAGAATCTCATCAAGCTTGCCCTCGTCGATCGCTTTCTCCGCAAAGGAGACCAGCAGGTTCTGAGCGGCCTCGATGGCACCCATCTCGCCGCACAGACCCCAGTCGATCAACTCCGGGTGGGTCAGGGATGCCTTGCCACCGCCCGATGCGCCGCCCTTGGAACCGGCCGCGGTAATGCCCATACTTGGCTGACGCAGCACGGCGGTCGCATCGATGCCACGCTCACGCAGGGCGTCGATCAGGGCGATCGTGGTGGTGGTCTTGCCTTCGCCGCGTGACGCCTTCAGCGGAGTGTCGGCGGTGACGAGCACGACCTTGCCATGCTTGCGCGGGGCATCCGGATTGTTCTTCAGATAATCGAGATACCCGAACGCATCAATCTTCTGAACCAGGCCGTACTGGCTGGTGAAATCCTCAATGTTGGTCACTGGGGTTCCTTTCTGGGATTAAAGATGAAGATCATTGTAGTGGCCGCGCGTTACAGAGGGGGTTGGCGTCTCTCCCTATAACACCGCGAATCAGAAGTCGGACATATGGAAGCCGTTCTTCATGTTCATGCTCGCCGTGTAGAGCACGGAGTCGAGCAGCTTGTCGGTCTCCTCCTTGAGCTGGTCGGCCATGGTCCGGTTGGCTGCGGCAAGAATCTCGCGTGCTTCCGCGTTGCGGGTGGCTTCGATGATCTCATCCGGTTCCATCGGTTGCACGTCGGCGCTTTCATCATCTGCATCGAACTCGGCGTCGAAATCGGAATCCTCGCACAGCCTATCGATCTGCTCATCGGCGGCTGCGACCATACGGTAGCCCATTGCGCCGGTCTTTTCCTGATAGCGCTCCACCGCGTTGGCGGTATCGGCGAAGGACGCGTCGCACAGGGCTGCGATGATGCGGTTCTCCCAGTAGAAGTTCTCAGAGGTGACGCGCACAGTGGTGTCTTCCAGGTACTTCGGCGTGGAATCCACGTTCGGGAAGAACGGCACCAACGTGTTGAACGGGTTGGAGCCATAGGCCATCCACTGAATCGCACGGCTGACCTGCGGGCGATACGGACGAATCTGCATGACCGCAAGCTGGCTTTGGCGGTTGATGCCGATCGGGCGGAACATATGGCGCGTGCGCTGGTCGCCGAGCTTGCCGTACGGATCGTATGGAGTGCCCTGATAATGGGAACTCAGCACGTACTTCACATCTTCGATGGTGATCTTGCGTTCCGGCTGGCGAGCCCACGGAATGTCGTCGGCGGTCGGCTTGTGGTCCGCGTCCGGACCATCCCACTGCTCGTCGTACGGGTTGAGGAAGCGCTGCATGTACCAAGCACGCGGGGTGTTGTACACATGGTCGGAATCGGAGTGGGAACCGAAAGCGTCGCGCGGATTGAACGGCGTGGTGTTCTCCACCGACAGGTCCAGATGGTTACGCGCGATGAACTCGCCTAAATCGGCGGAGCACATATGCTCCTCCTGATCGCCCAGGGCATCCTCAAGGTCGAATTCATCGATGCCAAGCTGGTTCGGCATGGTCACGTAGGCCTCGTCCAGCACGCGCTTGGCAATCCAATGGTGGCCGCCGACGGTCTCCAGCCACCAGATCTCGTCCACGTCGGAAAAGGCAACACCGTTCATCTCATAGGTGCCGAACTCTTCAAGCAGCGCGCCGAGACGCTCCACGCCTTCACGGGCGGTCTTGATGTACGGCAACACGAGGGTGAGGAAATCCTCTTCGCCGATGCCGCCGGGCACTTCCGGTTCGTAGCCGTCCTCGCCTTCCCTACCCTTGGCCGGAGCAAGTTCGACGAACGGATCCGCGCCAAGCACACGCTCATTGGTGGTGAGGGTTTCGGTGGCGCTCATGGCCACGTTCGCCTCATTGACGCCAGCCTCGCCCCAAATGCCTTCCTTCAGATCGGCATTGGGCACGGCCGTGTACTGCAACGGCTCTTCCGGCAGGTCGATTTCCACATGGGAGAGCACGCTGCGATATGTGCGCGGCTGCTCCTCCGGCTTGACTACGATGAAACGCTTCGGGCAGAATTCGCCGTTTGCGCTGTCTTCATTGCGGGCGATGATGGTCGAACCGTCATAACTTGCGTTCTTGCCGACCAGAATCGTGGTGCACGCCATGTTGCTGTGTATTCCTTTCGATGATTGTTCTCCCTTACGGGAACATGTCAGGCTTCTGCGCCTCCCGGTTTCGCCAGCGGGGAAGACGACATGGTTCGGATTCCGCCGCCGAGGGGCAGCGATCAGGCTTTGCCGGTAAGGAAGATGCCGCCTTGATCAATGGGATTGCTGCCATTGCGCAGGGCACGCTCCATTTCGTTCAGCCAGAAGCCCTGATTGAGGCCGGCCAACGGTGCCGTCGTACCCCACACATGCAGGTAGTAGTCATGATCCTGATCCGGTGGGTACGGGCCGTTGTAACGCATGGTGACCGCGGGATCGGTGCTGCGACCGGTCAGCAGCGGCGAAGCGGCGGACGTGCGGCCTTGCACGGTTTCGGGAATCATCGCGGAAACGGTACGGGAGAAATCGGCCGGAATCGCCAGCGCATGGGAATCATTGAAGTCGTACATCAGCGCATCAACCGGCAGATTCGCCAGTGACCAGTGATTCCATTGGAAGCCGCATACCGGAATCGAATCCGGATCAACGAATTCCCAATGCAGGAACTGCACCGACGAGTCAAGCTCATCGATGTAGAAGGGGAAGGAGACGATCGGAGTGCCGTCGATGCAGTTCTCAGGCGGCGCCGCCTTGGCAAACACGTCGGGAATGACGGTAAAATCTGCGGAAATCTTCATGTCTCCAGTATCGCGCATACACGTGACGCACGATACCGCCACATCATTGATGCGGCGCGGGGGCTTGACCTGCGAGAGCCAGTTTGTTACTCAACGGCAAAGGCCCCAAAGACGAGGATTTGGAGCCCTGACCTGCGAGCAAGTTCGCGGTAATCGCAGGTCAGGCCCTTACACACATGTGTTGGAGGGCCTAACCTGCGAGGACCAGCCTGTCACCCAACAACAAGTGCACTTTTGCGGCCGAAACCCATAACCGCCGCCATTACCGTCAGCGGTCGGCCGGATTGTAGTAGTCGCCGTTAAGCGCTGCGGCGGCCTTGGCCTTGGCTTCCTCAAGGGTGACTTCGGCGAGCGCGGCGCGCACATCGTCCAGAGCCACCGGGGTCATGGACAGGGAGTTGACGCCCAAACCGGCCAGCACCACGGCCAGATCCGGATCGGCGGCGGCCTCGCCGCACACGCCCACCGGCATGCCGTTGGCATTGCCCGCGTCGCAGATCATCTTGATGGCGCGCAGCACAGCCGGATGCCATGCGGTCTGGTAGTTGGCCACGGAACCGAGGGTACGGTCGGCGGCCAGCGTGTACTGGGTCAGGTCGTTGGTGCCGATGGAGACGAAATCGGCCACCTTGGCCACCTTGTCGGCCATCAGGGCGATGGATGGCACTTCGGCCATGGCACCCACGAATTTCAGTCCATGGCTCTTGGCGAGTCTGACGAAGTAGTCGGCCTCATGCTCGTCGGCCACCATCGGGGCCATGACCCACAGATCGGCGTCGGTTGCGGCATCCGCGGCGGCGAGGGCCTTGAGCTGGCCTTCAAGCACGTCCATATGGGCCTTCAAGGTGCGCAGGCCTCGCAGTCCAAGAGCGGGGTTCGGCTCGTCTTCCGGAGTCAGGAACGGCAATGGCTTGTCGGCGCCGGCGTCGAGCATGCGGATCACGACTTTCTTGCCCGGGAACTGGCTGAGCAGCTCGATATAGGCCTTGGTCTGCTCTTCGACGCTTGGCGGTTCGGCGTTGCCGATGAACAGGAATTCAGTGCGGAATAGGCCCACGCCCTCGGCACCATATTCCAATGCGGTGGCGGCATCGGACGGTTTGCCCACATTCGCCAACAGCGGAATGCGGTGGCCGTCTTTGGTGGCACCCGGGTTGCCACGCAGTTCCTTGGCCGCCGCGGCGCGAGACTTGGCCGCTTCCGCCGCGGTGATTTCCTCCTCGGTCGGTTCGACGGTGATTTCGCCTTTGGCTGCATTCACGATCACGTTGGTGCCGTCGGTCAGTTCGGTCGCTTCGGTGGCGGAGACCACGGCCACAATGCCGCGGGCGCGAGCCAGGATGGCGGTATGCGAGGTCGGGCCGCCCTGCGAGGTCACGATGGCGAGGGTCTTGCTCATGTCGAGCGCGGCGGTATCAGCCGGGGACAGGTCTTCGGCAACGAGCACGAACGGGGTTTCGCTCACCGGCAGACCCGGCGCCGGAGCGCCCATCAGGTCGGCGATCACACGCTGACCGACATCATGCAGATCGGCCGCACGCTCGGCCTGATAGCCGCCGATGGCACGGAACATGTCTTCCACGGCCGCGAAACCTTCAAGCACGGCCCGCTCGGCAGTCTTGCCTTGGCCAATCAGATTTCGGATGGACTGCGCAAGGGACGGGTCGGAGGCGAACATGGCGATGGCCTGAAGAATCGGAGCGGCCTTTTGGGCGCCTTCGTCACCATTGGCGGCCTCTTCCGCACGACGGTTGAGGTCGGCGTTCACCAATGCCAGCGATCGCTCGACGCGGATGATTTCAGTTTCGGCGTCGATGCCTTCGGCACGCGGTGCGTCCGACGGTTCAGGCAGCGGAGCGGCCATGCGAATAACCGGTCCGACCGCAACGCCACGACCGATGCCAACACCCTTGATGTTCATGAGAACTCCTTTTCCTGGTTCCTTGGTTGTCCCGACGAACGCATACGGCGCGACCGTCGAGGAATACGGGGGTTACTGCAATGATCCCCACCGTCATTGCCGGTAAATCATTTTCAGCCTGCCGTTAGTATACATAAATATTCATTAATACGAAAAAGGAAAACGTTTTCTGCGTTTCGTGAAAAAGTGGTATGCTTTTCGCTGAGCGGCATCATACTGCCGCGTTGTTCCTGCACAATTGAAGAACGCAACCAAGCACTATCACGACTCAAAGGAGTGTCACTATGGCAACCCGCAATCTCGTCATCAACGATCCCGTCGGCATCCACGCACGCCCGGCCGCACAGTTCGCACAGGCCGTCACCGCCTCCAACTGCAACGTGACCATCGCCAAGGAGGGCGGCGACGCCGTCCCGGCAGGCTCCATCCTGTCCATCATGGGCCTGGGCATCAAGCAGGGCGACACCGTGGTCATCAACGTCGAAGGCACCGACGCCGATGCGTGCGCCGACAAGCTGATCGGCATCCTCGCCAACGCCGCGTGAGCCCGATCATCATCATCGATTCCTTGCAGCCGCCCGCCATGTTCGACGGGCGGCTGTTCTATTCTTGAGAGGTCCCGTCGTTCGCGCATGGCGACCGGGATCGCGCGGCGAATCGCCAACAGGACCGCATGACGGAGGAAAACATGGCAGGCAGGAACGAGAGCAACCGTTCGATTACGAACGTGGCCGCATTGGCGAACGTGTCGATCGCAACCGTTTCCCGCGTATTGTCGGGCAAACGCACCAAGGACGACGACATCGCCCGCCGTGTGCGCGCAGCCGCCGAACAGCTCAACTATTCCGTCAACTATGCGGCAAGCGCACTGCGCAGCACCATCACCAACACCATCGGCCTAGTCATCCCCAGCGCCACCGAAACGTTCAGCGCGCAGCTGCTTGACGAAATCGAGCCGACCATCGACGTGGACTCGCAACAGCTGTTGCTCGGCATAGGCCCCAATCAAGCGGCACAGGGCGAACGCATCGCATCACTCGTCGCACGTCATGTGGACGGACTCATCGTAGTGCCCGCGGCCGGGGCCGATCTCACCGAAATCCTCGAACAATATGCCGGCACCCTGCCGATCGTACAGGTCGGAGGCCGGCAACGCTCCTTCCATACATCGATGGTCGGCATCGACGAAGACGCCGCCATGGAGATGACCATCGGGCATCTGGCCGATCAGGGCATCGAATCCGTGGCCTACATGGCCGGCAAGGAGATCTCCTTCGAATCGGCGGAATTGTTCGCCATGTTCCATACGCAGGTGCGCGCGCATCATCTGAAGACGCAGGCCGACTGGAACCGATTCGGCGAGCGCAGCGTGCAACGTGGTTTCGACTGCGCAATGCGCCTGTTCTCCGAGCCGCTGGTGCAGCCGGAGGCCGTGGTCTGCGCGGATGACACCATCGCGTTCGGCATGATGGTGGCGCTGCACGCTTTGGGACTCCGTGTACCGCAGGATGTGCTGATCGTCGGCTATAACGATTCGCCGATCGCTTCGACCACCATGCCGACGCTCACTTCGGTGCGTCCGCCGTTCCAGCAGATCGTATCGGAGGCGTTGCGTCTGATCGCGCTCGGTCCGGAGCATCCGGCGCATGTGTCGCTGCCGCCGCAGCTTATCGTCCGCGATTCCACCGTGGTCGCACGCTAGGGACGCCGACGATTCCCGTACCGGAACGTACGGAATGCACGGAACGTACGGATCAACCTTACGGAATCAGGGCGCAGAACAAGGCTTCGAACACCAACGTGGGATTGCCGTTGCCGTTGAGACGCCTGCGGGCCGTAGCGATATCCTCCAGTCGACGTACGGCCGCGGCGCGATCCAGACGCACCGACAGTTCGGCGATCGAGGAGCGGTTCTCGAGATTGATCAGGCCGACGGCATCCTCGGCGTTGTTCTGCAACACGGCGACATCACGGTAGATGCTCGCCACCGAGTTGAGTGCGCGGTCAAGCACGTCACGCGTGAGGCGCGTGGCCTGACGCTTGAGCTCGTCTTTTTTGGCGATGGCGTTGTAGGCGCCGCGCAATTTCGGAGGAATGCGGTCCTTCGGACCAAGTCCGTTGATTCTACGGAAGTCGGCTTCCGCGGCGGCGGCTTTGACCTCCACATCCGCCTCGGCCTGCGCTTTCGCATTGTCGATAAGATTGCCGGCCAGCAACACCGCATCGGATGCCTTCGCAAGATTGAGCACACCGACGATCAGCTCATCACGATCCGACATGATCCGCTCGTTGCAGGCGTACAGTCGGGCGATGCCGATATGCCCTTCGGCAAGGCGCGCCGCACGGGCCGCGATTTTCGGCTCGACCTGCGAAGTCTCCTCGAGGAATTTCGCCACGGCCTGGTTCGACGGCACGGCAAGATTCACGATACGGGTGCGCGAACGGATGGTCGGCAGCACATCTTGCGCGCTCGGGGCGCACAACAGCCAGATGGCATGTTCGCTCGGCTCCTCAATCTCCTTCAGCAACACATTCGTGGTGCGTTCGAGCATACGATCCACGTCTTCGATGATGATGATTCGCCACGGCGCGGTGCTCGGCATCTGCTCGGAGGTGGTGATCAGGTCGCGTACCTGATCGATGCCGATGGTCACCTTATTCGTGGCGAGTACGGTCACGTCGGGATGTGTGCCGGCAAGCACCTGCTGGGTGACTTTGGTCGGTTCGTCGCCAAGGCCATGGTCGGGGCTCTCCAACGCCGCCGCGAAGGCGCGCGCCACATTGGAACGGCCGGATCCGGGAGGCCCGCAGATCAGCCATGATTGCGCGATCGACTTCGGATCGCCACAGGAGATGGTCTTGAGCTGCTCCACCACCTGACGTTGCCCCACTATGGAATCCCATACGCTCATCGTGCGATTCCTTCCGTATTCTCGCCGGTGGAAACCGTCGACCGTAGGGTTGTCCGCAGGTGGTCGATCGCAGCGAAATCGTGTTCGATCCGCTGCCAGACCTCTTCGATGGATTGGCTGGCATCGATTACGCGGAACCGTTCCGGTTCGTCCCTGGCGAGCTCAAGGAAGGCGTTGCGCGTACGATTCTGGAAATCGTCGCCGACGGATTCCATACGATCCTCGCTGTGCCGCAGTCGTGCATGCGAGGCGGCCGGATCCATGTCCAGCAGATATGTGCGTTCCGGCAGTAACCCATTGGTGGCCCACAGGCTGAGATCCCGGATTTCCTTAAGCGTCAGTTCACGCCCGCCCGCCTGATAGGCCAACGACGAATCGAGGTAACGGTCGGTGATCACCACCGCGCCGCGTTCAAGCGCCGGACGAATCACCTCGGCCACATGCTGCGCCCGGTCCGCCGCGAACAACAATGCTTCGGTACGGGGAGCGATGTCGGCAGGCTCCGGCTGCCGTCCCCCATCCGCCTTGTTCGCGGGAACCCCCGCATCGGCAGCGGCGACTCCATGCAGCAACATGCCACGAATGGCCACACCGAGCGCGGTGCCGCCCGGTTCGCGCGTAACCACGCATTCACGCCCCTGCGCTTCGATATGCGCACGCAATCGCTCGACCTGCGTGGTCTTGCCTACGCCGTCGACGCCTTCGAAAGAAATGAACATGCCCTGCATATCCATCACTGTACCGTGACTCCCCACCGGTCCGCTCCGGTCCTGGCCCCTGCACAAATCGACAGGAATCAACGGGCGGGGACCACCTCGGGGCGGGAATATCCCTCATTGGCGGTGAGCCAGTCGATATCGGCCTTGACCGTGGCGGCCGTAGACCCGATCTCCTTCGCAATACGCGTATTCGCCCAGCCCTGATCGGCCAGTTCGCGCACCTTGGCACGGCGATCGGCACGCGCCTTTTCGATTGCGTTCGGCTTACCGGCCTTTGTGCTCTTGGCAGTCGTCTTCTTGGCGGAGGCCTTACGCCCACGGCCACGTTTCGATGGCCCCTGCGCACGCTTTTCGGCCAACAGCCTGAACGCTTCGGCCGGCTCTATCGATTCGGCCGCATACTGCTTCGGCAGCGTACGGTTCGTTTCGCCATCGGTGATATACGCGCCGTAGAAACCTTCCTTGATGGTCACACGCTTCTGAGTCTCCGGATCGACGCCCAGATCACGCAGTGGCGGCTTGGCGGCTCCACGGCCGCGACCACGACCGTACTTCGGCTGCGAGAACAGCTCCTTGGCCTTATCGAGGTCAACCGTGAAAATCTCATCCTCCGAAGCGAGCGAACGCGTGTCGGATTTGCCGTCGACGCCGGTCTTGGTCAGGTACGGGCCGTAGCGGCCGTTGTTCGCCATCACCGTGACCTGCTGCAGTTCGCCTGTTTCGGCATTCGCCTCCTCGTACGTGCCGACCTCGCGAGGCAGGCTCAGCAGCTTCAGCGCATCTTCCAACGTCAACGATTCAGGGCTCATCGTCTTGAACAGCGATGCCATCTTCGGGCGATCCGCCGTGGCCTTCTTGGAGCCACGCTGCGGCTTGGCCTGCGCAGCGGCGACATCTCCGGCAGCTTCCGACTGTGGCACAATCAGCGCAACATACGGTCCGAAACGGCCGTTGCGCACTTCCACGGTCCCGCCGGAAACCGGATCCTTGCCGAGTTCACGCGGACCGCCGGAATGATGTTCGATCAGATCATGGCCGACTTCCACCGTCAGCTCATCCGGAGCAAGGGTATCCGGCAACGACGCACGCTTCGGATTGCCTTCGCCATCCAAATCGTTCACATCTTCCAAATACGGGCCGTAACGACCGACACGCACATGCAGACCGTCGCCGATCTCAATCGTATTGATGGCGCGAGCGTCGATTTCGCCAAGCTGCGCGACCTGCTGCTGCAGACCGGCATGCGCCTCATCCTGAGACTGCGCCGTGCCTTCTCCGGAACCGAAGTAGAAGCTGGTCAGCCAATCCTTGCCGGTTTCCATGCCGTGGGCAATCTGGTCCAGACCATTCTCCATATCGGCGGTGAACTGGTAGTCCACATACTTCGGAAACTTCGTCTCCAGCAACTTGACCACGGAGAAAGCCAGCCAGGACGGAATCAGCGCACGACCGCGCTCATACACGTATCCGCGATCGATGATGGTGGAGATGATGCTCGCATATGTGGACGGGCGACCAATCTCCTTGGCTTCAAGCGTCTTGACGAGCGAGGCTTCGGTGTATCGCGCCGGAGGCTGGGTTTCATGCCCGTCGGCGGCGACTTCCGTCGCGGCAAGCTCGTCGCCCGGCTTCATCGGCGGCAGGGAAGCGTTATCATCGTTCGCTTTGACGGACTGTTCGGCGGTTTTGTCGGTGGCCTTGTCGGAGGAGGCGTGACGTCCCTCCCCTGTGGCCTTCATAAAGCCCGGGAACTCGATGACCGTACCGGAAGCCTGGAACACGGCCTCACCTTGGTCTCCAGCCGATGCGGACAAACGCACGGTGGCGGTGGAACCGGTGGCATCGGCCATCTGCGAGGCAAGCGTACGTTGCCAAATCAACGCATACAGACGGGCCTGATCGGCAGGCACCTTCTTGGCGACTTCGCCCGGATCACGGAACTGTGCGCCGGCCGGACGAATACATTCGTGGGCCTCCTGCGCACCGGCGGTCTTGGTGGCATACTGCTTCGGCGCATCTGACAGGAACGTGTCGCCGAAATGCGACTTCACCGCCGAACGGGCGGCCGCGATGGCCTCCTGCGACAGCGTCACCGAATCGGTACGCATATACGTGATATAGCCGTTCTCATACAATCCCTGCGCCGCACGCATGGTCTGACGCGAGCTCATCGACAGGCGATTGCCTGCGGTCTGCTGCAACGTCGACGTGGTGAAAGGCGGAAGCGGACGGCGACGGTACGGCTTCGATTCCATCGACGTGACGGTGAACGTCGCGAATTCCAGCGATCGCGCAAGCGCACGGGCCTGCGTCTCGTCAAGCTGAACGACATTATCCTTGGCACCAGTCGCGGTCAGCAGGCCATCCTCACCGAAATCCTTGGAACCGGCCAAACGACGGCCGTCAAGCGACACCATGCGCGAATCGAAGGCCACATTGTCACCTTCGGCGCCCATCGCCTCCAACGTGGCGGTCACGTCCCAATACGGGGCACGCACGAACGCCATGCGCTCACGCTCACGCTCGACGATCAGACGGGTGGCGACGGACTGCACGCGGCCTGCGGAAAGGCCCGGCCCCACCTTGCGCCACAGCACCGGAGACAGCTCGTAGCCGTACAAGCGGTCCAGGATACGGCGAGTCTCCTGCGCGTCGACCATGGCGCCGTCCACATCGCGGGTGTTATTCAGCGATGCCTTGATCGCCTCCGGCGTGATCTCGTGGAACACCATGCGCTTGATCGGCACCTTCGGCTTGAGCGTCTGCACCAGATGCCATGCGATGGCTTCCCCTTCGCGATCCTCATCGGTTGCGAGATAGAGGGTATCGGCCTTTTTCAGTGCGCTTTTCAGTTCGGAGACGGTCTTCTTCTTATCACCGTCCACGATGTAGTACGGCTTGAAGCCGTCTTCCACATCGACGCCGAACTTGCCGAACTTGGCCTTGTCGGCGGACGGCACCTGGCTGGGCTGCGCAAGGTCGCGAATGTGGCCCACCGATGCCATGACCGTATAGTCGGAGCCGAGATATCCTCCGATTTTCCTGGCCTTGGTGGGAGACTCCACAATAACGAGCTTGCTGCCGGTAGCCATTGCCACTCCTTATTACTAGCGTTTGCAACGCAATAATACGCACGAACTATAGAGGATTGGCAAACTCCCGTGTGCCGTAGGAGCGGCAGGCACCTCGCCCTTACTGCTTCGGTGGGGCCGGCGGAGCACCGACCAGACCGAGCTTCGTCAGCGGCGATGCGGTCAGTTGGCGCATGACCAGCACCAGCCCGAACACCAATGCGCAGACCGATGCCGTAAGAATCGCAGTGGAGGCGCATGCACCGGCATTCGTCCATTCCGCACTGAGATCAAGTCCCGGCTGGATCTGCCAAATGATGTAGGCGCCGTACAGGGTTCCCAGCGTTCCGAACGTCAGCATCACGCTGCCGACGATCTGCACCGACGGCGAGGATGCGCGTTTGCCGGGCTCATCCATGCCGTTGGAGAAACTCACGGCGAGCATCAGCAGCGCAAGACCGCCGACGATCAGCAATGCCATGATCACATCGATCGGCCGATGCCATTGGGCGGCGATCACCGACAGTCCGACGAGCACGGCGTAAAGCCAGCCGATTGCCGCCGCCAGCGCCCGCAGGACGCGCGGCACCGCACATACCAGCATCACACCGGCCGCGGCGGCAAGGATGGTATGGCCGGAAGGTGCGGAATTGGCGGGATTCGAATCAAGATTAATCAGATAGGGTCGCGGAAGCACGCTTTTAAGCACCTTCGCCGCCGTAAAGCACAGTCCGCCGAAAACGGCCAACTGCATAATCAACAGCCATCGCTTACGCACGATCAGCACAATCAATGCGATGATCGCCATGGCGACGCTGACCCCTTGCACCAGCAGTGAAATCGCGAAGATATGTGCCACCGGACCAAGCCATGCCGGCAGCACATGGGGGAATTTCGACCAGACCATGTCCTCATAGCTCTGGCCGCTCAACGTGTATACGCCCAGCCACCACACACCGACGGAAGCGGCCAGCAATATCAGTCCGAATGCCACGCACTGCACGATGCTGGAGATACGGGGATGGCGGGTCAACGGGTCGGCTTTGGCGAGCCCCCTACGCACTTCATCCGCCGACAGCACGTCGGCGACCGGGTCAGTGGAAGTGTTCGATCCCGTGGATCCCAACGCTTCGGAAGAGGCGTTCTGCTGCAGCATATTCGCGGACTTCTGCGGATCTCGGATGATGGGCTTGAATTCGTCGGTCATACTCATCGAGAATACGCCACCCATGTCATTTCGAAGCGGAACGTACGTAGCCGGACATATCGGGCCACATATACGAAAAACCTCCACGTACCCGGAAGAGGCCACTTACCCTTGCTGCATTCCTGCCCTGGGGGAGTTGGGTGACATACCGCCACGCGGAGGCAAGGACTAGTATACACCATGCCCGGACCAGAGGCCATACATGCGAATTTTCCGTTGACGTAGTGCGCTGGAATACGCGTAGAGCATAGGCATGGGTACTATGGGCATGGAATCGCACACGTGTGATGTGTGTTTGCAAACCATTTGGAGGATTGTTCTTATGACTGAGAAGGTGCAGTATCCGGATCTGGTGGTCGTGGGCGCGGGCCTGTTCGGCCTGACCGTGGCCCAGCAGGCCGTCGAGCATCTCGGCGTGAGGGTGGAGATCATCGACGTGCGCGACCATATCGGCGGCAACGCGTACAGCTACATGGACGAGGAGACCGGCGCGGAGATCCACAAGTACGGCGCCCACCTGTTCCACACGTCCAACAGGCGCGTGTGGGATTATGTGAACAGGTTCACCTCCTTCACCGACTACGTGCACCGCGTGTACGCGACCCACGACGGCGAGGTGTACCCGCTGCCGATCAATCTGGGGACCGTCAACCAGTTCTTCCGCGCGCACTACACGCCGGCCGAGGCCAAGGCCCTGATCGCCGAACAGGCCGGCGAATTGGCCGGTACCGACCCGCAGAACCTCAACGACAAGGGCATTTCGCTGATCGGCCGCCCGCTGTATGAGGCGTTCATCAAGAACTACACGGGCAAGCAGTGGCAGACCGATCCGAAGGACCTGCCCGCGGGCATCATCAACCGTCTGCCGGTGCGTTTCAACTATGACAACCGGTATTTCATGGACACGTGGGAGGGTCTGCCGGTCGACGGGTACACCGCGTGGATGGAGCGTATGATCGACGATCCGCGCATCCATGTGACCTTGGAGACGGACTTCTTCGACGAATCCCAGCCGTACAACAAGGCCGCCCTGGCCGCCGCCGGCGTGCCGGTGGTGTACACGGGTCCGGTCGACCGCTATTTCGACTATTCGCTCGGCGAGCTCAAGTGGCGCACGGTGGACTTCAAGGAGGTCCGCTACGACGAGGGCGACCATTTCGGCTGCCCGGTGATGAACTTCTCGGATGCGGACGTGCCGTACACGCGTGCGATCGAGTTCAAGAACTTCAATCCGGAGCGTGCCGACCGGCAGAATCCGGACAGGACCGTGGTGTGGGAGGAGTACTCCCGTTTCGCCGAGCGTGGCGACGAGCCGTACTATCCGATCAACACGGAATCCGACAAGGCGCTGTATGCGCGCTATGAGGAGCTCGCGAAGGCCGAGCCGAGGACCGTGTTCGGCGGCCGTCTGGGTACGTACAAGTATTACGACATGCACAATGTGATCGACACGGCCCTGACCGCCTACGAACAGCAGGTCGAACCCCTCCTCAAGAAGTAGTCCGTCCTTCCTCAGACTGCCGACGCTGAGCCCCCGCTCACCGTCGGCAGTTTGGGTATTTCCCCAAACCGCCGACGCTCAGCCGCCGTCAGTGTCGGTAGTCTGAGGAACGAACCAATCTATCGATGCTTACAACGCCTCACCGTCGGCAGATTGGGTATTTCCCCAAACCGCCGACGCTCAGCCGCCGTCAGTGTCGGTAGATTGAGTAGCTGTC
>ERZ772855.32-NODE-32-length-161478-cov-5.849507_pt1 | contig 161478 bp, 146 predicted proteins | sample MGYA00511900_ERZ772855 | MGnify/ENA primary metagenome ERZ772855 (study PRJEB29015, sample SAMEA2737701) | human gut metagenome | biome: human gut; feature: human-associated habitat; material: faeces | place: China | collected 2012 ... | reverse complement strand
CTACGTTCCACTCCGGTCCGCGCAGATCAGAGGTTCCCCGAACCTCTTGCGCCGCTCTCGCTAAACAAACGCGTAAGGGTATCGGCATGCAAAATACGCATGCCTGATACCCACGTGTTTGTACCCACTCTCCACAAATCTTTTCTTGATGATTTACTGGAATCCAAAAAACTAACACCCACTTGAAATTCCCGTGTTTCTTGATAGGTTACTGGAATTCTGAAGGAAATCAGCACAACCCCCTTGATACAAGGTAATCCCTCAAATTGTGATAAGGGACATATGCAACCTTATTCTTCAAAAAAATCAAAAAGAGTTGCATGAATTTTAAGAAGTCGCAGCCGAAAACAACTTAAACGCATCAAATTAACGGAAAACGTTGTATTTATCATGTGATTTGTCCGAATAAAGCTGGATAATAAGGTGAAAATACAACCTTTTAGGCAAAATCAAGCAAAAAGAGTTGTTCCAATAACTTATCACTCTCCAATTACCAAAAACCTAGTTTGCATTATTTCACAATTAAACTTATTTTCGTGGAACTTTCACGTTACAAGAAAAGTTTTGGGTGGAATGCGTATAAACGCACGGGTATCCGGCATGCGTAGTTTGCATGCCGATACCCCTGTGCGTTTATGAGCGGGAGCGGCGCATGACACACAAACTTTTCTCGTAACGTGTATAACTCCCCCAAAAATAATTTTTTACTGAATCACTTTTGCCCGGCAGCCATGTTGCTCGCAGGTTGTGTCCGCTATTAAGCCCTGACAGTCGACAAAAGATTTGTGCTCGTTTGCGTCTTTATAAATAACCGAATAATGGGAACCGACACTTGGGTTACTGCTGGCTGAACCAACGGCAAGCCATACGCCCTCTCCATCGGCAACTGTTTTGGTCGATGAGTCATAAAGATATGGCAGCTTCAAATCTTCCGTTGCCGCTCTCTGCACAACTGTCACACCGATACATGTGGTTATTCCGCCCTGTAAATCCATCACACGGTTTAATGTCGGCATCGGGAACAAATAGTAAAACAATCCAATGCCATCAACGGAAAAGTCATTATAGAACGTAGGGTTAATATCCTTTTTGGTGCAGCCGGCTCCCGGATAGTGCGTTGTATTGTTAATGTAATTGGCAAGTGCGTATAGTTTTTGCAGATTCGTCATGTCATCCACATACGCTTTCACTTTGCACACGCGCACACCATTTCCTGCCGTGATAATAATTTTTCTCGAAGACAAAGCAATCTGGTCGAACGACGTTTCCAAAGTTTCCGTATTATTTTCAACCAGCGCATTTACTGTCGCCGTTTTGTCTGTCGTTTCATCACTGTAAGTAATCACATCCAGTCCGCTCACCGGATTCTTGTCGTTGCAGATGTGTAACGTTCCGATTTTGTACTCCATCGCAATATAATTCCGGCTTGCCGCGATGGACACTTTCACATCTACAACACCTGCTTTTTTCGGAATTAACTGTCCCTTGTCATTCTAGCACGGGTTCACATGAACCATAATATGTTTTACTTTCGAAAACTCTGTTTCCACCGAGTCATGCACGGATTCTGCAATCGCATGCGCCTCCCACAAAGTCAGCTTGCCATCCACACGAATTTCAATATCAACATATATTTTATTGCCAAATGTCCGCGTCCTAAGCAAATCCACACCTCGAACACCTTCATTTTTCATAACACACTCATACATTTCGTGTTCCGTCTCGTCGTCACACGCTTTATCTACCATTTTATTTATCGCATCCTTGAAAATGTCAATTGCCGCTTTTTCGATAAAAATACAGATAACAAGGCTCGCAATTGCATCCAAAATCGGATAACCCATTCTGGCTCCTGCAATACCAACAAGTGCGCCAATCGACGACAGCGCATCCGAGCGGTGGTGCCATGCATCCGCCATAAGTGCCCCAGAATCAATCTTTTTTGCCCCTGCTCTTGTGTACCAGAACATCGCCTCTTTTACGGCAATCGAAACAACCGCCGCAACAAGGGCAAGTATACCGGGAACTGCAAGTGCAGAATCATCCTGTACCGTGATTTTTTCTACCGCTGACCAGCCGATAAAAAGACCGGTAGCTGCAAGAATCGTTGCCAAGAGAATCGCCGCCACGCACTCCATGCGTTCATGTCCATATGGGTGCTCTTTGTCCGACTCTTTTCCTGATAGCCGAATTCCAATAATCACAACAATTGTACTAAACACATCCGATGCGGAATGAATCGCATCACTAATCATTGCACCCGAATTCGCCACAATTCCTGCCAACGCCTTAAACAGTGACAGTAAAATATTACCCACAATACTAACCATCGATATTTTCATTGCTGTTTTCTGTTCCATTTCAAATCCCCCTACATAGAGAGCGTTTTCCACAACACCGCTCCATTTTTACCAATCTCAACTTTTACTTTTCCATTTTCAACACGGCACATTCTCGCTGCCATGTCAAATCCTTCCTCGCAGGTATACATCATGCACGCCATCCGGCTGCCATTCGCCACACCAAGACGCCATACATCTACTTCCACTTCGCGTTCTTCGCCTTCCACCTGAACAAAAACAAAAGCTTGTTCCTTTTCACTGAATCTTCCGTATCCAATGAGATTATTCTCTGCATGAAGATACAACAAACTTCCGGTGGAAAACACTTCGTAATCTTTATGAATTCGAATCATCTCCTTGTGAAAACGAATCAACTCATGATCTTCTTTGCCCCACGGATAAGAACGTCTGTTATCCGGGTCTGTCCAGCCACACACACCAGCCTCATCACCGTAGTAAATCGTCGGAGCACCGACCCATGTCATCTGCATCAGTACCGCCTGGCGCATAACCGCCGGATTTACGCCGTAGTTCGCCGCCTGAGGACCGGCAAACGCGGTTCTTCCAACTACATGATTCGTACGGGTTAAAAAGCGGGAATGGTCGTGATTCGACAGCTCATTCATCGCTACCAAAGCACTTGGCGTCGTAAATCTTGCCCCATAATCAGTCATCGAACCAAAGAAAGCAGACGCATTTCCACGCAAATCATTGCGACGCGCATCGCTGTGTTTCTCCATACCGGTCAAAAACCAACTGATTGGCTCCATAAAAGCATCGTAGTTCATCACCGTATCCCATTGGGTTCCATCTAACCATGCAGAAGGGTCTCCATAATGCTCCGCGAGAATAATTGCCTCCGGATTTTCTCTCTTGACCGCCTCACGGAATCCTTTCCAGAATTTGTGATTGTACTCCGGTGTGTGTCCCAAATCAGCCGCCACATCCAGACGCCATCCATCAATGCAATACGGTGAAGCCACCCATTTTCTCGCAACTCCGTGAATGTATTGTTCTAAGCGCTCCGATCCCTCATAATTTAGTTTTGGCAGAGTGTCGTTGCCCCACCACGAATCGTAATGCGTATTGTCCGGCCAGCTTCCATCCGGGTAAAAATAGAAGAAGTCGTGATAGGGACTGTCTTCCTGCAGAAAAGCACCTTTTTCATAAGACTCATCTTTATCGTAAATCTTCTCGCGGTCAAGCCACTTGTTAAAGGATCCGCAGTGGTTAAATACACCATCCAGAATCACTTTCATGCCACGACGGTGTACTTCTTCGACAAATTTTGCAAAGAATGCATTACTCGCCTCTAAATTTTTCATATTAACAACGCGCTTAATGTATTTTGTAGCATGTGCATTTTCCTTGTCGTCTGCCGCCAGCACGTCACCGCCATCCTCGACAATTACGCCGTAATGGGGATCAATATAATCATAGTCCTGCGTATCATATTTATGATTTGAAGGCGATACAAAAATCGGATTCAAATACAAAACTTCCACGCCAAGATCCTGCAAATAGTCCAGTTTATCCATGACACCCTGCAAATCGCCGCCATAAAACTCACGCACGCCCATCGATGCCGGCATTTTATTCCAGTCACGCACCTGCGTCACATGCTCATCAATATATGTATATTCATCGTCAACAACATCATTTGTCTTATCCCCATTATAAAAACGATCCACAAAAATCTGGTACATCACGGCACCTTTTGCCCAGTCCGGTGTATGAAATCCCGGAATCAGACAGAAATTGAAATATGGATTGACATCTGAAACCACTCCTTGACGGTTGCAAATCAACGTCTCTTTCGCCGTTTCTACCCTAAAGTAATAACTTATCGGATGATCTTCCAATAGAAATGATACGGCATAAATATCAAAATACTCCGTTGACTTTTCTAAATGCATAATATAAGGCACTTCATCCACCATTGCCTTCACATATTCTGCCTCATCTTTCCCAACGCGGCACCGAATCGTAACGTTCTCATACACACGCGGTTCACATGGCGAAACAAAATCAGCCGTACCATCACTAAATATTGCTTTCTTATTAAGGGTTCCGTCAGCCATTGCTTTGTCCTCCGAACATAATTATTTCTATTTGTAAAAATTCACGGCTAAAAAGCCGTGAATCCTTGTTTTAGATAAGTCAAAAGGACAGCTTACGATGCTGTCCTTTTGGGAGAAGGTATTTTTGTTACTTATGGGGTGTAGCAAAAACTATATAATGTATTGGGGTTTACGCGTATTACTATAACACGTTACCAAAAAACAGTGTGCACAAAGTTTACATTTTTTCCACCATTCTTTTGTTAGTTTTGCCCAATACTTTTCTCCCATTTGCACATTTGCACAAAGAATCTTTACATTTCTTCGATTGTCTCGTCATTCTGCTCAAAGAGAGCTTCAAACTCCTGCTGCCCGATTCTCTCTTTTTCAATCAGAAGCTCTGCCAATTTATCCAAAACCTTGCGGTTTTCTTTCAAAATCTTAGTAGCCTTCTCACGGCAGCTCTCGATAATTCGTTTTACTTCCTGGTCAATCACAGCAGCGGTTCCTTCACTGAAGTTCTTTGCGTGCCCAATCTCACGGCCGATAAAGACTTCATCATCTGACGTGCTGTAGTTAATCATACCAAGTTCATCCGAGAAACCATACTTTGTAACCATATCGCGAGCGCGCTCCGTTGCCTGACGGATATCCTGCACAGCCCCCGTTGTCACATCATCAAAGACAAGACTTTCTGCGATACGCCCGCCAAGACATACAACAATATCCTGCAACATCTTACCTTTGGTCAGATACATCTCATCTTTTTCCGGCAATGGCATCGTATAACCACCGGCACCCTGTCCGGTCGGAATTACAGAAACCGTATAAACCGGTCCGACATCCGGCAAAACATGGAACAAAATTGCGTGTCCGGCTTCGTGATATGCCGTAACCCGTTTATCCTTTTCAGAAATAATACGGCTCTTTTTCTCTGCACCAATTCCCACTTTGATAAAGGACTTGCGAATATCTTCGTCCATCAAATACGGGCGGTTTTCTCTTGCGGCACAAATGGCAGCCTCGTTCAAAAGATTTTCCAAATCCGCACCGGCAAATCCTGCCGTTGTACGTGCAATTTCTTCCAAATTTACATCATCCGATAACGGTTTATTTTTCGCATGGACTTTCAAAATTTCCTCACGGCCTCTCACATCCGGAAGACCCACGTGGATTCTTCGGTCAAAACGTCCCGGCCTGAGAATTGCCGGATCTAGAATATCTACACGGTTGGTTGCCGCCATCACGATAATTCCCTCATTGATTCCAAAGCCGTCCATTTCAACAAGCATCTGATTTAACGTCTGCTCACGCTCATCATGTCCGCCGCCAAGACCACTTCCTCGTCTTCTTGCCACGGCATCAATCTCATCAATAAAAACAATACACGGTGCATTTTTCTTTGCTTCCGCAAACAAGTCACGGACACGGGAAGCACCGACACCGACAAACATTTCCACAAAATCAGAACCGGAAATACTAAAGAACGGAACACCCGCTTCACCGGCAACTGCTTTGGCAAGCAATGTCTTACCGGTTCCCGGAGGGCCCACCATAATCACACCTTTCGGGATTCTGGCGCCTAAATTCGTATACTTCTGCGGTGCCTCTAAAAAGTCTACAATTTCTTCTAACTGTTCTTTTTCCTCGACCAGACCGGCAACATCCGCAAATGTCTTTGATTTTTCATCCGGTGCGGTCATTCTCGCACGGCTCTTTCCAAAATTCATCATTTTGGCATTTCCGCCGCCTCCGCCCTGCGCCTGGCTCGTCATCATTGTAAACAAAACAAAAATCAGGACGAATCCTATTGCATATGGCAAAATCTCCAAATACCACGGTGTTGTCTCAACGTCCGAGACAACTACATTTGTAAAATGTGCATCGTCTAATTTTTCAATAACTACATTCACATCCGGTGCATAGAAAGAATGTTTTTTACTGTCTTTCATTGTCACACGGATTTCACCGGTCGGAACCTGCTCATTTTGTCCCACCACAACGGACTGTATTTTATGATTCGACAAATCGTCCTTAAACTGTGTATAAGTATAATTCTCCTCTGTCCATCCGGACATAAAATCGCTCGAAATCATGGCAATCAAAATTATTGCCGCCATCGCGACAAAAAAGCCATAACCTTTCCATTTTCTCATCGGATTAATCCTCCTTTATTTTCAGCTCTCCGATATAAGGCAAATTGCGGTATTTCTGGGCATAATCAAGTCCAAATCCAACCACAAATAAATCATCAATTTCAAAACCGGTATACGCCACATCCACTTCTGATACGCGGCATGCCGGTTTATCTAAAAGCGTACAAATGCGCAAACTTTTCGGTCCACGTTTTTCTAACATATGGGCAAGATACGAAAGTGTGCGTCCGCTGTCCACAATATCTTCAACAATCAGCACTTCGCGGTTTTCCAAACTCATAACCAAATCCTGACTAATCGTAATACTTCCGCTGCTGGTCATACCATTTCCATAACTTGATACACTCATAAAATCAATCGTAACCGGCACTGTAATATATTTTGCCAGTTCGCAGGTAAAAAATACACTTCCTTTCAAAATGCAAATCAAATGAAGTGTTTTTCCTTCGTAATCACGGTTAATCTGCTCAGCAAGTTCCTTCACTCTTGCTACAATTTCATCTTCTTTAATCAAGACGTTGATTTCTTCTTTCATGACGTATCCTTTCTTTGGTCACAACCAAAACATATTTTGTATTTTGATTTATTTTGCAGGCTGCGCTGATTCGATTTGGAACCGCCCAAATCACGTGGGAGCCATCCGCCAGTACAAGCTGCCTGTCCCGACGCTCTTTCGCAATCTTTTCGTCCATATAGTAGCGGGATAATTTCTTTTTATGCCCCTTGTCATCAAGCACAAAAAAATCTCCCGGTCTCGGATTGCGAATCGTCAGTTTACTATTTATCTTATCATAATCAAACCATTTCGTATAGTCTTTTTGTGGAATTTCTGAATCCAGTTTTTCACGTGCCACCACCTCAAAACGAAAGCGGTAATACACACCATCCATTTCCACTATATTCCCGGATGCCATGTCGCATTCCACACAAACGTTTTCCTGCTTTTTTGGCTTATTTTTCGTAAGCCTGAAATGCTCATAATCACAGACGACAAAATAGCCGCCTGGCAAAGAAAACGTGCCGTTTCCTTTCTCCGCAATTTTTTCATATAATGCCTCATAATGCGCTCTCGTGACATCTTTTACGCCAGAGATTCCCTGCTCTAAAAAGAGCGACAAAATCTCCTTTTGCAAAACCTCCGGAAGTCCCCGGCACACATCCCGCCTTAACAGAACTTCTTTTCCCTCATGGAAAATTACATGTTCTGCCTCGCACTCTGCCTGCTCGCGGATATACTTACGCCACTTGCCAATGTCATCCGCCGCATCCGCAATATGCCTTACCGCACCCGGATTTAAGTTCTCTTTTAACAGTGGCAGTAACGCCTTCCGAATCCAGTTTCTCTGATACGCTGTATCCTGATTCGTAATATCCTCCCGCCACGGTATCTTTTTCTCCTCCAAAAACGCAAGAATGTCTCCCTTTTCGGCAAACAGAAGCGGACGTATAATAAAATCTCTTTTCGGTAACATCGCCGCCAAGCCTCTGGCAGAACTCCCACGTATCAGCCGAAACAAAAATGTCTCTGCCTGATCCTCTTTGTGGTGCGCCACTGCAATACAGTCCGCATTTTTTTCCCTGCGCAATTTTTCAAACTGCTCATAGCGGCATGCACGTCCAGCCTCCTCCTCACTCATCCCCCACTTTTTTGCATACGCCGGTACATCTTCGAAAACTTCAAAATACGGAAGTTCCCACTTGTCTGAAAGCTCTCTCACAAATTGTGCGTCCCGGTCGGCATCGTCTCCCCGGATGCCATGTTTGACATGCAGAACGAATAGAGACAAATTCATTTCTTTGCGTAAACTATTTAATAAATACAAAAGGCATACCGAATCAGCGCCACCCGACACCCCCACAATAATCTTGTCGCCCAGTGAAAACAAGTGGTGCGTTTCGCTATATTGAATCATTTCTTCTCTCACAGCTTCATCCTCCGCATTTATTGTAACGGTTTTCCTTTTTTTCGTCAAACTTTATTCCAGATTCCAGCCACCAAAACGCTCATGTCGTCAGACGCCTCTTTTGTACTGTGCGCCAGTGTGTTCATCAAAATCTGGTTTGCCATGTCATTCGCATTTTTGCAGTACAGTCTGTCAATGAGTGTCGCCATCTCCTCCTGACTGTCGCTCTCTATATTTCTCTCATAAAAACTGTCAAGCACACCGTCCGAAACCATAATAACCATATCGCCTTCCTGCAATTGTACGATGGCGACATCCGGCTCCGCCTGCAAATCCACGCCGACCGGAAGCGCACTGGAAGCAATCATTTCTACTCCGTCTTCCCGCTTTACAAAAGTAGTTGCCGCTCCATTTTTCATAATTTCACAAATGCCGGTATGAAGGTTAATCGCCGCCATATCAAGTGTTGCAAATGATTTTCCCTCATAATTTGCAACAAACAGCGTATTCAAAAGCCTGAGTGCCGATTTTTTTTCAAACCCCGCCTCCATCAGATATTCCAGTGCCTCAATCAGATTGCTGCTGTCGCGGTCCGCCATTTCACCACTCCCCATGCCGTCCGTTAAAACCATGAGAAGCTCACCGGTTCCCGAAAGTTCCAAAAACGAATAATTGTCACCAGACACACTCTCACCGCTTTTGGCAACTCTGGCAAGCCCCGTAAGTGCCTTATACACCGTGTCCTGTCTGAAAAACATCGTATCCGTTGTGGAAGAAAGCACATTTCTTGTCTCTCTTGCCGGACACATCATAATGCCTGTCGCACGGTACAGCGCCTGAGCAACATCGGTCTTTGTCAAACAATGATTGCCATGGCAGGCACCGGTAAACATTACTTCCAGATATCCGCCCCTTTTTTTCACCGATAAACGTGCTACCTTGATACCCTCTTTTTTTAATTCTTCTAAAATTCTTCGTTTTCGCTCTTTAGGAAGTTCCTCTGTCTCGCCCAAATTGATGGTAAACGATTTTAACGCCACTGCAATTTCTTTCATCTGCTCTGCCATCACGCGGCGGTTTTCTGACATCCGGTTATGCCAGCCAAGTCTCACATTTTCCCCGGCAATCCTCTCCTCGACCTGATGCACATACTCATCTAGATGCATACAGCGTCTTTGAAAATCCGGACTAATCTGTGACAGCGTTACACTTCCGTCCTGCCCCACCTGCCACAAAATCTGTCGCAGACTTTCATTGGTCTCCTCATAATGGCGGTTCCAGCAATATTTACAATTGATACATTCGTTGCACGTATCACGAGATAACTGTGCAAAAATATCCTCTAGCCGTTCTTCCGACAACCCTTTTTCTTCCATCTCATTTTCAAAACTCTTGGACAGCCGGCGAAAGGCATCTGAAAAGTCTTCCAGCTGATGGTTGGCAAGTGCGCGTACATCCTCTCTGGCAAAAGAATCCTCTTCCCGTTCGGGTATGTCTTCTTCCACGCAGTGAATGACCCGCCTTGGAATGGCAAAGAACAAAATAACCGCCGACAGCATTGCCCGCAGTTCAATAATGCCATACAAGTCCTTTAATGAATACACAGCAAGCAGCACACCGACAAGAAGATACAGCCCGCCACTTACAAAACGTCCCATTTTACGCAGCGTCCCCGCGCACACACCGAGCAGACAGCATATGCCGACAACCACCATATTTTCCCCGGTAAGTGCCAGTAAAATTCCTCCCGCCGCCCCGGCAATGGCGCCGGTCGACGCCCCATACCGGTATCCCATAAACAAAATCATGAAATACGAAAGTGTTCCGGAAATGGAAAAAATCATATCCGCCTGCCTCGGCAGCCCATACAGTGCTGTCACCGCAAGGATAAGAATGCTAATCAATTCCTCATTGTTAAATAATTGATTCCACTCTTCATACAAAATAAAATGCACACCCCATTGATACACATTGGCAAGCGCAAATACCATGACACTCTCAAGGATACTGAGCCAGAATACTTCCCATGTATTTACGGCAAGAATACTGTTCAAAATACCTGCCGCCATATTTAAACCGCCTGTAAGAAGTGCTAAATACACCGCCTGTCCGGTATGGCTTGTCCACTTTTCCTGTATTTTTTCGAGTGACAGAACAAGCAGAAAGAGCGTGAGATACTTAATAAGCGAAAGTCCTTCTGTGCTGCTAAACATGCCTGCCAAAACAAAAAGAGCCAAAAGTTTCCTGCCTTTTCGCTCCGCTGCCACCGCAGCAAACAATGCCACACCAAAAGGATTAATTCCATACAGCCACACGCGCCCGGTCAAAAATCCTGCCACTAACAACAACAAATATCGCTTGTCAAAACATATTTTTTGTTTCTTGTCTTTCAAAATCCGTGCCCCCTTGTCTTTCTCTAAACACTCTCAGTATAAAGAGAGCATACAGAGAAAAATGTCAAAATCGGAAGGGCATTTTCAAGAAATTTTCGACAAAAAAAGACCACTGCCTAAGCAATGGTCTTCGTTCTTATTCTGCCTTAAACACAATTTCATTATCATATACCAGTCCAAATTTTTCACGCGCTACATCTTCCACATACTGGTCTGTTTTACGATACTCTTTTTGTTCTTTAATCTGTTCCTGTTCTTTTTTCAAACTCTTTTTCTTATCTTTTAAGTTCTGCTGCTCTGTCGCAAGTTTCTGACAGTTTGCACGCAGTGAATAACCATGAACCGCTAATGTGCCAACAAACAAGGCTGCCACCAGCATAACCAGATAAATCCCGGTGCGGTTTCTTCTTTTTCTTCTTCTCACGGCTCCATCCCCTCGACATTATTCTACAATTGTATTTTCTATACTTGTAGTACCAATAAACCCATTATAGACGCTGACTTTCACGATTTCAAGTGTTTTTTCTGTATTCCTTTTATTTTTTTTAAAATCCAAACATACGGTCGAAAAATAAGCCTAAAAAATTCATAAATCACTCTTTGTACATGCGTTTTTACCAAAGTTCGATATAAAAAAACACCCAAAGTCAAAGCAATTACAAAAAAACTGCGGATCAAACCGTGATTGAGCGTAAAAATCATAGGGAATACAAAGAAAGCTGCCAATAACCAGAACAGCCAGTCTTCAATCAGAATCCACACTCTGCCATGTTTCACTTTCATGCGGAACGCTCGTATAAAATCATACAAAAACATTAAGAAAACACCCTCCACAAAGGAGGCGGCAACATACATAAGCTGCCCCTGTATCATTTCCATCAGCCAAACAAACGGCTAAGAACACCCCCTGCCGTCTTTTCCTTTCTCGACTCATGATAGATAATCTCACAAATCCTTCCTTCTAATTCCACCTCGCCCTTTTCGAGTGTAAGGCGCTTTACATGCAAATCCTCACCCGCAAAGCGCACGGCACCTTCTATGGTCTCAAGTTCAATTTCTTTATTGTCAAAAGAAACCACTTCCGTAATTCCGGTCAAATCCACGTGGTTACGATTCTGCATCTCCAATTTATGTGCCGTCACCGGCTGGGAAGATTCCTGCAACATAATAAAAGCCCCCTGGCATCATATCTATCTCACTATATGCTGTCACAGGGGGTTTTATTACACGTATCGGTAAAGTTCTTTGGCTTCATCCTTTTTGTATGTTTCGTTTATGCTCAATACTTCTACTTTTGTATTCCGGTTTCCGAACTGAATCTCGATGATGTCACCGGGCTTAACATTTAAAGATGCTTTTGCCACCTTATCATTCACTAAAATTCGTCCGGCGTCGCACGCCTCATTCGCCACCGTACGGCGCTTAATCAGGCGGGATACCTTTAAGTACTTATCCAGTCTCATAAAAAAATCTCCCTTCTTCTGTCAAGTCCTGCCTCACACGGTTTCATCCGTCATTAGGCAAAGCATAACAAAGAGCACTCTGCTATATGCGATAGCAAAGTGCTCCAAAAATCCATAATAACAATCGCAAGATTATGCGTTCACAGCGTCCTTCAAACCTCTGCCGGCTTTGAATTTAGGAGCTTTAGAAGCAGGAATGCTCATCGGCTGTTTTGTCAATGGGTTGATACCTTCTCTTGCTGCTCTCTCAGCAACTTCGAAAGAACCGAAACCAACCAACTGTACTTTTTCACCTTTTTTCAATTCATCTGTAACAACATCTACGAATGCTTTCAATGCACTCTCAGCGTCTTTCTTAGACAATTCTGCTTTCTCAGCCATAGCTGCTACTAATTCAGTCTTATTCATGGATTATATCCTCCTCAATAAATTATTTGCTAGATTTGTACAACCTATACATCTATATATAACCTTTTTGGTAGTAATTGTCAAGGTTTTTCTGCGTTATCACCTTAAAATTTTGCCTATCAGGGTTCCATCTGCCGTCCTAAAAAGTTTGCCCCGCAAATCGCCATTTTTTGCTCAAAGTCACCAAATATGCGTTCTGTGTCGCGAGACAGTAAAAGCACCATTCCGATAGCGTCACCTTCTGCTAAAATCGTTGCCGCTGCTTCGGAAAATACTTCTGTCTCGTCCTCTGTTACCTGGCTAAAGTCCGGTTCGGCATCCGTTGCCAGAATCGTCCGTCTGTCCTCAATTGCTTCCAACAATTCACGGTGAATGGATTTTCCGGCATAGTCCTTTTTTCCCGGTCCTGCCACCGCCACAATCCGGTCTCTGTCTGTCACACACACGGTGCATTTCGCCACCTGCGCAACCGCCTCCACATATTCTTTGGCAAATGCGGCAAGTTCTCCTATAGGTGAATACTTCTTTAATACAATGCCTCCTTCGCGGTTTGTAAATATTTCAAGCGGTTCACCCTCGCGAATTCTAAGTGTTCTCCGGATTTCTTTCGGCACGACCACACGTCCTAAATCATCGATTCTTCGTACAATTCCTGTTGCCTTCATAAAAAATTTTCCTCCTGTTTTCTACATGCTTTTCCATATTTATACTGTATGGGTAGTATGTGGAAAACAGAGGAAATTATGCATTTTTTGAGATCAATCGTCCACATCGAGTTCCTTTCGGATACTCTGCATACGTAAATCCAATGCGGCACTCACTTCCGCACATTGCCTTAACTCATTGCGCAGCGTCTCGTTATTCTGTCCTTTTTTATAATAAATACGGTGTTCTAAACTTGCCCAGAAATCCATGGCAATTGTACGAAACTGTACTTCCGCTTTCATCATTCGTTTTTCGTTATGCAAAAAGATAGGAATTTCCACAATCAAATGAAGGCTCCTATACCCGTTTGGTTTTGGGTTTTTGATGTAATCCTTTTTCTCAATCAAACGAATATCATCCTGAGCCAAAAAACATTCACTAATCTCATAAATATCTTCCGGAAATGCACAGATAACGCGCACTCCGGCTATATCATGCAATTTTTGTTCAATCATTTCCGCAGAAAACGGAATCTTTTTGCGGTGAAGTTTTTCAATGATGCTCTCCGGCGATTTGAGTCTTGTTTTTATCGTCTCAATCGGGTTTCTGTCATAGCGGAGACTAAATTCGGTATTGAGCACTTTAAATTTGGTCTCTACTTCCATAATGGCACACCGATAGTACGCCATCAATGTCTGAAACGCCTCGCCTTCTTCTAAAATCTGCTCAACCTGCTCATTCTGCATTAAGTTCTGCAGAAAAGCCTCGTCAAGCATCGCACCTTTTTTCTTTTCGTCTTTTTCCATCTACATCACTCATCCGTTCCGAGGTATTCGCGGACAATTTTGCCATAACGCATCTGATCCGCATACTGCAAAAGATGGTTTACTCTCTTTTTACTGCTCTTTTTGTAGTTTTCAACTACAAGTTCTACGGTTTCTTTTCCGATTTCTTTCTCCAGACGAATGCAGTCACATACACTGCGGTCTACATCGTAAATGCGGATATTTCCGCCACCTGTTTTGACATTCAAAACATCATCTTCAAATGTTGTAACAGAGAAATAGTGACGGGATACCGGAAAGTTTAACTTCATATTTCCGCGGTCGGTACGAGCTGTTGCCACATACAAAGCTTCCGGCTCCTCCTTAATCAGTCCGTGATAATAGCATGCGCTCAAGGAGCAGATAACTGCCTTTTTGTTTGTCATACAGGCTTCTAACATTTTGTAATGTTTTGGTTTTTTTCTGCCACTCATTAAGTTCCAGTAATTACCGTGAGACACTTTTTCAATCTTGCCTTCCTGCAGCATCGTACGAATCTGAATCGTCGTAATTTTGTTGTTAAGCAATGTACGTGTCGGCAGATAACCATTTCCCTCCTCAAATAATTCACACACTTTATCATACGTTTTTTTCAGCATGTTCTTGTCCTCCTTATAATACCATGATATACATATAATATAGTTTTCGCATCGGCTTTGCATCACGATACGCTTTCGCGCGGATTTCGTGATAAACCCGTTTGAACTCTCTTAATTGGTCTTCCGTAATCGTGTCCGGACCAAATCTTGCGTGGAAAATCAAAGTCACAAATTCTAACACATCCTCAAAAGGAAGTTCCATCTCCCTGCTAATTTCTCTGCTAAACTGTGCCATCGACTGTCCGCGGTAAGCAAGCTTGTAGCGGTGGAATACCGGGAGCAAATGCAGATATACCATACGAATCCGCCTTTTTGCTTTCTTCTGCTTCATATTCTTTCTAAACATGTAAGCTCGTATCCTCCGCTGTGCTTCCATTGCCGCAGCAATGAGCAGTAACACAATCACAATATCTAAAATCACAAACCATATCCGTCCTTTGGATGTGCCGTTTGCATTTCCACTGTCACCGGATTTTTTGTCGTTTTGCTTGATATCATCAAATATCATGCTCTCTTCCGGTTCCTGTGTCACCGAAGGGGTCGGTGTTGCAACATTCGGAGCGTCTTCCTGTGATGGATTTTCGGAATCTGTCTGTGCTCCGTTCGAAGTCTGGTTCGGATTGGTGTTTTCATTGGAAGAATCACTTCCTGCCATATCATCCTCACCTTTGCCCGGCGTCACTTCAACGGTTACAAATCCATATTTTTCATCAAAGACTTCAACCCATGCATGAGCGTCTTCATCCGGCACTTCAAGTTCTTTACCTTTTTTGACAGCTGCCAGTTCATCTTTACTGACATACATACCCTCGACGTAACGTGCCGGGATTCCCATACTGCGCAACAGCATAACGGCTGCCGTCGCATAATAGGTACAATATCCTTTTTTATTTTCCTTTAAAAAGTATTCAATGGATTCCTTACCGGAAGGAGTTTTGCCCGGCGATAAGGAATACGTCGTATCTTTTGTAATATAACTCTTTGCTTCAAGAATAATGTCAGACGTCTTCGTCAAACCGGCAGATTTGCAATCTTTTTTAAAATCTTCGCAAACCGATTTCATGGAATCCGGAATCTGCAAATAATATTTTTTTGCAAAATCACTTAAATTCCTCCGCTCAACCTCATTTGAACTCCAAAAGTCGGCTGCTGCCATACGGGATTCACCAAGTAAAACATCCGTGCGCAAAATTGCAGGATAGTGCAAATAATATTCTACCGAGTAATCAATTCCCGGTTTATCCACCGTTGAGCGTCCGTTTGTAAGGCTCTTATATGCCCCGGCCGGAAGGCATGGCACCAAAAAGTTGCCATATCCAAACGCAAGATTGCGAATCCTTAATGTTCCGGTCTTCCAAACCTCTTCTTCGCCACTCCGCTCCTCGTCACCCAGTTCATTTCTTAACTGCGTATGCCAGTTTTCTGTTGTGACGCCGGTCGCATCGAGCGCCTTCCAGTCTTTTTTAAAGTTTTCATCCGAGCGAATGGATGACCACTTGTTATTCTCATAGACATCACCGACATAGCCTTTGAGATAAAGTCCATGATCAGAATTGATATCTCCGGATATTTTCAGCATTGTTTCACCGCTATAACTGACTTCGCTTTTCTTTCCGATTTTACCATAGGAAATCGCATCCCCATTAAAGTATGCTTTCAGCCAGGTCATTATATCCTCACCGTCCCATGTCGAAAGCGCCACCAGACTGTTCTTTGCCTGAGACAACTTATCCACGTTTCTATCGTATCTAGAAGGCGGAATAAATAAATAAAAAATGCCACCGCAAACCAAACAGGTTGTCATCAATATCATTGCCAGTTTCTGGCGCATCCTTCGGTCTGTGGCATCGGTTCGCAAATGTCTCGTTCCGATAATCGTTACCGCCACAATCAAATAGGTGAAAAAATATAAATAACGTCCGATTCTTCCCGCCACAAGCGGCAGAACAACAAACGGTATCGTACCTGCCAAAAAGACCACAGAACGTCTTCTGCGGTAGAAAAATGCACTAATCAGTGCTACAAAATACACACCAATCAAAATCAACAAAAGCGTCGTACAGAATTTTGCGCTTGCACTCTCCGTATCCGCATAGGACAACAAAGATACATTCGTGCCGGTATAGTTCATAAATTCTTTCAAAAAACTATTTGCCGCACTCACAATTCCCTTTAACAGTGCGCCCTTAAATCGAATCACTAATGCCAAAAAGAACATAGTAATGCCGATTAAGCCGTAAAGTTTTCCCTTGCGGAATGTCTCCAGCACTGTAAATAGTCCATAAAATACAATCGAGGCGGCAAACAGTAAGAGTAAACACAATTTACCGTCATAAATCATATCCAGACTCGACGCCGTACACATCAGCGCAGAATATACACCAAGAAATACAAGCATAATCTGGCTGAATTCCAATATGAAATTAATCAGTTTATTATTCCTGATCCTCAATTACGTCACCTCGTAAGTCCATTACTTCCAATCGGTCGCGCACCAGATTCCCGGAATCCAAGGATTCATGGTCAGCCACTGTCAGATACAGTGCCGATTCTAAAAGTCTGCCTTTGCCCCAGTCGACGTAAGCCTCCATCAGCTCACTCTCCTCGGTCGTTGTTTTACTGCGGAATAATTCCTGAAACATCCAGTACAGTTCTTCCTCCTGCTCTACCGAATATTCCTGAATCACACCATTTACCTTGTCGTACCAAATATATGCCTGTGGAATTCCACTTTCAATCATAAACATCGCAATGGAATACACACCCTGAATCAACCGGTTGATTTTATCATTTCTTTCCTGCTTTGTACCGGTCGCGCATAAATCAATAAAAATATGAATTTCTTTCATCAGAGGAAGGCTTCCCTCTTTCACCATCAAATCACCGGTTTTACTACTTAACTTCCAGTGAATTCTCTGAATCTTATCTCCGTCCGCATACTCACGGATGTCAAAAATTTCAGAGGGATCATCTCCCTTTTTATAAGTGGAAAAACGGTCACTGTCCGCACTCGTCTCGTTGTACCACTTGTCTTTTCCAAGATACATCTCTTTCGTCGGCGGCAGGACGAGAACATCCTGCGTCTCAAAATGTTTCCCGATTGTCCACGCAAATATATTCAAATAATCATAGATTCGTACCTTCTCTACCGTGATGGAAACATTTCCACAGTTGTCCATAACAACCGGGATTCTACGGTCTCTCTTTTTCCCGGTATCCACGGAAAAACGAATTTTCATCTTCCCTTTATCGCCGGAAAACGGATTTTCATAACGAACCTTGGCAATTCCTTTCGTCACCGGAAGCAGATGGCTTTTGTTTTCTACCGACAGCGTAATGGCTGCTCTCGCCGGCTTATCAATAGCATCTTTTTCTGCCAGCGGATTTTTTGAATCGACTGACACGCTGACTCTCTTTCGCAAAACAAGCAGAAAAAGAAACATGCAGACCGGTATCGTCACCATCAGCCCCATCAGTGCCATCGCACCAAATTCCAAGTACATAATGGAAATGAAAACACTCACAAAGAAAAGGAAAATGTATAGGATAGTTCCTAATGTCATAATTTCCTCCTTCCGAATCGTATCACTTGTTACTTATAATTTAGGGACCTGAATCTTCCCTACAATTTCCTCAACGACATCTTCTTCTGTCGTGTGGCTCATACGCGCCTTACCGTTTAACAAAAGGCGGTGGGCAAGCACTGCTTTAGAAACACGTTTGATATCCTCCGGCAAAACGAAGGTACGTCCCTGAACGAACGCATGCGCCTTTGACATATCCATAAGGGCAAGCGTTCCACGCGGACTCACACCGAGCGTAATCATGGAATGATTTCTCGTTGCATCCACAATCTTCGATAAATAAGTAAGCACTTTATCATCGACATAAATCTGTTTTACCTGATCCTGCATTTCAAGCAGTTCCCGTTTTGAAATGATTTCCTGGATAAAATCAAGCGGGTTAATGTCCTGACGCTCTTTAATCAGACGAACTTCTTCTTCCATCGTCGGATATCCCATCGAAATACGAATCATAAAACGGTCAAGCTGGGATTCCGGCAGCATCTGTGTTCCGGCAGAACCAACCGGGTTCTGTGTTGCCACTACGATAAACGGATTTGGCAGCTGGCGTGTCACACCATCGACCGTTACCTGTCCCTCTTCCATGACCTCCAAAAGAGCAGACTGTGTTTTCGTTGAGGTACGGTTAATCTCATCCGCAAGCAGAAGGTTACACAAAATCGCACCCGGCTTGTACTGAAACTCACCATCGGCACCAATCATATTAAAACCGACTACATCACTCGGAAGTACGTCCGGTGTAAACTGCAGACGGCGCTCTGTCAATTCCATCGCACGGGAAAAAGCAACCGCCAGTGTTGTTTTACCAACCCCCGGAACATCCTCTACGAGAATATGTCCCTTGGCTAACATCGCTGTCATCACGAGCTCAATTGCTTCGTCCTTACCACGAATTACTTTACCAACCTCATTCAGAATCTCTTGTACTTTATCGTTCACTTATGATTCTCCTTTCTCACTCATCGGATAATAGCAGAAAACGCCGGATACCCTCGGCGTTCCCTCTTCTATCGTCTTTCTTATGAAACTTTCATTTTAAATTTCCTTACGGCACGTTCATCTTCCGCATCTATTTTTTCCATGTGACCGCCAAGCCCACGGATTTTTTCTGCAAAATTTTCATACCCACGCTCAATATATTGAATATCGTCCACATAAGTATATCCTTCTGCAACAAGTCCTGCCATCACAAGTGCTGCACCCGCACGCAAATCCGGTGCACTCACACGCGCTCCGGTAAATCCTTCCACACCGGTTACAAAAGCGGCATTTCCCTCTACGGAAATATTCGCTCCCATACGGCGCAGTTCGCTGATATACTTAAACCGCGTCTCAAAAATTGTCTCTGTGACAATACTGGTTCCCTCAGACAGAGCAAGCAGCGTTGTAATCTGTGGCTGCATATCCGTCGGGAATCCCGGATACGGCATCGTCTTAACATTTGCATAAGACAAACGATGGTCAGCACAGACACGAACACAGTCATCAAACTCTTCAACAATTGCACCAATCTCAACTAATTTTGCGGTAATTGCTTCCAAATGCTTCGGAATGACGTTTTTAATCATCACATCACCGCCGGTTGCCGCTACGGCAAGCATATATGTTCCGGCTTCAATTTGATCCGGAATAATCGAATACTCCGCTCCGTGCAATGCTTCTACCCCACGGATTCGGATAGCATCGGTTCCGGCACCTTTGATGTTTGCTCCCATACTATTTAAGAAGTTTGCCACATCAACGATATGTGGTTCTTTCGCCGGATTCTCAATAATTGTCTTTCCTTCTGCCATACATGCCGCCATCATAATATTAATGGTCGCACCGACACTCGGACAATCAAGGTAAATATGCGTACCAACAAGATTTTCCGCCTGAGCGTCAATTTTACCATGGTGGATACTTACCTTAGCACCAAGCTGCTCAAAGCCCTTAATATGCTGGTCAATCGGGCGGCTACCAATCTGGCATCCTCCCGGCAGCGCAACTAAAGCTTTTTTATATTTTCCAAGCAAAGCTCCTACTAAATAGTAAGAACCGCGAATTTTACGAATTGCATCCTCATCAATACTTACATCATTAATACAGGCACCATTAATACGGACCGTATGAGAATCTATACGCTCCACAATCGCACCTATACTTTCTATTGCATCCAGCAAAACCCGGACGTCATCAACGTCCGGTAAATTATCAATTGTAACTGGCTCATCCGCCATAATAGCCGCCACGATAATACCCAGCGCTGCATTTTTCGCACCGCCAATGGTAACTTCCCCTGAAAGTGGCGTTCCACCTTTTATAATGTACTGTTTCATCGCAACCTCCACTGATTGAAACATTTTATTTTACTAGTATAACACACTTTTGACATTTGTAAAACAGAAAATCATTTTTTTACGGAATAGCCAAATTTCCCAATTTTCTCACCAAGGACAAAATACTCGCCATGGGAATATGTCACAAGTCCGGTCTGATTGAGTTCAAATTTTCCGTTTTCGTTCATGTATTTCTCACTAATCATGACATCTTCTATTTTTGCCAAAAACATATTGTGGCTGCCAAGCGGAATCTCTTTCTGCACACGGCACTCTAAATTCACCGGGCTTTCGGCAATAACCGGTGCATAGGTAAGTTTTTCACCGGGCATTGCCGTCAAGTTCATCTCTTTGAACTTATCCACATCCCGTCCGGACTTCACACCGCACCAGTCGGTCGCATAAGTAAGTTCCTTTGTCGTAAGATTTATTACAAACTCACCGGTCTCCCGAATCATCGCATAAGAATATCTCTCCGGGCGCACCGAAATCGACACCATCGCAGGGTCGGAGCAGATTGTGCCCGCCCACGCAATCGTAATAATATTTTTCTCTCCATTTTTATTGCCGCAGCTCACCATCACCGCCGGCACCGGGTAAAGCATGTTGCCCGGTTTCCATACTTGTTTTTTTTCGTTCATAACGGCTCCTTCTTCAATGTATCGCCCCCTCGCCTCCGCTCGGCGGCACGTCGTCGGCGCCGATTTTAATTATGGACTTCGTCCATAACGGCGCCTCCTCACATACGCACTTTATATACGAGTTTTTCTGCCAAATCCGGATAGATATCTAAAAAGCAGTCCATCTCGTCAAATGGTCCGGCTAACATGACAACGACTTTTTCGTCCTCCTGCTCCATCACTGCCTTTAGTTTTTCTACAGATTCTTTCGTCAATTCAGCGGCATCTGTGACTAACATACAGCCACCGGCAATCTTACCTGCCTGTTCCGACAAATCAATCTGATTTAATTTTTCAGCCGTAATTTTCACAATGCTCCGCACGGAAACATAGCCTACTTTGTTCAGTTCTTTCGCCACACGCTTTGCGACCGCAAGTACAATGCGCTCCTCGCCGCCGGCAAACACAAAATGAGGCATCTTATCTCCATAACGGACGTGGTTCATCGCACTTTTCAGCGTGCGGTATAAAATTCCATGGTCGGAAATATCTTCTTCTTTTTCCTCAAGCAGTTCTTCTACATTTTCCGGTTTTTGAAGTGGCTTTTCTTTTTTTCGTTTTGCCACAACTTTAACTTCACCCACAGATTCTATTAAAGGAGCCTCCGGATCCAAGACTTCCTCTTCCTCCTCCGATTCAGTCTCCGGTTCCCGCACAATTTCCCCATAAGACTCCGAAGCCTCATCCACATCTTCATTTTCCTGCGGCTCTTCTTCTATTTCTTCGGTTTCCGAAGACTCATATTCTTCTCTTCGCTCCGGCATTTCCTTTTCAATCGTCTCTTCCAGTTCCTCCGGTTCTGCAACCGCCGGGTTTTCACAATGCTCCAATAACTGCATTGCCCGGTCCACAATTTTACCCTCGCCAAACCAAAGTTTCAAATCTTTACATTCCTGAATACATTTGTCAATCTGCCCGGTCTTTTCATACAAACAAGCAAGTCGAAAGCCCCACTCTTCGGTATATTCTTCCTTCTTTAATTCCTCCAGAATCTGAATCAGACGCTCCGGCGGCTCTCCCTCTGCTTTTGCCAAAAGATAACGGAGTTCAAAAGTATCTAACGTAATCGGGCCTGCCACTTCATAGGCAAAATACAGTTCTCTCGCTTCTTCCATGTCCCCCATGCGAATTGTCAAACGTAGCAGACGATTTAACATATAACGGGAATGAGTACGGTGGTAAATATGATAAAAAATTTCTTTCTTTTTATCCATCCGCTCTGCCTTCTCATACAATTCGGCATAACGATACAAATCATCTAATGAGCCAACTTCTTCTAAAGGAATCGCATCAATTAGTTCGAGTGCTTTTGTGTATTTATTGTCATCAATCAACTGGCGTATTACCTTGCACTGACGCACATTCTCTCGTTTTCTACTCATTTTTATGCTCCTTGTAAATCTAACACAAAACGTCTGGTCTGCTCTACTTCTTCCGGCAAATCCATACCTGCTTTTTCAAAGCGGTGCAGTACCTGATTAATCTCTTTTTCCCGTTTTCCTTTTTCGATCATATAACGGCGTGCCGCATCCCGATACGCATTCTGTGCAAGCAGCCCCTCCGCAATCTGCGGAGCCAGCGGACAATAGGTAAATAGAATTTCACGCGCCACACGATTCAGTTTCATGGCGCCGGTCGCCTCACGCAGCACCCAGTCTGCATAATCTTTTGCAAACACATCCTTGTGACGGTTTCCGCACTGTGTAAGCTGCGCCTTTACTTTTTCACGTTTTTCCGGTGATAAGTCATTGTTCTTTTTGAAGAACTGCAAATAATCCGTATACTCTGCGGTAAGCGATGGATAGCGGTAATTGTTCCACTGCGCTCCCATTTCCGTACGGCATTTTTCCCAACGGAAATAAGCAAGCATTTTCAAAAGCTCTGCCTCTAAATTCTGCTCCATAAATGATGGCAGAAGAATTCTTCCGTGTGTCTCTTTTTTACGTCCTTCAATATCCTGCCACATCAAACCTTTGCGCCCATATACCGGGAATATGATAAATTCCGGCGTGTAACGCCCCGTCACGGTAAAACGATTAAGTCCAACTTCTTCATATGCCACCATACGCTCGCGGTAGAAAATGGAATAATCAATTTTTTCCACGCGGTTTACAATTTTATTAATAATAGCAGACGTTACTACTGCACTTTCCAATTTTGTATAAATGCCCTCTGAACACATAACCGGTACAAATGTAGAAATATTTCCACTCAGAATACGGTCGGCGTAACTAAGCAGATTTTCCACTTCAAAATGAAGACGTTTGGCCGCGTCATGAAACGCATCATCGCCCTCGGTTTTTGTCAGTTTTTTCTCATGCACTTGCTTGCGGATTGTCTCTTCATAATCCGTATCAAACTCATCTTTTGATGGATTTTTTCTTCCCTCATAAATTTCACGCAGCCACTCGCTCATTGTATAAACGCGACAGGTAGTTTCTTCTTCTCTCGAATCCGGCAGTGTCAAAAGAGTGCGGAGTTCTTCCTCCGTCAAAAGTTCTTCGCTGACATAGCCATATCGCAAAAATAATTTCACTGCAAGCGGCGGATTTGCATCCTGAAAACTTTTTTTGCAGGCACGCTCATAGATTTCAAAGAAATATTTCACTAATTCTTTGCGAAGTGCCGTTGCTTCCGGCGTTCTTGCAAACTTGTCCACACACGCCAAAAATGCTTCAACAGCCGATGCAAATTTTTGAGCCGTCTCATCGGAAACTTCCGCGTAATCGAGAATCTGCTGTACCGAATGGTCTAACACTTTTAAATCTTCCTGGTCAAACGCATCTAAGCTTCCGGTATCGTCTGACAACAATGCAAAATAGGTTTCTTCCATGCGCTGTCTGTCAAGATGAAGATTTACACCGGCGTACTCCAATAACAAAGTTTCAGTATTATTAATCTGCTCCAAAATATGGTCAAGCATAACGCTTAATTCGCTGTCATTTTGTCCGGATCGTCTTACGCCGAGCGCCATACGCCCTACCAGCGAAAACAGATTTTTTTCATCCATAATCATAATGCGGAAATACCGTGTCAGCCAATCGCTGTAGTAACGGCATCCCGCTACCAACTGCGGAAGCACCGCACACTGTTCCTCAAACTGTTTCTGCGCCACATAAGCACTGGCGCCATAATAATTTTTCTGTGCTTCAATTGGAATTTTACTGCACTGAATAAAATACGTGATTTTTTCCGACAACGAATAATTCTCCATCCGCTGGTTTAAAAGACGTTCCATCGCCGCAATTTTTTCTGCCGTCAGACCCGCACCTTCCGCAAGTTTTTGATAACGTGAATAGGTCTGATGCACAAACTCAGCCACCTTCTCCGTCTCAGTTTTCAATTTTCCAAACACACGGAACACATCATGATAAAAGAAATTCAGCGAAGTCACTAAAAGTCCCCGGTACTGTGGCTTCTGCTCCAGCAAAAGAGCTGCCTGCTTTTCATTTTCCATCGGCAACCCAAACAAAACCAAATCATCAAGTGCAACATAAGTAAAGGAATGTTCCTTTTTCCAAACATCGCACATTCCCAAAAAATTTCCTGAGCCGATTGTCATCCGGACGCCCTCGCCCTGTACAATCACTCGTCCCTTAAGTATCAATGCCGTCGACTGCAACGGCTGTCCTTTTTCAAATATAACCGTTCCTTTTGTAATGGAACTGTTTCCATTCAAGACCAAACTCTCTGCCATATGTAACAACTCCTCGCAAAAAAGCTGTATAATATAAAATCCGTGCATCCCATGTCGAATCAAAATCAGAAGACGTTACCAAAGCAGTTAGCTAGGCTCAGGCACCCTCGCGTCACACAGGAAGAATTGCTTAGTGCTGCTTCATTCCTGACCTGACACGGTTCACAAGTTCCTGTTGCGCAAGACCCAAGTGTCAACGCCACTTACTTTGGGCAGCTCTCCGTCAAAAGACCCTCGATGGGACAACACCCCTGCTATAGCGGATTGCAGGTACAGGGCACCGCTATCTCCCCGGCTGCACGGAAATTTGAAACGGTCTGCCTCCCAAGAGTGGAAACAAATCCGTTATAAACAATATCACAACAATTATATCTGTTTTTTCACGGTATGTCAAATACCATTACGCTTTTTTCTTTTTTCGCAGTTCTCTGAAAAAACTCGTCATCAATCCACTGCATTCCTCCGCAAGTACACCTTTTGTTATCTCCACCTGATGGTTCAATCCATCCTGCTGCAAAAGATTCAAAACGGAGCCTGCACATCCGGCTTTTGGATTCATGCTGCCAATCACCACGCGCGGAATCCGTGCCTGCACAATCGCTCCGGCACACATCGGACACGGCTCTAATGTAACATACATCGTACAGTCTTCAAGCCGCCAGTCGCCAAGCACCTTACTCGCTTTATTAATGGCTAGAATTTCCGCATGAGCAAGCGTATTTTTCTTCATATTTCTTTTATTATATCCTCTGGCAATGATTTTATCCTCATGCACAATCACACAGCCAATCGGCGTTTCCAGTTTGTCATACGCCTTTTTCGCCTGTTTCACTGCCTGTTTCATAAACGACTCATCGCTTGTCATCGTGATTCCTCCTGATCCCGGCAAAGTTTCCTCTAACACTGGCAGCCGCACATCGCACCGCCGCATTTTCTAAGTGCAGTCATGCGCCTGCACTGCTCCCCTGCCTGACATTCATAAAAGCACGGCAATTGTCCTGCCCAGTAAGCGCCATTTCTGCCAATTCCGATTCCTACCACAGCATCCGCGTGGGCAATTGTCTCATCGTCCGGCAAAAACAAGTTACAGACGGTAGTTCCGTTTTTGTCAAAAGTGACCCATCCGCAGGAGAAACACTGCCACTCTCTGCCTGTGCAGTAAACGGCACATACCGGACATTCCTCCGGTAAATCCTGTGTGTCCAAAAAAATCGTCAGCGTTAATACCTGTTTTCTCCGCTCTGCTTTTACATAACCGGCTGTCACAGAGCAATCCGGATTTTCTTCCCGTTTTCTCACATAAAACACTTTCCGCATATAGTCCGACATAATCACTGCCTCCCAGTCATTTTTTACACTATATGCTTGTTTCATTATGCGTATTACTTTTCGTTTCCGACTGCTAACACACTGTCGTAGCACGCCTTTTTCTTGTGACTTTCATCGAACAAAAGCGGGTAACTGTCTTCGCCTTTAAAGGATGTCAGCCACGTTACATCATCCGAAAGCCCCCAGAATGTAACGCTCGTCACATTCGCCTTTCCTTCGCGGTCCGCTTTCACAATCATCTCAAAAAATTCTTTATAACGGTCTGCCAGTTTCTTCAAACCTTCCTCCGAATCATCGGTATTATGCATATCCACTTCGGTAAATTGAATCTCCAAGTCACCAATCTCACTGTACTTTTGCATCGCGTCAGAAATCATGCCGGTATCCGGATAATTCATATCCCAGTGACTCTGGAATCCCACACCGTCAATCAATTTCTTATCATACAATTTTTTCACAAGTTCTGCAATGGTACTTACTTTGCTTGGCATATACTCATTGTAGTCATTATAAAATAATTTCACATCTTTATCTGCGTATTTTCTAGCAAATGTAAACGCATCCTCAATGTATGATTCATCGCCGTAAATTTCATACCACAAACTGGAAGTGCGGTATCCGCCGCCGTCGTCACACGCCTCATTCACAACATCCCACGCATAGACAACGCCCGGATATTTTTCCTGGCAGAAACTCAGAACTTTTTTGATGTAACTTTCCATTCTTTTTTTCATCGTTTCTTTATTCACTTTGGCATTTCCTGCATCGTATTTTTCACAGAAAAACCATTCCGGCGTCTGATTGTGCCAGACAAGGCAGTGACCACGAAGCACAAGCCCGTTATCTTTTGCAAGCGAAAGACACTCTGCCAAATTTTCCTCATTAATCGCCGGCATGCCGTCTTTGCTGTTTTCCGACGCCCGCTGGTCTAAAATTGCCTCCGGCTTCATGCCATTTTCCATCGTAATACTGTTGAAATTTTCAAGAATGATTTTCTTTGTTTCCTCGTCCTTCAACTGATACGGATTAATTGCAACCCCAACTTTAAAATCCTTTTTAAATGCGTCCTTCAAATTTTTTGCCTCTTCTTTCTGTTCAATTTTTGAACTTTGTTCCGGTGTTGTCTCCACGGCTTTTTTCTCCGCCGGAGCACCACAACCGGTTACCAGTAACATAGCCGCGAACACTGCCGCTGCTAATCTGCCTGCTTTTTTCATCCTGCTTTTCCTTTCTTTGCTGCTTTGCTATATTAAAATCCTTTTACCGCACCCCTACTTACTCAATATGAAAATTATATTTTAGATTGGGGGCTGTGTCAAATGTTCGTTGAAGTTTTTTGAGTTTCCGTAAATAAGCAAGAATAGTTTGCGAAGAGTGGGCGCTTTCGCTAAACAAACGCGTAGGGGTATCGGCATGTAAACAACACATGCCTGATACCCACGTGTTTGTACCCACTCTTCACAAACTATTCTTGCTCATTTACTGGAAACTAAAAAGATACGAGCACTTGACGCTAACCACTAACCAGCTAGTTGAGAGCAGCTTCTTGTGTTTTCAAAACAACGCTTTTTGCTTAAAATACTCTGTAGGGTTGCATTTTTGCGTCGCATTCAAAGCTAATCAAGAAAATTTATGAAGAAATTGCAACCTAAAAGGCGAAAATTAACAGAAAGAGTTGTTTTATCATCTAATTTCTCCAGATGAAACTTGATAAATGCATCCCTATGGGACAAATCAAGGGAAAAGAGTTGCATTGGAACCGCAGGTCTATTTTACAAAAGCTGCTCTCAATTATTTGGTGAATTGAAAAATTATACCCCTACGCGTTTGTTAAGCGGGAACACCCACGAAGCACAAACTTTTCTTGATAAATTACGAAAACCAAAAAGGCGCCAACGCCCCCTAACACAAACCAAAACTCAGTTTAACTTGAAAGATATCTCTTTTTCTACTAAAATAAGAATTACGATTGAAAAGCAAACGCGCACTTTTTGAGTTTTGCGCAGATTGAGAGGTTAGTATGGATAATCGAAATTTTACTCTGCTTACTGATTTTTACGAAATCACAATGATGCAGGGCTATTTTAAAAATCATGCATCAAATTGTGTTGTTTTTGATTTATTTTACCGTCAGAATCCAGATGATGGTGCGTATGCCGTATGTGCCGGACTGGCTCAGGTAATTGACTATGTCAAAAGCCTTCACTTTGATTATGAGGATATTGATTACTTACGTGGTCTTGGCGTGTTTGATGAAGACTTTTTGGATTATCTGGCAAGTTTTCATTTTACGGGGGATATTTATGCGATTCCGGAAGGTACGGTGGTCTTCCCTCACGAACCACTTTTAAAAGTTGTCGCGCCAATTTTAGAAGCGCAGCTAGTGGAAACAGCACTCTTAAATCTGATTAACCACCAAAGCCTGATTGCAACAAAGGCTTCCCGTGTCTGCCATGCAGCAAAGGGTGGCGGCGTCATGGAATTTGGTCTGCGTCGCGCACAGGGGCCGGATGCCGGTACATTCGGGGCACGTGCGGCTGTCATTGGCGGATGTATTGGTACAAGTAACGTAATTTGCGCGAAAGAATATGATGTCCCTGCACTTGGCACGCACGCACACAGCTGGATTATGAGTTACGGGGATGAATTGACTGCATTCCGCAAATATGCCGAATTGTATCCAAATAACACGACACTTCTTGTTGACACCTATGACACCCTTCGTTCGGGCGTACCGAATGCCATCCGTGTATTTGAAGAATTGAGTGAGCAGAACCGCATGCCGAAAAAATATGGCATTCGTCTCGACAGCGGCGACCTTGCTTACCTTTCCAAAAAAGCAAGAAAAATGTTAGACGATGCGGGATTTCCGGACGCCGAAATCTGTGCTTCAAGTGATTTGGATGAATATCTGATTGACTCTCTGCTCTCACAGGGTGCCTGCATTGATTCCTGGGGCGTTGGCACAAACTTGATTACATCCAAAAACACACCTGCGTTTGGCGGTGTATACAAATTAGCTGCAGTAGAGATTGACGGAAAAATGATTCCGAAAATCAAATTATCTGAAAACCCGGCAAAAATCACAAATCCGGGCAATAAAACCGTTTACCGCATTTATGACAAAGAATCCGGAAAAATCCGTGCCGATTACATAACACTTGCGGACGAAACCTTTGACGAATCCGAAGATTTGCTTCTTTTTGACCCGAATGCTACTTGGAAAAAAACGCGTCTTGAAGGCGGCACCTACACGATGAAAGAAATTTTAGTTCCTATTTTCAAAAACGGACAGTGTGTTTACGACTCGCCATCCGTTATGGAAATTCAAAAACACTGCAAGGAGCAATTGGAAACGATGTGGGAAGAATCAAGACGTCTGGTTAATCCTCAGGAAGTATTTGTTGATTTGTCTGACAAGTTGTATGAAATGAAAAAAGAATTATTAAATGAAGTAGGACGCTGAGTAAGCGTCCTACAAATTGTTATTTTCGTATACAAAGATACAAAACATTTCCATCCTTCTAACTCATCAAATAATAGCCATAGAAGGGCATAATGTTTCTTCCTCCCCCTTGTACTAATTATTCTTTGTTTTCTTAATAATTGTCTGCAACCACGGAATTCCAAAATAAGCTACACAAAAACCAAGAATTCCCCCAATGATATTTAAGATTACATCATCGATATCAACACAACGGTAATTTACTTGTAACATAGCGTTAAATGCTCCCTGCCAAACTTCTACTAAAACTGTTACAAGAATAATGCAGCATAATACCTTGAAAAACTTTTTGCCTTCTTTAAAATAATAGCAAAGTGAAAAACCAAAAGGTATAAATAAAAGAATGTTTCCAAAAAATTGATAACACAAAGTGCCATATGTATGATATGTTATTGCTTCACCAAAAATAAATATTATTGTATGAAACGGAATAAAATTATTCCCCAGTCCTTCTCCATCCGTAATCATCGTCTGCAATAATTCATCTTGATACGGAAATGGAAAAAAGCATACACAAACAATCAACATAACAGACAAAAGACAACCCATTGTCGATAAATACCTTTTATCTCTCAAATCCCGGTTTAATACTCCCATAACAAACATGCAAATTATAAGAAACGCAAAAAAGAATAAAATAAACTGTGCTGTAATCATATAAACTCCTTTCCCTCCAGCAATATTATCTCTTTTTTCATCAATTTCTAATTAAACCCATAAATCTTTTGCGACAAACTATAGCCCCACACGACAATCTTTCTGCCGGCTTTGCTGCGGAACTGCATCGGCTTACTCAGTGCCATTTTATTTATCATGCGGTACATGATTTTATTTTTATTTTTCAGGTACTCCCATAATTCCTCGCGTTTCTGCAGACTTTCTTCCGAGCCTTCTTTAATGAGAAATACAGAACTAACCGTCATCATCATTGTCAAATATTTTACCATGTAATCGCGCAGTTTTTTGTTCTTGATTTTTGTCAAATCATACGCATCAATCATCAATTTGTTGACTTTAATCTGCTGGTCGATACGTCCAATCATTACTTTTTCGTTTACCGACTGGTCATCTCTTCCGATAAAATAACGATACAAATCGGCATTCACATAATACATTTTTTTCACAAAAGGAAGCGGATTATAGACAAAAATGTTATCCACATAAAACGTATGTCGCGGCAATTCCAGCTGACAGTCACGAAGCATTTTCGTCCGGTAAATAACCGAATGCATCAAAATGTTCTGACTAATCTTAAAGCGTTTTACATCATTCCATGTAAATACCTGATTTTCCGGAAAAACGCCATCATAGCGAATCACTTTGTGTTTGTGAAGGCTTGGCTTTTCGTAAACATAATTAGCAAGTAGCATATCCACGCCGGAACCATCTTCCACAAAACTGCGAAGCACATCCAAAATCTTAAGGAATGCCCCTCTATCAAACCAGTCATCACTGTCGAGCACCTTGTAATACAAACCGCTTGCACTGGCAAGACCGGTATTTACTGCTGCCCCGTGGCCCCCGTTTTCCTGGTGAATCGCCCGTACAATCGTCGGATGTTCTTTTTGCAGACGATCTGCTATCTCTGCCGTTTTATCTGAAGAACCATCATTTACTAGAATAATTTCAACATCTTCGCCACCTACTAACGCGGTTTCTACTGCATGCTCCATGTAATCCTGCGAATTATAGCAAGGTATTGCAACCGTCAATAGTTTCATTCTCAAAACCCTTCTTTCTTAAATTTCCTCTGCCACCGTCAGTGCACGGTCCACAATCGCATCAATATTATAATACTTGTATTCAGCCAAACGTCCTAACAGATAGAAGTTTGGAATCTTATTAACAAGTTCTTTGTACTTCAAAAACAGAGCATCATTTTCAGCGTTATTAATTGCATAATAAGGAATTTCCCCGTCTTTTCCCTGATAAGGCATCGGGTATTCTTTCACAATCGTCGTATCCTTTGCATCCAACTGGCCGGACAAATACTTAAACTCTGTTATACGGGTAAAATCTTCCGACACCGTGTAGTTTACTACACCGTGGCTCTGATAAAATTTCTTGTCATAGTGCTCAAAATCAAACCGCAGCGAACGATACGGAAGTCTGCCAAAGCGGCATCCAAACAACTCATCCAAAGCTCCGGTAAAAATCACATTGCCGGTAAATGGCTGCCCCTCAAAAAGAACCTTATTTTCTGCCTCCGGGTCAATGGTAAGAACCGATGCAGCCTCGCAATTTAAGCGCACTTCAATGCCCGGATAATCGAGCATTTTTTCAAAAATCGGCGTAAATCCTTCCTTCGGAAGTCCCTGATATTTATCCTGAAAATAACGGTTATCTCTGGATAAAAGAACCGGAACTCGGCCAGACACAGCCGGATCGATTTCCTTCGGCGATTTGCCCCACTGCTTCATCGTATATTTCAAGAAAACATTTTCATATACGTACTGAGCAATCTCCTGTAACTCTTCATTTTCATGATTCATAAGTTCCAGAATCGGAACTCTGGCACCTTCGCCAAAATTATCAATTAAAAGCTTTTCCAAATGCGGCGCGCGCTCGCCGTACACAAGCTCCAGCGTATTTAAGTTAAACGGAATTGGCAATTCTCTGCCGTATACATTTCCAACAACTTCATGGCGGTACTCATACCAGTCGGTAAAACGTGACAAATACTCATATACTCTATCAATATTGGTATGAAAAATATGCGGTCCATACTGATGAATCAAAATGCCATAGTCATCTTTTTTGTCATAGCAGTTTCCGCCGACATGGTCTCTGGCGTCAATTACTAACACCTGCTGTCCTTTTTTCTCAGCCAGCTCTCTGGCTACCACAGCACCGGCAAAGCCGCTGCCAATCACAATACTATCGAACATATCTGTCCTCCCTCATTTATTCCTTATTATTCCTATTTTACCAAACCTAGCGAATAATATCCACTATTAATTTCGGAATCCTTGGAGCTTCTTTCGAATACCGGATACTGCTCTCAAACATTGCCATTCCACGGTTCAATTTTTCTTTTGTTCCTGCATAGCAGATGGCAATCGGTTCACCTTTTTTCACGGTATCTCCAATTTTCTTTTCCAGGTAAATACCTGCGCTCATATCAATGACGCTGTCTTTGGTCTCCCTGCCGGCACCCAAAAGTCCTGCTGCCACACCAATCTTCTCGGTATCCATCCCGGATAAAAATCCATCTTCTGCGGCAAGCACTTCTCCCTCAAATGCGTCTCTCTCAAAAAATTCCGGATGCTCTACATAACGGATATCGCCGCCCTGCGCCTGTACCATTTCTTTGAATTTTTCAAATGCCTGTCCGGACGAAAGAGCTTTTTTCGCCATCCTTTTTCCCTGACTGTGGCTTACATTTTCCAGCCCAAGTGACAGCATCATACCGGCTAACGCCACACTGACTTCTTTGACATCTTCCGGACCGTCTCCTTTTAACACCTCAATTGCTTCTTTTACTTCCATGTTATTGCCGATTGCAAATCCGAGCGGCTCCTCCATGCCGGTTAAAATCGCCACAGTCTCTTTTCCCACATGATTTCCAATTGCCACCATATGTTTCGCAAGTTTTTTCGCATCTCTTGTATTTTTCATAAATGCTCCGCTGCCCGTCGTGACATCCAAAACAATTTTGTCACTTCCTGCCGCCAACTTCTTACTCATAACCGACGCTGCAATCAACGGAATACTGTCCACTGTAGCTGTTACATCGCGGAGTGCATACAAAAGTTTGTCCGCCGGTGCCAGATTTCCGGTCTGTCCAATCACGCTGATTCCCGTTTTTTTCACCGTTTCAAAAAACTCCTCTGCCGAAAGGTCAATGCGAAAACCGGATATCGACTCCAGTTTATCTAGCGTTCCCCCGGTAAATCCAAGTCCGCGTCCACTCATTTTTGCCACCGGCACGCCACATGCCGCCACAATCGGTCCAACAATCAGTGTTGTCTTGTCGCCAACACCGCCCGTCGAATGTTTGTCCACTTTAATTCCTTCAATCGGTGACAAATCGACCAAATCTCCGGAATCCCGCATTGCCAGAGTAAACGCCGCCAGTTCCTCATTTTCCATGCCATTAAAGTAAATTGCCATCAGCATGGCAGACATCTGATAATCCGGAATTTTCCCTGCCACATAATCCGTTATCATAAAATCAATTTCTTCTTTTGTCAGTGTCTCTCCATTCTTTTTTTTCTGGATTAAATCAACAAATCTCTCTGTTCCCATGTGAAATACCTCCTATATAATACGACCGTTCCCATAAACCCAATCGAAACGATTTCCGTTAGTTATAATGTAACATATTCTAGCCATTCCTGCCAGTAATTTACGGTTTTTTGCCCGCAAAATAATGAACCCATTCAAAATCCGAACACTCCGCATTTTTCCATGTCATCAAATAAAATTCTAAATCCCTGCCCGGCACCTTTACCATGTTGGCAATCCCAAGAACCGGCGACGGAAAGTCCTTGCAGTAATAGAGTTCTTTCCCATCAATCTTCTTCTCCCATTCATTGGCATCCAATTTCCCACCATAGATGCCATTCCCCGTCAACAGATATCCGAAATCGTCATCAATCACAAGACCGGAAGTGCTGCTTTCCGATGTCATTCCCTCACATTTTATAACCTTTTTCGGCACGCTCTCATAAAGTGACTTTTTCAAAATCAATTGTTGTCTCGGTGCCACCACATAATAGTTTCCTTCCGTATCAAACCCTGCTGATATATCATCAATTTTTCCATCTTTGGCAAGAAATTTTTCTTCTACACTGTCGTACTCAATTGCCTGTCCGTCCGTGGCATCTTCCTCCAGGGAAAAGAAAAACACAAGACGTGATTCGTTAATCACACTAAACGATACAATCTTTTGCCCTTTTACACGTGACGTAATATCAGGGATATGAAGTTCCCGGATTTCCCTATTTTTCTTGATTTTATACAGCTGGCATTTTGTTTTACTATTATCACTATACATCACGTACAAATTCTGCTTTGTATCGGCTGCAATCTGAATTTCACCATTGCCGCAGTTTTTTGCAATAAAATCATTCCATGCCGTTTTTTTCGTCATCCATTTCTTATCTCCTCCCTCCCACTGGCACTCCATATAAGAATCTTTTCCGGAAGTCCGCATGCGAAAAATGAAATATGGCACCTCTTCACCTGCAATAAGATACATTTGTTTCATATCTTTTGAAAATGCAGGATCCGGCTTTTGTATTTTTTCATATTCGTATGACTTATCTCGTTTTAGAGAAACTTCCTCTCTCGGCTGCATCGCAGTTTCTTTATCGCAGGAAATAACAAATAAACTCAAACAACAAATTAGAAAATATCGAACCCACTTCATATTAACGCACTCCCTTTCAAAAACTATCAACACAAAACTATTACTTCGTATTTTACTACAACTGAGATATGATGTCCATCATACTTTCAGCCAAGTTTTTAGAAGAAAAGAACCACATGCAACCTTATCCTTCATATATACCAAAAATAGTTGCATAGATTTTGAGAAAATTCAGCCGAAAGCAACCAAAAGACAAGAAATTAATACAAAGAGTTGCATGTGTCGTACAATTTTCCCGAATAAAACCGAATAATGAGGTGAAAATGCAACCCTCTAAGCAAAAATCAAGCAAAAGAGTTGTTCCAGAAGTGCTAACCTCAAATTTCAGCCACAAAAGATGTAGCAAATATTCGTTATAAGTTTATTTAGACTCCGGCAGCTCAGAAGAAAAACTTTTCCTCTGAGCTGCCGAAATCTAAAAACAAGTCCTAACCATTACTTGCCTACACCCCCTCAAATATGTTATACTTTTGACGATTATTACACTTTATGAAAGGGGATTTTTTATGTCCACAACTACCATTGCGGTGTTAATTGCCTTCGTGTGTTATTTAGCGATGATGATTGGCATCGGCATCTTTTCGATGAAAAAAACAAACAGTACCGAAGATTATTTTCTTGGCGGAAGAGGCTTAAACAGCTGGGTTGCCGCTCTTTCCGCACAGGCTTCCGATATGAGCGGATGGCTCTTGATGGGACTGCCGGGTTCGATTTACCTTGCCGGAACCGGAAAAGCCTGGATTGCCATCGGATTGTTTATCGGAACGGCGCTTAACTGGATTTGCATTTCCAAACGCCTGCGCCGTTACACAATTGTAGCAAACAACTCTTTAACACTCCCGGAATTTTTCCAGAACCGTTTTCGCGATAAGAAAAAGATTCTTCTTGGAATTTCTTCCATTGTAATCGTTATTTTCTTCTTAGTGTATACCGCATCGGCACTGGCATCCGGTGGAAAACTCTTCCAGACCGTATTTGGTCTTGATTACCACTACGCACTTTTAATTGGTGCAGCCGTTATTCTGGCATACACGTTTATGGGAGGATTCCTCGCCGTATGTACCACCGATTTTGTGCAGGGAACCATGATGCTTATCGCTCTCTTAACGGTGCCAATTATCGCTTATGCCGCTATCAGTGGCGACTTCACCGGTGCATTAACCGCTCACGGTGTAGCAGAAAATTCAGACTTCTTAAGTTTGTTCTATATGGACGGAAAACCATATCCGCTGATTTCCATCGTTTCTGACTTAGCCTGGGGACTTGGTTACTGCGGTATGCCACATATCTTAGTCCGTTTTATGGCTGTTAAGAGCGAAAAAGAATTGAAAAAATCCAGTGTAATCGCAATCGTATGGGTTGCCATTTCGCTGATTGCCGCATGCTTTATCGGAATCTTAGGACGCGGATTCTTAAATGAAACACTCGTAGAAACCGGTTCCGAAAATGTATTTATCAAAATGATTCAGCAGATTTTCGATGGCAACATCGTTTTAATCTTTATTGGCGGTTTGTTCCTTTGCGGAATCCTTGCTGCCATTATGTCAACAGCAGATTCCCAGCTTCTTGTCTGCGCCTCCTCCGCATCTAAAGATATTTTCAAAAATATTCTGAAACCGGAAGCAGAAGACAAAAAAGTATTAAATGTAAGCCGTATTACGGTTCTTGTAATTGCTGTCGTTGCCTGCATTATCGCATGGAACCCGGACAGCAGTATCATGGGACTTGTTTCTGACGCATGGGCCGGTCTTGGTTCCGCCTTTGGTCCACTCGTTGTGTGCTCCCTGTTCTGGAAACGTACCAACCTTCCGGGTGCCGTTGCCGGCATCGTATCCGGTGGATTGTTTGTTATCATCTGGGATTACCTTCCAATTCTTGGCGGTCAGACACCTTACGCCGTAACCGGAATTTACTCCCTGTTATTAGGATTCTTTGTCAGCCTTTTGTGCATTGTCATTGTCAGCCTTTTGACAAAAGCACCATCCAAAGAAATTGTTGAAGAATTTGAATCTGTCAAAACTTATCAGGAATAAATAGCAAAACCTACGGAGGTTTTTATGGAGTTTAAAGGTTTAAAAAAAATTCATGACGGTCACTTTATCCACCGCTATGATATCACATATGAAACGGTCGATGGAAAAGAAAAAGTTTATGAAATGATTAGCCGAAATCCGGACATTTCCACGCTTTCGGAGCTTCAGGCAAAAACACCGGACTCTGTCGTTTTAATCATGCACGATGAGAAGAACGAAAAAATACTGTTAAATAAAGAATTCCGCCTTGCCTTAGGCGACTGGGTATATAATTTCCCGGCAGGTCTGATTGATGAGGGTGAAGAGCCAATCGAAAGCGCAAGGCGCGAATTAAAAGAAGAAACCGGACTTGATTTACTGACGGTAAACGATATTCTTCCTTTAAGTTACAGTGCCATTGGCTTTGCCAATGAAACCAACCTCTGTATCGTCGGTGTTGCAGACGGCACCTTTTCCAAAAGCAGTTCCACTGTTGAGGAAATAAAAGCCGGCTGGTACACAAAAGACGAAGTCAAAAAACTTCTGAAAACGGAATTATTCGCCGCAAGAACGCAATCTTACTGTTACTTGTGGAGTAAATAAAAAAATGCTTAGAAGGCTAAAATCCTGACATCAGATTTCGCTTTCTAAGCATTTTATTTTCTAACATTTCTTACTTGGTTCCAAAGATTCGGTCTCCGGCATCTCCAAGTCCCGGACAAATATACGCATTTTCATTCAGACAGCGGTCTTTGCAGCCCACATAAAGCTGAATATCCGGATGTGCTTTCATCAGACGCTCAATGCCTTCCGGTGCAGCAATAATCGACATAAATTTAATGTTCTTTCCACCATGCGCTTTGATAAAATCTACTGCCGCTACTGCCGAACCACCGGTTGCCAACATCGGATCCACAACCACAATCGTTCTCTGGTCAATCGGTTCCGGAAGCTTACAGTAATACTCATGAGGTTCATGTGTTTCCTCATCACGGTACAAACCGATATGTCCGACTTTTGCTGATGGCACCAGTGATAAAATACCGCTTACCATACCAAGTCCGGCACGAAGAATCGGCACAATAGCTAACTTCTTTCCGGCAATCATCGGTGTCCGGCACGTCTCGATTGGTGTCTTAATTTCCACATCTTCAACCGGCAGATCACGGAGTGCCTCATATCCCATAAGCATGGCAATCTCCTCAATCAGACGTCGGAACTCATTCGTTCCTGTTGCCTCATTTCGCAAAATCGAAATCTTATGCTGAATCAGCGGATGTTCCATTATAGTAATCTGTTTCATTTTCTTTCCTCCATTTTCTTTCGCGTTTTCTATTATTGTACCTTTTCTTGTAAAAAAATACAATCTCGCATTATCTCATTCTTCATTTTTTTGCTGATAATAGAACTGAATCAAGCCAATTCTCGATTTTGTCCCCGTTTTCTCATTCAAGGAAGAAATATGCCGGTACAAAGCCGCTCTCGAAATAAATAATTGCTTTGCCAAATCTTTCGCACTGTCATCGGAATTTAACAATGCCTCAAAAACTTCCGTTTCTCTTTTCGTGAGGGAATATTTTTCCGCAAATGCTCCTAATTCAAGTGCCTGTACATCTTCTGTCTTTTTCTTTCCCTGTTGCCTCTCCGTCGCAAACATCGCAATGCTGATAAGTGCAAACAGCACCAGCACAACAGAAGAAATCAAAATTACATTCCCACCTTCTACTAAGGCTATCGATCCTCCGGTCACGACTGCCGCTCCCGCATTGTTTACCGCTCTTCCCATGCCTGCCCAAAGTGCAGGAATGGAACTCTGTACCGCATAATTCATAAATCTCGTCGTAAAATAGACAACGAAAAATCCGGATGACAAATAAAAAATAACAAGTCCGGCAAGCACCGAGCCTCCTGTCACAATAACAAGCACACAGAGTACGGATAAAAGCGTGACGCAGAACATCACAATCGACATATACCGGTGATTTTTTAAATCAAACAAAAGTCCTGCCAAAATTCCACTTACCGCCAATAGAAGCCTCGGCCACTGTCCAACATCCAAGCTTCCCTTTGCATGTTGTAAAGTAACCACATTATCCAATGCCGCAAAAATCATCGTCATACACAAAACACATAAAACCAATATATATCCTGTTATTTTCTTCTGTTTTTCCCCCTTGTCCACAGGCTCTAACTCCACTGCTTCCTTTCGTATGAGCAGATAATAAACCGTGGCGGCAAAAAGAATAAATACAAAAATCAACTGTACCATCTGGCTGCGAACAAGATTGTTACATATAAACTGAAAAAGCAACCCCAGCGCATAAGCCACACCAACCAAAAGTGCCAGGTGCGAATCTCTGCCAACATAAAAAAGTGCATGATAATGCAGAGCACTGCCAAACAATCCAAGCAGCACAAATACAACACAGCCTACAAAAAGACAGATGGCGTAACTATCCGCTTCATATAAAAAGAACAAGCAGACCGCCATAATAAGTGGAAACATGACTGTCACCACTCTTTTTACAAAAGCAGATTTTATCCTGTGAAATAGAGCATATAAAACAAAACCAATGACGCTGACACCCAGCACAATTCCCTGCGCACTCACTGCCTGACGCGAATTCGAAAGCGTACCCATTATGTTCACAAATAAATATTCTGTCTCTAAAAATAAAAACGTAAAAATGGCTAATAAAACACCCGCCGTAAATCTCTTCTTCATCTTTGTTCACCTTTCTATTTCCTCCCTCATTTTACTATTCTTACGCCACAATTGCAACAATGCTTGTCAGATGAACTTTTTTTCTTTATAATTAAACCAATAACGATTATGAGGAGGTTTCTTATGGAAACAAAAAACAATGCAATCCGCGATGCCAGAACGCTTGGCATCCCCAAAATGCTGCTGTTGGGTCTACAGCATATGTTCGCCATGTTTGGTGCCACAATCTTAGTACCGATTCTGGTAAACAACTATTTTAAAGGAGAGGGGCTCTCCATTCAGGTTACATTATTCTGCGCCGGTGTCGGCACACTTTTCTTCCATTTGTGTACGAAATTAAAAGTTCCCGCTTTTCTTGGTTCTTCGTTCGCCTTTCTCGGCGGATTTGAAACCGTTTCCAAATTGGACACCGGAATTTTCAAAGATATGTCCATGGGCGAAAAACTGCCTTACGCCTGCGGTGGTATCGTAGTAGCCGGTGCTCTGTATCTGGTGCTTGCACTGATTATCAAACTAGTCGGTGTGAAACGTGCGATGCGTTTTCTTCCACCGGTTGTCACCGGTCCGATTATTATCTGCATCGGCTTAAGTTTAGCACCATCCGCAGTTAATAATGTTCAGACAAACTGGCTGTTAGCCATTATCGCATTTGCCATCATTGTGATTTTCAACATCTGGGGAAAAGGTATGTGGAAAATCATCCCAATTCTTCTCGGCATCGCCGGTGCTTACGCTGTTGCCTTGATTCTGCACTTTTGCGGTATCACAAATCCGGATGGTTCCGCCATCTTTAATTTTGCAGAAGTTGCCAAAGCTTCCTGGGTTAATGTTCCACCATTTGAGTTTTGTAAATTCGACTTAACTGCAATCCTTGCTATGGCTCCGATTGCCATTGCGTCCATGATGGAGCATATCGGCGATATTTCCGCCATTTCTGCAACCGTTGGCGAAAATTATGTAGAAGATCCCGGTCTTCACCGCACATTAATCGGTGATGGTCTGGCAACTTCCCTTTCCGCTTTGGTCGGCGGTCCTGCCAACACTACTTACGGCGAGAATACAGGCGTTCTCGAACTAAGCCGTGTACATGATCCGAAAGTAATCCGTCTGGCTGCTATTTACGCTGTCGTTTTAAGTTTCATCCCGAAATTTGCCGGTATCATCAGTACCCTTCCGGCTGCAATTGTCGGCGGTGTCAGTTTTATTCTCTACGGTATGATTGCCGCCATCGGTGTCCGAAACGTCGTAGAAAACAAAGTTGATTTCACCAAATCAAGAAACTTAATTATTGCGGCTACCATTTTAGTATGCGGACTTGGTTTCTCTTCCGGACTTACCTTCCAGATTGCAGGAACAAGCATCACTTTAACCGGTCTTGCCATTGCTGCTATTATGGGCGTTTTGTTAAATGCCATTTTACCCGGACGAGAAGAAGATTAAAATAATACTTGATTTATGACTAGACGTGTGTTATCTTGTATTTACCCTCTTATTGCTCCACAAAAGGAGGGTTTATCATGAAACACACGTCTATTTTTTTGAAAGCGGCTTGCCGGCGGAGCATCGCCCTTTTATGTACAGCGGTACTGTTTACCGCCTCTGTTTTTTCCGCACCTTTGACAGCAGATGCCGCCTCACCGGCTCTTGTAATTCTTTCCCGATATCGCGCCACATTAAAAATTGGCGATTCTTTTACTCTTGCGGGAATTGCAAGCAACGGCAAGTGGGTTCGATTTAAAAGCAGTAAAAGTGCTGTCGCCTCGGTAAATACATATGGCAGAGTCACCGCAAAAAAAGCGGGCACCTGCACGATTACGGGAAAAGTCGCAGGTGGGGAAGCCAGTTGTAAAATTACCGTCACAAAAACTATCATTACGTTATCAACTGCCTCCATTACAATGGAAAACGGAGCGCAGGTTACTCTGAAAGGGCAGACCTCAAATAGGTCACCTATCTCATGGAAATCTCAAAAATCAAGCGTTGCCGAAATTGACGAAAACGGTAAAATTTCAGCAAAGAAACCAGGAGAGACTACAATTACCGCAAAGGCAGACGGTACAAAAAAAACCTGTCATGTCACGGTAAAAAAACCTAAAGTTACACTTAATTATACTTCTGCATCTTTGTCCCGCAATCAGACACTTCTTCTGACAGCAAAAGTGTCCTCCGGGAAAAAAGTAACATGGAAGTCTCAGAAAAAAAGTGTAGCCACCGTCAACAGCCGCGGAAAAGTCACGGCAATAAAACGTGGCACAACAAAAATCCGGGCATCGATTGACGGTGTAACAAAGGAATGTATGGTTACGGTTTTATAACGGCAAAGATTTTTTAATTTCATTACATTTAGGAGCAATAAGAGGGTATTTGCAAAATAATGCATTTGGATGTAAAATATCTCTGGTTGATTGGATAAAGAAAACAACAAGGAGAAAGTTTACCTATGAATAAATATCAACATACTTTGGAAAAATTGGAAAACAATACGGCAAAGCGAAGTATTACACTCGTTATAGAAGGTGCTTTAATCGGTGTCTTGGCCGGCTTGACTGCCGTTCTATACCGATACTGCCTAACTTATGCAGAGAGCGGATTATATGCGGTTCTGAATTTCATACGCGGAAATGCAGGTGTTACCGCCCTCTGGTTTGCCGCTCTTATTTTGATGGGATGTATTGTCGCAAAGATTGTGAAATGGGAGCCAATGGCTGCCGGTTCCGGGATCCCGCAGGTTTCAGGGGAGGTCCGCGGTTATTTGGACCAGAGTTTTTGGCGTGTCGTTTTAGCCAAATTCACCGGTGGTACACTTAGTATCTTCGGCGGTCTGTCCCTTGGAAGAGAGGGCCCGTCCATTCAGCTTGGTGCGATGGTGGCAAAAAGTTATTCCCGCCTTAGAAACTATGATAAAACAACAGAAATCGGTCTGTTATCGTGTGGCGCAGGTGCCGGACTTGCCGCCGCCTTTAATGCACCGCTTGCCGGCATTATGTTTGTTCTTGAAGAAATCCACCACACCTTTGACCGCACAATGTTAGTCGCCGGTCTGATTGCCACGGTGTGCGCCGACTTCGTCTCAAAAATATTTTTTGGACAGTCTGCTATTTTTTCGTTTACGACATCGACTCTTGCACTCCGCTATTATTGGCTGTTAGCATTGCTTGGTATTTTGCTTGGTCTTGCGGGTGCCGGATATAATTTTGTCATGTTAAAAATGCAGGCTATTTTCCACCGCTTGAAAAAAATACCAAAAGAAATCCGGATTGCCTTTGTTTTTGTCATTTCCGGGATTCTTGGTCTCACTCTTCCGCAGGTATTAGCCGGCGGTCACAGCATGATTGCTTTGTTAGAGCATGGGAAACCGGAACTTTCCATGATTTGCATTTTACTTGTCGTTAAATTTTTATTTTCGGCAGTTAGTTTCGGATGCGGCGCACCCGGTGGAATCTTTTTCCCACTTCTGATTTTAGGCGCCTACATCGGTGCAATTTTCGGAAACCTTTCCATCCACGCTCTCTCCCTGCCAAACGATTTACTTCCCCAGTTTATCGTTATCAGCATGGCGGGATTATTTGCGAGCATCGTGCGTGCACCGATTACCGGTATTGTATTGATTACCGAAATGACCGGCAATATGCACCGGATGTTAGACATCGCTGTCGTGAGCAGTATTGCTTATATCATTGCAAACCTGCTTGGCAGCAAACCGATTTACACGTCCCTTTTGGAAAATATTCTGAACAAACAGACTGAACTGGAAATTAAAGAGTCGGCAGAAAAAGTTTTGGTTACTTATGTCATTCCTTTTGACAGTCCGGTCTGCCATAAAAAAATCTGCCAGATTGACTGGCAGAAAAATACATTGGTTGCATCCATTGAGCGTGACGGTCACACGATTACGCCGAAAGGCGACACCGAAATTCTGCCCGGCGACTTGCTCATGGTGCTCATCGGCAGACAATACTACGCTGCCGATTATGCAGCTTATGAAAAGTTAATTAACGGCTGATATATTGATATATTTTTTTGTTGTCTGCAGTTCACCTTTCACCTGCAAATAAATTTTATACTTATCTTTTGGCAGATTGGTTAGCTGCATGGCAACTTTATAAACCATCGTGCGGAACACATCCATTGTCTGGTATGTGTCATCAAAGTCAACCTGATAGCCACCCTTGTCACCAATAAAATAAACTTTTTCCACTTCGTGGTCTACGTTATTTACAAAGAGTAAATCTTCCTGCATCTCATATTCGATAGCAGCACTCTTGATATGATGTTTCTTTTCCGACTTTAACTTGCAGTATTTGCTGCTTGATATCTCTTGCGGCTGTTTAATCTGACCGACCTGATAATCGCCGGTCACCTGCATCGGCTCTGCGAGTTCCTGCACATTCGGCTCAAACGGATACGCGCGGAAAAATCCCGGTTTTACACCAAACTCGGAAAGCACCTCGCCGGTCTCATAATCGTATTCGAAAATACCACCGCCATCACCGTCCACCGGTTCTGCATAAGAACCTGCCATATTATACACACGCTTTTTGTCAGGAACATAGATTCCATTTGCACGGATTCTTGTCTTTGGTCCGGCAAATCGTTTATGCAGCGAAACGGTTTTCTTTTCCTCATCAATATCATAAAAACTCACATAACTGAGCGGATCTTTATCAAAAGACTTCGCCTTACGACGCTTTGCCCAGTGATTATCATAAACAATAATCCGTTTTTTCTGCGGATTCGATTCATCCGGGAGTGCAATTTCAAATGCCGCATGCTGCTGGTAACACCATTTGACATCACCTTCCGGCTGCAAAAGATATGGTGTCATCTTTGTTCCCTCCCAGAATTTCGGGTCGGATAAAATCCAGCGGAGTTTTTTCGTATCGTAATCTACACAAATTACCGCATGCACATTTCTGAGGGAAATCAAAATCGTGCGGTCTTTTTCATAATACGCAGCGGAATTTACATGGCACCAGTCCATCATATTCTGATAGGTTTCATCAAAAAGCTCTGCCATATTTAACTGCCACACAATTTCACCGGTCTGTCTGTCAATCTCAATAACGCAGTCCTCCGTATGCTCAAGCATCGAATTACTTCCGGTGAGAATGTTGCCGCCAGCCTTTTCTTCCGCCGTGTGGTGAACCCCTTTTTCCGTCAGATAGGTTCGAAACACACGACCGAAATAGTCCATATCATAAGACTCTACTGTCTGGGGATTGGAATAGGATGGCACGGAAATATATTTTTCCATGTAAAAAAAGTGACCATCCGATAATGGAAATATACCATATCCTCTCGGTTTGCGGCTGAGATAATAACGTATTTCCCCTTCGATATCAAACACGCAGGTATGAATTTTGACACCGCCATTTATCATAATATTGGAATACGCCGGTTTGTCGGTCCATTTTTTCACCGTAATCACGTTGCGCAGTGACTTCGGCAGTCTTTTCGTTCGTATCGTGAAAGTATGGCTTTTTACACAGTTTCCCTCATCATCGAGAATCTCTATGACGATGTCATTTGCCTTTTCAGCATACATCCCTAAAATCGGCACTCGATGCTCTTTTTTCTTAGGAAGTTCTGTAACAAAATCCGTCTCCTTTAAATTTCCTTTTGTCGTAACACGGACACATGCCGGCTCTTCTAAAATGAACAAAGCAAGTGCAGTCAACGGTGCCTCTCCATATGGATCTTTTATAACGAGCATATGGTCAAACGTGTACTCACCACTGCTCAGAAGCTGCTTATACAAATAGTCTCTAGTCAGTGACTTTATGGAACAGGACTGCTCACGACGTATATTCGTGCGAAATCCTACGATTTCTTTGCGGAGAAATAAATTCTCATACGACGCCGCTTCTTCACCTGCTCGTCCGGTTTCCCACACAATCACCTCACCGCCATCGGCAAGTTTCTTATGGTGAACCGTCTTTTTTTCCTTTTGCCCAAACTGCCTGCAAATCCAATCCTTCACCCTCTTACACGAAGACACAAAATAATTATCCATTTTTGTTCCTCCATGCACGTTTTGCTAATTGATTCTTTTTAAAATTTCCTGATATACAACTTTTGCACACTCCTGTGGTGTGAAATGTATGGTATCCAAAACAATTTCCGGATTCTCCGGCTTCTCATAACCGGAATCTTTTCCCGTAAAATTTTTAATATTCTTTTTGTACAAACCTTTTGGATCCCTCTTACAACAGGTCTCAAAATCCGTACTCACATATACCTCAAGAAATTGATTTTCCCCGACGCGCCCTCTCGCAAACCGGCGCATCTTACGAAACGGGGAAATAAAAGCAGCCAGTGTAATAACTCCTGCGTCGCAAAACAGGGCAGAAATTTCTCCAATCCGCCGTATGTTTTCATCACGGTCCTTATCCGTAAACTCCAAATCCGAATTGATTCCATGTCGAATGTTATCTCCGTCTAAAAGATAAACTGCTTTTTTTGCATCATTCAACATTTTCTCCAGTTCTACCGCAATTGTTGATTTTCCGGAACCGGACAGTCCCGTAAACCAAACAACAAGCCCCTTTTGTCCGAGCACACGATAACGATCTTTCGCCGAAACCTTATTCGGCTGCCAAATAACATTTTCCGTCATTTTCTTTTTCTCCTTTAATGAAATCGCATATCCACCCATATTCTGGAAGAAATCCTATCATAGGTTTTTGTCACAAAAAAGGCTTTTTTAATTTTTATTTCCAATGAGCTTTATCTTTTTTTCCTTCCGGTTTCATCACGTGTTTAATGTATGAAAACGTCTCTTTTTCCCCCCTATCGCGCAGCATAATCAGCAAATCCTCTAATTTCTGCGACGTTACCGGGTGCATCCAGCGTCGTTTTCTCCCTTTGTCAAAATAAAGAAACGGCTTCTCTATATCATAGTCATCCCCATAATAAATTTTACTTGCCGCCACGCGGTCGCAAAACATTTCAATCAAATAACGGGTTGGCATCTCCACCGGTTCTTTCCGGTTTAACTTCGGATTGTAATCAACCCAGTATTCAAAATGGTGTTTATTGCGTCCCTGATGATGAAGCCACGCACGCGAAAAGCCGTACCGTTCCCTCTCTTTTTCATTTGGACTTTTATCACCGAGATAATTTTTTGCCCCCGGAATAAATTCCGCCGGACTGTATTTTGACAAATCGTGTCTAAGCCCCTGCCAGAAAATTCCTGCCATAAAGCAATGCACGATTACTTTATGACGGTGCCTTGTAATCGTAGAAAAATGTTTCCAGATATGCATAAGTATAACCTGCTTTCCTTTGTTTCTAAACTTCGAGCACATTGCACAGTAAAAAAGCAAGCACAAGCGATACGACAATGCGTCCGATGTTTTTCCATTTCCTATGATATAATATCAGATTTATAAAACAAAAGAAAGCAATCATTGTGGGAACCGCCAAACGCGGAAGCTCAGGATTTGAATTAATCTCCATCTCGGACAACAAAAGCCCTGTCATCACGGTAAGCAAAAGTCCCGAAACAACAACGCGAATTGCCTTTTTGATTACCTTAAAAATGGCACATCCTTCCAGTCTGTCATACAAGTGGTAAACCAGATAAAAAATCAAACAAGAGCAGGCAACACTACAGGCAAATCCCGCCACCGCAAAGGCAAATCCACCGGCTATCGTTCCAACGACCGCCTCTCCGCACAAATAACCGATCCCTGCCAAAGTCTTGCACAAAATAGACCCCGGCAGCACATTTACGATTACAACCAGATGATTGTAAAAGTCACTTTCTGAAATATATTCCGGCACAAAAAGACCGTCGGCAATGGATAAATAGGCATCTCCGCCACCAAATGACAAAAAGGAAGACACAGCGCCCTGCCCTACAAAGCCCGCCGCTTCACGCCACATCATAAAAAGTGCCGGCAGACAAAACAAAAGCAGAAATAAAACCCATAACAAAAGTCTGCCCCCCAGTTTTCCAGCTGCCAGTTTTGGCTTTTTATCCTTCTTTTTCACCTTTTTCTGGTACAATAATCCTACAACAACACTTCCTAAAAGTGTAAGCAGAAGTATCTGGATTGTCGAAAATTTAGGGAGCCGGATTCCTAACCCAAAAATACGGCAAAGATAATTTCCACCCGTTGCAATAAACACAAATAGAATTACGAACCATGCAGCCACCCGGAATTTAGAGTGGCGGTACGCCTTTAATGTCTGCACAATGTATTGCGTCAAAAGGCACAAAATAAACGCTGTAATGCCGATGGAAGCATACTGAATCTGCTGTAAAATATTAGAATCCGCACCGCTAAGCAGCATTAAATACAATACCGTAAACACAACTCCCGGAAGAGCCATCAATACACCGCCCGCGAGCATCCCTCCGATGCCGCCGACATGCAGACCAATCCCCGATGCAATTTCAACCGGAAGTGCCCCCGGTGTCAGCGTTGCGGCAATAACTGACTTGTCATACTCATCTTTACTTACCAATTTTTTTTCGTTTACCACTTCCTGCTCCAATACCGGAATCAGTGCATTCCCACCGCCGAAACCAATCACTCCCACCTTTATCATCGATTCGATGAATGTGAATTGTTTCTTCATAGCTTCCTCCAAATCTCATTTGTCAACGAGATTAGCAAACGGTCTTGTCAAAAGTATGACTTGCCAAAATTTTTCATACAATGAACTAAAGGAAACCAAAGGAGTCTGTGATTGAAACTTTTAATTGATGTAAATCAGCTTTTATGGAATGGTCCTATTCTTGTTATGCTTTTTGGCACACATGTTTACTTCACCCTGCGTTTACGGCTTGTGCAGCGAAAAATCGGATATGGCATCTCCCTTTCTCTTTCCGATGGCAGCAAAAACAAAAAGGGATTTGGGCGTTTTGGTTCGCTTACAACAACGCTCGCTGCTACGCTTGGAACCGGAAATATTATAGGCATTTCCACCGCCGTTTTCTTAGGCGGACCGGGTGCTGTATTTTGGTGCTGGCTCACCGGACTTTTAGGCATGGCAACCACTTACGCCGAAACGTTTTTGTGCCACCATTTCCGCTATCAGGGACACGGTGGACCCATGTATATTCTTCATTTTTTATTGCACAAAAAAACGCTTGCACTTCTTTACAGTGCCGCCCTCACGCTATCTGCATTTTTTATCGGATGCACCACACAAAGCAACGCAATAACCGAAACCTGTCATCAGGTCTTTTCGCTTCCGCCTGCCACTTGTGCGATTATAACCGCTTTTTTTGTGGGATTAATTTTAATGCAGGGACGCAAATGGATTGAAAATGTCTCCATCGCCATTGTGCCGACTATGGCTATTTTTTTCTTTGGCGGATGTCTTCTCTATCTCATTCTGCACGCAGATTATCTTCTGCCCTCTCTGAAATTAATTTTTTCCTCCGCTTTTGCACTGCCTCCCATCGGTGGCGGTTTTGCCGGATACACGATGGGAAAAGCCATCCGCTATGGCGTGGCAAGGGGGCTTTTTACAAACGAATCCGGGCTTGGCACAACCGGCCTGATTGCCGGCCACTGCTCGGAAGATGATTCCGTCAAACAAGCCGCCATTTCCATGTCCGCCACCTTTTGGGACACCGTCGTTCTCTGCGCCATCACCGGGCTTGTCCTTGTCTGCTATCAACTGGAATTTCCGTCCGAATGGCAGACGCTTCCCGCCTCCGCCTTAACAACCGCCGCATTTGGAAAACTTCCATTTTTCGGTGATGAAATTTTATCCATTGCCATTATCAGTTTTGCTCTTGCTACATTAATTGGCTGGAGTTACCTTGGCAAACAGGGATTTGACTATTTGTTTCAGGGAAAATACGAGCGTTGTTACCAGACCCTTTACCTCATTATGATTTTTGCCGGAGGCATTATGCCGCTTGCTCTTGTCTGGGAAATGACGGATTTTATTAACCTTTTCCTCCTTCTTCCAAACATTTACCTGCTCATCCGGTGCCGCAAATATGTAAAAAAAGAGTGATTTATACAAAAAAACATACTTTTTACATATTTTTTTTGCTATAATAACACTATATAGGTAAAATGGGTAAAAAGTACAAAGGAGATTTTATCTTATGCCAAACAAAATCACTTCATGGCTGAAAAGCCATGTCACACAATATAAAATTGATTTTATGAGCCTTAACCGTCTGCGCTTAAATCAAACGGTATCCGGCCAGATTCCGGTGACAATTTCTCTGACTGAGAAAACAAGGATGGCAGAAAATCTTTTATGGGCAAGAAGCCACGATGCCTCGACTTCATTTGAGTCGATGGAACTTTTGTTAAATCCCTATGGCATCACACCGCTCACTGCACTTTGCATGTTTCACACCGACACAAGATGCCGTTTATCTTACACGGTTGTGAGCGATTTTTGTATGCCCTGGCACTACGATTCCATGACGTACACAACCAATCACGTGCTTCCTGTTTTCGGCTTATGCGAGAACACGGATAATATCATTACTTTGACATTATATGACGAGTCAAACCAGCCTATTAAAAGCCGTGAAATCACATTGCATACCGGCACATTGAGCGAAACAAACCATTATCCATGCGTCCAGGACAAACAGGGGATGTATCGTTATTTCTTATCGCTTCCGGCAAAAGATGATAATTTAATTCCGCTCTCGGACGGACACTTTCTGATTGTCCATCCGGACTATCTGGTAAAAACAGAGCAGGGGCTTTTACCAACACACATATATGAGGTGGATTTGCTTGGCAGATGTTACCGCACCTACTATGTGGGTGATGGCATTTTTGACGTGTATGGCGAAATTTCTGCGGAAAACAAAAACTTATTAGTGCTTTCTTCGGATGCCAAAAAAGGAGATAAGTTATTATTCGAAATCAACCGGGAAACCGGTGCAATCCAGCATATCTACTCCCCTTATGAAAGAGAAGTAACATCTCCTGCCACACATCTGAAACAGGAATTTTTCAAATCCGTCATCAGCGACTCATTAGAGCAGTTTTCGCATTTTGGAGAATGTCTGGAAAAAATTGAATTTCCGGTCGTCGGCTGGCTCAAAGCACCGGTCTTTTACAAGGCAGCTTCGGTAGAAACATCTTCTGCTACCGATTTAGAATTTATGAAAAATACCTACGGCATTACATTTTCCATAAACGGCGACAGTTTGTTAGTAAACACAACCGGTGACTTGATTCAGGAAATTGTATTCAGTCATCCGGACCGCATTTACCAGCTTGATTTGACAAATCCGCCGCTTGACGAAGCTTTGTACGAAAAATACCGCTACACACTTACCGTTCCTTTAACGGAAATGTACAGCGGTACCTATTCTCTTGTTATCCGTTTTCGTGATGGCAAACAGGAAGTCTTACAGGATGCCCTGTCCCTCTCGCGGAGAAGAAATAACGAAAATTAGTTATCCTGTCCATAATAAGCATTGGCTCCGTGTTTGCGGAAATAATGCTTATCCATCAAATACTGCGGCGCGCGTTTTACACGAGGATTTAATGTCAGTGTATGGTGCGCCATTTCTGCTACTTTGTCCAAAACAACCGCATTGTAAACGGCATTTGCCGGGCTTGTTCCCCACGCAAATGGTCCGTGGTTCTTTACAACGATTCCCGGAACTTCCATCGGGTCTTTATCGCCAATTGTCTCGATAATGACAAGCCCCGTATTTCTCTCATAATCCAAGTTAATTTCCTCTGCGGTCAAATCTCTTGTACACGGAATATCTCCATAAAAATAATCCGCATGTGTCGTTCCCAGTGCCGGAATCGACATTCCTGCCTGCGCAAATGTTACCGCCCACGTTGAATGCGTGTGGACAACACCTGCTAAAGAAGGATATGCACGGTACAATTCAATATGTGTTGCCGTATCCGAAGACGGACGGTATTTTCCTTCGATTACATTCTGGTCAAAATCAACAACAACCATATCATCCGGCGTCAATTCATCGTATTCAACACCACTTGGCTTAATAACAACATAATTGTTTTCGCGGTCAATTCCGCTTACATTTCCCCAAGTGTAGATGACAAGTCCTTTTTTCTGAAGCTCCATGTTTGCTTCGTATACTTCTTTTTTTAACTGTTCTAACATACTTAATTACCTCCATCAAAATTTTTAAACTATGGATAGTCTTATCGTACCACAAAGACCGCCATTTGTCACGATACTCTTGACAGACATGGTAAAATAGTTTTGTAGGTCTACTCCAGAGATGGCCTAAGAAGGGAAATGATTATGTCAAACTTAATTTACAGTATTAACGCCACACTTCCTATTTTTTTACTTATCATCTTAGGAAAGGTTTTGAAAACAACAAAAATTATCAACGATGAATTTACCAAAACAGCGGACCGCTACGTATTCCGCATCGCACTGCCGGCTCTTTTATTTTCGGATTTGACAGAAAATAATGTAGGTTCTGCCTTTGACGGAAAATATGTGTTATTCTGTTTTTCTGTCACTATTTTTTCCATCGCCGTTTTGTGGGGACTTACCGAGAAATTCATGAAAAATGAAGAGCAAAAAGGTGCCTTTATTCAGGGCTCTTACCGCAGCAGCGCCGCCATTTTAGGACTTGCTTTCATCAACAATATGTATGACAGTGTCGGCATGGCTCCTTTAATGATTATCGGCTGCGTTCCTTTGTATAATATTTTCGCCGTCATCATCCTTACGTTAAAAGGTGACAACGGCGGTAAAAAGCCAAATATGAAAGAAACTTTTATCAATGTGATGAAGAATCCGATTTTACTTAGTATTCTGATCGCACTTCCATTCGCTTTATTGAACCTGCACTTTCCATCCTTTGTCAATAAAGCCATTGGAAGTGTGGCAAACACTGCAACCCCTCTCGCATTGATTTCCATCGGTGCCAGCTTTGAAGGAAAAAAAGCATTGAAAAAAATGAAACCAACCCTTCTTGCTTCTTTTATCAAACTGATTCTGCTTGCCGGTCTGTTTTTACCGCTTGCCGTCTTCTTTGGCTACCGCAATCAGGAACTCATGGCACTGCTTGTTATGCTTGGCTCACCGACTACGGTTTCCAGCTACATTATGGCAAAAAACACCGGAAACGATGGCATATTAACATCCAGCATCATTGTCCTGACGACACTTTTGTCCTCACTGACTCTGACGCTTTGGATTTTTGTTTTAAAGAGTTTCGGAGTCCTGTAAACTACTGCCGCTTTGCTTCTCCGTTCTCATCTAAATACAGCACGCGAACCTGTCCGTCAGACATAATAACACGGCACATGTACCGCGAATCATTCAAAGAATAATACACTTTTTTATCCGCAATCGGATAGTCGGTAATAGTCTTGTCCGCAAATGATTTTAAACGGTGTCTTGCTGTCATAGGATACAGCGGATTATGGAATAAAAGCAGATACGGCACAAGCGAAACAACCGCAAAGACTACGCCGATAACAATCTTTACCACTCTTTTTTTATTCTTCTTTCCTAATGTGCGGGCAGCTGCCCCAAGTCCCAATCCGATAAACTGTGCGATCATAAGCACAAGCAGACATTCAAATAAAATAATTGCGATACTTCTTGCACTGGTCTGAAGCTCTGCTACCGCATTTTCACTTCCCGCCAAAATCTGATATGCACTCGCAAGTACAATCGTGCAGACCGGCACAAAAAAACTGTATTTTCCAAGTAAAAGCATGGCAATCACGGACACCACCGGAACGACTAACATCATCTGTGGTAAATCAAATGCCTGTACTAACTGCACATATTCAAGCATTCCAATCGCCGAAAAGGCAATAATCAATAGTCCGGTTCGCAATCTCTTCCATCGTTGTTCTCTCATTCGTTTACTCCTGTCTTCGTAATATTATCTATTGATATTGCCTTATTATAGCCTATCTGCGCCATTTCTGCAACCAAAGCCGCCAGCCGTTTTGAGGGGACATAAACGACTGGCGGCTCTTACTTTATTACTTCGTACTACTCCCGAGTCTCTTTATCCGATTTTACCAGCCTGCAACTGGTATGTCACCTTATCATCATCGTCCTGCTTTTCACTCATAAGATAAATCTCTTTTTCATTCTTCATTGCCAGACTAAAGGTTACTTCACTTTCCTGCATGCCATCAAAGTTACTGATTCCATAAAGCTGTGTAAATTTCTTAGCGGTCAGTTTTGCTTTGAAAAATCCTTCGCCGGAAATCACATAAATGTTCTGTCCGTAAATCTGTACCGCACTGCCGTACATACCATAGGATTCGCGAAGCGGAATACTCATAACGTGGCCGTTTGACAACAGACATTTTTCTACGTCTGTTTTTCCATCCGCTGCTTTCTGCACACCGGAAGAAACCAATTTGCTGACTACTACATCATGAAACTCAAATCCATCCTGTTCAACGCCGGCAATTACATCCCCCTCTGCTGTTTTCGGAATAAAACTGCAAACAGCCTCTTTTGTAATCGTCAATTTATCTAAGTCAACCGTTACAACACCATTATTTCCGGTAGTCAAAATACTGAGTACGGCAGTATTGTTCTGAACTGCCAAAAGTTCCATACTGTATTTTTCCTGAATACCGGTCATATTTGGAATCAACTGGTCGTTGACTGCAAGTTCAGCCTCGATTTTACCCTGCGCATTCACCTTTACCAGATAATATGCCGTCTTGGCAACCATATCGCCATCTTTATCCGCTAAGAAGTAGAAGTTGCCTTTCGCATCTTTCCACTGTGCCGTAATCTGCTGCATGCCCTTTGCCTTTGCTGCAGCATCTGCATCTAAGGCTACCGGCTGGCTTGCCATAGCAGCACCGCTTACGGTTTTACGAAGGCAGTTCGAATGGTCTGTTGCCCACTCATATACACAGAATGTACCATCACCATCCATCTGTCCTGCTTTATTCAAATTGCTGAAATTTTCTTTTACTTTTGTTACCGCATATGGTGCATAATAATCTTCACCGTATACAACGGTTGCTTTGTTACGGTTGATTTTTACTTTCTTAACCATATGTCCCTGAATATTTACAATCAGTAATTTTTTACATTTGTTCATCTTGAGGGAAGAAATTTTGTTATACGCCAGATAGACATATTTCAATTTTTTGTTACTATTCAAATCAATCTTGCGCAGATTGCCATCCTGCATCTCAAGATATGTTAAGTTCTTGTTCTTCTTTAAGTTAATGGTTTTTACTGACGTCTCGTTCGCAACAAACTTCTGAAGATTTGTCAGTTTCTCGATTCCCTTAAAGTTCTTAATGTCCTTAATATACTTTTTGGTATACTTTCCATACTTGGACTTCTTAATCTTAATCGAGTTTTTGGTACTGGATGTACCAAACTTCTTTGCTTTCTTAATCTCGCCCTTTGAGAGCTTTTTGTCTTTGTTCTTGTCATAATTGGATTTTACAAGTTCACGAAAGACCTGATCCGGAAAATTCTTCTTGTTAATCGCAATCTTTTTCGGTGCTTTTGCTTCCGACTCATTTGATCCTGCCACTACGCCTGCGGTGAGCATCAATGCTGTCGCCGCAAATAAAATTTGTTTTTTCATAAAAAAACCTCCCTTTTACTAAGTTTATTGTTTTGGGCTTTTTCTTACCCCTTTATACCAATAAGACGATTCAAAGAGAGGAAAAGTTGCAAAAAATTTATTTTTTTTTATTTTTTTCGCTACGCCTCTTTTTTTCCGGCCTGTTTTTTGTTTTTTTACAGCGCAGCGTTTTATAGGATGGCTGTTCCGATGGCCCGACAGAATCCACGTGCAGAGCCACAATACGCCCCAACATGTCTCCTTCATAGTCTAGCATATAGGAACCATTTTCCAATACACGCATTAAATTTGCTGAGGTTTTCGGATTATACGAAAGCCCATTTACATCAACTCGTATTCCTTGTTTGTAAACCTGATTCATCTCGTCTACAATCCATTGATTCTGCTGCATAGTTTCCCCCTCATAATACTTTTCCGTGATATTATCATATGAAAGTGCCATTTTTCGTTCCATCCCGGCAAGTCATAGATTATTTTCCTGCACCTCCCATCGTATCGCTTTGACTTACCTGCTTCTATTATATAAGAGGTGATTTTGCCAAAACAAGTGTCGTCTATCCGTTTCAGCTCATCCCAAACGACTAAACGACTTTCCCCTTGTTTTTTTTCACTTAGTGTTGACTTTATAGATAAGATAACTTATACTTTTCTACAATAGAAAATATGAAAGGATGTGTGCTTGTGAAAATTGAACGAACGAGTGAAAATCAAATCCGTTGTACCTTAAACAAACATGATTTGATGGAACGTCAGCTCAAAATCAGTGAATTGGCTTACGGCTCCGATAAAGCTAAAGAACTTTTTCGTGATATAATGGAGCAAGCGAATATAGACTTAGGTTTTGATGCGGATGATATTCCACTTATGATTGAGGCAATCCCGACTTCACGGGATTCCATCATTCTGCTTATTAATAAAGTTGATAATCCAGATGAATTGGATGAGCGTTTCTCCATGTTTGGCCCATCGGATGATGCCGATTCCGATGACAATGATTTGTTAGAAGAAGATGCACCGGAGAATTCTGAGGATTTCATAAACTGCTTCGAGCAGCTCCATGAATTATTGGAAGAAGCCGAGGATAATGAAACAAAAGATTCTTCTGAATCATCAGGCGAATTTGTACCATTAAAGGATACTTTGCAGGGAAACAGACGCAATGCTAAGAAAAAAGAGGCAGAACCACTTGCTAACCGAATCAAAGTATTCTCCTTTGATTCCCTGAATACGCTGATAACACTTACCAGTCAGATTGACTGCGATTACCGTGGCAAAAACAGTTTGTGGAAAGACCCTGCTACTAAGCGGTATTTCTTGTTGCTCCACCGTGGCAAAGGGAAAAATGCTTTCCGTCTGATGTGTTCTGCTTTGGCTGAATACGCAAAAGAGGAAAATGTTACTTATGCCACACAGGCATATTATAACGAGCATTTTCGTCTGATTTTGAAGGACAACGCATTAACTAAGCTTGCTGATATTTAAGGCTGCAATGAATTAAGAACATGAAAAAAGGACCACAAAAGCGGTCCTTTTTTAATACAATCTTATGCATTCTTTGTTGCCAGATACTCATTAATTTTCGTAACCAGTTCATCGCTGTCAATGCCGTGAACCATTGCTGCTTCCTCTAAACTTTCTCCCTGAGAAGCCGGGCAGCCAATGCAGTGCATACCGGACGCCATAAGAATCGGTGCAACCGTTGCGTCTGCCTGCAAAATTTCTCCAATCAGCATATCCTTTGTTACTTCCTTCAACATAGTATATATCCTCCTTTTGGCTTTCGTCATCGATAACTATCATATCATGCAATTTCGATTATAGTCACAAGTGTATTCTTTGTCAAGGAATGTTATTCGCATTTTGAGTCTGTAAAGTTTTTCCATTTTTAAGAAAGAATCTCAATTAATGGATGCTGATTAAATCTATCAATAATCCGGTTGACAGATTTCATAAAGTAAACTAGTATAAGCGTGAGTTAGATTTAACTAACTACATAAAGGAGGTTTAACTATGATATCGATTGTTTATTGGTCACAGACAGGAAACACGCAGGCTATGGCAGAAGCGATTAGCGAAGGCGTAACAGAAGCAGGCAAAGAAGCTAAAATTATTGATGTTACGGACGCTTCTCTGGATGCCTTGAAAGCAGAAAAAGTATTTGCACTCGGATGTCCGGCAATGGGCGCAGAGGTTTTGGAAGAAAGCGAAATGGAACCTTTTGTATCCGAGTTGGAAAGAAGCGTTGGTGGAAAGACCATTGCACTCTTTGGCTCATATGGCTGGGGTGACGGTCAGTGGATGCGTGACTGGGTAGAGCGTATGGAAGCAGCCGGCGCACGTGTATTAAACGGCGAGGGTCTGATTTGTCAGGAAGTCCCAAATGACGATGCTATTGCTGAATGTAAGGCACTTGGCAAACAGCTTGCCGCTCAGTAATGATATTTTTTATCAGTAACGTAAGTCATGCTCCTTTTCCATTCTTTTCTAAGGGCTTATCGATAAATTTTCCCTTGTATTTTTGAGCAAATTGTATTATCATGTGAGTATGTTCAAAATATTTTTGAGAAAAGGAGGATTTAAAAATGGCTTATAAAATTTCTGATTCTTGCATCAGTTGTGGTTCATGTGCATCTGAGTGTCCAGTAGGCGCTATTTCAGAAGGCGATGCACATTACGAAATCGACGGCGGAGCTTGCTTGGATTGCGGTTCTTGCGCAGCAGCTTGTCCTACCGGTGCGATTGAAGCTGAGTAATTTTTATTAAAATTAAAAAGGGACTGTCATTTGACGGTCCCTTTTGTTTTGTCTTTTCCCTTACGATAATCTTGCAAGCAATTCTTTACTTAATTCCTCATAACCCGGTTTACCAAGCAGAGCAAACATGTTTTTCTTGTAGCTCTCAACGCCCGGCTGATTAAATGGATTCACGCCAAGCAGATATCCACTGATACCGCAGGCATATTCAAAGAAGTAGAACAACTCACCAAGATAGAACTCGTTCTGCTCCGGAATACGAATCTGCAGATTTGGAACATTACCATCCGTATGAGCAAGCTGTGTTCCTTTCATCGCACTCTTATTTACAAAATCCAATGTTTTTCCGGCCAGATAATTCAAGCCGTCCAAATCATTTTCTTCTTTTTTCACGGTAAGGTCAAGTGCCGGTTTCTCCAATTCCATTACGGTCTCATACATAATACGGGAACCGTCCTGAATAAACTGCCCCATTGAGTGAAGGTCGGTTGTCAAATCAACGGAAGCCGGGAAGATACCTTTCTGGTCTTTTCCTTCGCTCTCGCCATAAAGCTGCTTCCACCATTCACCTACATAATGGAAAATCGGTTCATAATTTGCGAGCACCTCAACGGATTTGCCTTTGCGGTACAAAAGGTTACGAACTGCTGCATATAAAATGGCATCATTTTTCTCAATCGGTGTCTCTAAGCAAAGCTTACGCATACTCTGTGCACCTTCCATAAGTTTTGTGATATCAGCGCCGCTTGCTGCAATCGGAAGAAGACCAACGGCTGTTAATACGGAAAATCTTCCGCCTACATCATCGGGTACTACAAATGTTTCATATCCTTCTTCGGTTGCAAGACTCTTCAACGCACCTTTTGCTTTATCCGTCGTTGCATAAATTCGTTTTGCAGCCTCTTCTTTTCCATATTTATTTTCAAGAATCTCTTTCATCACGCGGAAAGCAATCGCAGGTTCCGTTGTGGTTCCCGATTTACTAATGACATTTACCGAGAAATCACGGTCGCCGATTGTCTCAATCAGCTGTGCCAGATATGTACCACTGATATTATTACCTGCATAATAAATTTCCGGTGTCTTGCGTACAGACTTGTCCACACTGTTATAGAAGCAGTGTCTCAAAAATTCAATTGCTGCACGGGCACCCAGATAAGAACCACCAATACCAATTACAACCAATACATCTGAATCTGACTGAATCTTTTTCGCTGCTGCCTGAATCCGCTCAAACTCAGCCTTGTCATAATCTTCTGGCAAATCAATCCAGCCAAGGAAATCATTTCCTGCCCCGCTTTTTGACTCCAAAGTCTCTCTTGCCGCATGAACCGAAGCCATCATCAATTCCACTTCATCCTCACGGATAAATTTATCCGCTAACGAATAATCAAACGTAACATGTTTTCCCATCAAATTGTTCCTCCTGTTGTGTTATTAGTCTATTAATCCACTTACCATAAATTATACTCTTTCCATTTTCTCTCTGTCAACTACTAACCGAGATATTCTTGAATGACTTCACGTATCACACTCTCTTCCTCTTTGGTAAACGTAAGGTCTTCTGATGTTAATTTCTTAGGTTCCGTTTTTTTCTTCGAAAAATCCAAATCCACAACTTTCTGCTCCGGTGTCTTATCAAAATATTCTCTTTGATATTCACTTAGATGCTCTGCATGAAACAGCTCATTTTCAAGGCGGGGCTTGCAGATATTTTCCAGATAATCCGTAATATCAACCTGCAGCATGTCAAAAAGATTCGATGTATTTGCTATGTATTCGATGAGTAATAAAACTCCGGTTGCAAAAACACCTGCTAACAGCTGTGAAAAAACAATTGCCGCAGACATTCCCTGCATCATGGCAAAAATACCGCTTGCCATACTTCCCGCCATTACGATTACAAGACAGAACCCATTGATATTTTCCCACGTTTTCATATAAAGCCCCATCATGCGGTAGTGCCACAAATATTTCTTCACAAAAAGAGAAACATTGGGAACTCCCATTTTTAACTTATAGCAGGCATCGAATTTCATCACCATTGACTTCACAAGTTTATGTTTGGAATGTCCCATATCCTGTACCTCCCTAAGCATCGCCCGGTATTTGTGGCGAATGAGGCACTTAACTAACATTGATACAAGACACACAGCAGCAATACCTGCCACAACATACTGTTTTTGAATCCACTCTGTCATATTCATCTTCCTTTCCTGTTTGATAAGACAAGTATAACAATGGGATATTCTTCTGCCTAGAAGGATATCCCATCAAATTCAAAAATCGTATGACATTATTTTGGATTATCTGCCAATTTTCGGCATCATCCAACTATTTACAAGCTTTTTCAATAATATCTGCAACTTTCACAACAGCATCCTGCTGATTGCTTTGACTCATTGCCTGTTTATAAGTTTCCTTATTCTCATCAACCGATGTAATGGCTGCCAACAATTTTTCGCTCGTTAATTCTTCTTCTTTAATCACATAGCTAAAGCCCTGTTTTTCAAAAGAAGCCGCATTCAAAATCTGGTCACCGCGGCTTGCTTCCAACGACAGCGGAATCAGAATGTTCGGTTTATGAAGGGCCAGCAATTCACAAATTGCATTTGCGCCGGCACGCGAAATCACCAAATCTGCTGCATCCAGCAAATCGCACAATTCTTTCTGAATATACTCAAACTGCACATAGCCTTCTGTCTGTTTCAGTGATTCGTCCACTTTGTCTTTTCCACACAGATGAATGACCTGATATTTTTCTAATAACTTTGGCAAAATCTCCCGAACTGCCTCATTCACACGAACGGAGCCAAGACTTCCGCCAATTACAAGAATAACCGGTTTGTTTGCCGTAAATCCACAAAAATCCAGTCCTTTGAGACGGTTTCCGGAAAACAGCTCACTTCGGATTGGCGTTCCTGTCAAGTATGCTTTATCCTCCGGCAGATTGGCAATCGTTTCCGGGAAGTTTGCACAAATTGCCGTAGCGGACGGAATACAGAGACGATTGGCAAGTCCCGGTGAAATATCGGATTCATGCAGCACACATGGAACTTTTTGTCTGCTCGCTGCTTTTACAACCGGCACCGTTACAAAACCGCCCTTTGAAAAGATAACATCCGGTTTGATTTTCTTAATCAGTTTCTTTGCCTCTGAATATCCCTTCAAAATACGGAATGGGTCCGTAAAGTTTTTTACGTCAAAATAGCGGCGCAGTTTACCGGAAGAAATTCCATAGTACGGAATATCAAAGTTTCCAATCAATTCTTTTTCAATTCCTGTTTTGGAACCAATGTAATGAATCTCAAATCCTCTTTTTTTAAGCTCCGGAATCAACGCGATATTCGGCGTTACATGTCCGGCGGTGCCGCCGCCCGTCAAAATAATTCGTTTCATAGGAAAGTCCTCTCCTTATAAATTTGCTTTAATTGCTTCTGCGATTTCCTGTAAATCAGCCGGTGTTTCACCCGGTTTCCAGCCAATGTTAATATGATCTGTGTCCCCCTCAAAACGAGGAATCACATGAACATGCAGATGGAATACGGTCTGTCCTGCTGCCTCACCGTTATTCTGCAAAATATTTACTCCATCGCAGTGATAAGTCTCTTTCAAAGCTTTCGCAATTTTGCGGGCTACAATCAAAATCTTCGATGCCTCTTCATCCGGCAGTTCAAATATGTTTGCCGCATGCTTCTTTGGCAAAATAATAACATGACCTTTCGCAGCCGGATTCACATCTAGTATGGCACGAAACATATCATCCTCATACACAACCGATGATGGAATCTCATCCGCAAGAATCTTACAAAAAATACAATTATCCACACTCATCCTTCATTTCCTCCATGTTATATATTCTGAAACCGGAAAATGGTGTCAAAATTGCGCAGGATTTTGAAATTTCCCTGTGCCGATAACTCGCCGGACATAAATGCACTCTGGAAAGTTTTTGTGCCATCAAGCACCTGCTTGAAGACTGCGGTCTTCACTTTCGCTGTAACATCTGCCTGCTCCACCGTTCCTCGGTAACAATTCAGTTTTGAATCATTAATATCAATAATAAGAGAAGATTTTTCTTCCACTAAATCAATACGAAAAACTGCTTTTAGTCCTTCCATCGGGAAAAAGTGGCTTTTCAGACGCTCTACATAATCGTCTTCATCTTTTTCCTCGCCAAGCATCCCTTTGAACAAACTTGCTAATTCCTCAATATCTTCTTTTTGTTTTTTTACATAGTTATCATTGGAAACATACTCTGATAACTGCTCGCTCTCCTGTGGCGTCAGGGAAAGATTGCTGGTTCTTAATACATTTCTCTTTACGGCAACGCTGCTGTTCGGAAAAGCAACCGCCTTTTTTGAAATCATGCGGTAAAAATTCTCTGTTTTCTTTTCAATCATTAGGCCAAACTGTGCATTCATTTCGAATTCCACATGATTATCTACATATGCACAGATACCTTCGCCCGGCACACCGCCAAGCATTTCCCATGCGCGAATCAGAGAATACTCTGCCTCTCTCTCCCCATACGTTGTCGCCATCACAACCGGCATCATATACATATGGGAAAGTTTTTCTTTGTCGCCATACAGCCAGCATGCATCCAAAAACTGATGCAGAAAACCGCCAAATCCAAACCACTCCAAAGAAGCCGCCAAAATCACACCGTCTGCCTCTTTTAACGTCTTTGGAAGTACGGTAATCGCACGCTTATCTTCATATAGATTATAGCGTTCCACAGTAACCCGCAATTCATCCAGCACTTTTGTAATTTTCTCTAACACATACAACGTCGGGTCGTCAATCAGACCTCGTCCACCATAATAAATATTAACTCTCATAAGAAACCTCCATTCGGATAAACCGCGTCATGCATAAACAAATGACAGCACCTGCTACAAAACCGCCAATATGGGCGGCATTATCTATCGTCGGATCCTGCATCCCGCTATACAGACTAATGGCAAGATACAAAATATATCGGGGTACTTCCGAAGACAACCTTCCCCGGTTCCCCACAACTAACATCACAAGCAGCGCACCCATCAAACCATATATGGCACCCGATGCACCACAAGATACACTTTCCTGTGCCATTGACAGATTGTACGCTAAGGAAACAATTCCCGCCAATATTCCGGACAAAAAGTATAAAATTAAAAATCTTATTTTCCCTGTTACTTTCTCCAGTGAATAACCAAGTATCAAAAGAGAAATCATATTGTTAAACAGGTGATCAAATCCAAAATGAAGGAAAAAATGCGTAATAAGCCGGTAATATTCATGTCTCTGTACAATATACGGCTCATACACAGCGCCCATTTTTATCATATATTCGGCATCATAACTGGAACCATGAATTTCCACATACAGATACACCACAACATTAATCAAAATCAGCAAAAGCGTCATCACCGGAATGCGGTTTTTAGTCTCCATATTTTTCTCCCTGTTCTTCCTCTTTTTTAAACTTTATGCTATGATGAATTGTAACACAGAATGAAAGGTCGGTCAATCTGCCGAGGAAAGGATTTCTTATGAACATTCACATTCACGCGGATGCGCAGAATACTAAAAATATATTGACTCTGATTGAGGAGCAGGGATTTTCACTTCCCTGTAACTGCCACGGTGCCCATCGCTGTAATGGTGCGCGGTATTCCTTTGACTGCTCCCTGATTCCAAAGAAGCCAATGGATGTATCCCTTCCGGATACTTCTGACAAAATTCAAAGTATCTCCTTAGAAAAAATGGAAACATCCGACGGCACTGCCGACACCCTTTTAATTGACCTTGGTACAACAACGATTGCCATGGCGTTTATTGATAAAGAGTCCGGTGCTCTGCGCCAGTGTAAAACTTCCGCAAATCCACAAGCTCATTTTGGTTCGGATGTCATTTCCCGAATTCAGGCTGCGACGCATGGAAATCTTTCCGATTTAACGGATTGCATCCGTAAACATATAAAAAAGGAAACCGCCCTCCTCTGCCAGATGACACATAATGACATTTCTGCCATTCGCTTCTGTTATATCGGCGGAAACACCACCATGATACATTTGCTGTTTGGCTATGACTGTACAAGCCTTGGTCACAGCCCTTTTACGATCAAGGTACCTTCCCCAGAACCACTTTCCATTGGAAACTGCACCGTCTACACCGCCCCTTGGATTTCTGCCTTTTTCGGCGGCGATATTACCGCAGGGCTTCTTTCCTGCCATTTACCGTCATCCGGTGAAAATGCTTTGTTTCTTGATTTGGGAACCAACGGTGAGATGGTTCTTAACCACAAAGGAAAACTCTATACCGCTGCAACTGCGGCAGGTCCCGCCTTTGAGGGAAACGGCCTCTCCTGTGGATGTCCCGGCATTTCGGGGGCTATCTCACATGTCGTTTTAAGAACTCTTTTCCCTTCCCTTACGACAATAAACAATGCCCATCCAATCGGAATCTGCGGTTCCGGTGCCATCAGCCTGTGTGCCGAATTACTTCGTAAACACTATGTGACAAGTGACGGTGTTCTAACTGAAAAATTTAAGACAGACGGTATTGTTTTGTCAAAAAGTCCTGATGGAAAATCAATCACCTTCCTTCCCGAAGATTTACGTAGTATCCAGCTCGCCATTGCTGCCATTGCTGCCGGTATCGATATTCTCCTAGCGGAATCCGGTGTATCAAAAAAGGAATCGTTCACACTATATCTTGGCGGCGGTTTTGGATTCCATCTGTCAATTGAAGACTGTCAGTGCATCGGCTTGTTTTCAGACCTTTGCATTTCTGAAATAAAAGTAATGGGAAACACTTGTCTTCAGGGATTGTATCAATGGGCTGTCTATGAACGGACACCGGCGATTCAAAACGACTGCGTCCCTTTGAATTTAGGGGAACACCCGGATTTTCAGAAAACCTATCTGCACCACATGACTTTTCCGGACATCGACTAATTTTGTATCCTTATTTTAAGTGATTTCCACCACATACTCGCCGGTCCCAAACCGCAGGATATCTCCGTCCTTTACCTTTGTTTTCTGCCACGGAACTAATCGTGTATCATTATAAAAAGTTCCCTGCCCGGACTCTTCATCCAGCAGATATACCACATCTCCTTCCCGGACAAACTGTGCATGAATGGCACTCACTCCTTTGGCGCACAGCACGCCATCGACCCGTTCTCTCTCACTTCCTATCAAAAACGGAAAATGCGAAAGCGGAACCGGTTCTTCTTTTCCCTGACAGGGAATCAAACAGACCGATAGCAAATCCGTCTCATCCCAAGAAGCAACAATCTCCTTTTGCGGCCACAATTTCCAAGCCCCATATACAGAAACGCCAAGAAAAAATATAAATGCTCCGGCTGCTTTTACCCAGTCTGTTCCACCGGAAACCGCCAGTCGAAACCATCCGCCTGCATACAAAACAACCGGCACCAGAACTCCTAAAATTAAAACTCCAATCGGAACCGCATGCCGCAAAACTTCTGTGTCCATCTGCCCTTTTTTAAACGGTAAAAATTCTTTATCCGGAGTTGACTTTGCCTGATAAATCAAAGAATCTTTTTTCTCTTCCTCTTTTGCAAAATCTGTTTCCACATGGGAATCCGAATCCATATATTCCCGCAAAGCAACAAGTGTCATCCCTTCTTCAAGAAACCTTTTGTGCAGTCCATACACGAAAAATGCCAGTTCAGTATCCTTTTGATTCATATGGTCAATTATAAACTCGGCAACTGCCGCATAAGCAGTCATTCCATAACAATCATTCCCCGGATAATATATGCCATACACTTCTTCCGAATGTTTATCCACAAAAATACAATCCGGCAGTATCCTCACATCATTTCCATCCAGTAAATATGACTCTAACCGTTCCGGCAGGGATAACAAACATTCCATAACCTTTTTCACTTTATGTTTTCCTATACCATCCTTTTCCAGATATTGTTTCAAATTCAACTTACCAGTCACATCATACACATATTGTTTTTTCTCATCCACCCATTCAATCTCCATCGGCACAAAACCGGGAATCGTCTGATAAGAAAACATTTTATCCCCGACATTTTCCAAATCATCTCCCTCAATTTTTAAATAGGTTCTCATGCCCTCCTGAACAAATTCCTGCTTCATTTTCCCCCTCCTTTTCCTTTCAGCAAATCATAATCCCACTTCATTTCCATGGGACGAATCAGTTCCTTTGTAAATACAAAATTCTGCCCGGTTTCCCTCGTTACAAAAAGTGCCTTTATTTCGGATAAAGAAATCGGCAGTGAATACCGGACATCCGCACGCACAGATGCTATCTTTTTGGTAAGTGACACCTGATTGATTTTCATTAAAAATAATTTCTCATTGAGCAGACGACAAAGATTATTTTCTTCTTTTTCAGAAACGGACAATTCTCCCCGCTCACTGCCACATTCTATCCGGTTTCCAATTTCAGAGCCTAATATCATGCGGTCATGGATATAAAAACTGCTGTACAGAAGCGCCAGTATGACCCATATCGTAATGCAGCCGACAAACACCGCCTCTACCGTATAACTTGCTTCTTTCATAAAACCATCACCACCCCGTAAGCGATTGCCGTAAAAGGAACAAACGGAATCCGTTTCTTTTTCCCTACTTTACGGAAAACAAGGAGAAACACCGAAACAATAGCAGAAAAAAACAAACTTAATGTCAAAAGTTCTATGTTGCCAAAAAAGCCAAGCGTTACTCCTGTCATCAGATAAACAAGGGCATCTCCTTCTCCGACGGCACCCCTTGTCGCTTTGCTCATCAAATATAAAAAAACACCCACTGCCACTCCCGGCATCCACTTCCAAAAATCGCCATCTACCACTCTCGCCAGCACTATGACAAGAATACCAATCACGCCGGGAAGTACCGGAATCTTTTGAAGTCTATGGTCAATTACCGCCATCACGGATAAATAAATACCGGTGATTAAAAAAATAAATACATTCATCTTATCACTTCTCCTTTCCGCCACATTTGCTGCACGGCGCACGGTTTCCCACCTGCGAAAGCATAATTTCCCGAATTGTCCGCTTAAGCCCACTGCATGTTCGCGATTTATGGTAACGGTCTCCGTAAATGGTGATGTAAACTTCCTCTCCATCCTGTGGCGTTATGCCATGGCAGCATCTTTCGCATATCTTATACTTTCCGCCACTGCTGTTTCTAAGATTCACTAAATCACGATACAAAACTTTCGATATCGTAAGTTTTAAATAACTGCAATCCAACGAGCGGTGATAAACTGTTCCGGTCTCCGTTAGATAAACAACACAGTCTTTTTCATTTTCCTTTTCCCGCCGCTCCACACCGGTAAAAGCCCTTGTATGTACGCGCTGGCGAAATTGGCAACTGCCCAGAGAAAAAATAGAAAATGGTGTTTTCACCCGGAAACCGGCAATCAAATCGATCTCATCATTTTCTTTTAAAAGACGGGATTGAAAAAAAGTAATTTTCCCCGCCGAACCTTCTAAATACAAACTCATTTTCGCTAAATAATACGCCTGGCTTTTTATCGTATTACTTTTTGACATGCCATACTCTGCGGCGGCTTCTTTTGCCACCCGCGAAAGCGCAGACTGTACCTCATCCTGACACCGGATCATCTGCCCCAGATAACCAATTAAAATCATAGCAAACAGAAATACAGGTAAACAAATTGACGCTTCTACCGTCATAGAGCCATTTTCTTTTTTCTTCACATTCCATCCTCCCCATACATAAACTCGAGGCGAGAAAGGGTATCCTATTGTTACACGGTTTTCATTATAATAATGTTTTATATTTTTGTTTTAGGTAAAATTTGGTTCATTCCTCAATTAAATTTTTCATAGAATACCCTTTCTCGCCTCGATTCTTTTTTTAATACCCCGCACAGATTTCAACATTGATGCGGCAGTTTTTCACATCTCGTCCAAGGACGCTTTCAAGAGGTGCCATACGAAAGAAATGACCGGGGAATAAAAAACCGCCACATACTTTCATTTCGTAAACACAGCTACCCAGTTTAAATCCCTTGTAACCGTTTTTTTGCATTGTATTCTGAATCAAATCCATCACACGGTATCTTCTCGTACTCTGTTTTGTCATTGCCAGAAACATCATCAGATACTGCTGATAACCGAAACTGCTTTTTTTACTCTTCGGAAATCTTTTTGCTCTTTTTTGCAGTGAATCATGATTCATCAAAACAATTTCCGTAAAATTTGTTACAAACCTTTTCGGCGTTTTCCAAAGTGGCACATCTCTTCCATCCAAAAGAGCCGCAACATCCGTTAAGCTTTCCGATATACTCCACGTAATAAGAATTAACGTCTGCGTCAATGTAATTAACGGAGCAAGCCCGGTAAACCCAACCGCCGCAATGGCGGCTGCTCGAGCCTCACCTCGTCTTTTGGAGTCACTCTCAAGCGCCACAAAATTTGTTACTGTCCGAATCAGCAAAATACGATTTAGCACAGATTCCAGATTTTCCTCATCCGATGCCTTTCCGGCAGCCAGATATTCAAGTCCGTAATCTAATGCCTGTTTCCACTTGGCGTCCGTTTTTTCTCCGTATGCCAAAAACTTATGTTGTATGTACTCATCGAGGCAAAATTCATCCATCCCATAATCTGCCATGTCACCAAGAATCCCTGTAAGCGACACCGTATCACTCGAGATAAAATCCGATATTCTCTTTTCGTAATCTTCCTTATCTTTTTCCTGTTCTTTGTAATACTCAGCAAAAGAATCCGGCGACTGAATGGACTTTTTCGACAACTTGGACGGCGACTTTACAACAAGAGAAAGAATCCCTTTTGAAAAAGAACCCTCCAAAGAATCTTTTGGATTTTCGCCTCCCCCATCTTCTTCCACTCCGGTATAATCAAAAACAATGGATGAAGTATCATAATCCTGCCACAGCTTTTCCAGCCGTTTTTTACAGTTTTTAACACTATCCTTTTGCAGTATTTCTTCCGTTTTTGTAAGAATATCCAGGTTTGTCTTAAGTACCGGAAGAGCAGCAATCACACGCGAAATGGTATCATCTTTTGACGCTGACCCATTTTTTAGTTTCTCACCAATTTTCTGTGCCTGTTTAATACGTCCTTTAACCTTCGATACCTTTGCCAAAAACTTTAGCTTATTTTTTATATTCCAATCTTTCGTTGATTGATCCAGATTTTTCTTCATCTGTTTCCACACGGCGCCTTCAGTGACACCAAAATTCTGCCCCTTGCACTCTCCGGTAACGAACATCTTTGCAAATTCCTGCTCGCAGATTATCGTACCGCCCGCCACCGTAATGCCATCCACCAACCGCATCAACTCAAGTAAATCCGTATAACATTCTGCAGCCTTTTTTTGATTTTCCACCGTCGTCTCGATATTTTTTGCGGACTTTTCCACTTTTTTCAAATCGTTTGATGAATGTAACACCTTTTGTAACTGTTCCTTCGTGACAACACGTCCCATGTAAGAGCGAATCTGCTTTTGCAGTGCCTCTGCGTGATTATCCCCCAGATACACTTTGTTTTTCACCTGAATGTCATCAATTCCGCCATCTAAAAAATCCATTTCACCTTTGTCCGCCGCGGAAATTGTATCTCCTGCATAACGCCCAATCACCTGCTCATATGGGGTACCGCCTTTCTCAATAAAAAACAATCCGTAATGCTCATAGAGTGGTCTATTGTACTCGGATAAAAGCCCTTCTGCTCCTGTCCGCAGTGTTCTCGCCGCATGGTTTTTACATACCGTATAGCGTGCCGTTTCCAACAGTGTGCCAAACAAGGCAAAAACCAAGAGAAAAACCAACGAGAGAAACACCGTGATGGAGCCCGTCAGCCTACGCAAGAATTTTCCCCGTATCTCTGGTAAAATTCGTAAACGCCTTCGTTACAACACTGGTAATTTTCGTTTTGAATATCAGCACTAAAGCAATCAAAATTACCAGAATCAAAATAATTTCAACAACACCAATCGCATCCTCTTCTAAAAAATAATTTTTCATTACATTTCTCATAGCTGTACCTTCCTTTCCATCCGCCGGCACTCACATTGTCATAAATGCCGGAACCATAATAATTCCCATAACAATCAATAACATCAACATCATCGGGAAAAGCAGTCTCGTACCTGCCTTTTCCCCCAACTGCAGTGCGTGTTCTTTGCGCCTTTCTAAAGAATCCATCGCCTCCGTCTCTAAAATTGCGAGCATTCCTTCCGCTCCCTTTTTCATATTCTGCGTAATCAGAGAACAAAATCGCAAATACTGCTGTAACAGACAGCGTCTGCCAAAACACTCCACTGCTTTCGTCTCCGATACGCCATCGTGCATCTGACGCATCGCAACACCAAGTTCCTCATACACATACCTTTTTTTCCCTCCCCTTTGGCACTTCTTCTCATACTCGCTAACCAGTCGTTCAATCACTTTTCTCACGCTTAACCCGGCACCTAAAAGCAGCATAAACTGATTTACCACCGCCGGATGGTCAAGTAAGAGCTGCTCCCTGCGAAGCGTCTGCTCCTTTTTTTGTTGCATTCTCCAAAATACCGGCAAACAAATAATTAAAACAAGAACCAGATACACAAGTGCATAACTTTTTTCGTCCGACTTCAAAATATAGCGCACCTTCTTACCGTCAATGGTTTCCGGCAGTTTTACAACTTCTTTTTCTGCCTGCTCTTCCATTTGCTTTGCCACTGCCTGTTCCACATTTTTCTCCCACAAACTCTTTTCACTCCACTTGACAGGCGCAATGTGAATAGAAAATGAATACACCTTCTTCCAGTTTTTCCAAGAAGCCTCTGCCGTCACCTCCGTGTCGACACCAGACTTTGGAATCTGCTCTTTACAAAGACTTCCATCTTCACTTAAATAGGTGTCTTCTACCGTCCAGTGAATCTCCATCTGCGTAGAGGGCATGGAATCCGGCAAATGCAGCGGTTTATCCACATGCTGAAGCGATTGATTTTCTCCCAGAAGTTCAGACTCCAGATACTTCTTTGTCTTGCCATCCAGATTTTCCTTCTCCTTCTCCGTAAAATCGCGGTCTGACACGATAAGTTCTAACTCCTTCTTCCAGAGTTTCTGTCCATCATTACTCTCAGCCGTAACCGCCAAAGACTGCTCTTGTTCCTGCCGTCTCACCACATAGCCATCCAAAATTTCCTGCGTATCTGACGGCTGAAATAAACAATACAAAAAACTGAGTAATAGAGCGGCCATTAACACCCCTGCTGTTTTTATCCTTTTTGTCCAAATCCGCTTCTCAACTTCTTCGGTCGGTTCTCTCACATAAATGCTTCTGGCATACTCCCTCGTAGACGAAAACATGCCAAACCAGTCTTTTTTAATTTTCATGATTTTCTACCTCCTAACATTCAATTTTCATCAAGTGTCTGCTCCATGCTGCGGCACCCAAATACACAAAAAATGCACCGGTCATAAAAAGCCGTCCAAAAAATCCCTCATATAAAGGATCCAAAAAACCGGGAGAACAAATCTGCAAATACAGGATAATAAAAAGGGGAATCGCCGTCATACAATTAGCTTCCATCTTTTTTCCGGCAATCATCGTTTGAATTTCTCTCTGTATCTCCATCTTCTCGCTGATATTCTGTGCCGTCCGCTTCATCACTTTTACCAAATTCCCTCCGCTTTTTCTTGCCGTCGCATAAATTTGTGCGAAAGTGATAATATCTTCCACACCACTTTTTGATGCGAATGCGGACAACACTTCATCCAATGGCTGATGCAGAGAAATTTTTTGCTGTATGTCCCAAAGTTCTCTCATCATCCTCGTATCCTCCGAATGCAGCAACTTCATATCGCGATACGCTTCTGTGATGGCGTTTTCCATAGAGTATCCTGCTGCCAGTGCAGAAACCATGCTATCCATTGCCTCCTTAAATTCCACCATCAACTGCCACTTCTCCTGCTCCTTTTGAACTTTTATCCGGTATCTTACATAACAAACGCTTCCTAAAACCGCACCCAAAAAACACAATGCTGCCTGGCGGTAAAATAAAAACAGCAGGAAAAAACTTCCGATAAACCCAACTGCCATTGTTTTCAAATACCACTTTCGTTCTCTCATCCATTTCACAAAATCACCCCTGCTCTCTCCGCTTTTTCTGTTGTCGAAAAAACGGTCTTTGTCCTCACAAGATGCCCCTTCACCCTTCCATTCATTTCCCCCTGTTCCTCAAAAACAAATAACGGATGAAGTTCTATCTTACCGTCCACCACACTTCCTACCTCGCTGATTTCCAGCACACGCCGCGACTTATCTCTAAGTCTCCCAAGATGAATCATAATATCAATCCCGGAAGCAATCTGCTGTCGAATCGCTGCCAACGGAATTTCTAAACCCATCAGAAAGAGCGTCTCCAAACGATTCAGCATATCTTTCGGACTGTTTGCATGACCGGTAGACAAGCTTCCGTCATGTCCGGTATTCATCGCTGTCAACAAATCAATTGCCGCAGAATCTCGAATCTCCCCAACAATAATCCGGTCGGGACGCATACGCAATGCACTCTTAACCAAATCGCGGATGGTAACTTCATTCTTCCCCTCTACATTGCGGTTTCTGGCTTCCAGACGAACCAGATTTGCGATGTTTTGAATCTGCAATTCCGCAGAATCCTCAATCGTAATCACACGCTCTTCTTTCGGAATGAAATTAGACAGCACATTTAAAAATGTGGTTTTTCCGGCACCGGTTCCTCCGGAAATAAAAATATTGTATTTGGCAATCACAAGCTTCTGTAAAAACTCACATGCATCCTTTGTCAACGCACCAAGAGAAAGAAGTTTCTCCATCGTCATTGCTTCTTTTGGAAACTTACGAATGGTAATCACCGGTCCTTCCAGTGCAATCGGCGGCACAACAATATTTACGCGGGAACCATCTTCCAAACGGGCATCCAAAATCGGGTTTGACTCATTCACAATGCGGTTTCCCCGGGAAGCAATCTGCTGAACAATGTTTTCCAGCCTCGTTTGATGCTCAAACGAAAGTCCCGTCTCATACAAACGCCCCGCCTGCTCAACGAAAATGTGATGCGGTCCGTTTACCATAATTTCCGTAATCGTCTCATCCTCTAACACATCCTGCAAAACATCCATGCGGCGAATTGAATTAAAGACCATGTGGCGCAGTTTTCGCTTTTCTTCCAGCCGGATATACTCATCCGGAAAAAGCTCCGTTATCGTCCGGTCAATCATCGCCTGCAGGGTTTCATCCTCAAGTTCTGCACCGGGTGGAACCTCCTCCAGTACCCGTTCCCGAATTACCATCCGTCTTTCATTCCATATCTTCCCATACACATCCATCCTCCGGGCCTCCTTCTTTTTCCAGTAAGTGCTCCATACGTGACATCAACTGATTATTTTGTGACCACTCGACAAGTGGCAGAGTGCAAAGATTTTCCCGCCAGTTTTGTATCTCTTCCCATTCCGGAATAAACTCAGCAAGTGCTAATAAATCATTCTTTTTCTCCATCTCACAATAATGCAAAAAAACCTTCTTACGCACATCACCGAAACCATCTCTTTTATCTACAACAAACAGCCTGTCGGCACACACCATAAACTCCATCAAAGACTCCGACAAAGCCCCCATCTCGACAACCAGCGAATCATATTCACCTATTGTCAAGAGCCTCTCAAATAACTTTTTCAAGTCTTCGATTCCACAGTCTAACAAATCCTTATAATGGGCAAACGGAGTCAGCATATCAGCACTGCCAAACGGATAAACATACTGCGGTAACTGCGCTGAAAACAACTTCTCCGATGGACACAAAAGAAGCTCGCCAATATCTCTTTTTTGCCAATGCGGATCTTTCGAAAATTCACCGTCAAAATATACCGGAAATCCGCTTAAGCTGACAAACAGACACCGCCCTTTTGTCCCCAGATACTGTGCCGTCATCACCGCAGGCTCCGTAACAATCATTCCCTCCGGCGAAAAAAACATAATCACACCTTTTTGTATTTTTTTCTGTTCTTCCAAAGGCCTATAACCAAGAATTTTCAATAAATCCTCGTAAATGCCCTCGGCACGCTGATACTGTAAAATCTTCTTCTGCTGCCTGTCATCTGCCTTTCCTAACAGAATCACCTCTTTTTTTGCCTCTGCATAAAGTCCCTCATCATCGGTCAAAACAACAATCCGCTGGTTCTCTGTCTCCGTCCGCCACATCACTCGTTCTCTCTCTGTCATTAACTCCAATCGTATCTGTTTATTCTTTTTCCTTGTCAAAAAGCGGAGCAGCCGCCTTCCATAATCTGCCTGCAAAAAATATAAAAGTATTATCGTTTCTTTCATCCGAATCCTCCTTTTTCCGTTGCCTTCCATTTACATAAAAGGGCACTTTCCCTAAAATATCTCCCATAAGGCAGCGATGGATATGGCAATACAAAAAGGAATGACACCATCTTCACCATCTCGTCTCATGTCATAATAGGGATTTTTATTTCGTGTTTTTTTATCACTTTTTATAAATTGAAATAAATAGCGAAACCGGCGAAACATATTCTTCCGCCAAATCATCTTAAACAGCGCCATAATGGCACCAACAAAAATAGAATAAACAAGGATACGGAGTGCAGCCCTAAAACCAAGGAATGCTCCTATAACAGAAATTAATTTACTATCGGATGCCCCGAATACGTGGCAAACGTAAAATATAAAACTGACAGAAAACGGAATGATTATCCCTGCAAGCCAGAAAGAAATCCCGCCTGCCGATATCCTGTCCAGATGGCCGATAAGGCTTATCACAAGAGCGGCAAAACATAGTGCATTCGGCACACGGTACTGCCATAAATCGAAGAGGGATGCCGGTACGAGAACAAGAAAAATCAACTCGTAAACTAAGGTCATCACTCACCTCCTATCTGTGATGTGCTACAAATTTAACACGCCACATACCTCCTTGTCAACAACTTTCGAAAGCGTTTTACGACACAAGATAATATGCATAACCTTTCCATTTTTTGACTATACTGTTACTAAATATTTGTGATTTTTCATCGTAAAGGAGAGTGTGAAATGAAGAATAAAAAAAATCCTGCATGCCAGACAAAAGCCGAGCTTATGCAGGAAATTGAGGCCTTACAACAGGCGCTTGAAACCGCCCATTCCAATTTTGAAAATGTATGTGACCCGGATTTAATTGACAGCTATATCTATGAAATCAATGCGCTGTCTTTCCGTTATAAATATTTACTGCGCCAAGTGCAGAGTATTCAGACAAACGCCGAATTTACGCCTCAAATCCGCGATTTGCATCAGCCCCGCTATCAATCGTCTCATTGAGCGTTCCACGCCCATATGTGAGGCCGGCATAAATTGTCTGCACGTTTTTCATAACGGCTTCGGAGTCATCCTGTTTTGCAACTTCTTTAAAAGAAGGAAGAAGTGCTTCAAAAATATCCGTTGCATGATTTAACTGCTCCGGGTCTCTGTTTGCGATGCCCTGACAAAGTTCCCGGTACGCAAACACATATAACTGGCGAAGATAATGGGAAATCTCATACTGCAAATCTAAACTTGCCATCAACTCCGTAATCATACTGCGCGCACGTTCAATTTCATGGCGCGCCGCTTCAATTTCTCCCTGTTTTAAATATTTTTTTCCCTCTTCTATACTGGCAAGTGTTGCCTCATAAATAATCACAACAAGTTCACTTCGGTTTGCCTGTGTCACACGCGCTGCATATTCCTGTAACCGTTCTTTTTCCATGCCATCTTCCTCCTATTCGCGGGATTTTTTATCCCTGAAGAATCTGTAAAATCGTCTGTGGCTGGTTGTTCGCCTGTGCTAACATCGAAGTACCTGCCTGTACCAACACGCTGTACTGTGTATATTTTGTCATTTCTTCCGACATATCCACATCTTCAATACGAGAGCATGCCTCCGTCAAGTTCTGTGAAGTCTCATCAAGACTTGATATTGCAGAATCCAAGCGATTCTGGTAGGCACCAAGTTTAGCACGAATGGAAGAAACCTGCTGAATCGCATCATCAAAAGCTGAAATTGAGGAAGAAGCTCCTGCCACGGTACATACGTTACAGTTTTCAATATCCAGCGTTTTTGTATTCACACAAGGAATTGAAATGTTAATGCTCTGTCCCTCATTAGCTCCAATTTGGATTGCAACATAACCGGCATCCAACATGGTAACAGTAGCGTCTGAACCGGCTTTCGCATTTGAAATATCAAATAACATGCGGAATCCGTCGCGGTCCGACACTTCCATCTGTCCGCCATTGATAAATACTGTTGCCGTATTTGAAAATCCGGAAGTAGTATCAAGTGTTACTTTTGCATCGGTACCCTCTGTAGTCTGCACACCGTTAATACCAAGTTTCTGTGCCAGATTTGCATTATCCGTTGTAATATTTAACTTCTGGGATGCACCGTAAATAACTGAGGTAAAGGAAAGATTTGTCGCCGCAGCCAGTTCACACTCCACACCGGCGGCATTTACCGGAACCACATCGACATTCATCATTTCACAGTAATCACGAATGTTTGCATAAACATCTTCAAAAGTCTGACCTTCCTTAATATCAATCACTTCACCATTAATCTGAATCTGTCCTGCAGTCGCCTTATCAACTACATCTGTTGGTGCAAATCCAAGTGCACCTGTTTTTGCAGTTGCCTGTGTTGCCTCTGATACAATCTTAAATTTATAACCGGTTAATGCCACATCATCACTGGCATCAATCAATTTCACACCAACATTGTTGGATGAGGACTGACGGCAGCAGGAACCATCTAACACACTCATCGTATTATACTCAGTATCTTTTGACAAACGGTCGATTTCCGCCATCAAAGAATCAATCTCATTTTGCAGTGCCTGTTTATCTTCAATCGTTGTCACACTGCCGTTTGCCGCCTGTACCGAAAGTTCACGGCAGCGCTGTAACATATTTTCAATCTCAGAGAGAACACCTTCTGTCGTCTGAATAAAAGAAACACCATCTGAACCGTTTTTGGACGCTCTCTGAAGTCCTCGAATCTGTGCGTGCATTTTCTGGGAAATTGCCATTCCTGCCGCATCATCTGCCGCTTTTGTAATCCGGTAGCCGGAAGATAATTTGTTTGTACTTGCTGTCAACTGTGACTGTACACTGTTCAAGTTAAAATTTGCGCGAAGCGCCGAAATATTTGTATTAATTTTCATTGTCATCGTCCTTTCTGTTCATGGTTACCACAAATAATCTGGCAATCCGGTACAAATCCTGATTTTTTGCACCTTCTTTTTTATTTCCTACGGAAAGAGACGTCCTTTGCCCCGTAATCAGGGTATTACCATCCATTGTAAAACCAATCTCTTCCAATTCCTTTTCAAATGCATCCATGCGCTCTTGGCAGGAGGAAACACTCGTTTCATCCTCTACGGTAACAAAGCCGTTTACCTTTTTCTCTTTTACCTTAAAACTAGCCTGCAACCTGCCAAATTCCTTAGAATTCATAGCAATCTCAATACTGCCCTTTTCTTTTTCCACGCCTTCCCTAATTGTAATATTGCAAGTCGTAATTCCAAATTCCGTCAATATCGGCACTTCATAAACCTGACAGCGGCGCATTGCGCCATGGAATGTAAACAAGCGGGACATCTGATTCTGCCATGTAATTTCATCATATGTTATATCGTCTGATTCCCGTCTTTCCACTAGTTCTTTTTGCATGTTTTCTTCAATTTCTGTAAATACATCATCCAAAGAGTCCGGCTCTTCCATCGCATCAAGAACCGCATCGGTATCCTCTTCTTTCCACAAATCACGCCATTTACCGGCACCCATCTGCCGAAACTCCTGCACCAGTGAAAGATTGGAAAGTGTCGCCGGTAAATCCAGCGCCTCTAAGAAATTTATCACCTCTGACTCACTCTTTGCAGCCGCCTCACGCACAGAGCGCACTTCATTCTCATAAAAGGTATTTTCCTCTGCAATTGCTGCCTCTTCACACCGCTCCAATAATGCCTCTGCTGAAATTTCCTCATTTCCACCCATTGCCTCTTTTAATACCTGTGGTGACAATTTTTCCGTTAAATCTGCCGCAATATTTTGTCCATATGCCGCATAAATCTGCTCGGAAATGGAATTTTTCGAAGCGATTACTTCTTTTTCCATGCCAAACGAATCATCCACCGAGACATCCATTCCGGCTTTTTTTCGTGTGCGGACTGCCGACAGAAGGGAAGAAAGCGATAATTCTTTTCCCTCATTTAATACCTGAGCGGCTGCCGCTCCGTCACTTTTTTCAATCTGGTGAAGAAGGCGGTAAACGCCAATCATCGTTTCACGCTCATCTTCCGTAAGACCATCCGTGTGGTCCATCTTCCACAAATACTTTCGGAAAGAAATATCTTCTATATCATTTTGGGCTAAAATCTCATTCACATCATTCTGCAATTCGTCTAATGTCTTTTCTAACGGATTCTCGCCCTTGCGTATGAGCTCACAGACAACTTCCGGTTTCATACTTTTCATCAGCGTCGTAACACGCTCGTCATACTCTTTAACAGAAACCAGATTTTCCTCGGTTAAAGGCATCTGATTATAAGCAAGAGCGCGAACCGCCCGCTCATTTCTCGCTGTTGTCTCGAAACCTGCTTCCTCAAGCAGCGTATCGATATTGGAAAATGCTTTTGTGAGCGAATCCCCTAAATCTCTGCGGACTTCTGTTCCCACCGACTCATAACGATTTTCTACCATATCAAACGAAGCGGTGAACGCCTCTGCCTTAGAAGACAGGGAAGAAAGTGTATCCTCTACTCCCTGAGTAAATGCATATCCCATAAACTCAACCGGTGCAGACAACACTTGTTTTACCGCCTGAGAAGTTTCTTTCAGCGTATTGATATTTTCTTCTGTCACCGGCAAATCCGCATTGAAAAGTTCCGACTGATAAGCCTCTTTTTCCGCTGCTCTAAGTTTCTCAACCACATCTTCCAATTTCGTGACATCAATTGAAATTCCTTTTTCTGACATCGTGCGGATGGCATCCGCCGTCATCGTAAGCTGGGTTTCCGCCAGTCTTCTCTTAAAACGAACAGCCTCTGCCACCGATAATTTCACTAAATTCGCTTTTTCCGGCTGCACACCTTCCGCCATCTGGTCGGCAATTCGTGCCGCCAAAACCGAATCTTTAGTTTCTTTTAATTCTTTTACCTGCGAAGAAAGTGCCACATTTTCTGCCGTTACCGGTAAATCTTCTTCATACAGCCACTTCGCTGCTGCCATGTTTTCGTCATCTGCTTCCATCCCGCTCTCTTCTAAGCGGCTGCGAACCTGATTCTCCACAAGTGAAAAATCATTTTCCTCGGACAATGGATTCTCTTCACCTTCCACGGCCCCATGAACACCGGCATTAACACTTTCCGGTGTAAGAATTGTATTTTCATTGTCAATAAAAAACTTCATCGCAGCGTCCGAAAAAGAGCGGATTTCCGATGCCATATCTACGGCATGCGAAAGCTTCGCCACATTTTCTTCCGTCACCGGCAGGTCACTGTCCAATAACCGGTCAATCACAGCGTCCGGGACGTTACCGTCCACGGCTAACTGAACGGCATTTTTACTTACCGCCTCATCTTTTTCCCGCTGTTTTGACACTTCACGCTCGACAGCCTCCTGCTTCTCATGACGTTCTTTCTTAATTCTTGTGACCGCCCGCTCAAGCTGAGATGAAGTATATTCTTCTAACGGTGTCCCATCTTCCGAAACCGCTTTTGCATCTTTCCCGGTCATACAGCGGCTGATAAAATCCGCCGGTGACATCTGCGCATCGTCTAAAGGCACCATATTTTGTTTCTGTAATTGTTTTGCTTCTGCTTCCGTATACACAATGTGGTGTTTCCCCGCCTCTTGTACGGAACAATCCATTGTCGCTCCCACCTGAATCTGGGAGATGCCGCCATCCTTGGCGTCTTGTACAGACACGTTTTTTTTCTCCATTCTTTCCGCGTCATCAAAGGTAAGGGAAATCCGATTAGTCGAAATATCCATAGATTTCACGCTCACTTTCTAAATCCTTATACTTATATCTCGGACAATCCGGCGGAAATCTTTAGTATCTCTTCCTAATTTGCCTGATACTCTTCTAACAGACTTTTATCCAGTTTAATTCGGTTATCCATCGTTTTCATGACATCGGCAATTTCAACCGTCTGTTTCACGGATGGATCCGACAAATCGTACAAATTATTATTACGGAAATCAAGGACAGTCGGCTCGAAAATATTATCTTCATTTTCAGTGATAACCAATCCCTTTTCTCCATTTGACAATTCAACACATACACCCGGATACAAAATAGAAATACCATGAATCAAAGCATTTACTATTTTCTTATTATAACGCTCCTCATCCGCAAGAAGTTCACGCACCGCTTTCACTTCCGAAGTCGGCTCCTCAAAAGACTTCATTGCTGTCATACGGTCATACGCATCTGCCACATAGAGGATATTTGCATTCACGCTCTCTTTTAACCCTGCCGGAATTTCTGCATCGCTCTCTCTTGTATAAAGCTCCTGCATCTGGGCAATGAGGCGCAGAACTTCCTCATCCAAATCACCATATCGAGCTAATGTCTCCTGTGTGTTTTTCTTAACGACTTCTTTCGTGCCATCATCTAAATCTTCCGCATCCGGTAACTGCTGTAATTTCAGTGCACCGATATCATGCAGAATAGCAGACTTCACAAGGAGATTAATCCGTCCAACCGGGAAGCCCATCTGACCGGCAATAATGGCGGACAAAATAGCAACATTCAAAACATGTTTATAAATATAATCTTCACTGCTTCGCAGACTCTGCACAAAATTAATCTTATGGTTTAAGTCTCCATAATTCTTTATGATAAGACTGCACAGCCAGTCAAGTCCTTTGTCTTTTTTTCCGGAATCAATCAAATCCAAATCTTCGCGGATACTAAAAACCGCCATCGTCTGAAAACGCTCAAAGTTAATATCATCCTCCGACATCGGCGGAACCGGTTCTGCCGGTTCAAGTATGTACAGACCTAAAAGCCTAAAATTTTTAATTCCGTAAATCGCCTGCATCGTAAGTTTTGTATCACGGTCATACAACAAAACTCCATTTTTATTGTAGATTGGTTTTCCTAAGCGCATTCCGGGCTTGAGTTCATCTACTTTCACAAATAACATGCTGCTACCTCCTCGACTTAATTTTTTCACATTTTTTTCGTATACTTATCATCATAAATCGTTATTTCTATCATAGCAGTTATTGCCATTTGACGCAATGATTATTTGAGAAAGGAGCGTGAAATTATGCGAAAAAGAGGACTGATTTCAGTTTTGATTTTATCTCTTTTGCTTAGCAGCACCATACCGCATAAAATTCAGGCTGTAACTGAACAAGCTAAGACCGCTAAAACTTCTGATAACTATGTCGAGGGCGAAGCCATTGTAACACTTAACGCTTCTTCCGAAACCGGACTTGCCAAAGAGGGAACCGCATCATTTGATTCCGATATTGAAGTGGAAAACAGCTGGGATTTTGGTCCTGTCAAAAAGAAAAAGGGGAAAAATCTCTATCTTTCAGAGGTTCACTCCGATACCTATTCAACGAAAGAACTTATTGAAAAACTGAAAAAACAGGATAATGTAGTTGCCGCCGAGCCAAATTACTACCGCTATAAATTGGCCACGACAAACGATACTTATGCCGATGAACAGTGGTATTTAGACGGCACCGGAGCCTATCAGACTACTTCCTCCGGTATTCAGTACAAAAACCGGATTCAAACAAGTAACGACAGCGATACCATTGTTGCAGTCGTTGATACCGGTATTGACTACACCCACGAAGATTTAGCCGCTCACATGTGGAAAAATCCTTACGACCAGTTGGAGCTTCCCGGCACATATGGCTACGATTTCGGAGATTATGATAGTAATCCCATGGATGAAGACGAGGACGGACACGGTACTCACTGCGCCGGTGTCATCAGTGCCGTATCGGACAATAACAAAGGAATCTGCGGCATCAGCAATGCAAAACTAATGGCGTTGAAAGTTTTTAATTCTGCCGGCACATCATACGATTCCGCTATCATCGCGGCTTTTAATTACATCTATAAAGCGCAGACTCTCGGCGCAAATATTGCCGCCATCAACTGTTCCTGGGGTGGCGGTGGAAGTAGTTCAACCTCTATGAAAACGTTGATTAACCAGATTGGGCAAAATGGCAGTCTGTTTCTTTTTGCTGCCGGAAACGATGGCGAAAACCACGATAATGCCATCTCCGATGGATGCCCCTATGACTTGGACAGCCCTTATGTGGTAACCGTTGGTGCCTCCACCCAGACCGATAAAAAAGCATCTTTTTCCGATTATGGAAATAAGACGGTCCACCTTTTTGCACCGGGCCGGAATATTTTTTCCACAATAAATTCCGATGTTTTTTACCCTTCCGTTTACACAGACAGTATGCGAAGTTCACGGTGTTCGTATTTCACCTCTTTTGACTCTAACGATGCCGTTTTATACCACCCATCGGAAATCGGCAAATTAGATGGCAGCATTTTATACAATGAAAAGTCTTACTCAGCAGAAGATTCGCACAATCAGGCAGGCAGCGGCTCTTACTGCATTTCCATTGATGCTGCACGAAGTTCTGCAACTTTGGCACTTTACATGGATATAGACGACATGAGCTTAGCCGATGGCACATATCAGGTATCTTATGATATGGGCATCGAAGAAAATGGTGAAATTTCATGGTCCCACTACAGCAGTAAATTGTATTTTATAAAACGAAACAACACTATTTACGCAGAAATTGTTTCCTTAACAGGCAACTTTACTTCCGTACATAAAATTTACTTTGATAACATCGGCATTTCAAAAGCAAATCCGACAAATGCCCTTTATATCAAGTACAATTCGATGAGCGGCACTTCTATGGCTGCCCCTCAGGTATCAGCTGCCACAGCACTTCTTGCCGCCGCATATCCAAACGATTCCGCAGTGCAAAGGCGCAACCGTCTGCTGAACTGTGTGCGTGAGGTTTCAGGGCTTTCTTCCTACTGCATGACCGGCGGCATTTTGGATTTAAGTAAAATCAGTTCCGCCTCATCCGGTCTCCCTGCCTGTCTACAGACCACAACAAAGACACACACCACTGCCACTGCGGCACAAGGTACAAGCAGTACAAAGAAAACAACCAAACTGGTGACAAAAATAACATTAAATAAAAAGAAAGCAAAACTCCGTTATAAAAAGAAACTCAAATTAAAGGCCACCGTAAAACCAAAAAATGCAACAAACAAAAAAGTCAAATGGTATGTCTCCAATAAAAAATATGCCAAAGTAACGCAAAAAGGTGTTGTCCGTGCAAAGAAAAAGGGAATCGGCCATACCGTTAAGGTTTATGCAAAGGCAAAAGATAAATCCAAAAAGAAGGCTTATTGCAAAGTGCGCATTTATAAATAAAGATACCCTTGACTTTTTCTACACAAATCAACTACACTTAAGGACGAAACGGATTGTTTTACTATGAGGAGGCATTATGAAAAAAATTGGATTAATCGGAGCCATGGATGAAGAAGTGGCTATCATAAAAGAAGAAATGACAAATACAAACGAAGTGACAAAAGCAGGCATGACTTTTGTGGAAGGAGATTTTTACGGAATCAAAACCGTTGCCGTTGTAAGTGGCATTGGCAAGGTTAATATGGCAGTCTGCACCCAGATTCTCTGTGATGATTTTCATGTAACCATGGTTATCAACACCGGCGTTGCCGGCTCCTTGAATAACGCCCTTGATATTGGTGACATTGTTTTATCGAGCTGTGCGCAGGAACACGATATGGACGTCTCGCCACTCGGAGACCCGGTCGGCATCATCCCACGCATGGAACAGTCGATTTTTACAGCAGATGAGACACTGGTTTCTTTGGCAAAATCCGCCTGCGAAAAAGCAAATCCGGACATTCACTGCCACATTGGAAAAGTGGTGAGCGGAGACCAGTTTATCGCCAGTGCGGAGAAAAAGAATTATTTAATTGAAACATTCCATGGTGACTGTGCCGAAATGGAAGGTGCTGCCATGGCGCACACCGCTTACTTAAACAACGTCCCATTTTTAATTATCCGCGCCATTTCTGACAAGGCAGATAATTCCGGTCATATGGATTATCCGGTTTTTGCAAAACAGGCAATTATCCACACCGTTTCTCTGCTTAAGGAACTTTATCAACATTTATAAACAATTTTCTTTGAGAATAACACAGTGGAATGTCACAATAGTTTATTGTGGCATTCCTTTTTTGGGGTTAAAATATGGTTACAATGAAAGGAGTGTAGCTATATGAAACAAATCAAAAAGGTAATTGCCCACAGCCTGGTTGCCGTTCTTTGTCTGTCTTCATTTCTGACAAACACGGCGTCCACCGAAGCAAAGGCAAAAAAACCAAAACTTTCCCAAAAATCAATGACCCTGACAAAGGGAAAATCAAAAACTCTTAAGGTAAAAAACACAAAAAAATGCAAGGTCACCTGGAAAACAAGCAAGAAAAAGATCGTTTCAATTTCAAAAAAGAAACGTACCTCCTGCAAATTAAAGGCAAAAGCGAAAGGAACCGCAAAAATCACCTGCACGGTAAAAAGAAAGAAAAAGACATATAAACTTACCTGCAAAGTAAAGGTGAAAGCAAAAAAAACCGTCGTTGCTTCCAGCTTAAAGGATACCTATGCAAAAATTGTACCATACATGGGTACCTGCCTAAATTATGGAAGTACTTCTAATCCACGAGAACTGCAAAATGCATCCACAATGAAATTTGTAAAAAAACAGTACAACAGCTTTACTTTGGAAAATGAAATGAAACCGGATGCTATTCTCGGCTCATCCGCCAAGCTCATTTCCGTTGCTGACGCAAAGAAAAAGGGATATTACATTCCTGCAGGATATACCGAATCAACCGTTCCGGAATTAGCATTTACAACCGTTGACAAATCTTTAGAGGCCGCAAAAAACAACGGTTTGAAAATGCGTGCCCATACTTTGGTATGGCACAGCCAGACGCCATCCTGGTTCTTTACAAAAAATTACGATAGCTCAAAAGTTGTTACTCCTGCTGTTATGGATGCCCGTCTTGATTTTTACATTCATAATGTAATGGGGCATGTAATGGATAAAGAAAAAGCTTTAACCGGTTCTGCCGGAAGCATTGTTTACGCATGGGATGTCGTGAACGAATATCTCCACCGTCCGTCTTTTGCATTTTTCAAAACATGGACGAGCGTATATGGCGATATGGGAAATTCTCCTTCTTATGTTAAGAAAGCATTTGAAATTGCCTACGATATGTTAAAGAGTTATCAGGCAACGGATAAAGTCACGTTATTTTATAATGATTACAACACCTATTTCGGTGTAAAAGACACATTAAATCTGGTAGAATTTATCAACAAAGGCGAAACTGCTAAAATTTGCGGAGGTATCGGCATGCAGAGCCACGTAGATGTAAAAGTTCCTACGGTTGCCGAATACGGCAGTGCATTGGAGCAGTTTTTAGCAGCAGGTTACGAAATTCAGATAACCGAACTTGACTTTACTATAAACTTTGACACGGAAGGAACTAATGCTTCCTACGCTTACACACCGGAGCATGAAACCGATGCGGATCAGGCAAAATTCGTAAAAAAACTGATGCAGACCATCATTACCAAGCAAAAGAATCGTAATCAGAGTGTAAATCCAAAAGGAATTACCGGTATCACTCTCTGGGGCCTATGTGATGCGACGTCATGGCGTTCCCAATGTGCTCCTCTTTTGTTTGATACCAGTATTTATGATCCAAAATTGTCATACACGGCCTTTTTAGAGGCGGCAAAAATCTGGTAAGTTGCGGTAATTGTAAAAAAAAGTGTGTGTTTGTGTTGACAACTCCACCTCAAAATTTTATAATCCCATTGTGAGACAATATTATTTAGGAAAGAGGGATGTAAGGGTGGATAATCGAGAAACACAAAAACCATCTTGGATTCGTACAAAAAAGGGAAAGGCAATGCTTATTGCTACAATTGCAACACTTGTTGTAGTGATAGGCATTGTTTTGGGTATACATATTTATTATATGAACCGCTGGTACTCAAACACATGGATTGGTGACAGAGAAGTATCAGGCATGACCTATGAGGAATCTGCGGAATTGATTAATCGGGTATTTTCCACGTATCAACTGAAAATAACAGGAAGAAATAATGGCACTTTGACCATTGGAAAAGATGACATTGATTATCAAGTCGACATCAAAGATTCTCTTCAGAAAAAATATGATGAGCAACATGATTCTCTTCCTTTCTTTTCCCTAGGAAAAAGAAAGCAGGTGGATATTGACTTAGGGGCTTCTTATGATGAGAAAAAACTGGATGCCCTCGTGGGACAGTCTGATCTCTCAACCGGAAGTGAGTCATATCCGGTTACACAACCGCAAAACGCAAAGGTCGCTTTTTCATCAGAGAAAAAATATTTGGTTATTGAAAAAGAATATTTAGGAAATACGCTTAATCACGATGAATTGATAACGGCGATTGGAAAAGCTCTGAAATCCGGACACGAAAAGGTAAACTTAACGGATGAAAAAAAATACCCAGATGTATACGAAAAGCCAAGTATTTATTCCACAGACCCTTCGCTTCAGCAAAAAGTGGATGCCTGCAATCCGGTAATTCTGCGCTGGATAACCTGGACAATTCAAAAGGACATTAAAGAAACCATCGGTCCAAAACAGATTTATAAATGGTGCAATTATAAAAACGGAAAAGTTACTTTTGATAATCAGGCAATTGAAAAATGGGTTGAAAAAACCTGCTTTAAGTACAAAACTATTGGCGTGACACGCTCATTTAAAAGCCACAACGGCAAAACTGTTTCCGTAACCGGTGGGGACTACGGTTGGCAGCTTGTTTACGATACAATGCTGAAGCAATTGACAAGCGCTCTGAAAAAGACAATGGATGCAAATAAGCAGAAAGCCTATATGGAAAATCCGGATGCCACACAGAAAAAAGCATTGACGATCAAAAAGAAAACAAAATTTGCCAACACGGCATTTACAATGAACATAGATGACAAAACAAAGGATTGGGACACAGAAAACTTTACTGAAATTGATCTTACTGCTCAAAAGGTTTATGTATGGCGCAACGGAAAAGTTGCTTTTAAGTGTCGAACAATCAGCGGAAAACCAGTAAAAGACCGTCAAACACGAACCGGTGCTTATTTCATCAAAGAACACCAGACACACCGTACTCTCCGCGGCGATAACTATGCAACGCCGGTAAACAACTGGGTTCGTATCATGTGGACCGGAACCGGATTCCACGGTGCGCCTTGGCAGCCATGGAGCCGCTGGAGTAAAACACTTTATAGAAGCCGTGGTTCACACGGATGCTTAAACTTATCTCCATCGGATTCGAAAAAGATTTATGACTTAACAAAGTACCGTGAGATGGTGTTTATACATTATTAATATAGGTTGTTAGAAATAAAAAAGGGAAAGCGGGATATTTGCTTCGCAAATATAGCTTTCCTTTTTTATTTTAACAACCGGCGATAGGGCTGCAAGTTATACTAACTCTCGCCAAAATGCTGGCTGCTGTGTTTCGACTTAAGCCGAAGTGGCTTTCTAACTTTATATATTACTAAAAAAGATTTGTGTTTCATGGGTACAAACGCGCGGATTCAATATGCACATTTTCAGCACATGACATATCTCCGCGTGTTTGTCTAAGCGACAGCGCCCATGAAACACAAACTTTTTTAGTCATATATGAAATTAGAAAACTTACTCCGCTTTATAATCATACCGCAATACTACGACCGACAATGGTGGAACATACAGTTCCAGTTCGTAATATTTCTTTCCCGGCTGGATTTTTTCGCCCGGTCTTGGTACTACCGGTGCCTTACATGGTTTTGCCTGAATCGGCTTTTTATTCACACGGCCTTCACCACCAAATCGCTCTTCGTCGGAATTTAGTATCTCCGTAAAGGTTCCGGCACAAGGTGCATTGACCTGATAATCTTCCAATGCCATCGGTGTGAAGTTTGCAATAAACATCAACTGGTCTTTTACTGAGCTGCCACGGCGCACAAACGCTACTGTACTTAATTCCGGACGCCAGCAGTCCATCCACTCAAAGCCCATAACATTAAAATCGTGATAATACAAGGCATCGTACTTTTGGTACAAGTGATTTAATTCACGTACGTAATCCTGCATTTTCTTATGTCTGTCATCTTCTTCCAGTAAAAACCAGTCCAGACTTCGAAACTCTGCCCATTCTCGTTTCTGAGCAAATTCCTGCCCCATAAACAAAAGCTTTTTGCCCGGATGACCATACATAAATCCAAACGCGGCACGAAGAGAAGCAAACTTATCTCCTTCCAAACCGGACATCTTGTTTAACAGAGAACATTTTCCATGAACCACCTCATCATGCGATAAAACCAAAATGTATTTCTCACTGGTGTAATAATCAATACTAAAACACAACTGCCTCTGATGGTCTTTTCTGAAATATGGATCTAATTTCATGTACTCCAAAAAGTCATTCATCCAACCCATATTCCATTTGTAAGAAAAGCCAAGTCCGCCATCTGCTACCGGCGCCGTAACGCCCGGCCATGCCGTCGACTCTTCCGCAATGATATAAGCTCCCGGATGCTCCTTTTCCACCTCGGAATTTAAATGCTGCAGGAAATGAATTGCCTCGTAATGCTCATTTCCGCCATCTTTGTTCGGAAGCCACTCGCCATCGCTTTTTCCATAATCCAGATACAGCATAGATGCAACGGCATCCACACGAAGTCCGTCAATATGGAACTTCTCTATCCAGAACAGTGCATTGGCAACGAGGAAGTTTTTCACTTCCATTCTTCCGTAATCAAAAATATATGTTCCCCAGTCCGGGTGTTCGCCACGTCTGCTGTCCGGATGTTCATACAACGGCTGTCCGTCAAAACGTCCAAGGCAGTGAGCATCTTTTGGAAAATGCGCCGGTACCCAGTCTAAAATTACCTGAATCCCCCGCTTGTGCATTTCATCCACAAAATACATAAAATCTTTTGGCTCACCATAACGGCTCGTCGGCGCATAATAACAGCCAACCTGATAGCCCCATGAGCCATCAAACGGATACTCTGCAATTCCCATCAATTCAATATGAGTATAACCCATATCAACCACATAGTCGCCAAGCATAGATGCTAACTCACGATATGAAAAATTGCCATTGTCATCGTCTTCAATCCGTTTTTTCCAGGAAGCAAGATGAACCTCATAAATACTCATCGGCTCTTTGTCTCTTACATCTCTTGACTTTTTCTGATGCTTCTTCTGATAAGAACCATCCTGCCATTTGTAGCCATCAAGCGACGTAATTCGGGAAGCATTTCCCGGACGCAGCTCCGCATAATTTCCATAAGGGTCCGTCTTATACAACTTATCCCCGCTCTTTGCCGTAATCTCATACTTATAGGCAGCGCCTTCCCACGCGCCCGGCACGAACAGTTCAAAAATACCGCTGCTCCCCCTCATAATCATCTTATGAAGTCTTGCATCCCACATATTAAACTCGCCGATTACACTCACGCTGCAGGCGTGTGGCGCCCAGACAGCAAACTGAACGCCCTCCACGCCATCGCGCTTCATCGGATGTGCTCCTAATTTTTCATAAATTTTATAATGGTTTCCCTCCGAGAATAAATACCGGTCAAGTTCACCAAACATCCCCGGAAATGCATAAGGGTCGTCAATTTCAATCACATCGTCCGGTCCATATTCCACCCGGAATCGATATTTTTTCAGTCGCTCCGATTTCTTCTCAATGACATAGCCAAAAAATCCTTCCGGCTCCATTGGTTCCATCTCGTAAGTGGTCTCCCCTTTTGAATCCAGCACCCACATACGTTTTGCACACGGACGATATGCGGTAAAAATCTGCACATCCTCCTCTTTGAAAATGTGGCAGCCAAGCAAATCCTGAGGTGCATTCAAAATTCCCTCTTCCAATTCCTTCAGCATCTCTTTGCTCGTCCACTGTTCCAAATATGGATTGCTCACATGTTCACCCCCTGCATTTATTTTATCCTAACTGATTCAGCAAGTCCTTTACAATTACAGCCAGTTTTTCTGATTTTTCATCGGCATCTGCCAAATCTTTACCAACAACACCAAAGTAAAGTTTAATCTTTGGCTCCGTACCGGATGGACGAACACAAAGCCATGCATCCTCGGTCAATTCAAAATAGAGTACGTTGGACTTTGGAATACCGGTTGGTTTCTTCTCGCCGGTCTTAACATTTACGATTTCATCTTTCAAATAATCTCTTACTGCCGTCACATCGTAATTACCAAATTTCATCGGCGGATTTTTACGGAGATTATCCATAATCGACTGAATCTTCTGCAGTCCCTCAATACCTTTATGCGTAATGGCAATTACATTATCTTTGTAGTAGCCGTATTTCTCATACATATCTAACATAGCATCCCAAATTGTTTTGCCTCGCAGTTTATAATAAGCAGCCGCCTCGCAAAGTGCCATCGATGCCACAATCGCATCCTTATCTCTTGCATGCGTTCCAATCAAGCAGCCATAACTTTCCTCAAAGCCGAACAGATAGTGGCCTTTTCCGGTTGTCTCCATGCGGAGAATCTCTCTTCCAATCCACTTAAATCCGGTCAGGCACTCGGTCACTTTGATACCATAATATTTTGCCATCGCATCTACGAGGTTTGAAGTAACAACCGTCTTAATCAACTCGCCATCTTCCGGAAGTTTTCCTTCCAGTGCAAGTTTCTGTCCAATTTCATAATCGGCAAGAAAACTTCCCGACATATTTCCGGTTAAGCAGATATACTCACCGGATTTGGTATCTTTTACATAAACACCAAGGCGGTCCGCATCCGGGTCCGTTGCCAGAACTAAATCGGCATCTTTTTCTTTTGCCAGTTTAAGAGCAAGTTCGAATGCTTCCGGTGCTTCCGGATTCGGATAACTGACGGTAGGGAATTCACCATCCGGCAGTTCCTGCTCCGGTACAACAAATACATTTTTAAAACCAAGTTCTTTCAAAATACGGCGTACCGGCAGATTTCCGGTTCCGTGAAGTGGGGTATAAACAATTTTCAAATCTGCTGACGCTTTCTTAATGCAATCCGGATGAAGAACATTTTTCTTAAGTTCCTCCATATAACGGTCATCAACAGCTTTTCCGATATTCTCATACAAACCGGCTTTCTTTGCCTCTTCTTTGTCCATTGTCTTAACGGCCGCATAATCGGTTACCGCTTTCACCTCATCCATAATTCCGGTATCATGAGGCGGTGTAATCTGTGCACCATCTTCCCAGTATACTTTGTAGCCGTTGTATTCCGGCGGGTTATGGCTGGCAGTAATGTTAATACCGGAAATACATCCTAACTCACGAACGGCAAAGGACAATTCCGGTGTCGGTCGAAGTGATTCAAAAACATAAGCTTTAATTCCATTTGCTGCCAAACAACAAGCCGCTTCATCTGCAAATTCCGGTGACATCCGGCGGGAATCAAAAGCAATTGCCACGCCCTTTTTCTGTCCGTTCTGTTTGATGATGTAGTTGGCAAGTCCCTGTGTCGCTTTGCGTACCGTATAAACATTCATACGGTTTGTTCCTGCCCCGATAATACCACGGAGACCGGCTGTACCAAACTCAAGGTCCGCATAAAAACGCTCTTTGATTTCATTTTCATCCCCGGCAATACTCTCAAGCTCTTTCTTTGTGTCGTCATCAAAATATGGATTTGATAACCAAGCTTCGTATGTTTTCTTGTAGTCCATAATTTCCTCCTTGCTGCCACATCCATGTGTGGCCTGCTTTTTTAATTTATTTCACTTTCTAAAAAGTGATATTCACCCTTTCGGGAAATTTACTTAACTATTTTTTGTCAAATCCGGAAAACTCCAGGAAATATCCTTGCTGTCATCCGATATTTCAACGGCATAGGTTTTTGTCTCATAACCATCTTTTGTAAGAGAAAGTGTTACATTTCCTATCATTTTCGTAAAACTGCAGGGCACCTCTCCCTTATAAGTTCCGTTGACATAAACGGCGGCACCAACCGGCGCACTTACCGTAACCTTATGGTCGTTATCATAAGTGACACTGCTCTCACTCGAAGAGGAGGACGAATCATCGGAAACTGAACTGGAAGATTCGGAACTATCGGTCTCGACATCCGCACTTTCTTCTGCCAAATTAATGTGAACGGTCAGACTCGCATCCTTCACGGTAATAATACCGCTGTAATCTTCGTAGCCCTCGAGTGAAACTTTCACGGAATGATTACCATATTTTAAAGAAACAGGTTTTGACGGGTCGGTGATCGATCCGTTTACATAAAGTTCTGCGCCCTGTGGATTCACATCAAATGTAACCCGCGCCGTATCCGGCACTTGATTCTGGTACTTCGCCATATCAACTTTCGTAACCTGTCCGCGTTTTACTTCTACCGTGACTTCAGCCATCAAATCACCATTTTTCATTGTGACAAGCTGCTGCCCCTCCGGCACAACCAAAAGCATATCCTTTGCGACCGGGAGAATTGCCTCGCCCTGCACCGTAACCGTACCGCCGGTAAAATCCTTAAAATTATTCGGCTTGATATATCCATGTCCCCTTGTGACAACAACAGAAAATGCTTGTCCATTCATCCCGCGGAGAGTCACTTCATCCTCCGGCGTAATCTCCAATGGGTCAATCTGTCTGCCATCTGAAAATACAAGCAGGTCATCGTTATAGGCATAATTCACACCACGCACCGTAAGCCGTTTTTCGTCCTGGTTGATTTCGAGCGAAGCTCCCTCGTGCTCGGTAACCGATGCGTTCTGTATCATCTTCTCAACCTTTTTTCCATCTTCACTTGTATACACATCATAAACTTCACCCGGCTCAATTTCGGATGCCGTCATTTGTTTGTTGTTCTTTGTCAAAATCTGTGTACCACCGGTATAAGGATACGTCTCCATCGTCTGGAATGTTGTATTATAAAATTCCATCGTACCCTGCTCTTCATCAACAGCGCCAACTGCGCCGACAAAATCAGCCCCCTGCTCATAGCTGACACTCGGCTCCGGAGAGTTCGTCACCTCCGCCTTTTTGGCAGTTGACCCGCAGCCGGTCAGACCAGCCAGCAAAACAATAAAAAGACAAATCTGTATTTTCGCTTGTTTCATTTTTTATCTCCTGACACTCTTTTTGCGTGACAAAATGCTTCCGTATATTAAGAATTATATTGTATCACATTTTAGGCTTTCTGACTAGTCCCTAACGTAAATGTTCGCATTTGCTGCAAAAACTTATCTTTGCTCTCTTCCTGCTCACAAACAGCCTTTAATTTTTCCATGTTTTTGTTGGAAATCCACGTCTTTTTACTGTTGATGTACTGATTGAGAAGCTTCCAGTATTTAATTGGATATGACAAAATGGTGATGAGAAATTCCAGTTCTTTTTTACTGCATCCTGCCCCCTCGCAGTAACCATTCCACAAAACTACTCCTTTTTCCACCTGCCACTTATTCTTTTCCATGACTTTTCTCATAAAATACGCCATATCAAGAAGCTGCATTCCCGGTGCGGCATGCTCAAAATTTGTTGTGGCGAGCCCGCTTTTGGTTAAAAGCAGATTATGGTAATTATACTCCCCGTGGCAGACGTCTTTGGTCTGCCCACTGTGTTCCTTGTAATAGAGATTTTCGGATAGCTGGCTGCGTACCTGCATGGCACGCTCATAGAAATTTGGAAAGCACTGCATGGCATACCGCTCAAATTCCGTTTTTTTCTTCTTTCCACGCATATACCCATACACATGTTTCATTTCCCTGTTATGTTTATCATACCGGGATAAAAGTGGCTGCTGAAGCAAAACCGGTTCCTCATAAAAGTTTTGCAGACTACTGTGGAGCTGTCCTAAGTTTTCTGCCATCAAGCGAATCGTGGTCACATTTTTGCAGTCACATTCCTCTCCAAAAAACCATCGGTACAAAACATATTTTGTCCCATCTTCCGCTTCTGTCAAATACTCTCCATCCACATTTTTCACGGCAAAATCTAAAAGTGTCATACCGTTTTTACGCAAATGATCCTTCACTTCATTTTCCCATTCAAAATGTCCGGTAAGTTTCATTTTTTCACGAAGCAGCAGAGGACCGTCTTTCGTATCAAATAGGATGGCACCCCTTGCCCGATATTGATTTTTCACCTGAAACCCGTATTTTTTCTCAATTAATTCCCGTCTGTCTTCCAAAAATATCCCCTCCTCAGTCTCCGTTTGTCTGCCTTAAATTTTATGTATCAGAATGAAAAATATGCCATATCATAAATGTTTTTCCGCTTTCATACACTGGGAACAAACGTCTTGGAGGCGCCCTCATGAAAAAAAGATTTTTTGCGCTCTTTCTCCTTTTTTCCCTCTTCATTGCAGGCTGTCAGACCGGGCAGGATGCAAACGCTGACTTTAACACCTTTTGCATGGAAACGTTTCGCTCCTATGCCGCAAGTGACTCCTTAACACTCAATTACACGCTGATGTCCCCGAAAAAATACGGAATTACGGATTTGCCTGATGGGTTTTCTTCGTTTTCCCTTCACGATTTGAAGCAGATGCAGACTTCGACGGAAAATACACTTGCAAGACTTCGTAGCTTTGCCTCGAAAAATTTATCCCGCGAGGACAGACTTCTCTATGATACACTTGATGCCTCGCTTACGCTGTCACAGGAGGACATCCGCATGCTTGCTCATTCGTATTCGTTCGACCCTTCGAGTGGGATTCAGGCACAGCTTCCGGTTCTTCTCTGTGAATTTATTCTTACAGACAAACAGGATTATGACCAGTATTTTTCTTTACTAAAGTCCATCCCTGCCTACTTTAACTCTTTAACCGCTTTAGAAAAAGCCAAGCAAAAAAAGGGCACACTGCCATCCGCCACAACCATTCGCCACACAATAAGACAGTGTCAGGAATTTGTCGACTCATCAGGGACAGATGCCATCGAGAAAAGTTTTGAAAAATCCATAAATTCCGCCTCTTTTTTCTCTGCTTCCGAAAAGAAAGAGCGGTTAGAAAAACATAGGAAACTTCTCTCTCACTCGCTTTTCCCCGCCTATAAAAATCTAATTGCCGAATTAGGTAAACTTTTGCCCTTTGCTCCAAATGATGGTGCCCTCGCCGCATACACAGGCGGCCGTGCTTATTATGAATATCTGGTAAAAGAAAAAACCGGCACAATATCTTCACCGGATTCCTTATTTCAAATGCTGACAAAAAAACTAAGCGAATCCGAACAAAAACTTGCCACCCTTGCCGCCACGTCACCTTCGTCCTTTTTGACCTGCGAAAAGCACACTTCAAAATATGAAGAGCCAAAATCGATTCTTACTCATTTAAAGAAAAAAATCCGCACGGATTTTCCGGCACTGAAAAAACAGACCTGTCACATCCGCGCCGTCGATTCCTCGTTAGAAAACTTTTTAAGTCCCGCCTTTTATCTCACACCGCCCATCGACGAGCCTGCCACCAATGTGATTTACATCAATCATGCGGCAAAGTACCGCCGCCAGAATTTGCATGCTACCTTGGCACACGAGGGCTATCCGGGGCACTTATTTCAGAACTGTTATTTTCGCGAAAAAAATAAGCATCCCCTGCGTTATGTCCTTAATTTTCCGGCATACACAGAAGGCTACGCCACCTATGCAGAAATCTATTCTTACCAATTTTTAGATGCCACGAAAGAGGAAATCGATATTTTGCAGAACAATGCCATTTCCACCCACTGCCTGTATGCGCTCTGCGACATTGGCATTCATGCAAAACACTGGAACCGGAAAAAACTTTCCGATTTTCTTTCAAATCATGGGATTGTAACAACAGATAATGCCAGAGCCATTTATGAAACGATTATTGACTCGCCCGGCAGTTACCTGCCTTACACGATTGGTTATCTGGAAATCTGCCGGATTCGTGATACGTTTCAAAAAGCAGCCGGAAAATATTACAGTCCGCTTCTCTTCCACACATTTTTATTGGATACCGGACCAACTTCTTTTCCCGTTTTAGAGAGGCAAATTAACGGCTGGCTCAAAGAAAAAACTTGAAACTCCCGATGTTCAATGATATATTGATATTAGATTTATTTTATAGATCTCACCTAACTAATCAATTAAAAATTGGAGGAAATATTTATATGGGAAACTTTTGTACACAATGTGGCCGTCCGCTTCAGGAAGGCGAAGTTTGTAACTGCACTGCACAGGCAGCGCCAAATCCGGCACCTGCTGCTCCAACACCAACGCCCGTTGCTCCGAATCCGGTAACACCGCCACAGGCTGCACCAACACCGGCTCCGGCTCCTACACCGGCACCTACACCGGTACAGGCTGCACCAAGTCAGAGTTCACGTGAAATCAAACAGGGCTTTGAAAATTTGGTTACTGCGTTGAAAACTATTTGGAAAAACCCGGCAGAAGCTGTTTCTGCTCTTGCAAAAAAAGAGAGCTGGCTTGCCGCATTGATTTTAATTGCCGCACAGGCACTTTTCAGCGGATTATTTGCTTTGACAAACTACGGTGTAGGACTTGAACATAATTCCGCAATAAGCCTTGTGATTTCCTTTTTCTTTACCTTCTTCTTCTCGATTGCTCTCTCCGCAGCAGCAATGGGAATGTATCTTGGTATCGGAAAAGCAGTGAAAGCTAACGTTACTTTTAAATCCGCACTGGCAACAGCATCCATTCGCTGTTTCGTATGCCTGCCACTGACTTTTATCGGTCTTTTACTTGGCATGGCAAGCGTACAGATTGGTATGTTTTTCTTCTTCCTCGGTGAAATCATTGCTGCTTTCTTAAGCATCCTTGCCGTAGAGAAGAATTTTGAAGTAAACGCAAACCGTGCTTTCCTGATAGTCGGCAGCACATATGTTGTATTATATATTTTGTTTGTTATATTTGCAGCACTTTTCAATGCTGTAATGCCAACAGAAATATTTACGTTTGTTGAAGGCTCTTCCTACAGTCGATGGAGTGATTGGTTTAATTAAATGCCGGCGTGAAAAAATTTAAAAAATAAGTGAGGATTTTGATATGTTTAAGCAAGGTATAAAAGGCAGATATCTACATAAACATGCCACTTTTCTGTGGCTTAGCCTTTGCCTTGCCATTTTTTTATCGTCTCTGCCTCAAAAGGCACTTTTTGACAGAAATATTTTCTCATGCAGCCACGAATTAGACCAGTCATTGCAGCCGGTGCAGACACAGATTGGCACAAATGATTCCATCCCATTTTCCGGATGGGTTCTTTCTGCCGGCAAAGAGGGACAACCATTATCCTTTCTTTCCAGAATTCGTGTATCAAACCGGATTCCTTTTCGGCTACCGATTCCGGAACTTTGGTTTTCCGTTTTAGGTCTTTGTTTCGCCCTTTGGCAGTTCGTTTTTCTGCAAAGACTCAGGCGGCAGAGAAAAGACAATCATCTAAGAAATTTTTTGATACGATACATACATAATCAAAACGGAGAAACCTACCGTCAGGTCCTTTTCTGATTTCATAGAAGTCGGGAAAGGAGGACGTAACCATGATATTTGCAATTAAAACAATTATTTGCATTGCTGTTATCGGTCCAATCACAGCATGGGCTTATCATATTGAACATCGATAATAGCAAACAGGTTTCTCAAACTCAAATTTTATCAAGTGGCTTATGCCAAAAAAAGACTGCCTGTTCTGCGATATAACAATCGTCAGAGCAGACAGCCTTTTTTATTTCATTCGTTCTATTCTGTCACTAAGAAGGAACTCCATCAGCTTTGAATTTTTTTCATTTCCGGATTTTGCACCTTGTGCAGTAAACACCATTTCTGCCCGGTCATTTTCCTGATACGGATTCCATTTTGGAAGAACCTTTCCGTCATCATCTGTTCCATTTGGATCACCGTATTTGATAAAATTCGCCCAATAATTACACATTTGTCTGGCTAAATCATAATGCCTGCCAACAAATGGCCGCCAGCATTTGGCAAGTGTTTCAAAGAAAAACCACAAATCAACGGAATGAAATGTTCCCGGATGATCCTCTCCCGGTATATCCGGCGCAAAACGATAATAATAACAGTTTGCAGGCTTCACACTTTTTTCATTTAGAAGAAATGCGGCCTTTGTCATAAGTTCCATACCGCTAACGGGCGCATAACCATCTTTCGTTTGCTCATGCACTTGTGGTATTGCAAGAAACTCTTCCGCTTTTTTGCAAAACCAAGCACTTGCCTTCTTCTCAAGTTCTTCTTCATTCTGCGCATCAATCACAAATGGAAACTCATCTTCCGTATTTCCGGCAAGAACAGGCACACCGGCATATTTCCCTTGCGCAAACAAACGAATCGGATCGCCGATACAAATATTATTATCCCTTGACGTTACCATAATTTCATTTTCATACATAAATTTATCATAACAATCACGAATATATTTTGCATCCAGCTGCCTGGCCTCTGCCAGAGTCTTCACACCAAGATAATCGAAAAATTTCTCACCAAGTTTCTCTGCCTCATCCAACGATGGCGGAATTCCCATTCCCTCTTCAGCATATGGGCTTCGAATCATGCCGCTCATAATCACTGCACGCTGAAACAAACCAAAGTTATCCGGACAGGTCATCTGTGTCAGTACGCTCCCTGCCCCCGCCGACTGTCCGGCAATGGTAATCTGTTCCGGGTCGCCGCCAAATGACGCAATATTTCGTACAACCCAGCGAAGCCCTGCCTGCTGGTCAAGATTTCCAAAGTTTGTCGGTGCTTCCGGTGCCTCTTTGGTCAAATCTTTATGAGCAAGAAATCCAAAACAGTTGATACGGTAATTTACTGTCACAACAACGACACCTCTTTTAGCAAGCCGCTCTCCATCAAATTCCATCTCGGATGGATAACCCCACTGCAGCCCGCCGCCAAAATACCATACTAAAACCGGCTGTTTTTCATCTACAGTCTTTGCACTTGTCCACACATTCAGGTACAAACAGTCTTCGTCCATAGGAATCTCCGGATCTACATGCCACTCTTTGCAATACACGTCTGTTCCAAGTCCCGGTATGCTCTGCATGGAAATCGGTGCAAATCGAGATGCATCCCTAACTCCCTCCCAGTCAGCTGCCGGCTGCGGTGCACGCCAGCGATTTTCTCCAATTGGTGGTGCTGCAAATGGGATTCCCTTAAATACAGTAATTCTAGGATCCGCTGCTTCAATTCCGCGCACCCATCCGTTTTCAGTCTTTGCCTCTCGTATCATCAAAAAACCTCCTTTTTTCTTTCCCCAAAACAAACTCTTAGAAATTTTATGAATACACGATTGATCTGTGTCGAAAAAGAAGCACTCTCATAATCGAAAGTGCTTCTTTAAACCATACGGTGTTTCTGAATAATCTCCTCGTATCTGCGGTTAGAGGCTTCCATCTCCATCTCAAATTCTAATTCTTCAATCTCAGCGTCCTCCTGATCGAGTTCCTCTAACAGTCCAAGGAGATCATCATCCGTCAAAAACTGTTCCATGATTCCCCTCCTTTTATTGATATATTTATTGTAGCATAAAAAAGGGGGGTTCACAAGGGGGGGATGGTACTTTTTTTGGTTTCCGTAATCTAGGAGAAGGGCTTTGTGCCCACTCGTCACAAAGCCCTTCTCCTAGATTACGGAAACCGAAGAAACTGCCATTAATCTTTTTTGTTCTAGGTGTGTTTATTGGTTCTGTGACAACTCTTTTTGCTTGTTTTGCCTCATAGAGTTGCATTTTTGCCTTATAATTAAGCCTAATCAAGGAAAATCGCAGGTTATATGCAACCCTTTCTGCTAATTTTTTCTTTTTGGTTGTTTTTTTTCGCTTCATTTTAAAACGGATGCAACTCTTTTTGCTTTTTATAAAGATTTAGGTTGCATAAGTTTCGATGGACCCTCTATTCTGCAAGGATTAATTGCCTCCAACCCTGCCTTCCCCATATGATGCGTTATCTTTTTATTCTTAGTGGCTGTGTAGAGAGCTGGTTTCACCTGACTGCATACAAATGCGCGGGTATCTGATATGGCGTATTGTGCCTATCGATACCCCTGCGCAATTTGTCGAGCGCAAGCGGTGCAGGAAGGTAAAACCAGCTCTCTACACAGCCGCTAAAAATAAAAAATAACACCCCTTGAAAATCCCCCCCACATAAGCTATGATAGTACCATGCGAAACCAATTTCTGCTAAAACAGAAACGAAAGGAGTTTATCGAATGAACGAAGAAAACATTGTTTTTAATTCAGAGGATGTACAAAATAACAAAGTTATGGGGATTTTAGCTTATTTCGGAATTCTTTTCCTGATTCCGCTACTTGCAGCAAAAGATTCACAATACGCAAGATTCCATACAAATCAGGGAATTGTGCTTTTTATTTTCAGTGTAGCACTTAACATAATTGGCAATGGTATTTCCTTTGTAATCTCTGTTACAAGCTTCGGAATCTTATCCTTTGTGGGAACACTTATAACCGGACTGATTGGATTGGTTTGTTTAGCATTCGCTATTGTCGGCATTGTAAATGCCTGCTCTGGCGAGCCAAAGAAACTTCCGATTATCGGAAACATCACTCTTTACAAATAATAAACAGTTATTATAGCAGACCAAAGGCGGTTATCTTACAAGATACCGCCTTTTTAAGAAAGGATGACGGATTATGTCAATGAACACAACACCAAAGGGAGAACGAATCCACATTGCTTTATTTGGACGACGAAATGCCGGAAAATCAAGTCTCATTAACGCCATAACCGGACAGGACTTAGCCATTGTATCCGATGTACTGGGAACGACAACCGACCCGGTTTACAAAGCAATGGAAATTTTACCGCTTGGTCCGGTTATGCTAATCGACACACCGGGACTTGACGATGAAGGCGTGTTGGGCGAAGAGCGCATCAAAAAGGCGCGAAGCGTTTTAAATAAAACGGACTTAGCGTTAATTGTTGCCGATGGAAACGAGGCAGCAAAAGATTTTTCTTTTGAGCACCAGATTCTTGCCCTGACGAAAAAGAAAAATATTCCTTCAATTGTTGTGTTGAACAAACAGGATTTATGGGCTGAAAATGAAGCAGCAATTCAGGCATATGGAGATTTATGTGTTAGTTCCAAAACAGGGTATCACATTCATGAATTGAAAGAACTTATGACGACAAAACTGCCGACAGATGACCAGACCGGAAAAATCGTTGGTGATTTGCTCTCCCCACTCGATTTTGTCGTTCTTGTCGTTCCGATTGACTCTGCGGCACCAAAGGGACGTCTGATTCTGCCGCAGCAGCAGGTAATTCGAGATGTGCTGGAATCCGGAGCGACCGCTATTGTATGCCGGGATACCGAACTTGCAGACACTTTGAAAAAGCTGGGCCAGCCGCCAAAACTTGTCATTACGGACTCCCAGGCATTTGCAAGTGTATCGAAAGACACACCAAAAAACATTCCGCTTACTTCTTTCTCGATTCTTTTTTCCCGTTATAAGGGAGATTTACAGACACAGATTGAAGGAGTAAAAATGCTTGACAAATTAAAAGATGGCGACACAATTCTGATGGCAGAGGGATGTACACACCATAGACAGTGCGATGACATTGGAACGGTAAAACTTCCACGCTGGATTTCCGAGTACACCGGTAAAAAATTAAACTTTGCCACATCAAGCGGCGGTGGATTTCCGGAAAATTTGAGTCCGTACCGGCTGATTGTCCACTGTGGCGGATGCACCTTAAGCAAGCGGGAAATGGCATTTCGCATCGCTGAAGCAAAAGACCAGAATGTCCCAATTGTCAACTATGGCACGATGATTGCACAATTAAAGGGCGTACTCAAAAGAAGTATCGCCCCATTTGCTGACGAGTTATCGTAACGCCTCGCCACGGTTAATTTTATTAATTACTTTATTCCGATACATGATTTCATCACTTTCTTTAATGAAAATTTCCATGGTATCCTGCTGCGAAGGAACGCGGCAGGCATACCCATAACTGGCGTGAATATCATATTCTTTACCGCCACTCTCATTGAACGCATCCAGATAAGCAACCAATTCTTCCAGATAATGAACCCCCTCATTTTCTGCAATATCTTCGGCAATAATTTCAAATTCATCACCACCGGTGCGTGCCTGAATCACCGCATCCGGACATGCATGATGAATCGCTTCGCGCACTTTTTTCAATGCATAATCGCCTTCTATGTGACCATAATTGTCGTTAATCTGTTTCATGCCATCCATATCGATAATCGCAAGGAAAATCTGTTTTCCTTCCTCTTTTGCCTTTTCAAACATCGGATTCCCGCGGTTCTCAAAACCGCGTCGGTTGTACATCCCGGTCAGCGAATCGCGGTCATACATTTCTTCCAGTTTTACAACAAGTTTCTGCATTTTCTGATATGTCATGATGTCCTGAAGAAGATTGCCGATAATAATGTTCCAATACATATACAGCCGTCCCGTTGTTTCGACATCTATAAATTGCAGCGCCTCATAGCCAAAACATAAATCCTGAAAATGAAGCGGTGCCAAAAACCACATCTGCGGCTCTTCGCTGCTCATGCATTTAGGAATCAGTTCTCTGCGGTCAAAACGTTCTCTCGTTGGGCTGATATTTTCCCGATTACGAATAGCAATCGGCATTTCCATTTTATCAGTAAAGCCTTTGAACTCTTTTTTTTCCAGCCAGCCCTCACACAAACACATGCAGTAATCTTTAAAGCCTTCAATATTATAAATATAACGTCCGATTTTCTGTCCGACTTCATCAATCGTATGACATTCACTCATATGAATCGACATAAAATGAAACTGCATTTCACGGTTCTGGCTAATGTTTTCAGTCTCATACATATGCTGGCGGATGGTCATGATCTCCTGTCCCTCACTTGCCATACAGCCACATGATTCCCTCGGCTGCAAAACAGCATCAAAAAAAACATTCTCCACTTTTTCCGGGCAATCCTGCTTTTTATCAATAATTTGTACTGCTCGCCTGCCCATTTCAAAAAACGGAACCATTGCCGTCGTAATACATGGTGTAAATGCGAGAGAACTGCGCATACCGTCGTATCCACTCACCGCAATATCCTGAGGAATCCTATACCCACGCCGAATAAGTTCACTGGCAACGGCTGCCGCCATATAATCATTGGCGCATATAATTCCCTCCGGCTGCGACTCACCCTCTGCCAAAAACCAGTCACATGCCTCTTTACCTTTATTTTTCCAAAAATCTCCATAAAAAACCTGATGCTCACCATAGGAAAGTCCATATTCATCCATTTTACGTTTAAAACAAAGAAGCCTCTCCTGTGCATCCCAGTGGTCTTTTGGTCCTGTCATAAAACACAGTTTTTTCATCCCATGTTCTTTGACAAAATGGTCAATCAGCCCTTCCATACAGCTGCCGTTATCCACAAGCAGATTATTTGCTCCGACCAAAAGTTCGCGGATACTGATAATCGGACAATGGCAGCGCTCTCTTATGTTCTTAATAACATGCTCTCTGCTGTCGATTTCCTCCATCGTATCAAGCGCTAAAACAACACCGTCTAACTCTTCGTAAGGCGGCAATTCCCACAATGTCTGATCTCCGATAAAATAGCGGTGGTTCTGTCCATAATTACCATAATCGGAAAACACAGCAACATTATAACCAAGTTCCTTTGCCCCGGTAATAATTCCCTGACATAGGCGATTTTGAAATTCGCTCGCAGAACGCTCCAAAAACACACCAATCGTTTTTCGACTATTATGAAACATCGAATCACTCCCTCTCCGTTTATTTTTTCCACTCTTTCGCTAAAAAGAGCAGTTTCTCTTTCTCGTTATCTTCCGGATGCGCCAACACATGCTCCAATAACTGTTGCAACATTTCGCCAATTGCCGGTCCCGGTGTCATCCCCATCTGTATCAACTCACGGCCACCAATTGTCAAATCTTTCACACAGACTGCCTCGCCCGCCTCGCATATTTCCCGATAGCAGCGCTTCGCAGCCTCTAAGCGCATCAATTTTTCCTTCTGTTTATATTCACTCTGTGACAACAAATCCGCCTGCTGTAAAGTAAACAAAAGCGGCATTAAATCCGTCCCTGCCTGATTCATCAACCGCCGCATCGCCTGCTTTGCTTTTCTCGGCTGCGGCTCATCTGACAAAACGCAGTTTTCATGACGTCTGTCGTGATAACGAATTAACGTCGTTACCGTTGCCACGGTTTCATTATCAAATTTTAACCGGCGGAGAATTCCCCTCGCCTTCTTAGCTCCGTACTCCGGATGTTTATAAAAATGGGCAATTCCTTCATCATCAACCTGCTTGCAGTCCGGTTTTGCCACATCATGAAGAAGCGCAGCATAAGCTAACATTACCCGCTCTTTTGTGCGAAATCCCGCCTGCTCTCCCAAATCATTAATATGAGAAATGGCCGCTAACGAATGATGTCCGACATCAAAACAGTGATGTGGATTTTCCTGCGTCGTGGCAAGCATTTTTTCAAGTTCCGGCAGAAAATATGCGCTTAATCCCGTCTCCACGGCAAGCAGCAATTTGTCACTTCCCTTTGAAACAATAAGCTTGGTAAGTTCGGTGCGGATTCTCTCGGCACTCACATTTACCAAAGTCGGTGCTTTTTCCTTTATTGCCAAAAATGTTTTTTCTTCCAGTTCAAACTGAAGCTGTCCGGCAAACCGAATCCCTCGCAGCATTCGGAGTGCATCTTCATCAAACCGCTCATTTGCCTCACCGACACAACGGATTACTTTTTTTTCTAAATCTTCACGCCCTCCATATAAATCTACGATTCCAACACGCGGATTATACGCCATCGCATTAATTGTAAAATCACGGCGTTTTAAATCTTCATTCAAATTGGGCGTAAATAAAACTTCTTTCGGGTGACGGTGGTCTTCATATTCGCCGTCCATGCGGTAGGTTGTCACTTCATAACCGTCATCACCAATCATAACCGTCACGGTTCCATGCTGGATTCCCGTATCAATGGTACGCCGAAAAAGGGCTTTCACCTGTATCGGATTCGCAGACGTTGTAATATCCCAGTCATCCGGTACGCGCCCCAAAAGTGTGTCGCGGACACAGCCTCCCACGGCATATGCCTCGTAACCATTTTCTTCTAATGTCTCAATAATCGATTTTACCTGTTCAGGAATTTTCACGTTATCACCCAAACATATTATACCGCTTTTTCCTTTGACAAACAAGCATATTTTCGCTACAATGTAGAGCGAAGGAAAGGAGGGAAGGATAATGAATTACACCTATTATACAAAAGGTACTTGTTCCAAACAGATTGATTTGGAAATTAATGGTGACGTTATCACAAATGTAAAGTTTTATGGTGGCTGTGATGGAAATTTGAAAGCCATTCCTGCACTGGTTGATGGATTAACCGTAGATGAAATTTCAAACAAATTATCCGGCATCCAATGTGGATTTAAAGGCACTTCCTGTGGCGACCAGCTGGCTCATGCAGTCAGAGAAGCCTATGAGGCTGAAAAAGCAGCCAATGCCTAGTAGAAATTGGTCTGCTTTGACTGAGTGTTCGAAACCATCCACTCATTAAACAAAACTAAGGAGAGAAAAAATGAAAAGCAAAAAATTAGTATTTATCTGTCAGGCAGCCGTTATCGCTGCCCTCTATGTCGTGTTGACTTATGTATTCAGCGCCTTTGCAAGCGGCGTTATTCAAGTTCGTGTTTCCGAAGCATTAACCATACTGCCAGCCTTTACACCGGCAGCAATTCCGGGACTTGTCATCGGATGTCTATTGAGCAATACCCTGACCGGGTGTGTTCTTCTCGATATTATTTTCGGAAGCGTTGCTACCTTAATCGGTGCACTCGGCTCGTATGCACTTCGCCGCCATACATGGCTGGTGCCAATTCCGCCAATTGTTTCCAATATGATTATTGTGCCATTTGTCCTTCGTTTTGCCTATGGTGCAACAGACGCATTTCCTTTTATGATAGCAACCGTTGGCGCAGGAGAAATTATTTCCTGTTATTTACTCGGCATGATTTTATACGGAGCACTCAAAAAAGTGAACCATACACTGTTCTAAAAATGCCTTGAGGCATTGATTTTTACGCTTTATAAGGGTATAATTGTAATATTAGGATAAAAATTTCGTGCTTACACGATAATATTCAGTTATTTGAGGATAGAGACACTTATGAAGCGAATACTTTTGATTTTCGCAGTATTCTTTGTCACCGTGGCAGGAATTTATTACTGGAGACAGACGCACTTACAAACAACGTCCGATTCCATTTCCACGCCCCGTGTGACAACACCATCTGCGACAAAACCGGAACCGACTGAGCCACCTTTACTTCCCTCAAACCTTGAGAGCATTACAACAAACAATGTTACGGTTCCCTTAGATGTAGTACCCGGCAGTTACACGGCACTTGTAAGCCGCGACTATCTGCTGCCATCGACCTATGTACCAAAAGATTTGGTCGAGATTTCCGTTCGATTCAGTTCGAACTCACACGACGACAAACGAAAAATGCGGCGTGTTGCATCCAAAGCACTGTCAAAAATGTTTCGGGCCGCCGAGAAAAAGGGCATTATTTTATATGGTGTTTCGGGCTACCGTTCGTATGAACGCCAGAAATCCATTTACTCAAGAAACGTTGCACTGCATGGAAAAAAAGCGACGGATTCTTTATCCGCAAAACCCGGCAGCAGTGAACATCAAACAGGTCTTACAATTGATGTTTCCGCCAGTTCGGTAGGCTGCTTATTGACCGAGCGTTTTGGCTCTACCAAAGAGGGCAGATGGCTCGCCAAAAATGCTCACAAATACGGCTATATTATCCGCTATCCGAAAGGAAAAACAAAACTTACCGGCTATTCTTACGAACCATGGCACATTCGCTATGTCGGCGTCAGCTATGCCAGTTACTTAAAAAAGAATAAGCTGACACTTGAGGAATTATATGGTGTCAACCAAAAAGCGGATGAAAATACACCGAAAGTCGATGTGGAGAATCCCGATGAATATGAAACCTCACCGCCGTCTCCGGCACCAAATCAATAGAAAAGGGGTACTTGTATGAGAACCATTATTATTTTAATTTTATATGTTGTTATTACGATTTTAAGCCTTCCAATGTACCTGATTGAAGCAATTGTGCGGCTTATCAGCCCACGTGCGGCAGCCCACATCGCACAAGTCATTGTTAAGGGAGCGTTTAATCTTGTAATGTTTGTTTCGGGCTGCAAAAAGACCATTATTGGCGTAGAAAATATTCCGAAAGACACACCGGTAATGTATGCCGCCAACCACCGAAGCTTTTATGACATCATTTTAGCTTACGCAACGGTTCCGAATCAGACCGCTTTTATTTCGAAAATGGAAATTAAGAAAATGCCTTGTGTCGCACAGTGGATGTATTTTTTAAATTGTCTGTTTATGGACCGTGGTGATGTAAAACAGAATCTGCAGGTTATTTTATCTGCCATCACACTCGTAAAAAACGGCTATTCCATTTACATTGCACCGGAGGGAACCCGAAATGCAACCGATACACTGCTTGAATTTAAAGAAGGCAGTATGAAGATTGCCACCAAGGGAAAATGTCCGATTATCCCGGTCTGCTTATGCAACACCGAAAATATTTTTGAAAATAATCTGCCTTGGATTAAAAAGGGAAAAATCCTGATTGAATACGGAAAACCAATTTATCCGGAAGAGCTGGATAAGGAAACAAAAAAACACCTCGGCGTTTACGTGCGTGGAATTATTGAGGAAATGTATGAGGAAAATCGAAAAAAAATCAGCTAAACCTTTCTTTTTTTCCCATTCCATGATAGAATAGTTCCAGTTTGAAATTTTTATGAAGTGGAGGAATCGCAAACCATGCATGTTTTTTTAACTATTTTAGCAATTGTTGCCATTGTATTAGTTGTTGTCATGGTCGTTCTTTACTTCTTAGGCAAAAAAATGCAGAAGAAGCAGGACGAATCGCAGGCACAGATGCAGGCCGCATCCCAGACAGCAACCATTCTTGTCATTGACAAAAAGCGGATGAAATTAAAAGATTCCGGTCTTCCAAAGATGGTTTTGGAAAACACACCGAAATATCTCCGTGGCTCAAAAGTACCGATTGTCAAAGCTAAAATCGGACCAAAAGTGATGTCTTTGATGTGCGACGAAAAAATCTTCCCGGTTCTCCCGGTAAAGAAAGAATTAAAAGTTGTCATCAGCGGAATTTATATCATGGGCGTCAAGGGACGTAACGTGCTTGACAATCCGGAAGAAAAACTCGGATTCTGGCAAAGAAGTAAATTGAAAGCATTGAAAAAGGCAGGAAGATAAATATCGCAGAAAGATAGAAAAAGCAGCAAGCGGGATATTTGCTCACGCAAATATAGCTTGCTGTTTTTCTATGTTTCTGCTTGCGGATAAGGGAAAGAGAAGCTTGTAACAGGGGGAAGTTGTTTTTTGTCAACTCCCTTTTCAAGAACCCTCCCTTCCCCATTCTTTAATCCAACAAGGTTTGACATATTTTACTCATATGCTATTATTTATAAATAAAATAACGGAAGGAGATTGTTTTATGAGTTTAATTAAGTGTCCTGAATGCAAAAAGAAAATCAGTGATACTGTATCTTTTTGTCCCAATTGTGGAGCAACCATAACAGACCATATAAAAGAACAGCAGAAAGGAAAAGGCTCAAAAAAAATCATTATAATTAGTTTAATTATTTTCTTAATACTTGTGGTTATAGGGTTGGCAGCTTTTTTTATAGGAAAACAAATTAAGTCAAATAAAGAAGAAAAATTGATGAAAGAGCAAGTAAAAAAGCAAGAGGAACAATTCTATAATTATTGTGATACCTATTCCAAAGCATTAAGAGATATACATGAATATTGGCTTGATTATACAAGTCAAAAAAGAAAAGTGTGGTATAATTGCATTTGGAATATTGAATCGGATGAAACAGATGATTTTACAAAGGATTCAAAAGGGGCTTTTTATAGTGACTTCAATGACGCACTTTCAGAATTTAGTAGTAGCAGTTATGTTGAAAGTTTATTAGATGAATGTGTAGAAGATGTCGGAAAAGAAAAAGATTTATATGCAAAACTAGCTCGTATTAAGTCCAAGAACAAAAATATATTAGAGTTAAAAAAAATAATTTCTAGTACACATGAAACGGTTACTAATATGTATAAAATGGAAGAAAGTTATGGGTATAATTACAAAGAATATGATGAAAAAATGGATAACTATTTAGAAGATATAACGGATGCTCAAACAAAAATAGATTCAAAAAAAGAGGAGCGGTAAATTTTTATGGAGGTCATACTTTATAAGTATGACCTCCATTTATTATTTTTCTATCTCCCAGTGACCGCTGTAACCACTTCCAATATATGACACATTTGGCATTTGTTTTATTCTTCTTTTTACTGTTCTTACGCTGATACCAAGCTTTATGGCAATATCGGATGTAGAAATTTTTTCGTTTTCTTTTATCATATCAAAAATTTGGGTCTGTATATTTTCTTGAGTGCCACCTTGAGTGCCACCTTGAGTGCCACCTTGAGTGCCGTCTTGAGTGCCGTCTTCAACTCCATTAGTCTCTGCCAAATAATTAGCGACATAATTCAAATTATACAAAGTCAATGTAAAATCATCATAATCTGCTTCAAAGACTGGCATCTTCGTCTCATCAAATTCTACCTGTTCCTCGTAGTCTGCCAAAATTTTCTTAAAACCACTGCCTCTACGTTCCATGTATTTTAAACGACTGAAAATATCAGCTAAAATTGGATTCCTTCGTTTTGAAGGAATCTTCAACATATCTTTTCCTTTTAAAGATATACCACTTACCATTCCTCCCGGTGAATATATTTCTATTCTATCATCGAACATATCTATATGAACTTCACTTCCTATATCCGTATAACTTCGATGAATCAGAGCATTTACTAAACCTTCAAGCACTGCTCGCTCCGGATAATCAGGCATATCTATTCTGCCATCATCCACCTTCCGCCATGCCTTCTTTGAATTATTTCTAATGAATTCCGTTCCGGACTGCAATAAAGTTACAAGGCTTCCTGAATATTCCTTATCATCAAGTGCATCCACTATTCCTGATGCCTTAGTTAATCCATTCCATCTTGTGCAAAACAATCTAGAGTGACGCACTGGAGATTCATCTGCCAAAAGTGCACCTGCATTGGTAAGATTTCCATTTTCATCAACCAAACCAAAAGATTCATAATCTGTATCATCAAATGTATTTCCTGTTCTCTTCTTATATACCGATTTTAATTTTGTAAAAGACATATCACTAAAATCATATCTTGATTTCAGACTATCATAGCTTTCTCCACTTCCACGAAGTACTAACTCTCTTAACTGGGACGGTGTAGCTGGAACACTTTCATTTCCTATGCGCATAAATGCAACAAGCTGCCCATCTCCATCATAATAATATGGCGTCTGCTGTCCTTTCATTACTTCTACAATAATAAACGTCTTTGCTCCATCTTTTTGAAAAGAAAGTTTAACATCTGGTATAGGATTTAAATGTATTTTAATTGCCTCACTAATTTTTTCTGCATCTTCTTCTGCATTAGCAAGCCCCACCAACTCATCATCATCTGCTACACCGAATACCAGCTTGCCACCAAAACAATTTGCAAATGCACTGATACTTTTACACCAGCTTTTAGGTCTTTTTGTCTCTAGCGCAAGCTTCTTGTCATAATACGTAGTTTCACCAATTAACTGCTTTATATCCATTAAAAACCACCTCCTCTATAAACCAATACTTTCCCATTATGTCCATTTTGTATGAATCCATTCTTCAAGTTTCATTTTCTGCCACTGACAGCAATACCTGCATCGCATCTTTATATAATTTACCCAATGCCAGTCCGTCTTTAATGTTTTATCATGCACATAACATACATCATATTTCGCACATTGTCAACTCCCTTTTCAAATACCCTCCCTTCTCCATTCTCAAATAAAAAAAGAAGCCGGGTTCAATGCTATATTTGCTCACGCAAATATCCCGCTTTGAACCCGGGTCTTTTTTTATTACCTCTCAAAATCCAAAATCGAAAGTGGATCACTAAGATTCTCATTTTGATCTGCCAAATCAATCGTTTCACCATCGGATAACCGGCGCACAACCGGGTAGAGCGTATGGTACTGGCGATTCTCTACCACGACCGCAACGTTACCATCCGACAATATCACGTTACGTCCCTTTGGATAAACCGGTATGTAAGTAATGAATGCCTTTACATATTCGGGCTGGAACATTTTTCCTGCATTGTTCATCAAAAACTCAATGGCCTCTTTTGGTGACTGTGCTTTTTTATACGGGCGCTCACTTGTAATCGCATCATAAACATCCGCAATGTGAATGATTTTTGCAAACATATAAATCTGGTCGTCGCGCAGTCCCAGCGGATAACCGGAACCATTTACATTTTCATGGTGCATATAAACACCCATTTTCGTCTTGGAACTGATGTTAATGTTCTCTTTGAGTCTTTCATAGCCAAGCTCTGAGTGCGTTTTCATTGTCTCATACTCTTCCTCAGAAAGCGGACCTGCCTTTTCCAATAAATCAAGCGGCAAATTAAGTTTTCCGATATCATGCAAAAGCCCTGCTGCCGAAAGTTCTTTCAGAATCGATTTTTTTAATCCGATTCCGATACCTGTAAGCACCGACAAAACCGCCACATTTACCGAATGTTTATAAGTATAATCCGAGTTTGTCCGCATACTGATTAAGTTGACATTAATATCACCATTTAAGCTTAACTCTTCCGTAATATCACTTGCCACTTTAAGTGCAGCATCAATATCAAGTTTTGTCAATGCCTTAGTCGCCTTTACCCCCAATTCGTCACTAATCAAATCTTCTACTGTAATATCTGATGACATCTCATCTTCAATATACAACCCCGCCAAGCCTATATCACGCATTCTTAAAATTAACCGTTCGGTCAATTTGACCCGGTAATTCACTAAAATGCTGCCCTGCTCATTGTAAATGGATTTCCCAACAATCATTCCGGGCTGTGCACTGTCAATACTGATATATCTCATACGTCAATCTCTCCATCAAAAACCGTCGTTGCCGGTCCTTTCATCTGTACTTCGCCATTAGCTAAATACGTGTCATATAGTTTACCCCCGCGAATCTGTACCTCAACTTCTTCTCCCCGTTTGCAAAAGCCATTTAAAACAGCCGCTACAACGGATGCACATGTGCCTGTTCCGCAGGAAATCGTCTCCCCGGAACCGCGTTCCCACACCCGCATCTTTATCGTGTGGTCATCGATTACCTCAACAAACTCTGTGTTAATCCGGTCCGGAAATAACTCGTGGTTTTCAAAAGATGGTCCAATTTTTTCCAAATCTAAATCATCAATTCCCTCTGTAAAAATCACACAATGCGGATTTCCCATTGAAACACAAGTGGCTTCATACTCTTTTCCATCAACCACAAGTTTTCTAGCAACAAATGTATCGCCATCTGCTGATACCGGAATCTTTGCAGGTTCCAATACCGCCTGTCCCATATTTACCGTTATGTAAGTAACCAATCCGTTTTCCACGGTAAGTTTTAATGCTTTTATGCCGCTCTTTGTTTCAATCGTAATCTCATCTGAATGAACTATTCCATGCTCATACGCATACTTTGCGACACAGCGAATCCCGTTTCCACACATCGCACCTTCCGAGCCGTCTGCATTATACATAATCATACGACAGTCCGCAGTTTTAGACGGTGCAATCAGAATCAAGCCATCGGAGCCAATTCCAAAATGTCTGTCGCTCACAAAAACCGCCAGTTTGGATGCATCGTCTATTTGTTCTGTAAATAAATTTACATAAACATAATCATTGCCGGTTCCGTGCATTTTCGTAAAATGTAATTTACTCACACAACTCCTCCTTTATTCTTCAATGAAAATATCTACATTGCAGTTAGACAAAAATGTCTGGTTCAGTTCCAAATCATAATCTAACTTCAAATGAAATCCCCGCTCGGTGAGTATCTTCTGGAGCGATTTCGTGCTAAGCGCAATCTCCAGCTCCCCAACCGGCGTCGAATAATATGAATACGTCGTCTCATTTGGCACAAACACCATGTGGCTTTCCGCCGGACCATGCTTGATAATCTCTAACTGGTCGTCTTTGTATTTCACCAGATTTTTCACAACGGAGACAAGTCCATTTTCTTCCTCTTCCACAACTTCCTCATAGGTAATCCATGCAAATCCATCTCTCTCACACATCTGCCCAACAGAAATCACTTCCACATCATCGCGGTCGCCGTCTTCGCCGTGCATATGCATGCCGCAGATTCTAAGTTTAACCTCTTTTGTCATGTTCTGACTCCTTATCTTTCAAATGCAAGTGCAATAATCTGATCTAACAATTCTTCTTTCTCAAACCCTGCTGCCTTCCAAAGCATCGGATACATACTGATGTTGGTAAATCCCGGAAGTGTATTAATTTCATTAAAAATCACTTCGTTCGTTCCCTGCTCCACAAAGAAGTCAACACGCGATAATCCAAAACCGCCCACGGCACGAAATACCGCTACTGCATTTGTCCGGATTTTCTCCTTCACTTCATCCGGCAAATCCGGGTCAATTACCGTCTTCGATTCCGCATTGTTATACTTGGCATCAAAATCATAAAACTCTGCTGCCGCCAAAATCTCACCAACCGGCGAAGCTTTTGGATTTTGTCCGCCTAAAATGGCACACTCCACTTCTCGTCCGATAATCGTTTCCTCAATCAATACACGATGGTCATGTTTTTTCGCAAGTGCCAGCGCTTTTTCTAACTCTTCTCTGTTATGTGCCTTGCTGACACCCTGTGAAGAACCGGCATTGGATGGCTTTACAAAAACCGGATATCCCAGTTTCTCTTCTACCTTTGCAATTGTCTCTTCTTTTTCACTCAAATCTCTTGCAGTATCTGCCACATAAGCTGCCTGACGGACACCGATGCGGTCAGCAAAAATCTTTGTTGAAATCTTATCCATACTTGCAGCGGATGCTAAAACATCACATCCCACATACGGAATTCCCGCCAGTTCAAAAAGACCCTGAATCGTTCCATCTTCTCCAAACTTACCATGCAGAACCGGAAAAGCCACATCAATCGGAATCACTTCCACATCATTTCCCGTTACTTTCCAGATTCCTTTCTTGCCATGATCCGGTGAAATCACTGCTGTCACCGTACCCTCTACCCATGAACCATCTCGAATCGAATCGGTATCTTCCACAAAAAGCCATTTGCCCTCTTTCGTAATACCAATTCGGTAAATATCATATTTATCTTCCCGCAGTCCATCGATTACATTTGCTGCGGAAACACAGGACACATCATGCTCCGATGACTGTCCACCAAAAATCACTGCTACCCTCTTTTTCATAGGAACCCCTTTCCGGGTATTTCACCCTGCCGGTAACTTTTTCATATACCTAATAAAAGTATATGACACCTCCTATACTTTATCACGGAACCCCTTTTTTTTCAAGAAAAAAGAATATTCCTAATCCATTCTATGAACAAAGAAGAAGTTTCGATACCATTTTCCCCATCAAGCAGTGAATTGTACTCCTCTTCCGTCAAACATTTCTTTAATTTTTCCTTGGATTCTCCCGGCACAATCTGGTATGTGGAGTCCACAAAACACAGCGTCGGATACATCACACACCACCAGTTTTTTCCCGCACTTTTTCCCAAATTTACTTTCAGTGCCTCATACTCGCCCGCCGGAAAAATCATATCGCCATATGTTTTCACCGGAAAGTAGCAGGACGAGAGCGTGGCATCCGCATCATAAGAATAGCCCTTTTGCTGCATTTTCTCCTTCGCAACCGCTTCAATCTCCGGAAGCCTTTTCTGAATTTGTATACGCGCCTCATCCACACTTTCTGCATCCTGCATTACACCGCGCAGATATGTAACAACCGCCTCTTTTACTTCCATTTTCAATGCCTGGTCTTTTTTGCTGTCGCTATTGGCAACCACGTGAAGCCGCAGAATTTCCTTCGCAATATCTTTCTGCATTCGGTTTTGTCTCATCTGTCTTGCATAAAAAAACATGAGAACAAACGTCACCACAAACAATCCCGCAATCGCAATCCACTTTTTCTTTCCTATCATTTTTATTTCCTCCTGATTTCATATTGTCTAATCATAGCATTGACGAATCTTTTCTATTTATACACTTTGCAGGAAAATGAATTTATGGTACACTCTTTACAAAAGCAGAAGGGAGAAATGAAATGGATTCGATTTGGATAAATGCACCGGCAAAAATTAATATTGGGCTGGATGTCATTAGACGCCGCGAAGATGGCTACCATGAAGTCAAAATGATTATGCAGAGCATCCGCCTGTTTGACCGGCTGACACTCACAAAGACGAAAGAGCCGGGGATTAAATTGACAACAAACCTTTCCTATCTTCCGGTAAATGAAGATAATCTTGTCTATCAAAGCGCCAAACGTCTGATGGATGAATTCCATTTGGAGGGCGGACTTGATATCAAACTTGACAAGCGGATTCCGGTTGCCGCCGGTATGGCAGGGGGAAGTACCGATGCCGCATCGTGTATGCTTGCCATCAATGACTTATATGGACTGGGACTTAGCAAACGACACCTGATGAAGCGTGGTGTGAAATTGGGCGCAGATATTCCTTACTGCATTTTAAAAGGAACCGCTCTTTCCGAAGGAATCGGTGAAAAGTTATCGACCATTCCGGCGATGCCTTCCTGCTATATTCTAATTGCCAAACCAAACATCCACGTTTCCACAAAATGGGTGTATACCAATCTTGTACTCGATGAGCACACAAATCATCCGGATATTGATGGCATGTTAGCTTCGATGAAAAAGCGCGACCTTCTTTCACTGAGTAACCAGATTGGAAATGTTTTGGAGTCCGTAACGATTCCCGCCTATCCACAGATTGCCGCCATCAAAGATTGTATGCTGCAAAATGGTGCACTCGGTTCTTTAATGAGTGGAAGCGGACCAACGGTATTTGGTATTTTTGATGACAAAGATAAAGCAATGGCTGCCAAAGAGAAATGCCGCGAACTCCCTTACCGGTGTTTTGTCTTTGTGACGGATTTGTACCGATAATTTTTTAGAAAACACTAAACTATCCTCTGTAATCTGCCGATATGTAAAGTAGAGAACATAGAATGCAGCGTGCCACAGGCACAGAAAGGATGGAACCTTATGAGTGTAAATGGAATTACAAGTGCAAACAGTTCTTATACGACACCACAGACAACAGCAAAAACAAAAGCTTCCCAGACAACAAACACTGCGAATGCAAAAGACATTGGTGTTGTATATGAAACTTCAAGCAAAACAGATGACAAATCAAACAAGATAAAAGATTATTCTTCTGTTGTTGCCACCATGAAAAAAGAATTGTCAACGAAAAATGAACAGCTTCAGAATCTGGTAACAAAACTTCTTGGCAAACAGGCAGGAAAGTATACCAAACTTGCTGATTTGTTCAAAGACATTCAGGCAGACCCTGCTACCATTGAACAGGCACAGAAAGACATTGCTGATGATGGTTACTGGGGTGTTGAACAGACGAGTGATCGTCTCGTTTCCATGGCTCAGGCATTGAGCGGTGGAGATACATCCAAGGCAGATACTTTGATTGCCGCCATCAAAAAGGGATTTGATGAAGCAACCGAAGCATGGGGTGATAAACTCCCTGACATTTGTCAAAAGACAATTGATGCTGCCGTTAAAAAAATGGAAGCATGGCGCGATGGCACAACTTCCGAAACAGATGCATAAAAACCCGATATCTTTGATATCTTATGATAAGAAGCACTCACCAATTCGTCCGCCGGATGCAGAGCATATCGGACAATACGAGCTGATGGGTGCTTCTTTCTTTTAAGATACTTCTTTTAGAATTAAAATCATATCGCCTGTTTGTACCTGTTCGGTTTCTTTTTGGTTGACTTCCATAATTGCCTCGACGGTTGTAAAAAACTTTTTCGCAATATCCCAGAGAGTTTCTTTTTCCTGTACCACGTAACCGACCATACCGGGCGCACTGCGGAAGGCATCCCAGTCCACTTCCTCACTTTCATATCCGGAAACAATTGGTTCTTCCATCCGGTCAAATACAAGTAAATCCAGCGCGGCAACTGCCTTAATTTCAATCTCTTTTTCTCCGGTGAGAGAAGCACTTACCTGCTCTAACATACCATGGAGATTGATATGGCTATTGTTCGTAAGACCGTTTGCCTCTAACAGCTGCTCAAACGGAATCGTGCCCTTTGCCGTCGCGAGCGGAACCCTTTCATCCCCGGTCTGGTATAACACACTTACCAAAAGTGCCCCTCTTACCAAAAGCCCTTCTTCTTTCTGTTCTTTATGGTCAATAAACAGAGAACCGCTTACATTCCAAATTTGCAGTGGCGCAAATTCACCCGCCGTTACCATACCGGTAAATCGGCATTTGCTTTTATTATGAATTTTCAGGTTTTCAAAATAGGATGGCTCATAAACCGGTTTGCACTTTTCTTTTAGCAAATAAAAATCCGTGAGAAGGTCAATTTTTTCCTGACCGTACACTTTCATATCAAATGCAAATACAACTTCGACTTCCAGCACACGGAATTCGCCATCTTCATCTTCTTTCACACCTAAATCTCTGCTGTGAATGGAGGCTGTCACCTGTTCGACCATGTCCGCATTGCAGCCATGGCAGTCAATATGCCCCTCAATTGGCAGTGTGTTTTCAAAATAATTAATGGAAGGATTTTCTCCCTCGCCCAGATAAATAACGAAAACATTTGCCTGCCCTTCGACAAGAAGTTTTTCTTCTTCCATCCTTGTATTTAGTTCCCCAATGCAAACATCCGAGTACAAAATCCGCTGCATTGCATCTTTCGTTCCGGGAATTTTCCACTCATCCCGTACCCGCAGCGTATCTTTTTTACTAAAAACCAGATAGGAAACTTCTGCCGTTCTTTTTTTTGTAAAAATATCTTCTCCACCTTCAATGTCAATGGCTCCCTCACAATCGCAAACGCTTCCTGCCGTCACATTAAGTACAACAATTGCTTTCATTCCTAATTTTCTGGAATTAATTAACTCACTTTTTAAGTCGCCAATCTCTGTCTGCACCGAAATTTCATCCTCGGCCTTTGCCTGTGGCAGCAAAATAGTTTCCTCAAAAGGAATTGTCCCTGTCATCTCACTCACCGGAATATCCCCATCCGATGCATATAAAATCTGGAAATGCAAAAGTCCTTTTACACTTGCCTTTCCCTCCATCATATGAACTTCCTCTATCTGTACCTCTCCCTGTTCTTTCATAATCTGTAACGCATCCGGTCTGGCATCCGGCACATTGAAATCGCGGTCAAGTGTAAGCTGCTTAACTTCCCTGCCGTTACACCGGTTCATATGAACTCGCTTTGTAATCAGGTTCAATCGTTTGGCCTCCTTGTTTCGTAGTTGTCTCTTACAATATATATTCCAATGAAACAAAAAAAGAACTAATAAACCGGATTTCTCCATTTATTAGTTCTCTCTCTACTAGCACAGAGTTAGTTGTACGTCCTTTGTAATGACATCCGTGTAACTGTATGATACCGTTTGGTAACTATTCTCTTCCGCGTTTTTCACCTGCACAAGAAAGATGCAGGGATATGTTTCCGTAATCACACCTTCGGTTACATCATATTTGTGTCTTCCCAGATTACTCCGAACCTTTACTTTACTTCCTACATGCTCCGCTACGGCACGCCGGACACTGCCAACACTGGCTCTTACCATAAGATATCCCTCCGTTCTTAAAACACGATATATAGCATACGCATATGAGTATACCACATTTTATTGTGGTTGTCAATTTATGGTATCCTCGTCATCACATACCGTCCTTACTATCTTATGCAGTTTTAAGCCATTTTATTCATAATTTCATTCAAAATCTCGTAAGAAACCTCATCCTTTGTCTGAATTGGAAGCTCTTTTGCCCCCTCTTTCGTAATCAAAGTAACGACATTTGTATCCGTTCCAAATCCGGCACCGGCAACTTTCAGATTGTTCGCCACAATCATATCGGCGTGTTTCTTCTCTAATTTCTTTTTCGAGTTTTCTAACATATTTTCGGTTTCCATGGAAAAGCCACATAAAAACTGTCCTTTTTCTTTATGTTCACCGAGCCATGATAAAATATCCGTTGTCCGCTTCAGCGCAATCGACGCTTCGCCGTCTTTCTTTTTCGTCTTTTCTGTATTTACCGTAACCGGCGTATAATCGGCAACAGCTGCTGCCTTGATGATAATATCCTGCTCTTTGGCACGTGTTTTCACTGCCTCAAACATATCCGCTGCGCTCTCAACCGGCACAACATCCACATGAAGCGGCGCCGGCAGTTCACACGGACCGCTCACCAGTGTAACCTTGGCTCCGCGTCTTGCTGCCGTTTTAGCAAGTGCATATCCCATCTTTCCGGTCGAATGATTCGTCAGATAACGCACCGGGTCAATCGCCTCTCTCGTCGGTCCGGCTGTAATTAAAACCCGTTTTCCCTCCATATCATGTTCATACTGGATTTCCTGTAAAATATGAGAAAGCAGCACTTCCTCTGAAGGCATTTTCCCCTTTCCGACTGCTTTGCACGCAAGAAGTCCGGTTGCCGGTTCAATAACCTCCATTCCGAAATCTCTCAATTTTTGAAGATTTGCCTGCGTAACCGGATTCTCATACATATTGGTGTTCATCGCCGGTGCCACCAATTTTTTACAACGGCACGCAAGAAGCGTTGTACTGAGCATATCATCTGCAATTCCATTTGCCATTTTCGCAATAATATTCGCACTTGCCGGCGCAACTAAAACCAAATCCGCTTTGTTACCAAGCGAAACATGCTCAATATTATAGTTAAAGTTTCTATCAAACGTATCGACTAAGCATTTGTGATTCGTCAGCGTCTCAAACGTAATCGGATTGATAAAATTGGTTGCATTTTGTGTCATCAAAACATGTACGTCGGCGTGAAGTTTTGTCAGCATACTCGTCAGATTTGCGATTTTGTATGCGGCAATACTGCCTGTCACACCAAGCACAATAGTTTTTCCCTGTAACATAAAATCCCCCTTCTTAGTCAGACAACTGACCATGTTTTTCATAAGAAGATACACGTTTAATCTGGTTTTTGTCATCTACGAAAACGACTTTTGGCTTATGGCCGAATGCTTCCTCAGGCGTCAAATCGCAATAACTCATAATAATAATGTGGTCTTCTACCTGAACCATTCTAGCAGCTGCCCCATTTAAGCAAATCATACCACTTCCCGGCTCCCCGGCAATCGTGTAAGTCTCAAAACGGCTTCCATTTTCTACATCGACAATCTGCACTTTTTCATATTCATAAATGCCGGCCGCCTCCATTAAAACCGGGTCAACCGTAATACTGCCAACATAATTTAATTCTGCCTGAACCACTTTGGCACGGTGTATTTTCCCTTTTAACATCTGAATTGTCATGACGCTTATCCTCCAATCTTATGATTCGTAAATAAAGTTATCAATAAGTCTTGTTTTTCCAATGTAAACGGCTACGGCAGCCAAAATGGAACCGTCAATCGTTTCTATTGTTTCAATATTATCAAAGTTTACAATTTCCACATAATCAATTTGGGCAAGTGGCTCCGACTCAATGATTTCCGTAATTGCCTGTTTCACGGTGGCAGCACTTTTTTCGCCGGCTTTCACTAATTCCTCACCACGAAGTAATCCTTTATGAAGAATAACAGCGGCTTTTCTCTCCTCCTTTGAGAGATAAGTGTTTCTCGAACTTTTTGCAAGACCGTCATCTTCACGGATAATCGGGCAGCCAATGACTTCGAGATTAAAATTCAAATCTCTTACCATACGGCGGATGACTGCTAACTGCTGTGCATCCTTCTGTCCAAAGTAAGCGCGGTCCGGCTCTACAATGTTAAATAATTTTCCAACTACTGTGCAGACACCACGGAAATGTGTCGGTCTTGTTTTACCGCACAATCCCTTCGTAAGTCCATCCATGTCAATGAAACTGCAAAAATCGCTCTCATACATATTTTCCGGTTCCGGATGGAAAATAAGATTTGCACCGGCATTTTCACAAAGCGCCGCATCTCTTTCCAAATCTCTCGGATAGGTTGCCAAATCTTCATTTGGTCCAAACTGAATCGGATTTACAAAAACACTGACAACGACACGGTCATTCTGCTCAACTGCCTTGTCAATCAAACTTTTATGTCCCTCATGAAGATAACCCATTGTCGGAACAAGACCAACGGAAAGTCCTTCTTCTCTCCATTTCTTTACCTGTTTTCTTACTTCTTCTACGGTTGATACAATCTGCATTTTTTCTTCCTCCTAGTACAACTTCTCAATAATGTCATCATCTATTTTGTATTCATGCTCACTGGATGGGAAAGCGCCGCTCTGGATTTCTTCCATATATTTCTGGAATGCTTCTTTCATCACTTCTCCAATGTTTGCATAACGTTTTACAAATTTTGGTGTAAAATCAGAGAACATACCAAGCATATCCTGGTAAACAAGTACCTGGCCGTCACAGCCATTTCCGGCACCGATTCCAATTGTTGGAATATCTAACTTCTCGGTCACAAGATTGGCAAGTTTACTTGGAATTCCCTCAAGTACAACCGCAAATGCACCGGCTTCTTCGACAGCAATTGCATCCGCAATTAATTTCTTTGCTGCCTTTTCCGTTTTACCCTGAACCTTAAATCCGCCAAAAGCGTTAATCGACTGTGGTGTCAGTCCAAGATGTGCACAGACCGGAATTCCGGCACCCACAATTGCCTGAATCTGTGGGCAGACTTCTTTTCCGCCTTCCAGTTTCACGGCTCCGGCACGTCCCTCTTTCATCAAACGTCCGGCATTGACAACCGCATCATAAACGGATGTCTGATACGACATAAACGGCATGTCCACAACAACAAGTGCGTTTTTTGCACCTCTTGCTACGGCTGCTCCATGGTGAATCATGTCTTCCATCGTCACTGAAATCGTATCCTCATAACCAAGAATTACATTTCCTAAAGAATCACCAACCAAAATTGTATTTACACCAGCTTCGTCTTCCAGTTTTGCTGTCGAATAATCATATGCGGTCAGCATTGAAATTTTTTCCCCTTTTTCCTTCATCTGCTGAATCGTTACTACTGTGTTTTTCATTTATTGTGTCCTCCTATTCCTGCACATATCATTTAATAACTGAATCATCGTTTGATAATCTCTCTCGGGATTTTTCCGTCCGGCAATCTCTAACACCATTTCACCAAGTCTTAGATAAACTTCTTTTTCTGCCTCAGTCAACACGGATAAATGCTTTTTCACCGTTTCGGTATCGCCTCTCTCAATCGGCCCGGTTAAGGCTTCTTCCGGCGATGAATGAAGCAGTGCTTTGATGTTATTTTGCACAAGTGGCGTTGTCAATTCCACCGCATCTTCCCTCGAAAATCCACAGTCCATAAGCATCTGAATGGACATCTCATACAAACCAATCATCAAATTGCTTATCATCGATGCCGATGCATGGTACCTTGTTTTCTTCGCCGATTCCATGACGCATACTTTATTTCCCGCTTTTCGGAAAATGTCTCCGACAACGGATAGGGCATGAGAATCCCCTTCGGCGGTAAATATTACATGATTCAATTGTTCATACGATGTGAATTTGCTGCTGAACGCATACATAGGATGAAAGGATGCGGCAGATACTCCGTATTCCTCTCGATTTGAAAATAAATCGGATGATAATGAGCCACTAAAATGGCATACTATTTTATTTTGTATTGATTCTTTTTTCAGTTCGTTCCACACACTTTTCAACGCACCATCCGGCGTGGTAAGAAAAAGAATCGTGCTCTCTGCCACTAGTTCGGCCAGAGAATCATATGCTTTTGTATTTGTAAAAGTCGCGGCCTCTTCCACGCTTTTTTTTGATTTACTACAGTACCCGGCAACCGAAAAACCATGCTCTGTCAGATATTTTCCAATCGAACAGCCAACCTTTCCGGCACCTATAATTCCTATCTTCATGTCATCACCTCCGTAGTCCGTGACAACACATTATCACCTGATGCAGTTTCCTATGAATACCGCTCATACGAGACAGAATAGCACAAATTGAGGGTTTTGTAAAGTGAGTATTTGTGAAGGGTTCGATGGTGTTTTTTTAGGGTTCCGTAAATTATCAAGAAAAGTTTGCATTTCGTAAGCGCTCCCGCTAAACAAACGCGTAGGGGTATCGGCATGCAAAATACGCAATGCCGGATACCCACGTGTTTGTACTCACGAAATACAAATCTTTTCTTGATGATTTACTGGAATTCTAAAAAGATTAGCATCGGACCTTTATACACAAGCACCTGATTTCTCCCCAAGCAGTTGCTGATAGGTTTTGGGGATTTTGATAAGTCAGAAAAAAGCTTTGTGACTTGTGGGTTTTGAGTACGTCGGTATGTGGCACTGGTAGTTTCAGTGCCCATACCGTTACGCACTCAACGAGCGGAAGCGCCCACAAGACGCAAAGCTTTTTTCTGACTTACAAACCCCCCAAAATTCCTACCAGTTCCTCTTTTTCTTCTGCTGCCGTGCGGTCATGCGGATGACCAGGCTCTGCGGCAGAACTCTACTGATAAAGGCAAGCACTTTCATTTTATTTTTCGGGACAATTACAATTTTTCGTTTTTCCATTTTACGAATTGCATAAGAAGCGCAGTATGTTGGTGTGATGGACGGTATCGCAAATTCTACATTTGCCACTTTATTAAATTCGGTGTCAACCGGTCCCGGACAGAGTGCACCCACATACACATTACTTTTCTTTTCCTTTAATTCAAGTGCCACGGCACGCGTAAGACTTGTGACATACGATTTTGTTGCATAATAGGTCGCCATATAGGGCCCGGCTGGGAGGAGTCCTGCAGAAGATGCAACATTTAGAATCGAGCCCTCTCCCTGTTTTTCCATCTGGCAGAGCATCTGCTTCATAAGAAAATGCATCGCACGAATATTGACGTGAATCATTTCCATTTCTTTACTTAAATCCGTCTCTAAAAAACTGCCGCAGTCGCCAAAACCTGCATTATTAATAAATACCTTTACCGGTAATTTTTCTACTTCTTCCATTATCTTGCGGCATTCCTTTTTCTTCGCAAGGTCAGCCGTCAGAACAAAGCATTTGCGTCCTTTTTTCGTCCATTCCTCTGCGAGTTCCTGCAATCGCTCTTTCCGTCTCGCCACCAGAATCAAATCATAACCTTTTTTTGCGAACTGCGCAGCAAACGCTTTTCCTATCCCGGAACTTGCTCCCGTTATCATAACAAATCCATTGCTCATAATGCTTCCCTTTCTGACTTTACGCTGATAAATTGGCAAAAATAATTGTTCCCTTCTTTTTCAACCATATACAAAGTACCACACTTGCTATCGCAAATGCAACCAAAATCACCGCAAAATACAAAGAAACTCCCATTGGATACGCCGTCGTATAATAAAGCACCGACAGCACTATGGAAACAACCCATCCACCAAACATCGAAATCACAACACTAAGACTCTGCTTAATCGGTGCCAGCTCATTTGTCCAGGATAGATTTGGCATCTGCAATCCAAGAAACAATCCAAACAATGTAAGAAAAATTGCAAACACAATCGGCACTATCATACCAAGAATGGTTTCTATCCCATGACTTGGCATCACAAATACAAAACAGATTTCGCACACAATAAGCGGCACGATGGTAAGCAAAAGCTGCACGCTAAGTTTGGCACGGAGCACCTGCCACAAATCCATTGGCAATGACTGTGCAATCCAAATATTTTTTCCTTCCAGCGATACCGACGGAACAACCATGTCATTCATCGACGCTAATAAACTAAGTGCAGTCACAACAAGGACAATCAGCATGCCCTCTCTTTCGCTTCCGAAAATCATATTCATGAAATCCAAAATGTCATTTCCCTTAAAAAGCATGACAACACCAACAATTGGAAGTGCAATCACACCAAGCCCGCAATTGAGCATATAATTCGGACTCGATAAAAACCGCCCAAACTCCTTCTGCAAAATTGCCATAAAAGGCGTTTTTCTCTTTTCTTTTTTCTCTTTGTAAACAACCTTTTTCACACTGCCGCTCGAAGTCGCAATCTTAATAAAACTCCGCGACAAAACAACAAATGTCAGTGCACATAACACGGCAATGACAGCCGTGTAGAGAAGCATTGCTAAAAGGTCACCTTCTCCGATTTTTCCAAACAAATAAACCGGATATGCACTCCCCTTTACTTTTTCTCCGTAAACAGCCGCATTCATAAGAAGATTTTGAATCAAATCCTGCGCTTTAAAATAAACAAAATAATACAGGGCAAAAAAACATAATGACAAAATCACGGTAATAAAACTTTTATTCTTTAACTTCAAGCTTATCTTTGCCACGCACCAGCCAAGCACACAGGATAAAATTAATACCAAAAGAGAAATTAACAAAATCAGCAGCACCGGACCAACAATTGTCAAAAGTGTCGCCTCAACTTCAATCCAATAAACAATAACTGCCGGCAGCATCACAATTGCCGAATACATGAGTCCCATTAAGTACACGCTGACAAGCCTTATTGTCAGAATACTCCGGATAGGAATTGGCATGGACAACAATAAATCATTATCCTTTGACAAATACAAACCGGAATAGGTATTAAACACACTTCCGAATGTGCCAAGTGCAATTGCAATCATTCCCATAATAAGAAAATACAGCCATTTCATATTTACCATGGCAAATGGCTTACATAAAGAATCTGCCAAATAAAAAAACATTCCCCCCACAATACCAACCATAAGAATAATGAAAAAACCAAAGAACAAAACGGTAGAAAAAACCGATCGTTTTTTGTTCTTTTTGGCATCATAAAAATAGGCACGGAAAATTTCTGTCATCTGTTTTTTCAAAAGTATACGAAACATCATTCTCCCTCCAATTCCAAAAATACCTCTTCTAAGCTGTCGTCACCCTTTACTTCCTGCATGGTACCGGATTGAATCAATTGTCCATTTCGGATAATCGCCACTTTGTCACACAATTTTTCTGCCACTTCCAGTACGTGTGTGGAGAAAAAGATAGCACCTCCCTCATCACATACCTCACGCATCATCTGTTTTAAAATGTGTGCTGCTTTCGGGTCAAGTCCGACAAACGGCTCATCCATTATAATTAACTTTGGCTCATGAATCCACGCAGATATAATCGCAAGTTTTTGCTTCATACCATGTGAGTAGGAAGCAATCGGCTGCGCAAGATTTTCTGTCATCTCAAATAAATCAGCATATTTGCGGATTCTCTCCTGCCGTTTTTCTTCCGGCACGCCAAAAATATCCGCAATAAAATTTAAAAATTTGATTCCTGTCATAAATTCATACAAATCCGGATTATCCGGAATATAAGCAATTTTTTGTTTGCAGGCAAGCGGATTTTTGCGGATGGATTCTCCTTTAATGAAAACTTCGCCTTTATCAAATTGAAGAATCCCGACAACCGCTTTCAGTGTTGTCGTTTTTCCCGCTCCATTGTGACCGATAAAACCATAAATTTCACCCGGCGCAATACGAAGGGAAAGATTATCTACTGCCCTTTTTTCACCATACGTTTTTGTCAAATTCTCTATTCTTAACATTTTCTTTCACTCCTTATAATTATTGGGAAAGGAAGTCACGCCGGTACTGCGATGGTGTAATTCCCTCTGATTTCTTAAATACTTTCGTAAACACGCGGTAATCACCATAACCGGACTGCTCTGAAACTTCCGCAATCGAAAGCGAGGATGAAAGCAGCAGTTTTTTTGCGTGCTCCATCCGAATGTTTGTAAGGTATGTCAGAAAATTTACTCCTATTTCGTTTCTAAATAACTGACTGATGTACTGCGAATTTAAATGAAATTCTTCCGAAAGAATATGCAAACTAACGTCTTCCGAAAGATGTTCCTGCATATATTTTGTAATTCCGGTTATGACACGTTCTTTTTTCACAACCGGTTTTTCCTTTACTTCGTTATTGTAAAGACTAATTTTCAACCGGTCAATACAAGAGCCAAATTCCTCGTAATTGACCGGCTTCAAAATATAGTCCGTAATCTGCAGCCGCAGAGCCTCCCTGCAATATGAAAAATCATCGTAGCCGGAAACAATCACAAAAGCCATGGACGGATATTTCACCCGGCTTAACTGAATCACTTTCAGTCCGTTAATAATCGGAATATTAATATCCATAATCACAATATCAGGCTGCTCCTCATCAATTTTTGTAATTGCTTCCATTCCATCCGCTGCCTCGCCGACAACGACACACTCATGGGCTTCCCAGTCAAACAACTTTTTAAACCCTTCCCGAATCATTATCTCGTCATCAACCAACAGCACTCGCAGTTTTTTCATTTTGCGTCCTCCTCATGCGGCAGCAGTAATCGTGCCGTCACTCCGCCGGTTTCATTTTTCATATAACTGAGTCCATACTTTGGACCACACAGCAATTTGATTCTTTTTTGCACATTTAAAATACCAATGCTGTTTCCCTCTAGTTTTGCCTGCTTCTTGTCGTAGTGAAGAAGCATCTCATCAATGATATCTTTTCTGCCATCCGTAAATCCACTTCCGCTGTCGCGAATCAGGATTTCGATTGCATTCCCCTCTTTTTTTGCCGTAATGACAACCTCCCCCCGGTACCCTTTGTTTTTCAAACCATGCAGCAAACTATTTTCAACAAGTGGCTGTAAAATAAAATTCGGAACAAGACTTCCTCCCAAATCCGGGTCTATATCGTATTCACAATGAAGATTTGGATAACGGTAACACATCAAATCCATATATGCTTCTAACAACTCCAGCTCATCATCCAGTGCTACCATCTGTCTGTCCACTTTTACGCTGATGCGGAAAAAATCGACCAGCCGCATCAACAAATCCGCCACTTTTTTATCCCCGTTAAGCTGCGCCTGAATTCGTATTGTGTCGAGTGTGTTATAAAGAAAATGTGGATTTACCTGACTTTTCAAATACAGCATCGACATTTTCTGCTCCGTCAATTCAGCCCTGAGAATATCCGGATTTTCCAAAGTCAGATAAAAGGACAACGTCATCAATGTAATTCCCATTCCACTGATTAGCCACGTTGGGTATGCCCCCTGCAAGCCGCACACCAAAAATTCAACCCAAAGTGCTACTCCAATCGCAAACTTTTTCTTCGGATGAATCTGTTTCCGGTTCCGGATTAAAATTCCTGCACACAGTGCCAAATAAATCGCGACTCCGCCATAACTGGCAATCACATAAGCTCCTGCTGAATAGTTTCCATTTGGCGTTTGTATGTATACAATCGGAAAAACAAGTGCAATGATTTCCAACACAATCAAAAAGATTTTCGCCGGCCAGTCAAAAATCATTTTCTTCTTGCTCTCTTCCTCCACAACAGCAGCAATGTACCGATAAAACATGTACAAAACACCTGCCATCGTTCCGACAAACACCCGGTGAAATGCATCGTTTACTGCGATTGGCACCTGCTCCAAATGATTTACCGTATAAATCGTTACCGCATCAAAAACAAGATGAACGATTACAACCAGCAGCAAAACAGAAAATGTCCGGTGCAGTTTCGTATGTTTTCTCTCTGCTGAATAATACATATACGCAATAAATCCTAAAATGATAATAAGCGCAATTTCCATTCGAAGCATTCTTTCACCCCCCGACACAATAATTATAATCTGCCATGAAAAAAAGTAATAGGTAGATATTTTATGTAAATGTGTCTATTTTATAGATTTGGTTGTTTTTATCATATCATAAATTGTTGGTGGGATAAAATGTTTGTTAGTATTTTTTTGGTTTCTATTAAATTACTGCAATCCCAAAAAACACCAACAAATATTTAACTACTGCTCCCGGACATACTCTTCCAGCGTAATGCCCCGCCGCGCAATTTCTTTTGCGGCTTTTTTTCCTACATAACGAAAATGCCACGGCTCATACGAATAACCGGTTACTGTTTCACGCCCTTTTGGATAACGAAGCACAAATCCATAATCTTTACAGTGCTTTTGTAACCATTTGTTCTCCGGCATATTCTCCTGTGCGCGGTTTAATAATTGAAAATTCTTTGCCGTGATATCCACACACAGTCCTGTTTGATGTTCACTAAATCCGGGTGGCGCAACCGTGCGGAGTGCATCCTTTTTTGCAGCTTTTGGACTCATTCCCAGCCGCTCATTTTTTTGAATTTCCTCTTGTAAAAGCTTGCTTTGTTTTGCATGACTGCGGTAAGCACTGGAAACAACAATTGAGTAACCCGGATTTTCCCTTTCACAATCAAACCACATAGCCCTAAGTGAGGCATACATTTTTTCTGCGACAAATTTTCCATTTTTCAGACGAACCAAAGGCAGATGAAAATCTTCCGGCATTTTGTTGTCTTTGTTTACTAACACCAAAAGTGAATCCCCTTTTTTCTGCTTTACTGCTTTTACAGATTCTACCTTCTGCTCCACTTGCCCCATCCCCATCCTATTTTGGTTTTCCGTCTTATCTCCTTTTGCATCAATCATCAAATACATACCAACTAAAATGCTGTCAAAGAAAAGCACAAAAACCAGAATTAAAATTAAGTATCGTCTGCTTCTTTTACTCACAAAAAGACCTCCTTTCAGACTACGATACAATCATAAAATGAACTTGTATCTTTTTGCCCAAAAGAAGGTATCTTTTTTGTATCATTTCATCGTGCTTGAATTCGCATAACCATTGGAAAATAAAGAACTCGACATATCGAAATCATCCTCCGATGCGATTCCACCCAAACTAATCTTTATATTACTGTATTTGCCGGCAGTCGGATTTTCCCATATTACGGTTCTCACAGGAACAACACTATTGTTCTTATTGGAAAAAACGGCAATATTTTGAACTAATATTAACCTGGCAATCATATCATGGCTGTAACTTTCTTTTTCCCATTTTGCACCATAATATTCTTCTAATTTCCTTTTAATTCTTTTTATAAATTTCGCCGCCACTGCTTTCTCCGATACATGATTTCTAGTTAAAAATTTTAATGGTTCTCCTCCCTCAGCACTAAAATATAGAATCTTTTCAAGTGCCAAATCAAACCCAATCCAATAATCGGAATTTTTATATGAAAAAGATAAAATCCAAATTGGAAATCCATTGGTTCCATACTCCTGCTGAATCGAATAATACGATGCCTGTTTGAAACTTTTTTCAAGATTTTTGGATAACCTTGAAAAATCCATAATTTTTAACTCCGTAAATTTTTTCAATTGTGTATTCAGCTTTTCAAAAAATTTGCCATCGTATTCCAAAAGCTGATTTTTATTTTTCGTTTTAAACAAATAGAGCTGATTTGGCGATGTCGACAAAATATCCATTTTTTCGGCATACGATAATTGCATTCCTATATTCTTTTTCGATGTTGAATCTTTCGTAATCACAGCCTGCCCTAAATCCTTTTTTTCCTGCATTTGATTCACGATATTTGGCACCCACTGTACACCGGCAAAAACTAAAACGACCACCACAATCATCAAAAAAATTCTGATTCCTTTTTTCATTCTTCGCCCTCCAAAGAAAACCAAATCGTAATTTTTGTTCCCTCATTTTCTTTGCTTTCAATTTTCCATTCTGCATGATGTAAACGGACAATTTCAGCACAAAGTGTCATACCAAGTCCTGCGCCCCCCTCTTTGCGGGAGCGAGATTTGTCAACCATATAAAAAGGCTCCAAAATATTTTTAATCTCGCTTTCCGGAATTCCTTTTCCTTCATCTCTTACCGTAATGGCATAGCGGTTTTCTTCACATTTACCAGTCAGCCGGATATGCCCGCCGGCCTGCGATGCCTTTGCAGCATTATCCACCAAGTTTACTAAAAGGGAAATAAATAAATCTTTTTCCAGCAAAAGCACTGCCTCATCAAATGATGCCTCCAAAATAACTTCCTTTTTTTGAAGTCCCTGTGCTGTAATCTGTTTGACCTCTTCAATCGCCTCTCCTACATTTACCGGCAAAAAAGAAATTTCACCTTTTTGCAAAACAAACAATTCCAGCAATTTATACGAAAGTGATTCTAACCGTTTTCCCTGTGAAAAAATATAGTTTGCCGCCGTCAGTTCTTCCTCTTTTGAAAGAGACATCGAGCGGAGCAATTCCGCATAACCAATAATCGACGTCAGTGGTGTTTTCAATTCGTGGGCAAATGCAGCGGTAAACGCTTCCTGGCTCTTTACGTGTTCCTCCAACTGCTCCATTTTTTCCTGAAGTTCATCTGCCATCTGGTTAAAGTCAATGGCAAGCTTTGCAATTTCATCCGTTCCCCGGATTTTAGCACGTTCTTCCATCTGCCCTCCGGCAAACGCCCGCGCCGTCACGGACAGCGCTCGAACCCGATAGGTTAATAGATACGAAATCACAAACGACAAAACCGCGCAGCATATCAAAACAATCAAAACGATGTAATGATACATCTTTGTCATGTCATCCCGCTTTTGAAAAATTTCCTGCAAATTCGTTTGCGTCTCAATATAATATCCATTCATATCCGCTGTCACAAATAAATAACTGACTGTCCGCAGATAATAATTTTCACCTTTTTGACAGACCTGATAAATTTTGTGGGACTTATCAACATTTTCTAACAAAGAAACGTCTTCTGTTTTTTTCGTCGAAGAAAAAATCGTTTTCTTCTTTTTATTGTACACAAAAAAATCAGTGCCTTTTTCCAAGAGACTTTCCTGCAGTGAACTTATAATTTCTTTCATAGAATGATTTTGTTTTATAAAATAATCTGCCGGCACGGCACTCACCGCATTTTGCAAAGCAGTTCGATACAGCTCATTCCGGCTCATCCCCATCTCAATTTCCCGCTGCAAAGAGGTTTTGAAAGAAGCAGAAATCATCCATGTTCCGCTGACCGCAAACGTAAGGGAAATAAGTATAAAAAAACTAATAAACATTTTCCAGTAAAATTTCACGTTACACCTCCAGCCGATATCCAACTTTGTAAACCGATTTAATTCGATTTCCCCAGTTCATTTTCTTCCGCAGCCTCTGCACATGTAAATCTACGGTACGGCTGTCACCCATATAATCATTTTCCCATATATTTTCATAAATTGTTTCACGATACAAAGCAATATTTTTATTGCGCACAAAAAACAAAAGCAGTTCAAACTCTTTGAGCGTAAGCATAATCTGCTTTCCATTCTGCGTAACTGTCCGCGAAGAAACATCAATTACCGTATCAAAAATCTCAATCGTGCCACCCACTTTGTGGTAACGCCGCAAAACCGTTTCCACACGCGCCAAAAGCTCAATCATTTCAAATGGTTTTGTAATGTAATCATCAGCACCTGCGCGAAGCCCTTTCACACGGTCATTCAATTCGCCCATCGCCGTAATAAAAATAACGGGCGTTTCTTTTGTTTTTATGTATTCCAGCAATTCATATCCATTAATTTCCGGAAGCATGATATCAAGAAGAATCAAATCATAATTATTATTCTCGATACAATCTGCCGCTTCCAATCCGTCCATCGCCTGTTCACAGTGATATCCCGCCTTCGTAAGGCTCATTTTAATCAAGTCAGAAATTGCCTCTTCATCTTCCACAATCAGTATCTTTGTCATTTACATCCTCCTTACCACCTGCTATCATACATCTTTTTTGTATCTATTTTGTATCGGAACCCTTTCCATATAAAACTTCCAGTTTCGCAATAAAATCTTCCAGAATAAACCGCGAATCCACCAATTTATACACCCGAATTTTCGGTCTTCCTTTTTCAAATTTATTGGTCGTGTCATCCAGTATAATCGGTGCCTCCGTTTCATGATAAAATCCGCAATCCGGGTCAAGCACCACACCAACAGCAGGCGAATCGCCAAGTGTCCAACTCTCCCCTGCTGTCCATCCTGCATGTTCCGAATGATTATACGTCTCCATATTTTCAAATAAATGTCTTCCAATTTCTCCGCATGGCGCAATCCGCCTCTCAATCTCAGCAAGACTAATTCTCATTTTTCCATACACATCATTTGGAATCTGCCAAAAATTCACACCACTGTTTAACACGTAGTTAATCGCCTCAACATCATTTCCCGCATTGAACTCACGCACTTCAGACGTGCTATGCTCATGCCCCTGTCCGCCAATCCACACAATCGTCATGTGTTTTGCAATCTCTTTCTTTTTCATCATCGCACTCGCCACATTGGTAATCGCCCCAATGCACAGCACAAACAATGGTTTTTCATCCACCCTCATCGCTTCTTCAATCAAAAAGTCAGCCGCAGGTGAAACTTCCTCGCCCTGTTTTTTCTCAGAAATTTTTGTTTCCTCTCCCATAAAAACGGGAACTTCTTTTTTCATTGCACGCAAAACCGTCAAAATTTCTTCGTAACTCTGTCGCGTACTTCCCTCTCGATTAAACTGCTCAGCAAAAATTGCCCTCACGTCAAACTTCTGGCACATCAACGCGTGGGCAATTGCAAATGGGTCATCTGCCTCACAGGCAGCATCCGTGTCAATAATGACACGGACTTTTTTATCTTCTGATACCTTGTACTGAAACGGCATGGTAAATCTCCTTAATTAAAAAACTACAACTAACAACATTTTAAACTGCTCTTTTCCAAATACAGCATGAGGGTGTTTTGCCGGCATAACAATAGACTCCCCTTCATGAAGTTCATAATCAACACCATCAATTGTGATTTTGCCAACGCCATCAAGACAAGTAACAAAGGCATCACCGCCTGATTCGTGAGTACTGATTTCCTCACCCTTATCAAATGCAAATAAAGTTACACTCAAATGCTCATTCTGTGCTAATGTCTTTGATACTACTTGTCCTGGCTGGTAAGCTACTTCATCCTTTAAAACCAAAACCTTCGACATATCCATATTTTTTATTCCTGTCATTTTTATTTCCTCCTGTATATTTGTGATATTAGTATACCATTTAATATAGTATAATTATAGGAAAATATACGTTGTTATGACAACGAAGGGGGAGTTTATTTATCAAGTGACTTCCTTTATCATCTTTGCCAATTTTCTCATTTGTTTTATCGTATCTTCATATGCAACATAATCGTCTGAAAAATAATAATTTCTTTATCTTCATGCAGATACATATTTCACCCCTGTTTCATAAATTGCTTTATAGATTTTCAATGGATAATATGCCAATAACTTATCCACCTGCTCTCTTGTAATTCTGTGTTCATTAGCATAGTTTGTCAAAATCTTTCCACATTTTTTCATATCTTCCTCTGCTGATTTATCAATATCCTTCAAACAATCAAGTAATTGAAGAACATATGCATTTTCCTCCGTAATTGTAACCGCAGGTCTTCGAATCAAATATTTTTGATTTTTAATGCTAACTTCTCTAACCTGTGCAGGTGCGTAATTACTAGTAATCTCCTCCTTAATTGGTACTTGAGTTGATAACCCAAGCCGGTTTGCAAGAGTGTAGCCTGAATAAAAACCAACTCTCTTTCCCCTACGATAAACATATTTATGAAGCGCAACTGTCTCAGCAGAAATAGTAGATTTTTCACCAAAAATATTAATCCTAGGAATATAGTAAATTCCTGAATCAAATCGGTCAATTATCCCTTCATCTGTCATTTTTTTTAAATGATACCTTATATTTTCCTCTGTCATTCCCTTAATAACAATATCCATGAGAAAAATTGGTTCGCCTTTTTCATAATTGTTAACTAAATAATCATATAACATATTGTCACCCACTTTCAAGAAGTAAATACATTTTTTACTTATCGTTAGTATATGTTTATTTTTATATTTTGTCAAATATGTTTTGTGACTTCTTTGTTAGGAATAGCATTTTACATCAATTACAATAACTTACTCACTTGACTCTTAAAAGACCAATTCAAACTTGATGAGTTATTAATCATGTTAAAGTCATTCACTGTTTGATTTTCATCAGCATTGCCAACCAAATAGCGTAATATCAAAACATCAGCAAAAGTAAATGGCATTACCTCATCTTCAAATTGTAATAATGACATATACGGTCCACCCTGCTTTGTATCATCAGTTACCAATGAGTATGCACCGAGGGTTTGCGCTAATGATATCGCATATACTTCACCCAAATCACCAGTACCATACAGGTTTCTATTTTCCGAAAAATTATATTCAAAAATCTTATATATCTGTAAATCCTTCAACTTCTGATCTGTATATAATTCAATTTTTCCGGATGCAATATCAGAATCAACCTTATTTAGCACTTCCTGACCATGATTTTCTAATTCAATATTGCGAATCTGCTCGTAGATAAATACCCCTTCATCAAAGAAATCAAACAAAATATTCTCAAGACCAGCCTTATAGAAATGAATAATAACATTTGTATCTAAAGAGGCTCTCAATCGTCTATTTCTCCTATCAAATCATCTAAATCATCATCGTCATCAGAGAACTCAACAATTTTGTCACTTACATCATCTATGACAAGTTTATAATAAGCGAGTACGCGTTCCAATGTTTCTTTTGGAATTGCATTATGATTATAATTATAGATAACATAATCAATATACTCATGCGGTATATCAAATACTTCGCTAGGCTCATTCAGCTTGCTATTACCACCAACCGCGCGAAGTAAATTTCCAACTTTCATCTCTGTCTTAATATTATCAAGCCGCATCTTTTGGTCTGTATTAATCACACCTAGGCTTTCCAATCGATTTAATGCCATATCAAAACTAACATTAAACTCAGACATAATTCTGGCAATATCCATTGCCGATAATCCACATTCCTGAAAATTTTTAATCTCCAAATCAATAAATCTATGAACATCATCGGATGGCATTAACAAACAAGCGGCAAAATAGTTTGCCTCCTGTTCTTTTTCATCTGTACTTCTCCCATTTATTGTTACACTATCATCAATAAATGTGTTTTCATCATAAATCCAAGATCTGCATTTTCTCCCAGCGGATACCTAACTAATTTATAACCCATTCTTTCACATTCTTTGAACAGATTAATGATACCATATCTGCCAATTTTACAATTTGCCCTAAAATAATCAGCTTTTATACGAATTTCGCGCTTTCGTGAATCCAGCATTAAACTTACCCCCTAAAACTTATCTTGTGCTGAATCTTTTCACACATATGCTTATTCGCATAAAACAAATCCAGCATATCAAATATTTTTTTAGAAGATTCGTTTTACTCTACATTCACAACCTTAAGCATATTTGTCGTTCCGGATATTCCGATTGGAACACCCGATGTAATCACCGCCAAATCACCTGATTTCAAAAGTCCGGAGCATTTTCCTTTATCTACCGCATGGTCAAACAAAGCAAATACATCTGTTTTCTCATCCAGTAATATTGGACATACACCCCACGACATTGCCATCTGACGCCAGACTCTTTTCGACGTCGTTCCACCGAGAACCGGACATGCCGGGCGGTACCTGGAAATCATTCGTGCGGTTCTTCCGGATTTTGTCACCGCAACGATGGCTGAAGCATTCAAATCGTATGCCGTTGTACAGGTTGCATGACAAACAGCCTCTGTAACATCCGGTTTTTCATGGCGGCCACGATGATAAAAACGTTTTTCATAATCAATATCCGCTTCCGTGCGATTCGCAATCCGCACCATCGTCTGAACCGATTCCACCGGATATTTTCCGGCAGCAGTTTCACCTGAAAGCATAATGGCACTTGTGCCATCGTAAATTGCATTTGCCACATCGGCAACTTCTGCTCTTGTCGGTCTTGGGTTTTTCATCATCGAATCGAGCATCTGCGTTGCCGTAATTACCTGCTTGCCCGCTTCGTATACTTTTCCGATAATCATTTTCTGCAAAATAGGAACTTCTTCTTCCGGCAGTTCCACACCCATATCACCACGTGCAACCATAATGCCATCCGACGCTGCAATAATTCCATCAATATTTTCAACGCCCTCGCAGTTTTCGATTTTGGCAATGATATGAATTCCATCACCGCCATTTTCATGCAGAAAAGCACGGATATCTTCAATATCTTTCACAGTGCGCACAAAAGAAGCCGCAATAAAATCTACGTGGTTATTGATTCCAAAGATAATATCACTTTTATCTTTTTCACTCATGTACGGCATATTCAAATGAAGTCCCGGAACATTAACGCCTTTATGGTTTTTCAATTCACAGTCACCGACAACCACGCAGTCAATCTGTGTTTCGTCAACCGCCTCAACAATCATTTCTACCAGCCCATCATCCATCAAAATGCGGGTTCCCGGCTCTACGTCTTCCGGAAGTTGTTTGTATGTGACATATGCCTTTGTCTCATCTCCCAATACTTCATTTGTTACAAGAGAAAACTTTTGTCCCTGTTTCAAATTGACTTTACCATCTTTGAAATCACCAAGTCTAATTTCCGGACCTTTGGTATCTAACAAAGCAGCAATTGGTTTTTGATATTTCTTTCTTAATTCATACAACTTGTCAATTCTTTTTTGCTGTTCTTCATGGCTGCCATGTGAAAAATTCAGGCGTGCCACATTCATACCACTTTCGATACATTGTTCCAAAATACCATCTCTGTCAGTTGACGGACCAAGTGTGCAAATAATTTTTGTCTTTCTCATGATGCCTCCATAATATTATTTTGCTATCTATTTTTTGTGATAATAGTATCCTCTTTCATTGATATTTCGATTTTTCTTTCCTCTCTTGTATCGATTGCGGCGTGTACGCTGTTCTTTATGAGTTCTCATCCACCACAGAATCAAAATAGTAATTGCAAGAGCGGCAACTACAAGAATACCGATTGTTAAAACCTTTTTCCATGGGAAAGGTGCCTCATTCGCTTTTTCTACCGCATCCACAAACCATTCGGACATGTCAATACTGTCATTTAAAGTCGGATTTTTCGCATTTTCATAGTAAATTTCAGCACCACCCGCTTCTTTTCCATTATAAGTATATGTAATTTTTCCAATTACTTTCTTTGTCGCACTAACCTGCTGTGGTGTGTCATAATAAATTACTTTTTTCTGTGCCTTGTCCAAAGTAACACCCTTTGGCAGCATAACCCCGGCTCCCTGTTCCACAGATAAAGGACCCGACTGCTGGTTATAATAGGAACTGTATTTGGTAAACAAATCACTTGTATTTACCGTATTATCTGTCATTGTTCCAATTTCATAGCGTTTGTAATTTTCAAAACAATAATTCAAAATTCTTGTCGTATCGGTATACTCATTAGCATCCGGCGCCGTCCAAGGGGAATTTGGTGCACGCATGATAACAGAAACCAATGTTGTTCCGTTTTTCTTTGCATAAGTTACAAGCGTATAACGACACTTTGATGTATATCCCGTTTTGCCGCCCACGCAGTATTCATACAAATATTGGGTAAATGTGCTTGGATAAAGCATACCATGATGATTATGAAGATAACGTTTTGCATGTTTTTTTGTTTTATTAATGATATAGCGTTTCGTTCCGGTAATTTTTGCAAATGTAGGATTTTTATAGGCTTCCTGTGAAATCAATGCCATATCGTGTGCCGTCGTATAATGATTTGACATCCACAAACCGTTTGCATTTGCAAAATTAGTTCCTGTACATCCGAGTTCTTTTGCCTTTTGATTCATCATCGCAACAAAATTATCAATGCTTCCTGCGACATGCTCCGCCACACCATTACAAGCTTCATTCGCTGACATAAGAAGAATGGCATATAAACTGTCTTCCATTGACAATTTTTCGCCCGGCTGAATTTCAATATTAGAAGCACCCGACTCCAAATTTGTCACGGCATTTCTTGAATAAGTAACCGTCTCCGACAACGACGAATTTTCAATAGCAACAAGAGCCGTCATTACTTTCGTAATACTCGCCGGATACTCACGCTTGTCTATATTCTTTTCATATAAAATCGCACCCGACTGAACATCCATTACAATTGCAGATTCTGCAGTAACCGATGGTTTCTTTTTTGCTTCTGAAGTAACGCTTCCTAATAAAAGTCCAATTGCACAAAAAATAAGTGCTGCATATTTTTTTTTCATCTCATGCCTCCAAAAATCATACTATTACTTCTATCATACACGATTTTACCAATTTTTCCAACATCTTATTTGACATAATTTCGATTTATGGTACTATGATGCTATAATTTAAATGTTTACTATATGGAGGATTACTATGCGTTTACGAAATATCAAAGGTTCAAAAGAAGCGATTGCGGCAAGTCCCTATGTCGTTCAGAATCCGGAAGATTACAAAGGAAAATGGTCAGAATTGTTTCACAATAATCATCCTTTGCACATTGAAATCGGCATGGGAAAAGGTCAATTTATTCATACATTAGCTTCCGAAAATCCGGATATCAACTATATCGGCATTGAAATGTATTCGAGTGTTTTGTACCGTGCTTTAGAAAAACAAACCGCAGATGAAAAAACAAATTTGTATTTTCTGCGATTTGATGCAAAATATCTGGCTGATATTTTTGCCGAACACGAAGTAGACCGGATTTATTTGAATTTTTCCGACCCATGGCCAAAAGATCGCCATGCAAAACGCCGACTGACAAGCGAGGGCTTCTTAAATCTTTATCATACGATTTTAAATCCGGATGGTTACATTCAGTTTAAGACCGATAATAGGGATTTGTTTGATTTTTCAGTTGAAACAGCCGAAAATTCGCCAATTTGGAATATTAAAGAACTAACTTATGATTTACACGACAGTGAATTTTTGGAAGGCAATATTATGACTGAGTACGAGAGCAAATTTGTCGCAGAAGGAAAACCAATCTGCCGATTTGTTCTTTCCCGCTAATTAGCTAGTAACAAAATAGAACCTTTTTCATAGAATAAAGAAAAAGGTTCTATTTTTATGTCTTGTTTTAAACGTATATTATGTCAAAAATTAAATCATGGAAAATGCTCAAAAAAGATACACTGCATCCTCTGCTCCATTGAAGAAATCAAACGATTACTTGGAATCAAAAGTTGAAATATTTTTCTTTTTCAGCTTTTTATCCAAAAACAGTTGCAAAAGATACATAATAACAGCTACTACCGGTACACCAAGGAACATTCCCATCACGCCAAAATAGGCACCGCCAACTGTAATTCCAAAGATAACCCAAAGAGGCTTAATTCCCGTCTGGTCACCCAAAATTTTTGGCCCAAGATACAGACCGTCAAACTGCTGCAAAATCAAAATCATAAGAGCAAAGATAAAGGCATAACGAATATCAATAAACAGATAAATCATAACACCAGGAATTGCACCAATTATCGGTCCGAAATAAGGTATCATATTAGTAATACATACAATCAGACTGAGAAGCAGTGCATACGGCAGTTTCAAAATGGACATTGCAATCAGACAGAGAATTCCGATAATCAGGGAATCAATCATTTTTCCAATCAAAAATCCATTAAAAATGTGGCTGCACTGTTTCATTGTCTCCCAAACTTCCTGCTCTTTCTTTTTCGGAGACAGGGCATATACAACTTTTCTTGCACTTCTTTTCAACTTTTTCATATCCAAAATAATGTAAATGGAAATCACAAGTCCCATCAATACATTATACGACGTCGTCAATAAAGAAGACGAAACATGATAAACATAAGGAATAATCTCAGAGCCATTGCTCATAATTTTCTTATATGCAAATTCCTTGATGTATTCAATTCCTCCACCAAGCCCGATAAACGGAATTTTTTCATTTAATTCCTTCTGGTGTGTAATCATATACTGATATCCATCTTGAATTGTATTCCCGAGTTCACCAATACTTGCCTTTATCTGAGGAATAATATAAATGAGTAAAACGGTGATTACGCCAATTACTACGACATAACTGATGATTACACTAAATGCTTTCTTAATTTTCGCCCCTTTACCAGGTTTCATTCGATTTAGCAGCGAATGGACTCTTTTTACAAGCGGATTAATAAAGCAGGCAAAAAAGAATCCCAATATAAACGGCATCAAAATAGTCAGAAATTTTCCAATAACTGCTAATACAACTCCCCAGTTAGCAATCATTAAAAAGATAATGGCAATAATAGCAACCAAAGCTACAATATACCACATATTCGATACTAATGTTTTCAGAATTTCCAGGCATTTATTTTTTTTCTCCATATATTCCTCCAAGTTTATACAATTTTTTTAAATTATTGCTTGCATTTTGAAATAGAATATTATATAATATTCCTTGCGTGATTGATGAAGCGCCATTAGCTCAGTTGGTAGAGCACCTGACTCTTAATCAGGGTGTCTGGGGTTCGAGCCCCCAATGGCGTACTCCCGAGTCCTTGTTTGGCAGACCTGCAACTGCTGGGTGAGGGCTTTTTTTTGCCCTCATTTTTCTTTATTCAGCAGTCATTGCCTGTTCCAAAGACTGACGTTCTTCTTCCGACAATGTTACAAACACTTCTCCGGATTTTACTTCCTTAATATAAATGTAACATCCCTCTTTGTTACTGTGCATTGAATTCATAATGAATCCATCGTTTTCTTTTGTCAAAAGAGTAAGTACAAAACTCAAAGTTCCGCCAACTTCTTTAAACGCATCATATTTTACCACGCCTACCTTCTGATAAGTCTTCAAAAGGTTTTCGTCAATTATAGCCAAATGCTCATCGACTTCTTTGATTTTGCCATTGATATAATCCATATTGGCAAATTTCTTCTGAAATGCTTCTTCCAGACTTTTTCCATCGGAATCACGCATAAACTCATCATATCGTTTTCTCAGTGAGCTGTTCTTTCCTATTAAAATAAGGCAAAGAATCAATAAAATCAGGATTGCTGCAATCGCACCCAGTAAAACAACATCAACACTTAATCCATAATCACTAAACTGAAACATTTTTTTCCTCCTTGTGAACATATGTTCTTTTATTTGAAGTATCCCAAAATCTTTTCTAAGTCGTCCTGTGAATAATACTCAATTTCTATTTTACCTTTATTCTCGGACTTTCGATTGATTTTTACCTTTGTTCCTGTCTTCAACTTCACTTTTTCTTCCATATCATGGTACAAAAAGTCATTAGAAAGTTCTTTTTTCTTTGTTTTCTTCGCCGGCTGATTGATATTTTTCACTAATTTCTCAACTTCTCTTACACTGAGGTGATCTTTTGCAATCTTTTCGGCAATTTCAAGCTGTTTTTCACTATCTTCCAGACCAAGCAGTGCTCTTGCATGTCCGCTTGAAATTTCTTCTTCCATTAAAAGTGTCAACACATCATCACTTAATTTTAACAGACGAAGTGAATTGGTAATAGCAGAACGACTCTTAGAAACTCTCTCTGCCACTTCTTCCTGCTTCAAATTATATTCCTTAATCAAATTTTGATATGCTTTTGCTTCTTCCACCGGATTCAAGTCCTCACGCTGAATATTTTCAATCAGCGCGACTTCCATAATTTCCTGCGGTGAATAATCTTTAATAACAACCGGAACTTCCTTTAATCCCGCTAATTTTGCCGCACGCCATCTTCTCTCTCCGGCAATAATTTCAAAATAATCATCTTTCTTTGCTACTACCAATGGCTGAACAATTCCGTGCTGCTTAATGGAATCACTTAATTCCTGTAACGCTTCTTCATTAAAGAATTTACGCGGCTGCTTTTTGTTTGGCTCCACTTCATTAATTTTCAAAATTGTTTCTCCGGTTTTTGAAACCGTATTCTTGTCCTCTTTTACAGCTCTTTGCGTTGCTTTCGGAGGAATCATGGAATCCAGTCCTTTACCCAAACCTGTTCTCTTGACTGCCATAATTATTTTGCACTCCTTTCAATTACTTCCTTTGCAAGTGCCATATATGCCTTTGCTCCGGTTGAGCGGTTATCATACTGTGTAATCGGAAGTCCGTGACTTGGTGCTTCTGCCAGACGAACACCACGCGGAATAATTGTATCGTAAATTGTCTGATTCAAATTATTTCGTACATTTTCAATTACCTGCATGGACAAATTTGTTCTTCCATCATACATCGTAAATACAACACCATTAATCGTAAGTTTTGGATTCAATCGATCTTTTACAAGATTGATTGTATAAATAAGCTGGCTCAATCCCTCCAATGCATAGTATTCACACTGAATCGGAACCAGTACCGAATCTGCCGTTGTCATAGAGTTAATTGTCAATGTATTCAAAGATGGTGGACAATCAATGATAATAAAATCATATCGATCTTCGACTTTCGAAATAATATCGCGAAGAATATAGTTTCTGTCTTCCATATCCATTGTCTCGATTTCAATACCAGCCAAATTCACGTTAGCCGCCAAAACATCCAAATTTTCAAAAACATCTTTCTGAACACATTCATCAAATGAATTATCTCCAATCATCAACTGATACACGGTTGTCTCTAATTCATCCTTATCAATACCAAGTCCACTTGATGTATTTCCCTGTGGGTCCATATCTATAATAAGAACCTTTTTTCCTTGTTCAGCAAGGGCAGCGGATAAATTTATCGTTGTCGTTGTTTTTCCAACTCCACCCTTCTGATTTGCAATTGCCATAATTTCGCTCATACTTATCTTTCTCCAATCATAAAACTTATATCTTTACTATCGCTCACACAATCCTACAGAACATTATATCATTTTGCATAATGTTTGGCTATATATTTTTTCATGTTTCACGTGAAACATCTGTGAATCCTATCCGTGAAATGTTTCACGTGAAACATTTTTATAGAGGTTTTTTCTTTGGTTTTCCTTCTTTTCTAGGATACTTGCTATTTGTCTCCTTTTCTTTTTTAATAAACAACAAGTACCGTTCTTCTTTTTCTCTTAAAGCAAACTTGTCCAAGTGGTCAAACTTAGCCGATAATTCATGAAAAGCATTTTCTGCAAGTTTCACTTCTTCTTCCTGCTTCTTTCCTTTGTAAGAAACAAAATATCCATTAACCTTAGCAAATGGAACACAGTATTCCATAAGGATTGGAAGTTCTGCTACTGCACGTGAAACAACAAAATCAAATTGATTACGATACATTTCATTTTGTCCATACGTTTCTGCTCTTCCATGAATTGCCGTGACATTATTGATTTCCAGTGTAACACAAACTTGTTTTAGAAAATCTACTCTTTTATTTAAAGAGTCAAGCAAAACAAATTCACTTTCCGGATTCAAAATAGCAAGCACAATTCCCGGAAAACCGGCACCGGTTCCAACATCAAATACTTTATTTTTTCCATTCCATAAAGAATCTTTCATAATTAAAGCGGAATCTAAAAAGTGTTTCCAAACGACATCTTCATATTCTGTAATTGATGTCAAATTCATTTTTTTGTTTTCTTCTACTAATATCTCATAATATTTCTTCAGTTTGTTTTCCTGCTCTTCACTTAAATCAATATCAAATTGCTTAAAAATATCTCTCATTTAATCCACCCTCTTTCGATGATACTGTTCTAAGTATACTGTAAGTACGGAAATATCGGATGGAGAAACACCACTGATTCTTGCTGCCTGTCCAACTGACTCCGGGCGAATATCCGATAACTTTTGAATTGCTTCCAATCGAAGACTTTTAATATCTTCATAATCAATATCCGAAGGAATCTTCTTACTCTCCAGCTTATGAAATTGCTCAACCTGTTTTTGCTGACGCTTGATATATCCTTCATATTTCAAATTAATATTTACTTCTTCTCTCACCTCTTCGGAAAGTTCCGGACGCTCCTTATCAATCGGAGCTAATTTATCATAGGACAATTCCGGTCTTCGAATTAATTCCGCAAGACTGATTCCACTGACCAGACGGGTACTCTCATACTCATCTAATAATTTCTGCACTTCTTCGGTATTTCCGACATGCGTATGAAGAACTCGGTTAATTTCCTTTTTAATCTGTTCTTCTTTTTCTACAAAATGCTGATATCTCTCCTCGGAAATCAAACCAATCTCATAACCGAGTTTTGTAAGACGTTCATCTGCATTATCCTGACGAAGCAAAAGACGGTACTCTGCACGAGAAGTCATCATACGATATGGCTCATTTGTTCCTTTAGTAACTAAGTCATCAATCAAAACACCAACATATCCCTGCGAACGATCAATGATAATTGGCTCTTTTCCAAGACATTTTCTTGCAGCATTGATACCGGCAACAAGTCCTTGTGCAGCAGCTTCTTCATAACCGGAACTTCCATTTGCCTGTCCGGCACTAAAAAGACCTTTTACTTTTTTTAACTCTAAAGTCGGTAAAAGTTCCAAGGAATCCAAACAATCGTATTCAATTGCATACGCATTTCTTACAATCTTTGCATGTTCAAGTCCCGGTACCGAGCGGTACATTTTCTCCTGAACATCTTCCGGCAGAGAACTTGACATACCGCCAACATACATTTCATTTGTATAATTTCCTTCTGGCTCAATAAATACTTGATGTCTGTTTTTATCTGCAAAACGGACAACCTTATCTTCAATTGACGGACAATATCTCGGACCGGTTCCTTTGATATAACCGGAATATAAAGGGGAGCGGTCAAGATTCTCTCTTATTACTTTATGTGTTTCTTCATTTGTATAAGTAAGCCAGCACTTCACCTGCTCTCTTTCCAAATCTTCCGGTTTATTTTCAAAAGAAAAAGGAACTATTTTTTCATCACCGTATTGAGGTTCCATTTTACTGTAATCAATCGTTCTTCCATCCATACGGGCAGGTGTTCCTGTCTTAAACCGACGCATAGAAATACCAAGTTTTTTTAATGAATCGGTAAGATGCGTTGCTGACTGAAGTCCATTTGGTCCGGTGTAAACAGAAGTCTCTCCTGTAATACACCTCGCATTCAAATAAGTACCGGTACATAATACAACAACTTTACAAGGATAAATGGTTCCGGTATAAGACTTAACTCCACATACTTTTCCATCTTCTACAATAATATCTGTAATTTCACCCTGCTTGATGGATACACCATCTGTCTCCTCAATCACTTTTCGCATTGCATAACTGTACTCTTTTTTATCTGCCTGTGCGCGCAAAGAATGTACGGCAGGTCCTTTCGACTGATTGAGCATTTTTGACTGGATAAATGTGCGGTCAATATTTTTTCCCATCTCACCACCCAATGCATCAATTTCTCTGACTAAATGTCCTTTCGACGTTCCTCCAACATTTGGATTGCAGGGCATCATTGCAATGCTGTCAACACTGACAGTAAACAATGCTGTCTTGCAGGAAAGACGAGCTAATGCAAGAGCAGCCTCGCATCCGGCATGACCTGCTCCAATTACGATGGCATCAAATTGTTCTGTCATAATTTTCTCTCCTTTATTTTCCCATACAAAAATCTTTAAAGATTTTATTGATGATATCTTCTTCGAGTGTCTCTCCTATAATTTTACCAAGTGACTCATACGCATTTGTTAAATCAATCGCATACAAATCCTCCGGCATACCAAGTTCAATACTTTCTAACACTTTTTCCAGACTGTCTTTTGTTTGAACCAAAGCTTCTTTTTGTCTGGCATTGGTAATATATAAATCATCTTTTTCTTCTATTTTTGATTCAATAAATTGTCTCTTAATATAGGATTCCAGTTCATCCAATCCATCTCCCTTTGCAGCGGAAAATGAAATGACGTCTTTTCCTGACAAATTACGGATTTCTTGCATACTCAATGTCTGTTGCAAATCCGATTTATTTACTAAAACAACGCCTGTACTGTTTTTGCATAAATCAAGAATTTCATAATCCTCCTTGGATAATTCTTTGCTGCTATCCAGGACTATTATTACAAAATCCGCTTTTTCAAGAGACTCTTTTGTCTTTTTGATACCAATACTCTCAATTTCATTATCGGTCTCTCGGATTCCGGCTGTATCAATTAGATGTAATAATATATTTTCTATCACAATATCTTCTTCTAAGGTATCTCTTGTTGTGCCCGGAATATTCGTTACAATCGCACGATTTTCCCGTAGCAGACAATTTAATAAAGAAGATTTTCCTACATTTGGTTTTCCAACAATTACCGTCTGGATTCCTTCTTTCATAATTCTTCCATTATTACAATTTTCAAGCAAATGATTGGTATCCTTTAACAGTGCCCGCACATGACCTTCAATTGTTTCATCAAAAGAATCCAAAGAAATATGTTCCGGATCATCAAGTGCAGCTTCCAAATAAGCAACATCTTCTAATATTACTTCACGAAGTTTTTGGATTCGATTCTTAATACTTCCTCTCAACTGACTCATCGAATTAGAAAGTGCTAACTCACTTTTCGACTGAATTACATCCATTACAGCTTCTGCCTGTGACAAATCAAGTCGCCCATTTAAAAAGGCACGTTTTGTAAACTCACCCGGCTCTGCAACTCTTACACCATGACGGACTAATAAATCTAAAATCACCTGACAAATATAGTGACCGCCATGACACTGGATTTCTACTACATCTTCCGCCGTATAACTTTTTGGAGCCTTCATAAGAAGTACAAGAACTTCATCTATTTTTTTCGAACCGTCAAAAATAAAACCATACTGAATCGTGTGGCTTTTCTTTTTATTTAAGTCAATCAAAGTTCCTTTTTCATTACAAAAAATACGGCTTACAATGAAAAAAGAATTTTCTCCGCTCACTCGAATTACACTAATACTTCCATTTTTCGATGATGTAGCAATTGCGGCAATTGTCTCCTGCTCAAACATAAAAACTCCTTTTCTTTGTCAAAAAAGGCTGAATCCTAAGAATCAGCCTTTCACACTTTTCTCTCAATCTTTCTTTTCCTGATATGGTCTCTTGCGGTCACGGGAATAATTATTGTTTCTTCTCCGATAATTATTTCTTCTTGGAAGTTCTGAAGCAAATTCCCGATTTAAAGTAACAACCACCTTACGATGTGGCTCTTCACCTTCGCTATGTGTATCCACATATTTATCAGCCTGTAATTCCGCATGAATAATTCTTCTCTCATATGGATTCATCGGCTCTAAGAAAGCAGGACGTCCTGTCTTCTTAACTTTGCTTGCCACATTTCTCGCCAGATTTTCAATTGTTTCTTTTCTTCTCTGACGATAATTTTCCGTATCAATCTTAATCTTCGTATAAGTATCTTTATTTTTATTTGCAACAAGAGAAGTCAAATACTGAAGGGAATCCAAAGTCTGTCCGCGTTTTCCGATTAACATACCCATCTCAGTACCCTTCAACTCAATGCGGATTTCATTTTCCACTTCATCAAACTCTGTTTCAATCTCTACATCTAATTTCATAGCCTGGAATGTTTTTGCTAAAAAGTTCTTAACCGTATCAACTACATCCTCTTTTTTGCGAACACGGATAACTGCCGGTTTACTAAACAAACCTAAAATTCCACTTTTTTCTTCTTCAACTACTTCATATTCAATCTGGTCACTTGTTGTTTCCATCTGGATTAAAGCATTTGTCAAAGCTTCATCTGCTGTTTTTGCAGAAAACTCTTTCCACTCTTCCATCTTAAATTCCTCCTATTTTTTTTCTTTCTTTCCAGAAAGCATGTGTGCATATCCCGCAATACTGCCGGAATCAAAATCTTTGTTTACATGAGTCTGAACCTCTTCCTCTTTGGAAGATGAATCAGCGGTATTTTGATAAGCGGAAGCAGATTTAATTCCTGCTGTTTTCTTTTTCGCATACTCTTCCATCTGACGATTCATAGCTTCACGTTTTGCACTTTTCTTCGTTGCTTTACCTTTATTCTTTTCAATCAATTCATCCAAAGAAATGCTGTCTACTTTGCGATTAATCAAAATAGCCTGTACAATTCTAAACAAACTACCGATAATCCAGTAAATACCAATACTTACGTCAAAGGAAAGACAGAAAAATCCTGACATAACAGGCATCATGTAGTTCATCATCTTCATAGAACTCTGCATCTGATCCTGTTCACCGGCATCTGTTTTTACCTGAAGAAGTTTCGTATTAATAAACTGAAGAACCATAGCCAAAATCGGAATCAAAAAAACCAAAATTCCGGCATATGGATAATTTGCTCTATCTTTAAATAGAGACATCGGAGATTCATTAACCAAAAGTCCTAAAAATTTATAAGCTTCCGGATTTTCTTTCATCGAACCAATTCCATTTACATAATATGGAATGTTACGAATGACATTATACAAAGCTAAAAGAATCGGCATTGTTATCAAAAGAGGAAGACATCCACCAAACGGACTAATTCCATATTTTGCATAAACATCCTGCGTCTCCTGATTCATCTTCATCTGGGATGCCTGATCTTTTTTATTCTTGTATTTCTTCTGAATTGCTTTAATCTCCGGGTTAATCTTATTCATCAACCGGGATGATTTCTGCTGTTTTGCGTTGAGAGGATACATAAGAATATATACAAATAATGTAAATATTACAATACACCAACCAACATTATGCACTCCTAATAAATGGTACATACACCAGTCGATGCCATTCATAGCCAACCCCAATAACTGATTCAACCAACCTAATGGGAACATATTTTCCTCCTAATACTGTTTACGGCACAGGATCATAACCACCTTTGTGAAAAGGGTGGCATCTTAAAATTCTTTTTATAGCCAAAAAACCACCTTTTCCTGCACCATACTTTTTGATTGCCTGAGCAGCATACTCAGAACAACACGGTGTATAGATACAGGAAGGTGTTCTTTTCAATGGTGATATATATTTTTGATAGATGTGTATCACAGCTAATAAAATTTTCTTCACACAATCACTTCATTTCAATATTCCATGTATTTTCAATAAATGAAAAACTGCGCCGTCTACTTCTTTAAAATTCTTATTTTTTACATCTTTTCGGGCAACAATAATAATTCGGTTACCCTCTTTCACCAATGCGTCATTCTTACGAACGGATTCTCTTAACAATCTGGTGATGTGATGACGCACAACACTGTTACCAACTTTCTTACTTACAGAAAAGCCGTAACGACTGGGACCACTCTCCCCTGTTTTAACATACATAACCAGATACTTATTTGCTTTCGATCTACCTTGCTTGTAGACCTTTTGAAATTCAGGATTCTTTCCTAATTTTTCAAACATTTTCTTTTCCTCATCAGGGAGAAGAAAAGGTCAGTAAAAATCTGACCTTATGCAGACAATTTCTTTCTTCCCTTAGCTCTTCTTTTGGCAAGCACTTTTCTACCATTTGAAGTGCTCATTCTTTTACGAAAACCGTGAACTTTCGAACGCTGTCTCTTTTTTGGCTGATATGTCATCTTCATTTTGCATACACCTCCTTTATAAAATAATAACGAAATCCGTATCAAGCCTAATTATATTATCATATATTCCAATAGTCAAGCAGTTCTTTGCGTTTATCAACAATTTTTTCTAAAATCATGTCAATAAAATTTGCTTTTGCCTCTTATTTGTAGTACAATAAAAACGTATGATTTTACCCAAATTCAATTTTTATTAGGATAGGCAGGAAATTTAATGGAAAATGAAATTAAAGACAAATGGAACGAAATAATTACATATATGAGGGATACTTATAATATCAACGGCGTTCTTTTTCGTACATGGATTAATCCACTTACAATTGTTTCTTGTGATAATGACACAATTATCCTTGCAATTGATGAAAAAGAACAGGGCGATATCCTTGGCTTAATCGAAAAAAAATACAAAGTTGCTTTTCAGGTATCCATCGAAGTTATTACAAATCATCAACTGGATGTCCGTTTTATTTATCAAAATGAGATGGATGCGAAAGGAGTTTCTTCCTATAATAAAGAGGAAATGCTGGAAGAAAAATATCCATTCTTAAAACAAGGTCATTCCTTTGATACATTTGTCGTAAGTAACAGTAACAACATTGCTTATAATGCTGCTGTAGCAGTTGCCGAGAATCCAAACGGCCAGTTATATAATCCATTATTCTTATATAGTGGTCCGGGACTTGGAAAAACTCACCTGATGCATTCGATTGCCAGATACATTTTGGAGAACCATCCGGAATACAGCGTTATGTATACAACCAGTGAGAATTTTATGAACAATGTTGTCGATGCCATTCGTACGAATCGAAAGACACAGGATACTGCTGCTACTTCAAACCTGCGAAAGAATTACCGAAACGTTGATGTACTTCTCATCGATGATATTCAGTTCATCATTGGTAAAGACAGTACACAGATTGAGTTCTTTAATACCTTTGAAGCTTTGTACCAGTCCGGAAAGCAGCTAGTCATTTCCAGTGATAAGCCGCCAAGTCAGATGGAGCACTTGGACATGCGTTACCGCTCCCGATTTACTTCCGGTATGACAATTGATATTCAGCCACCTGATTATGAGATGAGTATGGCGATTTTAAGAAACAAACAAGAAAATTCTGATATTCAATTGAATGAGGAAATTCTTGATTATATCGCTACAAACATAAAATCCAATATTCGTATCTTAGAGGGTGCTTATAATAAAATTCTTCTTTTTGCAAGATTTACAAAGCCAAAAGATAACAAGATTGACTTAAATATGGCAAAAGAAGCATTAAAGGATTTTATATCTCCAAATGAAAATATGGTAATTACGGCAGATTACATTATTGATATTGTAGCCGACCACTTTAACTTAGATAAGGAAGCGATTCTTTCTGAGAAGCGGACCAAGACTGTTTCGATTCCGAGACAGATATGTATGTATTTGTGCAATGAATTAACAAATCTTACACTTACGGAAATTGCTGTAAAGCTCAAAAGATCGAACCATTCAACAGTTATCCACGGTGTTCACAAAATTGAACAGGATATTCTCGTTGATAAAGAGTTAGAAGAAACCATTAATGTGTTAAAGAAAAAGCTCAATTCTTGATAACTTGTTGATAACTGTATTTTTTACGTCAATAACTATTTAATAACCTGTTGATTGTGAAAATTGTCATTTTTTTCATAGACATTCATTCACAGTAACAAACAAGTTATAAAAACTTACACATAAAGGTTAAACCACTTAAATTAAGGGCTTGTAAGACTTGTCCACAAATAAACAGCCCCTAATACTATATACTACTAGCTAATACTTTAATTTATTATGTTTACGGAAGGAAAGGAGTTATTCACAATATGAAGTTTACCTGTACCAAAACGAATTTTAACAATGGAATTAACATTGCCCTGAAAGCAGTACCGGGAAAAACAACGATGCCAATTTTGGAATGTGTTGTAATTGAAGCAAAAGGAGATATGGTAAAGCTGACTACGAACGATATGCAGCTTGGCATTGAGACAAAAATACCTGCAGAGATTGAACAGGATGGTATCATTCTTGTTAATGCAAAAATGATTTCTGAAATTGTTCGCCGTCTTCCGGATGATGATGTGAATTTTGAAGTTGATGAGAATAATAACATTCTCCTGTTTTGTGGAAAATCCAAGTTTAATATTCCGGGTATTCCTCATGATGAATTTCCGATGCTTCCAAAAATTGAAGCGGATAAGACAATTCACATTTCGCAGTTTACCTTAAAGGAAATGATAAGACAGACCATTTTCTCAATTTCCGATAATGAAAGTAATAAGATTTTGACCGGTGAATTGTTTGAGATTAATGGGGATGAATTTAAGATTGCTTCTCTTGATTTAGTAAGAGTTTCAATTCGTAAGATTCACCTGAAAGAAAGTTATGATCCGATTAAGGTAGTTATTCCGGGTAAAACATTGAGTGAAGTGAGTAAAGTTTTAAATGGTGGAATGGATGATGAGGTTTCAATTTCATTTTCCAAAAACCACGTACTTTTCGAGTTTGATGAGACGGTTGTTGTATCCCGCCTGATTGAAGGAAACTTCTACAACATCGACCAGATGTTAAAGACAAATTATGAGACAAAAGTTAAAATCAATAAAAATGAATTATACGGATGTATCGACCGTGCTACTCTCCTTCTTCGTGAAGCAGAGAAAAAACCGGTGATTCTTCACATCAAAGAAGATGAAATTCAGATGGAGATGAATACCAAAATCGGTTCGATGGATGAAGAAGTGACGGCTGAAAAAGAAGGAAAAGATTTAGTCATTGCTTTCAATCCAAAATATATTAATGATGTATTAAAAGTAATTGATGATGAGGAAGTGACTTTGTATTTGTTTAATGCAAATGCTCCTTGCTTTATCAAGAATGAAGAAGAATCCTATATTTACCTGATTTTGCCGGTAAATATGAATTAGAAATGAGGATGTTATGCAGGAAATAACGATTAAGGATGAGTTTATCAAACTGGGTCAGGCTTTGAAACTGGCGGGACTTGTCGGTTCCGGGGTGGAAGCAAAAGTAGTGATTCAGGATGGTGAAGTAAAAGTAAATGGTGAAGTGGATGTAAGAAGAGGAAGAAAATTACATCCCGGCGACTGTTTTGAATTTGAAGGAAATGAAGTAAAGGTAACATCTGTATGATATTAAAGTCCATTGAAATGAGTAATTTTCGTAATTATGAAAGAGAAGAATTTCATTTTCATGAAGGAACGAATGTGTTGTACGGTGATAATGCACAGGGAAAAACGAATGTGCTGGAAGCCATTTACCTTGGGGGCACGACAAAGTCGCACAAGGGAAGCAAAGATTCGGACATGATTATGAAAGGAAAAGACGAAGCTCATATTCGATATTATGTAGAAAAGAAGCAGTGTACTTATAAAATCGAAATTCACATGCGTCGGGGAAAGACAAAGGGAATTGCGATTGACGGGCTGCCGATTGGAAGCAGTAAAGAGTTGATGGGATTATCCCACATTATCTTCTTTTCGCCGGAAGATTTAGGAATTATTAAGGATGGACCGGAGCAGAGACGAAGATTTATGGATATGGAATTGTGTCAGTTAGATAAGGCATATCTTTATTTCCTGACACAGTATAAAAAAATATTAAAACAGAGAAATGCGCTGCTTAAGCAAATTCAGAAAAACAGTGAATTAAAAGATACGCTGGAAATCTGGGACAAACAACTGGTAGAAAATGGAATCCGGATTATACAAATCAGGGAACAGTTTGTAGAAGAAGTAGCAGCCATTATGAAACAAAAACATTTCAACCTGACAGGTGGTCTGGAAGAAATGGAAGTAATTTATAAGCCAAACTGCAAGGCAGATGATTTTGCCACACGCTTATTTATAGAGAGTGAAAGAGATATTTTACTTGGTACTACTACCGTGGGACCTCATCGTGATGACATGCAGTTTTTTATTAACGGACAGGAAGTAAAGGTTTACGGTTCGCAGGGACAAAAAAGAACTTCGGCTTTGTCGCTGAAGATGGCGGAAATCGAAATTGTAGAGAAAACAATCGGAGAAAAGCCAATTCTTTTATTGGATGATGTTCTGTCTGAACTGGACCGAAATCGTCAAAACTATTTATTGGAAAATATAAAAGGAATTCAGACGATTATTACTTGTACCGGATTAGAAGAGTTTGTAAAAAATGGAATAAACATTAATCAGACATTTGAAATTGTTCAAGGAAAAATTAATGGCAATTGAGAAGATGGAGGTTTTTCATGAGTGAAGAAAAAGAAGTAGTATATGGAGCTGACCAAATACAGATTTTGGAGGGGCTTGAGGCAGTAAGAAAAAGACCGGGTATGTACATTGGAAGTACATCGGAGAGAGGTCTTCATCATTTGGTATATGAGATTGTCGATAATGCAATTGATGAGGCATTGGCCGGTTACTGTGATGAAGTCCAGGTATTTATTAACAAAGATAATTCGATTACAGTTATTGACAACGGACGAGGAATCCCGGTTGGAATTAATCATAAAGCGGGAAAACCGGCGGTCGAAGTTGTATTTACCGTGCTGCATGCCGGTGGTAAATTCGGCGGTGGCGGATACAAAGTATCCGGTGGACTTCACGGTGTAGGTGCGTCGGTTGTAAATGCATTGTCTGACTGGCTGGAAGTTGAGATTTATCAGGATGGAAAAAAATACATCCAGCGATATGAAAAAGGAAAAACAATGTATCCGTTAAAAGAAATTGGTACGACGGATCAGAGAGGAACAAAAGTTACGTTCTTGCCGGATGAAACAATTTTTACGGAAACAACAGAATATAGTTTTAACATTTTGAAGCAGAGACTTCGTGAAATGGCATTTTTGACTAAGGGAATCAAAATTATTTTGACAGATTTAAGAGAAGAAGAACCTTATTCAGAAACATATCATTATGAGGGCGGAATTAAAGAGTACGTTCAGTACTTAAACAAAAACAAAGAACCTTTGTATGAAGATATCATTTACTGCGAAGGACAAAAGGGCAATGTTGTGGTAGAAGTAGCATTCCAGCACAATTCGGCTTTTAATGAAGGATGTTATAGTTTTGTAAATAATATCACAACGCCGGAAGGTGGAACGCATCTGGCAGGATTTAAAAATGCACTTACAAAAACGTTTAATGACTATGCGAGAAGCCAGAAGATTTTAAAAGATGCGGATCCAAACTTAAGTGGTGAAGATATCCGCGAAGGTTTGACGGCGATTATCAGTATCAAGATTCCGGAGCCGCAGTTTGAGGGACAGACAAAACAAAAGTTAGGAAACTCTGAGGCAAGAGGAGCTGTTGACAATGTTGTGAGTGAACAGCTGACATATTTCTTAGAGCAGAACCCGACAATTGCCAGATTGATTTGTGATAAAGCATTACTTGCTCAGCGTGCCCGCGACGCGGCGCGCAAAGCGCGCGATTTAACACGCCGTAAAACGGCGTTAGAGGGAACCAGTCTTCCGGGTAAGTTAGCAGATTGTAGCGACAAAAATCCGGAAAACTGCGAGATTTACATCGTAGAGGGAGATTCCGCCGGCGGCAGCGCAAAAACGGCGCGTGACCGCGCAACACAAGCGATTCTTCCACTTCGTGGAAAAATCTTAAATGTAGAAAAAGCACGCCTTGATAAAATTTTGGTGAATGCAGAAATTAAAGCAATGATTACAGCATTTGGTACCGGAATTTCAGAAGATTTTGATATCAGCAAACTGCGTTATCATAAAATCATTATCATGACCGATGCCGATGTCGATGGTGCACATATTGCTACGCTGCTTTTAACATTTTTATACCGCTTTATGCCGGAGCTGATTCGTCAGGGTTATGTATATCTGGCACAGCCGCCTTTGTATAAAATTGATAAAAATAAAAAGTCCTATTATGCATACAGCGATGAAGAATTAAATGCAACACTTGAAGAAATCGGACGTGATGGAAACAACAGCATCCAGCGTTACAAAGGTCTTGGTGAGATGGATGCCGAGCAGTTGTGGGATACAACAATGGATCCGGAGAAACGTATTTTACTTCAGGTTACAATGGATGAGGAACAGTCTTCAGAAATTGATTTAACATTCAATGTATTAATGGGAGACAAAGTAGAACCACGAAGAGAATTTATTGAGAAAAATGCGAAGTATGTTAGAAATCTCGATATTTAGGAAGGAGTAATGAAATGGACGAAAATATTTTCGACAAAGACAGTTTTGATACAATCAAACCGGTGGATTTGAAAGAAACAATGGAAACTTCCTATATCGATTATGCGATGTCGGTTATTGCTTCCCGTGCACTGCCGGATGTCAGAGACGGATTGAAACCGGTACAAAGACGTATTTTGTATGCAATGATTGAATTAAATAACGGACCGGACAAGCCACATCGTAAGTGTGCCCGTATCGTCGGTGATGCCATGGGTAAATATCATCCACATGGTGACAGCTCAATTTACGGTGCTTTGGTTAATATGGCACAGGAGTGGTCGACTCGCTATCCGCTCGTCGACGGCCACGGAAACTTTGGTTCCGTCGATGGTGACGGTGCTGCCGCCATGCGTTACACCGAGGCAAGATTAAGTAAAATTTCGATGGAAATGCTTTCCGATATCAACAAAGATACCGTTGATTTCATGCCGAACTTTGATGAGACCGAAAAAGAGCCGGTTGTATTACCATCCCGTTTTCCAAACTTATTAGTAAACGGTACCTCCGGTATTGCTGTAGGTATGGCGACAAACATCCCTCCTCACAATTTGACGGAGGTTATTAATGGTGTCGTAAAAATCATTGATAATCAGGTGGATGAAGGAAGAGAAACCGATTTAGATGAAATTATGGAAATCATCAAAGGACCGGATTTTCCAACAGGTGCCACAATTCTTGGACGTCGTGGAATCGAAGAAGCGTACCGTACCGGTCACGGAAAAATCCGCGTGCGTGCGGTTACCGACATTGAGCCTATGGCAAATGGCAAGAACCGGATTATCGTAACGGAACTTCCTTATATGGTAAACAAAGCAAGACTGATTGAGAAGATTGCAGAACTTCATAAAGATAAACGAATTGATGGAATTACAGAACTCCGCGACGAATCGAGCCGTGAGGGAATGCGTATTTGTATTGAGTTACGAAAAGATGTAAATGCAAATGTAATCTTGAATCAGCTTTATAAACATACACAAATGCAGGATACCTTTGGTGTCAATATGTTAGCACTTGTAAATAACGAGCCGGTTGTCATGAATCTTTTGCAGATGCTTCAGTATTATTTGAAACATCAGGAAGAAGTCGTAACAAGAAGAACAAAATATGATTTGAACAAGGCAGAAGAAAGAGCACATATTTTAAAAGGATTATTAATTGCTCTTGATAACATTGATGAAGTAATCAAAATTATCCGTGGTTCGGAAAGTGCTGCTTTAGCGAAAGAGCGTTTAATTGAGAGATTTGGACTGGATGATGTGCAGGCACAGGCAATTATTGATATGCGTCTTCGTGCACTGACCGGTTTGGAGCGCGAAAAATTAGAGAGTGAGTATGCCGAACTTCAGAAAAAAATTGCTGAATATAAGGCTATTCTTGCAGACAAGAATCTGTTACTTGGAGTAATCAAAAAAGAGATTCTTTTGATTCGTGATAAGTACGGTGATGAGAGAAGAACTTCGATTGGATTCGATGAATTCGATATTTCCATGGAAGATTTAATTCCGGTTGAAAATACGGTAATTGCCATGTCACACCTTGGTTATATCAAGAGAATGACAATTGATAATTTCAAAAACCAACACCGTGGCGGCAAAGGTATCAAGGGAATGCAGACCATAGAAGAAGATTATATTGAAAATCTGTTTATGGCGACAACACATCATTATCTGATGTTCTTTACCAATTTAGGTAAAGTGTACCGTATGAAAGCCTATGAAATTCCGGAGGCGAGCCGGACATCGAGAGGTACTGCAATTATTAATCTTTTGCAGTTACTTCCGGATGAAAAAATTTCGGCTGTAATTTCCATCAAAGAATTTGAAGAGGATAAATATCTCTTCATGGCAACAAAAGATGGTACAGTCAAGAAAACACCGATTTTAGAGTATGCAAATATTCGTAAAACCGGTTTGCAGGCAATTACTCTGCGCGATGGAAATGAATTGATTGAAGTAAAAGTAACAGATAACAACCGTGACATTTTCCTTGTAACAAAGAAGGGACAATGTATCCGTTTCAATGAAAAAGATGTGCGTACAACAGGCCGTACATCAATCGGTGTGCGAGGCATGAAGATTGATGAGGGCGACGAAGTAGTTGCTATGCAGATGGATATACAGGGACCAAACCTTTTGATGGTTTCTGAGTTTGGTATGGGTAAACGTACAAGCATCGATGAATTTGCTCCGCAGTTTAGAGGCGGTAAAGGTGTAAAATGTTATAAAATTACAGAAAAAACCGGAAATGTAATTGGCTGTAAAGCAGTTGAACCGGAAACAGAAATTATGTTAATTACAACGGAAGGAATTATTATCCGAATTGGCGTGGATGATATTTCACAGCTTGGACGAGTTACTTCCGGCGTTAAACTGATGAATTTAGATAGTTCCAAAGATATCCGTATCGCCAGCATTGCCAGAGTGCATGAGGAAGAGACGGATGAGGACGAAACAGAAGAAGAGTCATCAGAGAGTGAGGAATAAAAATGAGGACGATTCATACAGATGAAATAACAAAGTGCATAAAAGAAATGTGCATGCAGGTAAATGTAGATTTATCACCGGATGTAAAAGATGCTTTGTTAGCCGGAAAAGAGAAAGAAGAATCGACAATCGGAAAACAGATTTTGGAGCAGTTGGAGAAAAACTTGGAAATTGCGAAAGAAAGCCAGATTCCGATTTGTCAGGATACCGGTATGACCGTTGTATTTTTACGCATCGGACAGGAAGTTCATATTGATGGAGATTTTCTGGAAGATGCAGTGAATGAAGGAATCCGACAGGGCTATGCAGAGGGGTATCTGCGTAAATCGGTCGTATCCGACCCAATCCTCAGGGAAAATACAAAGGATAATACACCGGGTGTTATTCATTATGAAATTGTTCCGGGAGACAGATTGGAAATTACAGTTGCTCCAAAAGGATTTGGTAGCGAGAATATGAGTCGTGTCTTTATGTTAAAACCGGCAGATGGAATCGAAGGTGTCAAACAGGCAGTTATCCAGGCAGTAAAAGACGCCGGTCCAAATGCCTGTCCTCCTATGGTAATTGGTGTAGGAATTGGCGGCACTTTTGAAAAATGTGCTCTTTTGGCAAAGAAAGCTCTGACACGTGAATTAGGAAGCCATTCAGAAATTCCATATGTGAAAGATTTTGAAATTGAGGTTTTAGAAGCCATCAATAATCTTGGAATTGGTCCGGGTGGATTAGGAGGCCGTGTTACAGCAATCGGATTAAATGTCGAAACCTATCCGACACATATTGCCGGACTTCCGGTTGCCGTAAACATTTGCTGTCATGTAAATCGCCACATTACAAGAGTGTTATAAAAAGGAGAAGGTTTTCATGGATAAATATATAGAGACACCACTGACAAAGGAGAAGGTAAAAGAACTTCATGCAGGAGATTATGTGTATATAACGGGAACAGTATATACAGCGCGTGATGCTGCCCATAAACGGATGGTGGAACAAAAAGAGCAGGGAATGGAACTTCCTTTTATAATGAAAGACCAGATTGTCTATTATTTAGGACCTACTCCAAATAGAGAAGGCCAGGTGATTGGTTCTGCCGGTCCGACAACCAGCAGCCGCATGGATAAATATGCGCCGACTCTTCTTGACGAAGGATTAACCGGGATGATTGGAAAAGGAAAAAGAAGTGAAGCGGTTATTGATTCCATGAAAAAAAATACAGCTGTATATTTTGCAGCTGTAGGAGGTGCCGGAGCACTTCTGTCAAAGTGCATCAAAAAAAGCGAAGTAATTGCCTATGATGATTTAGGAACAGAGGCAATCCGCAAATTGTATGTAGAAAATTTACCGGTTATCACTGTAATTGACTGCGACGGAAATAACCTATATGAAACAGCACCTGAAAAATATAAAAGAAGTCATTGACAAACATTATATTTTTTGATAAAATATTGCTTGCACTGAAAAAGTGCGGCGAATTGAATATTGCATTGATATTCAGCTGGAGAAGTACTCAAGTGGCTGAAGAGGCGCCCCTGCTAAGGGTGTAGGTCGTTCGCGCGGCGCGAGGGTTCAAATCCCTCCTTCTCCGTTCAGACAATCCTGTTATTTACAGGGTTGTCTTTGTGTCTGAGAGAACATTTAAGAATTGGTTTTCTTGTGTCTCATTAGACAAAAAATATCAAGATATTGTGCTAAAAAAACATTTTGTAATTTTTTAAAAAAAATTGAAAAAAAGTGTTGACAAGTACAAACATATTTGATAAGATAGTATTCGCTGACGCAGTAAAGCGCACAGCAAACGGAATCAAAACAGATTCCAAGAACCTTGATAATTGAACAGTGAAACAACCTTGAAAAATTATAAAAATAATT